>Ga0315285_10001801_pt1 | contig 22498 bp, 17 predicted proteins | sample YL17G09_36_MG_FD_203698 | JGI IMG/M metagenome (GOLD analysis project Ga0315285, IMG submission 203698) | Sediment microbial communities from Yellowstone Lake, YNP, Wyoming, USA - YL17G09_36 | ecosystem: Environmental > Aquatic > Freshwater > Lake > Sediment | place: USA: Wyoming | collected... | reverse complement strand
CGCGGCGACGGCGGTCTCCTCCTCGCAAATCAATCTTTCGTGGACGGCGGGCACCGATAATGTGGCGGTGACGGGCTACCAGATGAATCGAAACGGCACGCGGGTCGGCACGACCTCCAACACGAGCTACTCGGACACCGGCCTGACCGCCTCTACCAGTTATACGTACACTGTGGCCGCGACGGATGCGGCCGGGAATGTGTCGATCCTATCGGCCCAGGCTAGCGCGACGACGTCTGCGGCATCCGCCACGCCGACGCTCGCCGTGGCGCCGCTGAGTCTCGACTTCGGATCGACAACGACGAGCCTGACGTTCCAAGTCTGGAACGGCGGAACGGGAACACTGACGTATACCATCGCGGAGGATCCGGCGTGGCTAAGCGTCTCCCCCAACAGCGGGACGAGCACCGGCGAACGGGACACCATCACGGCCACCGTGAATCGGGCGGGACTCTCGCCGGGTAGCTACCCTACAACGATCCGCGTGACCGGTGCGGCGAGTACGGCCAACGTTCAGGTGACGATGTCGGTCGGCGGTGGCGGCACCCTCCCCGCTCCCAGCATCGTGGCCAGTCGTGTACAAGGGTTTGCACCGTTCGCGGTATTCTTTGAAGGTACCGGAAGTCAAGATTCCAACGGGAAGTCGATCGACAACGCGGGGCTACTCGGTACCGACTTAGAGTACACCTGGACCTTCCTGCGCGACACCGATGGTGATGGAAACGGCGATCTAGTTGAAGCGACGGCAAGCGACTTCAACGCGGCGTACGTATTCGAGCCGCCCGGCCCCACTGGACCGAATGGAGAACCGAGCAGCGCCAGCGGCCGCTACACCGTGGAGCTGAAGATTCGTGATCGCAGTGGACGGGAAGCACGATCCACGCAACCCATCACGGTGAATGCGTTTACCGGCACGACGTACTATGTTCGAGCGGACGGCGACGACACACATAGCGGCATTGGTCCTTCCCCAGCAGAAGCATGGAAGACTTATACAAAGGGGTTTGGCAGTGCCCGCAATGGTAACCGGGTACTCTTCCGACGCGGCGACACGTTTACGTATACAACCCGGGCGAATCTCGTTAGCGGTGCGATGATTGGCGCCTACGGTACCGGGAATCTTCCCCTCGTCCAGTTCAACGGCACCGGCTCCGGTAGCTCTGCAGCGCCGATCGCCGTTAACGGGGGCAGCGGCGTAACCATCTCTGACATGCATTTCTCGCTCGAATCTCCTGTGAATGGCAATCGAGCCCATGGGTTCAGCACGTGGAATGCCGTCAATCTGCTGATTCTGCGAGTCACGATAGAGAAGTATTTTGATTGCATCGGATATGCTGACGGGCTATTTGTCGTAAACTCTACGCTGTCCTACGCACAGCTCGACAACATATTTTACGAAGGGTCTCGCATCGTGCTCCTTGACAATCAGATTGGACCTGCGCGCGACTCTCACAACATCTACGGTTCGCGTCACGACCGAGCCGTCATCCAACGAAACACGATGTTTTCTCCAAAGAGTGGAGACGTCAATATTAGGCTCGGAGCCAATAATGGCACTTCTCGAAACGCAGTTGTTTCTGACAATCGGTTTGATGGCGGTGGAACATGGCTCGCAGTCCATATGGGTATCAGCAGCGACAGTTGGGACGAGACGCAACACTTCGAGAATCTTCTGTTTGAAAGAAACACACTTACCAATGCTGGACTTTTTATCCTGCTAAACAGCGACTTTCGAGACACTGTTATTCGTAATAATCAATTCCAAGGAGGGTATGCGTTTGAGATCGGCGCAGGCAACCGGATACCGGATGACTCTGGGTTCGACGGACCGAGAGGCGTGTGGTTCTATGAAAATGGCATTACTAACTCCGGTGGCTCGTGGTTCTCAAACGGGGCACCGAGCTCCCAAGATGTGTATCTTTGGAACAACATTGTGAACGCTCAGTTGGTGCCGGGAATACTGCCGCCGTAATGGGACTCCGATTGAGTCCGTAGACCTCGTGGATTAGCGCGAGGCTGTAGGAGCTTATTGTCGGCCAAGCAGGGACTGATACAGCGAGACCAACTGACGGGCGTGAGCGTCCCAACACCACCGCCGGCGCGCAAGTCGCGTAGACTGGGCGGATAGGCAATCGAGATGTTCAGGATTTTCGTACAGGTACTTGAGGGCCGAAGCGAATCCGTGGACCATCTCATCGTGGGAACCCAAGGGAACACGTATGCCGACATCCGTCGATATGTACTCGGCGGGTCCACCATAGTCGACCACTATACTTGGAAGCCCGCATGCCATCGCCTCCACTAATACAGCTCCCCCGGACTCGTGAATGCTCGGAAGTGCAAGAACTGAGGCCTTCCGGTAGAGGTCAGGCAGTTTCTCATGTGGCACCCAGCCGGCGAACGTAGTCTGCTCAGTCAAACCGGCGCTTTGAACTAACTCACGGAGTGTTCCTGCTTCGGGACCGGCACCTGCGAAGATGAGATGTACTCGCCGCTGTGCGCCGAGTCCAGACCGCGCAATGCTCTCAACGACTATCGCGGGATTCTTGATCGGTATCAGCCGTCCGACGAAGAGGACCGTGAATGGCTCAGTTTGTCCGGCCGGAACTCGGGATCCCGGATTGAAGACCTTGGCATCCACACCGTTTCCCGGGAACCGGACGCAACGACGGCGTGCACGGTACGGCAGATCAGCTTCCACATAGCGTGTGGCCGTCAGTATCAGATCAGCACGCTCGTACGTCTGCCGAACATAAGGAAGTGCGCGATACAGCCTACGAAGCGGTACCAGAAACTCTCCCTCGCGCCAGCGAATGGATTTCGTTCCTCGGGGCCAGGGGAGAGCACCGTTTAGCGGACCCAGCACGAACGGAATTGGGCATTTCTTCGCTATTGGACTTGGGAACGTGGGCGAAACCGGCGTGAGACGGTGGACGAGATCGTACCTACCACTCAGAAGATCGTCTCGAAATCGCCTCCACACTAAGTGCTCGAAGTAAAGATAGGCCGGGCACGAGATCGCGGACTGAGTTCCCAGGGCAGTTGAATGGCCGCAAGTGATGATCTTGCCAAGTTTGTATAATGGAGCCGCGACCGGCTCACTGTCGATATAAATGATATCTTGGTGATCTCCGCCGTGGTTTTCGAATCCGGAGCGGTTCCGAATCTGAGTCACGAGCGTTACATCCACATGCTGACGCAGCGCAGCATACCGGTAGTATGCCTGCAAAGGGACGGACGTCGACTGAGGGTTGCAGGCCTCTGCGAGCAGCAGGACGCGCAGGCGTCCGTTACGTCCCTTGCATCCCGATTCACCACAGGCAACTGTCCGCCTCCCGAGGCGGGTTTTCAGACCCCGAGGTGGCGACAGGTCGGTTGCGGCCGGATCGGGTCGGTCGACCTCTGGTCGATTCATGGAGCGACGATTCCGTCCTCTGTTTCGATGAAATGTGTGTTCATGGCCTAATGCGACCCAGAATCACCAGATCCTGTGTGCAAAGCTCTTCATCGGAAAAGCCCGCCAGCTCCTCCCTCTCCTCCGGCGACAATTCGCCAACGTACCTTCGCGTGTCGTTCTCATCGCAAAAGAGGCACACTTCGTCAAAAGCGTCCTCAGCCATTGCACGGAAGTCACCGAGGCGCACCTGGTTTAGATAAACGTTTGGTTGCCAAAGCCCGTCACAGCTAGGGCGTAGGTGCGCCCAGAGCGGAAGCGCACGCAGATTCGTCCACATCCGGGGATCATGAGACCCCCGTAACGAGCTGAACAACTCCAGAACGATATACGCCGCGCCGCCCGGTTTCAACACACGTGCTATTTCGCGCATGGCCTGCGCCGGCTTCGCGATATGCTCAAATGCGGAAAACGAAAACACGCCATCAAAGGACTGATTATCGAACTCAAGGCTTTCGGCGTTCATTAGGTATGTTACCGGCCAGTGCAACCGGCCCTTTGAAACACGCTCGATAGAAGCCCACTGCCGTCGATCTACTCCGATGATCTTGCGGACGAGCGTCTTGGCAACCCTGTACGGCCCGTTGTCTCGCCACATCCTCCAGTATGACGTGAGTGATGGACCATGGGGAATAACGTCAAGATCGATGGCGTTTACATCGTTGAACTCGCTGAAAACAAGGGACCAGACACATAGCTGCCCGGCTCCAACGTCAAGCAGATGGCACCCTGACCACTCGATATCAAACCGTGCATTCAGGCGGCCGAGCGCTAAGTCGCGACGACGGAGATGTTCGCGCGCAAGCGCATCATGATCGGTATGACCTAAGGCGCGCAAGGAGGCCACTAGCTCGGCCGGAATGCAGCCGCGGCGACCACTTAGTCGTTGATAGGTCTTCATCTGCTACCGTCCTGTTTGTCGAAAGCCGGATCGTCAGTCCGCACGTGGTTTAGCGAGATACTCAGCTTCGACGTCCAGCGGGGACCGACCCAATACGAAAAGTTGCCCCCAAATTTCCAAAGCCTGGAACATCCATCGACCACGGCCCGAACTGCTTTCGAGCCAGCCGCGTATGTCGGTTTCACGTAGGCCGAAAGTCGTAGTGACGAACCCATCGGCCAACCATTCCCGTGGCAACGCTCCCCTGTGGTATTCCACCGGCACCTGGAAACCCATCTTCGGCCGATATACGACATCGCGCGGCAAGTAACGGGCAGCGACGCCTTTGAGAATAGCTTTCCCTTCGACACCTAGACGTCGCGGTCTTAGCTTGAGACTCGGGGGCAGACGTTGCGCCATCGCAACCACGTTTTCGTCAAGAAAGGGAACACGTGCCTCTACTGAGGCCATCATACTTGCGCGGTCCGTACGGTGAAGAATGGGTAATAGATACGTCTGAAGTTGAGTGGCAAGCTCCGCGGCGAGTTCACGGTCTAGTGGCTCGCCGAGAGGCCAGGATGCGGCGTACGCCTCGTTGAAGATGGACCGTCGGCGAAGTCCGCCGCAAAGTACTTCGTGGAAACCTGGGGCGCGCGGTCCGATCGGCACAGCTCCTGTCACTTTGGAGAGCAAGCGGGAAGCGCTGTTAATTGAGAGATTGAGCAAGCCGCCGAATAGCCGGCCGCGGGCTTTGATGAGGCGGCGAACCGCCAACCACCGATACTGCGAGACGTAGCCCCCAAACAGCTCGTCGGCGCCTTCGCCGGACAAAAGCACCCGGACCCCCTCTTCGTAGGCCAACCGGCTGAGGAGAAAAAGCGGGACGGCGTTCTCGAAGCTGAGAGGGTACTCGACATGATAGATCGTCCGTACAACGTGGCGTTTGAAAGCGTCGCACGTCATAGGATACGTCGCGAGACGAACGCCAAGATGTTTCGCTACCGTTCTCGCGTAGTGAGATTCATCGTCCTTGCATGAGTCTGATACCGACACGTTATATGCAGTGATGGAGGGTTGCTCCAGGGCAGCAAGTGCCGTGATCAGGCTGCTATCTACGCCACCACTGCAAAACGTGCCGACCGGGACATCGCTGACGAGTTGGCGTCGGACGGCGTCGCGCAGCGTGCGGTCGACCTCCCCTTGGTAGTCTCCGTCGCACACATCAGCTTGCTGGTACACATCTTCGCTTGGGGTTGATGTGTAGTATCGGGTCTCCCGGAGGTTTCCGGTGGTCACGTCAAACTCAACAAGCCCTCCTGGAGGAACACGCCGGATACCGGAAAGCAAACAGCGGGCGTCGTCGGTCCATCCGGTGAAGACCCAATCGAGCACCGCCAACGGATCGCATTCCGCACCTATGCCCGCTGCCAGCAGCGCCTTGAACTCGCTGCCGAAGAGCAGCCCCCCCTTATTAGCCGCGTAATAGAGCGGCTTAACTCCGAATCGATCGCGAACGAGGAAGACGCGTTTGATACGGGCATCGTAAATGGCAAAGGCGAAGATCCCTTGTAAAGACCGAACGCATTGCTCGCCTTGCTCCTCGTATGCCCGCAGGATAACCTCGGTATCCGTGTTACTCCGGTATGGTCGGGGATCCGCCAGCGAGGCGCGAAGCTCCTTAAAGTTGTAGATTTCTCCGTTGTGAACGATCCAAACAGTTCTGTCCTCGTTGCCCATGGGTTGATGGCCCTGCGGAGAGGGATCCAAAATGCTGAGCCGGCAATGGCCCAGACCGACGGGGCCGTCGATGTACGTGCCCTCATCGTCCGGACCACGATGGGCGATCGAGCGAACGGCAGCGCGAAGCCGGTCCGTGTCGATCGTTCCGTTACCGGACTCCACTATGCCGACGATTCCACACATGGATTCAGTCCCTTTGTACGGCGACTCGCTTCACCAGCGATCCGGCTCGCAGTCGGTGAAGACGATCGATCCGTCGAACCCCATTCGCTCCTTGAGAGCGTCGCGGTTTGGCACTTGCGTAGCAAGCGTTATGTCCGCAACTTCCCGCAGTGTGCTGTATAGTTTGAACCCTACAAGGGGGACAGAAGTCCACTCCGGGTTACAGGCCTCGGCCAATAGAAGCACACGAACAGGGCGACGTGCCGTCAACTCCATTTCATCATGCTCCCATCGCTCCGCCAGGCGGAAGCGCATTGACGATTAGCAGCGGACACGGGACGCGGCGGCTCTCAATCATCCGGGAGTCGCGATCCACGTGTAGACGGGCAAAAAGTTCTAGACTGATCAGTGAGCCCAGAAGAGAGCTGTTATCCGTGACGGATGCCATATGGTCCGCAAGAGCGCGACGCACGACATCCGGGTTGAAGAGCTGGCGGTCAAGTGTTCGCTGATCAGTCAGCAGCCCCTCGATGTAGGTACGGAGAGGGCCGCGCATCCAGGAAGGGAAGTCCGCCACCTGACGCGAACGGAAAAGGGGGCGAAACGGCCTGTACCGGCCAAGCCGATGGGCGCCAAGCGAGAGGTACCTCAGCCAGCGTGGTGCATTGGCGCGCAGCCCCGTACGGTCCCAGCGTGCCCTCCCCGCCGTGGGAAAGCACGACTTGAGCATCTGAATGTACAGGGAGTGTCGGAACCTCCAGGCGTGCGGCACGCCCATGAGAAAATCCACAAAGTCGTTGTCAAAAAACGGTTGGTCGGACTCGACCCGCCAGCGCATAAGTTCCGTGCCGCACAATGTGCGGCGGCGGACACGGTTGTCAAGAAGGAAGGCCATTGCGGCATCCATCGGGGTGTCACCCTCCGTGCCAAGGTAACCGTTGATGAACGTCGCCTTGGCGCTGTAAACTGCACAGCCGCTCAGGGCGGGCCCGAACAGTGTTTCACGATAGGGCGGACGTAGTTGGGTGTCACGCCATTTCCATAACGCCTCGGCGGCTCGTGGTCGAGTCTCCGCCTCCCACCAGGCGCGATTGATGAAGTTTCCGCCTAAAATGGCGTCGCCGGCGTATCCATTGAGAATCGTGTCGCAATCTTCAGCGACGGGGTCCACGTACGGAAGCACATGAAAGTCCGTGCAGGGCAGGTGTCCCTCCGTGATCCAGACACCCAGTGGCGCAAGTTGCGTTAGGTAGCCCCCGTCATACTCGAACTCACGGTGCGGGCTCTTCAGATCGTGTGCCGCTGTGGCCGCGTACCGAAGATCGCGGCATCCTCGAATGCCCCAAGTGAAGCTCGGGACTTTGCTGGGGTCCGGTGTTGCCGCGAGCAGGAGCCGAGAATCCAGACCTCCGCTGAGCGGCACGCCTACGCGGGGACTAACCACGCAAACACGTCTCACGGCTTGTCGGAGGAACTCGCCGAGTCGTCCTGCGGTGGCGCGAAAATCGGTCGCTTCGCTCCGAAACCGGTACGTCCAGTACTTGGTTGAAGAGCTTCCGGCAGACGAAAAACGAAGAATCGTTCCCGAAGGCACAACACGCACACTGCGGAGAAGTGTCAGGTCATCTACAACCTCACCGATGGAGAGCATCAATGCCACCGCGACCGCATCCCATTCTTGAGAAACCAACTCCGTTGCTAGAATCGCTTTGAGCTGGGTCGCAAACAGAACGGCGGACCGATACCGGGCGATATAGAGCGGATACAGGCCGTATCGGTCGGTGGCCAGTGATAGTTCCTGACGCGCGTCGTCCCAGACGGCGACGACAAAGGGACCGTTGGCGGCGGCCAACCGTTCACCCGCTAAACCGCTTGCGAACGCGCGACAGGCCGCACTCTGAGGATCGGGTGTTTCATCGTCGCCGGAGAAACCCACCAAACGGCCAAGATATAGGCATACCCGTTGGCCGTCGCTGCTGTGTATTGGCTGCCCTTCACCGGCATAAATCCGTTTGCTAATGCAGCCGACGGCGCAGCCCTGACCGCGAATGACAACGGCGTGCCGATCGCTTGGGCAACCGAGGACAGCAGCCATACGCTCCGCCGTCACAGGTGGTATCACTCCCTCTGGGTCAAAGTAACCAAACAAGCCGGACATTCGATTACCTCCGGGTGGGAACTAAACGACGACGTGGGCGACGGCACACAGCCGGGGTCTGCGGGACCGGTTGCCTGCTGGGCGTCAATCCCTTACACATGCCAAGACAAAGCTGGCGCGCCAACGAAAGATCACACGGTTCAGGGGCGGGCAGTCGTAGCGACTCAGGAGTCGAAGAGGGCCGCCTCGCCGGAACGTCTGGAGCAGGCGAACCCGGAAGCCGATGCCCCGCAACTGGAGCTTGAGTTCAAAGGGATCGAACTGGCGTTCACAGTACTCGCCGGTGAGCGGGTTTCGGCACCATGCGTTTTTTGGTCGCCGCGGCAGGCTTCCGTCGCGCGAGTAGCGGTCCACGGAGGCGAGAATCTCGGGCTGGGTCTGACCGGCCGTCGCATCCACCAAGGTTCGTAGGGTGTGCGCCGCGATCTGGGGGAAGGCCGCCTTGATGATCTCCTCGCGCATCGCCGCGTAGGGCTTGGCGTCTTTGTTCTCCTCCGGGCGTTCCTTCTGTAGTCCGTGAAGGAACTCGGGCGAGGCATCCCGCTGGATCCACATCTTTTCGATCCTGGTCATGTGTTCCCGGGTCAGGCAATTGTTGTCGTTGGTGACGATGAGACGACCGCCGGGGCGTAGGATGTCGTGCGCGCGCCGGAAGCAGGCATCCAAGTCATGGATGTGCTCGATGGTCTGATTGGAGAAGATGGCGTCGAACGATCGCGGCGGAAGGTCCAGCGAGGTGAAATCGCCCAGGAGCGGGCGAACGGGGATCGAAAGGCCGAACGCTTGCTCGGCGGCGGCGACGCGACTGCGGACGTTCTCGGTCATTAAGGCGCGCACGTCGTTGGCTACGACCTCGTTGTCGCCCAGCAAGGCGATCAGCAGGGCGTGCCAACCGAACCCGCAGCCGAGGTCCAGGACTCGGGCCGAGCGCATACGCCCTAAGTCCATCACCTGCCGGACGGAGTGCATGGAGTGATCAAAGTGATCTAGGAATCCTTGCCCGTAGGTGCGCATGTCGGGTGACGGCGACTGCTGAACGTAGAACGCCACGATGTTACGCAGTGTGGATGGATCGACCAACGTTCGCTTCATCGACAACCCCGCGAAGCGACGAACGCACCATCGTGGGCGCGGCGCCTACTCGACATATCCTAAGGCGCGGAGCCTCTCCAGTACGACCTCGTCGACTTCCGGGGGCGGATCGAGAGAGTCGCGATCCCGTGGGCGGTCCAGCCTGTGTTGAGCAAGGCGATCGCGGAACTCGCGGCACACCGCCGGATGATCGTTCGCCACCGACGTAGTTTCGTTTCGGTCAGCGCGCAAGTCGTAGAGCTCGAACGCGCCGTCGTCATACTCGACGTAGCGCCAATCCCTGGAGCGGACGGCCCACATATCACGCTCCCAAGTCCCGGGACGAAAGTCGGCGTTGGTTTCGCGGAAGAAACCAAGCGTTCCCGCTTGAGGGGGGAATTGGCTGAACACGAAATCGCGCCCGCGCCAAGACGGGTCGGACCCACGGGTCAAGCAGTTCCCGTGTTCCCGTGGGCGGGGATCGCCGTAAGACGCGACGTTCAGGCACATTTCGTGAAGGTCGTGAAGCTGCACCAGGGCGTCGCAGCGCGCGCCCGGCGGCCAAAGCGCCGGGCAGCGTAGGACCAGAGGAACACGAGTCAGGCAGTCATTCAGGGCGAACCCGTGTCCCCAGACCCCGTGTTCGCCGAAGGCTTCGCCGTGATCGGCCGCGACGGCCAGGACGGTGTCGTCAAGCAAGCCGGCTTGCCGGAGCCAGCGGTAGGTTTCGCCCAAGCACCGGTCCGCGTGTAGTACTTCGCCATCGTAGAGATCGATGGCCGCGTCGAGCGTTTCTTGTGGGAGCGTACGACGATAGGCCATCATGCGGGGCCACATCTCGCGCCCGTTGATTCGTCGAAGGAACTCCCGTACGTGCGCGGGGCTCCGCGAAAACGCTCGACGGCCCGCGCCGTAGGGAGCGTGGGGGTCCATGAGGATGACGAACCCGAAGAATGGACGCGTGGCCGCCCGTATGAAGCCCGCGGCGGCGCGCAGCGCGCCGCGGGAGTCGCCTTTTGTCTTGCAGAGCAACCGGTTGATTTCGAGTCGGTTGGCGACGGGATACCCGAGGGATCGGCGGACCCGTCCTAGAATCCGATTGTATTGGCGAAGAACCCACCCCTCTTGAAGTCCAAGGAAGGCGTCGAAGCCGCGTGTGGCGTCCATCTCGGCACTGACGAAGGCGTTGTTGGAAACGCCGAGGGTGTAGTAGCCCCGTTCCCTCATCAGCTGCGGCAGGCGAGGCCAGGCGTCGGGCCAGACCCGGACGGTGTCGCCGTTGACGCCGTGCTGATGCGGGTAAAGGTTGCTGAAGATGGAGGCGTACGAGGCGGGACTGAATGGGGCGGCGGTGATGCAGGTTTCGAAGAGGCAGCCCTCGGCCGCGATGCGATCGATGTTGGGCGTTGTGGGACGACGATATCCGTAACAACCGACGTGATCGGCCCGCAACGAGTCGATGACGACGATCAGGATGTTGGGCCTAGACAAGCGTCCTCCCGTCGGGTCCGGGGTTAGGCGCGCGCCCCGCGCGCGGCGTTCGGCGGATCGGGGCGCGCAGAAGAATCCACGCGAACAGCAAGTCGTCGACCAGATAACGCCGGATGAGTCGGCGTGGTTCCTGCACCATGCGATGAAACCACTCCAGACCGACGCGACGCATCCACCGGGGGGCGCGTCTGACGTGTCCGGAGACGAAGCTGAAGCTGATGCCGACGCCGATGCTCAGCTTGGCGCCGCACCGACCGCGGTTGGCATAGATCCATTGCTCCTGTTTGGGCGACCCCAAAGCGACGAAGAGGATGGCCGGACTCGCGCCCTTGACGCGACTGACGATGCGCTCACACTCCGCCGCGTCGCTCTCAAACCCGTAGGGGGGGCAATCAATCCCGACGATTTGAAGAGAGGGGTTCCTCTGCTTGAGCACGGCGGCCGCCGCGTCAGCGGTGCCCGGATCGCCCCCCAACAAATAGACGGTCAGACCTTCACTCGCCGCCCGTTGGCAAAGACATGGAAATAGATCAGAACCTGCAACGCGTTCGGGGAGTCGGTGACCCAAGATCCGAGAAGCCCAGACTAGGGGCATGCCGTCGGCGACGACGAGATCCGCCTCGGCGTACAGTGGCCGAAGATCGGGACGACGGTTCAGCCGCACGACGTGATCCACATTGGCGGTGACGACGTACGCCGGGCAGTCTCCGCGAGCCAGTCGGACCAACAAATTGAGCGTTTGCTCGAACCCCACGATGTTGAGCGGCATTCCGAGAACCTCGACCCGCGAAGGCCAGACAGTGGATTGACCCGCGTCATCGTCCGTCGTCATGGCCATACGATCGCTCTGAGCCTCGAAAGCTGCCACCGATGGAGGTGCCGCCGGAACTCGGGGTCATCGTAACGTTCGAGTCGGCGGATGTATCCTGACACGTAGCCTGCGAGAATGCAAAGCCCGCCAAGGACGTACGGGCGTTCGAACATCCGGTAGGCGCCAATGGCGAGGGCATAAAGCCAGTGCGTGCCCATGAAGTACTGCCCGCGTCCCCAGCGCAAGCGTCCATGAAAAATACTGCGGAAGGACGATCCCATCGGCCGCAGGTGAATGAACCGCAGTTCTTCATCATGAAAGCTGCGCGCTTCCCAGTTGAGCATCCGACACCGGTGGCAGTCGATGCCGTCCCACATGACCTCGCGGACGAAACCGCCGATCTCACGAAAGCACGCCGTCCGGTACAATTTCGTCTGTCCCTGGGAAAACTCATCACTGGTTCGCTCGGGGATCAGCCGGTTTCCGACACGAATCCAGGACTTCCCACTGGCCGTGCCGAGGCGCGGGTTCGCCTCGAAGAGTTGGAAGAGTCGTTCGAAGTAGGTCGGTCCGAATTCCAGATCGCCGTCGAGCTTGCACACGTAATCGTAATTGTCGAGCGATACTTGCGAGAGGCCCTCATCGAACGCTTCCACTACGCCCCCACCAACTCTGCGCGTTCCGCGATCCGTCCTGCGGACCAGTCGAATCCACGGCCAGTCGCGTGCAGCCCGCGATGCAATGTGCGCCGTGTCGTCGGTTGATCCGTCGTCGACGACAATCCAGACCACCGGGCGGACGGTCTGTGCGATCATGGAGTGGATCGTACACTCGATGTACCTGGATTCATTTCGCACCGGCGAAATGACGACGTATCGGCGCGGGGTCATCCGCTGGCGGTCGGGGACGGCGCCGCCGCCCTCGCCAACGCCGATGGCCCGGCGGGACGCGCCAGCGCGTCCGCGAACAACGGCGTGAGCCGGCGCGCCGCCAGTCGCACATCGAACTCCTTCTCGATCCGCGCACGACCTTCGCTCCCCATGCGGGAGCGCAGGTTCCCATCAGCGGCGAGTTTGGCGATCGCGGCCGCCAGCGGCTCCGGTCGCCCCGGTGGAACCAGAAGCCCGTGGACACCGTCCTCTACGAGCTCGGGAATACCCATGATCCGCGTAGCTACGACGGGTAATCCCTTGGCCATTGCCTCCATAAGCACGACCGGCAGCCCCTCCGCCAGACTCGGAAGGACAAAAACTGCAGCCGCGCCATAGAACGCCGCGATACGATCCTGGCCTACGGGGCCGGTGAAAGTTACGCGCTGGTCAATTCCCAGTCGCAGGGCTAACTGCTCGAGATGAGCCCGCTCAGGCCCATCCCCGACGATCGTGCAATGCACGTCCAGGCCCGACTCGATTAAGTCACGGATCGCCTGAAGCAGAATCGTCTGGCCCTTTTCAGGCGCAAGGCGTCCGACGGTCAACACGCGGATGGGTCGCGACACAGGGCTCTTGTCGTCGGGCGGACGGGGCGCCAACGCCTCGGGATCGAGACCGCAACGAACGACGTGGATTCTACTCCAACAAGCAGGCGGACTGTTGACCATGGCCTGGGCGCGGCCGAACTCCGACACGCATACCGTGAACGAGGCCTGCTGGATTTTGTCGCTGATGCGGTCGACGCGGGGGTTCCCGAAATCGCCGAGTCCATGAAGTGTCATGCTCCAGGTTCCGGCAACCATCTTCGAGGCCAACATGGCGACCGTCGATGCCACATTCGCAAAATGGGCGTGAACGTGCTCGATTCCTCGTCGGCGGATCTCCGCCGCGAGGATCGCGGCCTCGGCAAAGTAAAACAAATGCCACACGGCGGACCGCATGCCCGGCGGGCGACATCGCCACGCCATCCTCAGCGCCCTAAAGTAGTTCTTCGGCGCAGCGGAAATCATCACCCCGTGGGCACATAGCAGTTTCCACGCGGTTGTGGGAAGGATGGCGAAGGTGCGCTCTCCTTCCTCCTTCTCCGCCAGTGTGTAGAGCGCTCCGGCATCGGTGCGTCGGACACTAAAAGTGTGGACGTCGATCCCACACTCACGCAACGCGCGCACTTCACGGAGGATAAAGGTGTGCGATAACGCGGGATAGCGGCTAGTCAGGTACGCCAGTTTCAAGGTTGCTCCGTACCCGTGCGAGGCCGGAAAAACACGCGATCGGCCAAGCCCGACAGTTCAAGCCGCAACAACGTCGAAGACGCCGTCCCGAGTGGCCCGGCGAGGCGATCTTCGTGCACGAACCGGCGTCGAAGACGATAGGGATCAACCCCCGGTCCGTTGCTTCCGGGGTCCACGGTTACCGCGCAGGTATAACCGGCCTTTGCCACGGCCTCGGCTTCCCGATCACTCGCGTCACCATTCGGGTAACAGAAAGTGGAGACCGGACGCCCCAGTCCGTCCTCAAGTACACAACGTGACCCCCTCACTTCCGACTCAAGCATACCATCATCCACATCCACCTGCGTCAGAATCTGATGCGAACGTCCGTGCGAACCGATCTCGTGCCCGGCGTCGGATAGCTCACGCAGTTCGTTCCAGTTCATGATGTGGTCGTCCGGTGACAATCCCGCATCGAGGTCAACCCCGGTGATCAGCTCATCGAGGAGCTCTTGACGCTTCGCAGGTGCGAGGCGCTTCGCGTGTTCAACCACTCGGGCGGGTAAACCGTGGTCGTCACCTGGCGCGTTGCGTCCATTGTCATCCACGAGTCTACTGATGGCTCCTCGCCCCGACTCTTGCTTTTGGCGCTGACACTCGAGCACGGCACAAGCCATCTGATCGTACCATGGCGCGCGTTCTACTCCGATCAAGTCCGCAATGATGAAGAACGTCGCCCGTATTCCGGTCTCACCCAGAATGGGCGCCGCATATCGCAAGTTGTCACGATACCCGTCGTCGAAGGTGATCGCCGCGAATGGGCGTCGTCGCGGTCGTGGAGTTTGGAGTGCTTGGAATGCTTCGCATAGCGGTAAGACGTCGTAGAAGCGACGAAGGGCGAGGCAGTGTCGCCGTAACGCTTCGGGCGTAACGACGAGGTCCGGCATCCAATAGCGCGTTTTCTGTTCACGCGGCAATACGCGGTGGTAACACAAAATGACGAGGCCTTGACGGCCACTTCGTTCCGCCGATGCCAGACACAGCGACGCCCGACACGCCGATCCCACAGCTAGCCGCATCCATCTGTGGTTCATGCCGAGCCAACGGCGGTGCGCCGCCCGATCCTCCGCGCCGGGGCGCCGGCCCAAACCTCCATTGCAGGAATCTCCCTGTTCACGACACTGTTTGCCCCGATGACCGCTCCGTCCCCGATGGTTACGCCCTTGAGAATCACGGCCCCGCGCCCGATCCAGACGTCGCTCCCGATTTGGATCGGGCGGGAATCGAAACCCTGCTCGCGAATGGGCCTCGATGCGTCCAGGCAAACATGGTCGCTGTCCCGGACGCTCACATACTCCCCCATCAGGAGATTGTCCCCGATGCTAATCCGCGCGTGAGCGCTGAGGAGACTTCCTCGGTTGACGGTGAAGTTATTGCCGATCACAATGCTCCCGTCTATCTCGGTCTCGAACAGGACATTGTCGTACAGGTTACCGCAGTCTCCGAGCACAACATTCGCCGTACCCAGAAAGTAGACCGGACCATACGCATAGACGCACGGGCCGACGCGGCGGGCGTGTGCTCGCACCCTGGCGCTCCATACCCATCGGTGCCCGGTTCGCCACAGCGGACCGGTGATCCTTCCAGCCACAGCGAGCGCCCCGACCCCGCCACGGCGAACGGCGTACCGTAGCCCCTTACCGCGCGCCCCGGCATGATCCATCCGGGGGCTCACGGGTGTGTACACAGCGATTGAACGTGCTCGACAGGGCGGACGAGCATATCGTCAGTCCTTGTACTCGATGAGTTTGGCCGGACGCTGACGCAAAAGGTACCACAGTCCACGGATTTGGCCTACCAGGATGGGAAGTCGCGCGAACTGGCAATGGATGCCATACAGCAGTGCATCGCGCCATCCGGCTACACGCGGGCGGACGCCACGACCGATCCAGATCACGCGAGTGGCGACCAAACCCGCGAGCGCGAGCAGGAACCGCCACTCGGACAGAAAGACTGCTGCGACGACTAAGCCGACCCATGCCGAGACTTCCAGAACGTTGGCGAGATTACGACCCCTCCAGACGCGTTCCGTTCCGGCGCGACAAGTGACACCGACGACGGCATAAGCCCAACCTGACCGGACGGCACGGCGCCAGTACTGCCTAAAACGCGTGATATCGAGGTCGTGCTGCGTCATCGGTTCGTCGCTGCGCCAAATCGAAAACCCGCGGCAACGCAGCCGACAAGACAGTTCCGGTTCCTCGCCAGCAATCAGAGATTCGTTGAATCCACCGACGGCTTCCAGTGCATCGCGGCGAAAGAGGGCGTCCCCGCCGCACAACGCAGCCGGACCCGGCGGCACATACCATTCGAGGGAGGCCACCCGCATATACAATGACTTCCGCGGGTCGATTTCCGCGCGGTGCCCGTATACGCACGCCGCGCCGGTTTCGCGCATCACACGGACCGCCGTACGCAGCCAGTCGGTTTCAACGAGAGTATCGCCGTCAAGAAAATGCACGAGCTCGAAACGCGCCGCGCGGGACCCGGCGTTTCGAGCCGCCGCAGCGCATGGACGGTCCGCCTCGATCTGAACCACCCGAGCGCCCAATCGCTCGGCGAGCGCACAACTGCCATCCGTGGAGCCGCTGTCGACGTAGATCAGTTCCATATACTGACGCGGGTAGTCCGCCGACCGTACCGATTCCAGGCAGCGTTCCAGACGTGCGCCTTCGTTTCGTCCAATGACCACCACACTCAGGGCTGGAGTATCGCCGTCTTTGCACGAGCGGCCGTCTTCGATCACCGATGTGGACGCCATTCCCCGACAGTGGAACAAGCTTCAAGTCAGAAGGAAGCGAAGGGCGGTCGCGGCGCACCGTGCTTTGTCGCGGCTCTGACCGCCTCGACGCCACCGGTGGCGCACCCAGATGACGGAGTAAAGGACCACGAGCAACAATTCCTCGAACGTCAACCTCACCGATCCACAATAGCGGCGCATGTACCGCCGGCGACTTCGCACCCAGTGCAACGGATGGTCACCGGAGAACGGCCCCGACGCCTCACCACGGGTGACGCTCTGTCCGCCGAGGTGGACGACTTCGGCCTGCGGGACATACCAGCCTTCCCACCCGGCGCAGGCCATCCGTCGGCACCAATCGGTTTCCTCGAAATACAGAAAGAACCCGGCGTCCATGAGACCCACTTGGGCCACTGCCGCGGATCGGACGATCAGACAGGCGCCACTGAGCCAGTCTGCGGGGAATGGTTGCCCGCTCCTGGACACACCGTGCAGGCTCAACGCGTGGCGGCTATGTGGATACCGGCGATCCAGACCAAGCACGGAGAAAGCGGCGCTCAAAACCGTCGGGAACCGTCGCGCGGACGCCTGAAGGCCGCCGTCGGCATTGAGCAACCGCGGCCCGCAATAACCCGCGGCCGGTCGAGCATCCATAAACTCGACGAGCGTCGTCATCGCCGCCTGACGTATCTGGGTGTCGGAGTTCAGCAGAACTATGTACCGCCCCGTTGCCCGTTCGAGTCCCAGGTTGTTCGCCGCGGCGAATCCGAGATTCAAATCATTCACAACCAGACGGACTTGCGGAAACTCCTTCCGCACCATGTCCGCTGAGCCGTCCGAACTCGCGTTGTCCACAACGAAGACTTCGGCGGAAAGACCTTCGCAGCCGGGGGCAACGGAGGTGAGGCAATCCCGCAATAGCTCGCGCGTGTTGTAGCTGACGACGATGACGGAGAGGTCAACGTCCCTCTCAGAGCGGCGCTCCGAGTTTGTTGACGGACCAGGGAGCGTCATGGAACGTCCTCACCGCGCGTTGACCAGCATACCATGCCGGTGTCGAAGCAAAGCCAGTGACGTCACGACGCCGCCGCTCAGGAAGGTCAGGATCGGGCTTAGGAACCCGTTAAACAACATATTCACGGCCTCTTGTCCGATGGCAATCAGCAACACCATCAATGCGGCGTCTGCTTCCATCGCCCGACTGCATCGTTGACTCATCCACAACGGCCAACACCACCAAAGATAGAAGGTGAAAAGGCCCACCAATCCGTACGCGCCGGCGTAGATGATCCACAGGCCGTCGGTCGCGGTCAGATCGTTGCCCTCCTCATCTCTCGCCCGATTCCTCCCCCAGGTGCCCCAGCCGAAGATCGGTTGTTCCTTCGCCCGGTTGATCAAAAGAGTCTCGGCGTCGATTCGATATTGAAGGGAGTCGGCACGGTCTTCCGACACATTGGCTGCGGCCGCAGCCAGCCACTGCCCGTCCATGATCGAGGTGTAGCGCCCGCCGATCCAAAGGGCGGCGAATACGGCCGGAAGCAAGACCGCCTTGCGCCAGCCCGTCTTGCGCCACCAGACGAGAAGCCCGCATCCGGCGAGAAAGAGCGCCCACGGTCCCATTGACATCGACACCAATAACCCCAACAGGGGCAGCGGTACGATCCAGCCCGCGGGGATTCCGGCCAGCGAGCGAAGATGTCCGGTCCGCCAGAGCCCAATCGCCAGGATCGCGGTCCAGGCGAAGAAGCTCCCTACCGCCAACCCGTGGGGCAGGAACAGGATCGGTCTCCATGCGCCGCCGCGGCTGTGCTGCCTCCAATCGTGCTGGAAGACGCCGTACAGATTGACGTGCAACGAGGGGCTCATTCGCCACTCCCAGAGCGCCAGAAGCCCATAGAGGGCGGCGGCACAGACGACCGCTCGGCATGCCTCCCACAAGTCCTCGCGGGTTCTTAACAAACAGCGTCCGGCGAAGAAGGGGACTGCGTAATAGAGAATCTTTCGACTTAGTTCCGAAAGGCCGTCGTAAACGCCGAGATCGTTGACCACGGAAGTAACCATCGTCGTCGCGGCAAACGCAAGGATGATCACATCGGCCCAATTGCGGCGAAAACCCGCCAAGGGGCTTCCACAGAACAGTAGTACGCCCAGTAGGACCCCCGCGTTGGTGGCAACGCTCTTGTCGATATCGCAGAATCCCTCGACGGGGATGCTGGTCATTGGGAGGAAGAGCCACCCCACTACATAGGCTGCCGTGCACGCTCGCGCCGGCCGCGCGACGGCGAACAGGACGACGCATACAGGCACCCAAAGCAGCAGCGCTATGTTCGCGACTGTGTACGCCACGATCGTCTTCCATCATCCGTTCGAATCGAGCGACCGGCAGAACCCGGCCGCCCCACACCCAACCACATCTCAGGAACGGAATTGGGAAAGGTCGAACATCGCCGGACCTACGGGGTGATGGCGGTTTCGAGCAGATCCACGGCGTGATCCCACGAGAACCGCAGCCGGGTCTCGAACGCGGCGTCCGACATTCGCGCCCACCGATTGCGGTCCGAAAGCAACGTCAGAATCCGCTCAGCCATCGCAGCCGGGTCCCCGACATTCACGAGATAGCCGTTGACTCCGTCGTTCACAAAGTCGTCGACGCCGCCACACCGCGCGGTCACAACGGGGCATCGGCACGCCATGGCCTCTAAAACCGGAAGCCCGAATCCCTCCACGTTGCTCGTGCATAGCCAGATATCGGTGCTGGAGTAGATGTCTCGAAGCCTATCCTGTGGCGGACGCAAGAAGAACTGCATGCCGGCGGTTGCGCCATTGTCACCCTCCGGTTTCACGGCTCCGAAAGACACGACCCGAAGGTCCCTAATCTGCCGGCGAACCAACTCCACTGCTTCAAACGCCATTCCAACGTTCTTGAACGCGGCAGGCGAGTACATGAACCCAACGGTCGGTGGCGTCTGCAGGTGACGCGGCGGGGCGTGGAACTGTTGCGTGTCCACCCCGTTCGGCACGAGAACCGCCGAGGGATCCCCGAATCGGTCTCGCGCAAGATCCTGCAACCAGTGGGCCACGACGATCTTTTGCAGAGGAAGTCGCCAGGTCGCATCCACCTTGTCGGGGTCGAAGGAGTGCGCCTCGTAGTTTTGGAGAAAGTACGCCTTTCGACCCTTGCGCTTCCCCAAGCCCGCCACAGGATCGGCCGTAGTCCAGTGTGTCGCAATGACGACGTCGCCGTCCGGAACCGCGCCGCCCAAGTCGCGCACGTGCCCGGTCCTCACCGCCCCTTTGAAATCGTGAACGTGGTCGCGCGTCCATCCGGTCCAGTTTCCGATTTCGTCACGGAGCCTCTGTAGAAGCCCCGTTGGTCGGCGAGGCCACGGGCTGTGCAGGCAAACGATCGTGACCTGATGGCCGCGCTCGATGAGTTTGTTCCCATGGATGACGACGACGCGTATCCCCCCGGACAAGCCTCGGCCCGGCAGCACGAAGGTGATCCGTAAGGGCATGCGACTCAACTTTCCGAAAACACACGGCCCGGATGTTGGGCGAGAATCCTCCAGCAACTGCGAACGGTCGTTCGCCGCCACGGGTCCAATCGCTAGCGGCCCGCGTAACCGAGGGCGCGTTTCACGACGGCATTCCGTCCGCCCGGGAGGTGGCGCCCCAGGGATGCACGCTCAGAACTCGATAAGAGCCCAAACCATCCACACGCGGCAGTCACCGCACCGAACACGACACCCCATACGGTCACATCCACGAGCAAGTTGACACGCGGGTGTGAGAACAACACCGGCAAACGGAGTGCGGGCGCGAAGACTGCAGCAGCAGCGGCGACCGGAGCGAATACCAAAGCTGGCCGAAAGATCGTCTCGCGACAGTGGGAGATGAAGCTCAGAGATTCCGCGCGCGCGGCCGCCATCAGAAACCACAACGAACTGACGGTGCCGGCCACGACCTCGGCTCCGATCATGCCCTTGTAGCCCCACAGCCAATAGCCCGGGCCATACAACACGACCAGGATGGCGGCACCGATAATCCCATATCCCACCTCCAGGCGGATCGTACCTCTTCCGCGAAGAGCGGCAGTTCCCATTCCCGTAAGACTACATAGAAAGAGCACGGGTGCAATCATCCGAACCGTCCAGGCGGCCAGTGGAAAAGCTTCGCCGGTCCACAGCAGGACCAACCGATCCGCGAAGACGGCCAGAAAGGCAAAGCACGGCAGGCAGACCATGGACACGATTTTGGAGCCGCGCGTGTAGAGCATCTCCCATTTCTGGCGGCTACCGCCGGCGTACAGATTGGAGAACGCCGGAAACACCGGAGCGACGACGGCGCCTCCCGCCGCGGCGCCCAGGGAGAGCAGCTTCCGGGCGATTTCCGAGATCGCCAGCATCGATACACCCAGCAGCGCCGACAGGAATACCTGTGTGCCCTGATGAATGAGAAGCTGCAGAACCGCAAGGAACTGAAACCGCCCTCCCAGTGATAGGATGTTCCGGAACCCAAACGCGCTGCACCGAAACGGTGAAATCCTCAACTCCGGGCACAAGTGCCGGCAAAGCCGCCATGCGACCGTCGTGCTCACGATCTGCCCGCAAAAATGCCCCACTGCGAGCGCGAGAAGTTCCCACCCGCGATACAGTAGGACGATCGACACGATGAACTCGATCACGGACGCGAGGATCGCGATTTTTTGCCGAAGATCCAGTCGCTGCAGACCGTCAAGTATCGGAAACACACATCCGACACTCATCTGCATCAAGAGGCACATCGAGACAACAAGGAGCGCGTAGCCCGCTTGCGGTATCATGGCTTCCGGCACGCCCAGAACGTGCAGAATTGCAGCGCGAAAGAGCCAGACCCCCGTCAGGGCTACCGCGGCTATCGATCCGACGAACGCCATGCCCGCACCGATGATCTGTGCCAGACGATCGTAATCGCGCTTCGCGTCATACTCCGCCGTGAACTTGTTGTAGGCGAGGCCGAAGTTGACATCGATGACGCCGACGTAAGCGCAAATCACGAAGAGTAAGGTCCACGTGCCATATCCTGCCAGTCCGAGTTTGGCGATGATCAGCGGCGTCATGACAAACCGCGATCCGATGCGCCAGACCTGCGCAACCAGGGAATACGCCGAGTTGCGGGCCAGTGATTTGACCGTCACGCGATCTTGCGCGGACTCCCCGTTTGTTTGGTCGGTCAGTGCCGAGTTAGGCATCACGATCCAGCAGCCTCCGCCAGAACTTCGTCGGCTCCGCCGCCGGGAAGTAGCGCGAAATGAACTCATATGCCGCGTCGGCGAGACGTTCCCGGAGTCCGTCATCCTCGAGTCGCATGAGGTTCTCCACTGTCCCCGAGACGTCTTGAGAAACCAGAGCGGTCTTGCCATGCTGCATGCAGAAGTTGGCCCCGTTGGCATTCTTGCCACACACGACGACGCCGGCCGCCATGGATTCCTGCGGGGGAAGCGCGCAGCCCTCAACGTCTGCCGACGCCAGGAACGCCTGAGCTGTGCCAAAGACCTGCGCGAGTTTGTCGAACCGCATGCGACTCAGGATTCTCGGCTTCCAGTACCGCCTGCCCGATCGCGCATATCCGGCAAACACGTCACCAATAAAGTCGCTTCCTTTGCGCGGAAACACAATCATCATACCTGGTTTCCGCTTGGCTTGGGAAACGAATGGAAATGCTGCGCTGTCCACGATGTTCGGAACGATCGGAATGTCCTTTCCCGGATAGAGCCTCGTGCATTTCTCGAACATAAGGGGAGAATCCG
>Ga0315285_10001798_pt1 | contig 22509 bp, 19 predicted proteins | sample YL17G09_36_MG_FD_203698 | JGI IMG/M metagenome (GOLD analysis project Ga0315285, IMG submission 203698) | Sediment microbial communities from Yellowstone Lake, YNP, Wyoming, USA - YL17G09_36 | ecosystem: Environmental > Aquatic > Freshwater > Lake > Sediment | place: USA: Wyoming | collected... | reverse complement strand
TTGATCCCGGATGGAAGCGGATCAGCTGGGACGAAGCCATGGACCTGCTAACTTCGAAGCTGAAAGAGTGCATGCAACGGGATCCGAGAGGGCTATACACCGTCGGCAGCCCCACTTTCCCTGCTGAAAGAGCTTTCAACATTCTCTGTTTCAGGAAGGCGTTCGGGACTCCTAACTACTACACCGGGGGCGGAGGACTGCACTGCGGGAACGGAGCTCACATGATAGGAGGCATCTATCACGCCTCGTGGTCCGTCATTCCAGATTTCAAGTACTGCAACCTCGCAATCTACTGGGGCTGTTCCAAGGGCCACGGTGCGGGGCATGCTGCCAACGTGGCGGCGAAGCAAGCGGCCGATGCCAAGGCAAGAGGGATGAGGCTCATAGTCTTCGATCCGTTCCTGAGCACTCAAGCGTCGACCGCAGAGGAGTGGGTGCCGATCAAGGCAGGCACGGATGCTGCTGCGGCACTGGCGATGACCAACCTGCTCGTGAACGACTACGGGCTGTACGACAGCCAGTATCTGAAGTGGAAGACCAACGGACCTTATCTGGTCGGGCCGGACGGATTGTATCTCCGCGACAAGAAATCAGGAGTCCCTCTTGTCTGGAGCACTGTCGACAACAAGCATGACGTTTTCACATCGAAGAACGTGAAAGACTGCGCCTTGACAGGCGACTTCGAAGTCAATGGCGTGAAATGCAGCCCCTCATTCCAGCTCCTGAAGAATCATCTCAAGAAATACTCCCCAGAGTATGCCTCAGAGATCTGCGGAGTCTCGGCAAACACTCTCAGAAGAATCGCCAAGGACTTTGGCGAAGAGGCGAAGATCGGGAGCACGATCACGATTGACGGGAAGGTGTTGCCTTACAGGCCTGTGGCATCCATATACTTCCGGGGCTCGCAGGGTCACTACAACCAGGCCTGGGACTGCATGTCCCTAGTCCTGCCGAACCACATAGTCGGCGCCGCCGACGTGCCCGGCGGGGCTCTGGCATTTGGCCCGCCTGTCCACCTGGGATATCCTGGGACAGGGAGGCTGAAGTACTCAGTGGAACCGGACAAGGATGGGCTCCTCGTTGCCCGCAACTGGCCGTACTCCCACCTGCCGTACCCGCCGCCCGAGCCCAAGGATCCGCCCGAAAGGCTCGACCTACAGGACATGTTCTACATACCGACGTACACCACGATCATGGCCTGGGACAACAACGAGGAGCTTTGGCAGAAGTTCAAGATACCATACAGGCCCGACGTGATGATCAGTTTCGCGACCAATCAGATTATGTCGGTGGGGAACCCGAAGACTCTCTTGAACAACTTCCTCAAGAAGTTCAGGTTCATCGTCTCGTTCAACATCTACTCGACGGAGTTCGAGGAGGCGGCGGCAGACCTGATCCTGCCGGACGCAAGCTTCCTCGAGCGCTATTCATCCGCGACGACTTTCCCAACCGTTGGTGTCTCATGCCACGCGACGGGATTGGGCGAGTGGATCTGGGCGATCAGGCAGCCGGTCGTGAAGCCGATGGCAGAGCGGAGGGCCATGATCGATGTGATCCTGGAGCTGTCGGAGAGACTCGGCCTGCGCGACAAGTATCTAGAGGCCGCGAGGGAGTGGGTCAACAGGGCCTACGGCGGCGATCTCGATTTCAAGAAGGTGCTCGACCCGAAGGAGAAGCTGAACTTCGAGACCATCTTGGATGTCATCTTTAAAGACAGGTTCGGAGCGGACAAGGGACTGGACTGGTTCAAGGAACACGGCTATCTGAAATGGGACAAACGAGTGGAAGAGGTCTACTGGCGAGCCTTCAACGATGTGAGAGTCCCGGTCTACCTCGAGTGGATCATCAGGGCTGGAAGGAAGAGCAAGGCCATTGCGGAGAAGTACGGTGTTCCCGATCTCGTGGACTGGACCGCTCACAACGCGCTGCCCGACTGGCGGCCATGCCCGACACACTCGGAAAAGAACCCGGAGTACGACCTTGAGGCGTTCTACTGGCGCTCCGCCCTGCACACATATTCCATGACGATGCAGAACCCGTGGCTGAACGAGGTCTCGCAGAACGACCCCTACACTTACACTATACAGTTGAACACTGAGACTGCAAACAGGAAGGGCGTGAAGGAGGGAGATGCTGTCTGGCTCGAGAACCCGAAGGGTTCGAAGGCACGAGGCAGGGTCCATATCACCGAGGGGATTAGACCGGACCACGTGGCCATCGCTGCGAATGCTGGCCACTGGGGAAGAGGGTTGCCCATCGCGAAGGGCAAGGGCGTCTTCTTCAATGAGTTGATAGAGATCGACAAGGAGCATTCATGCCCAGTTTCCCTTGGGCAGGACATCTGCGTGAAGGTCAAGCTCTACAAGGACGAGGGTGCTGGCGTTGGTTAGGTGGGGGATGGTCATCGACCTCAAGAGATGCACCAGCTGTCATTCGTGCTCCGTAGCGTGCAAGGCGGAGCACCACACTCCGCCAGGCGTGTTCTGGGCAAAGGTGGTCAGGATGGAATCGGGCAAGTATCCGACTGTCATTAGACAGGCCCTGCCTTTGCTGTGCATGAACTGCAAGGAGCCGGAGTGCGAGGACGTCTGCCCAACGGGCGCCACCACGAAGAGGCCTGACGGAATCGTCGTCGTGGATTCGAAGAAGTGTGTGGGCTGCAGATATTGCGCGGTCGCGTGTCCTTATGGTGCGAGGAATTTCGCCGGTGAGTGGAGGGACTACTTCACGGGCGACCGTAAGCCTTCCTCTGCGTACGCCGAGCACTCAAGAAAGAAATGGCTCGAAGAAAGCGACCGAGGGGTCGTGAGCAAGTGCAACTTCTGCGTTGAAAGAGTGGAGCAGGGGCGGAGACCGGCTTGCGTGGACGCATGCCCGTGCGAGGCCAGAACCTTTGGCGACCTTGACGATCCCGAATCCGAGGTCTCACAACTAATCAAGAAGAGACGAGGAATGCAGCTGCATCCCGAGTACGGCACAGATGCGAGCGTGTATTACCTCCCTGCGAGGTGATGTAGGTTTGTCGTGCATTTCAACTTTCAATCAAGGCGGTGGATGAGATGGGCGTGCTGCAATACGAGGATTTCAAACCGGGACCCCGCGCTCAGATGGAATGGGGTTTCGGCGGCAGAAGGAGATGGCGGGACGGCGCGCTCTTGATGGCTCTCTTCCTCGGAGGCGTCGGAGCCGGTCAGTTCGTTATCTCAACCTGGTTCATACACTCTATCACCAGTGCACTAGTCGGGCTCTTGGTGGTCGGGGTCGGCAAGACCGTCGCGCACCTGGTCTATCTCGGCCAGCCTGCCAGATTCTACAGGCTGTTCTTGAGACCTCGGACCTCATGGGTCAGCAGGGGACTCATATTCATGGTGGCTTTCGTAGTCTTCGCGGCGGCCTACCTTGCGCCGGACATCGGTTTCAGCTGGGTCCCGTGGACCGCTGAGACGACGCTTGGTCAGGCATTGTGGTTGGCCGCCGTCCTGAGCGCCTCCCTGGTGATGGTCTACGACGGCTTCGTCCTGGCATCATGCAAGTCCATCACGTCGTGGCACACGGCCCTGATGCCACCCCTCTTCTTCACCTATGCTATTGCGGGCGGAGTTGCGATGACCTACCTAACGATGACCGCCACCGGAGGCGAGATCCTCAACCAATCCACCATGACCAACCTGGACGCAATACTGCTAACGACCATGTTTGCGCTGGTCGTCATCTACATCATCAACATGGCCGCATCGACATCAACTGCGAGAGAATCGCTCAGGAGACTGACTAGCACCAAGCTGGCGATAGCCTTCATAGGCTTGGCGATAGTTGCGGGCCTTCTGGTGCCGCTCACTCTAACCTACTATGACCAACTTGAAGTCGGGGGCGCTGTCGCATCGGTCCTTCTGGCCTTCTCATGTATCCTAGAATTGGCGGGAGATCTGTCTGTTAGGCACTCGATCCTCAGGGCGGGCCTGCACGCTCCCGTCTTCTCCGAAGGACTCTAGGCCTGGGGCGAGCGAATGGTTGATGCAACATGAGAGGCGAAACAAGTCGCCTAGAGATCTTGCGAATCATAGGGGGCAAGACAGAGGGCCTCCGCGATGTCGTCATCAAGGAGAGTCCTGTGACGATCTTCCTAGATGATATCGAGCTCGCCAATCTAATGTGCTCTCCGAAAAACCTGGATTGTCTGGCCGTCGGGTTCTTGTTCGCGGAGGGGCTCATCAGAAGCAAGAAGGATATCAAGAAAGTCTTTGCGGACGAGAAGGATGGAGTGGTCTGGGTTGAACTGAAGAAAGCCAGAAAATCACCCGAGAACCTGATAGCAAGGCGGTTCATCACGACCGGCTGCGGCAAAGGCCTGACATTTTTCGACGCGGCGCTGGATGGTGGGCGACTCAGGAGCAAATCTAGATTCAAGGTACGTGTTGATTCTATCCCGCTATTGATGAAGGAATTCCTTCGGATGTCGCGACTCTACAGACTCACGGGAGGAGTTCACAGTGCGGCAATATGCAGCGCGAGGAGTATTCTCGTCTTCAATGAAGACATCGGAAGGCATAGTGCGATTGACAAGGTCGTAGGGGAGTGCATCCTGAAAGGAATCAGGACCAACGACAGGATCATGGTGACCACCGGCAGGATCTCGTCGGAGATATTGGTGAAAGCCGCCAGGAGCCGGACTCCAATCATCATCTCGAAATCTGCACCCACAGACCTCGCGGTCAGACTGGCTACGGACTTCGGCATCACAGTTGTGGGATTCGCAAGAGGATCAAGGATGAACATATACTCGAATGCATGGAGAGTTGTGATCGGGAGAGAGGAAAGATAGAATGAGTCCTGCTAGGCAGGGTAGTCATCTGGTTGAGAAAGAACCAGGCGTTCAAGCATGCACACGGCTCACTCTGTTCTCCTCAGCCAACAAGTACGCTCCAAATCCTATAGCCCAGAACATTGCAGGATAGAAGATCATCCGCTCCATACCGCCTGCGCCCAGACCAGCGTATGTGTTGCCAGCGAAGAGGGCCAATGCCGAGAGGCCGATCAGGCCGAGAAGAATGAACAAATACGACATTGGAGGCCGGACCATCTTGCTGGAGTAGATTACTGCCAAGTTCCCGAAGAGGAATGCCAAGAGAGCGAACAGGGCATGCACCTCAGGAATGTAGTCCTCATTGAAAACTCCCACACCAATAGCCCCTATTCCGGACAGCGCGAGGAACAGCCAGATAAGGGATTTCCCGGGCCTGAGCCGCAACAGGGCCGCGGTCACCAGAGCCATCAACCCAAAAACGATAATGGCACCCGTGAAGATCAGACGCGAGGAAGTCGGGCCAACCCCCAAATCGCTGATGTAATTCTGAGATGTGCTGTATCCAGGGTACAGAAACTCGGCCAGATGCACCATGAATAACATCTCCAGGCCTCCGACGAGAAGCAAAAGACCAGGGGACCGCAGATTGACCATGAAGCGAATACGTCGGCGATACATAATGGTGATTCCCATGGTGAGAAGAAATGAACGGGAACAGAAAGAAGAGGGAGTTTAGCTCGGTGCAATAGTAATTTGGCAGTCGAAGAGCCGGATCTTGCGGAGACGGGTTCGGACTGCTGAGGTGCTAGCAAAAGACCGGTGCTCATTCCCGACCAAACAATATTATAGCTGCTTTGTTTCTCCTTATATAGTCAGTATTCGGGGGAGAAGCATGAAAAACACGAAGGACCCTAGGCCGCGTCATCCAGTCATCGAGAACGATCTAGAAGACCTGTCAAGATCTGTTCGACAACCGCTCTCTTCTGGGAATCAACACGGGCCTCAGGAAGTTTTCGTGGAGCCAGGTGCCACCTGGACCAAGCCACGTGATGAGACAGTCAACATCCTCAGTGCCAGACACACGAAGACCGACAATCTCATCGAAAGCCTTCAGCGGGCACTCAGGGAACAAGCCGTTTCCAGAATGCCCGAGTCGAAGCAGTCGATCCCGTACAGCAGGCTGTCCGGCGCGAGGGCGTCTCGGATAGGGCGAAGACACGACTCCGTCCGGGAGCATTCGACAAAGATCGTTCAGACTCGAAAGAAGGATGAACGTGTTCAAATCACCCGCAGTGTGTCGAAGATAGAGAAACTCGTTCCTCTCTCCGAGGCGCAGGGAATCGACATGTCCATGGTGGTCAGGAACATCGCGGACGCGAAGGCGGCCCTCGACCGGCGGAGGACCACTAAAGCCAAACGCGCCGTAGCAAGCGCTGACCGGCACGCAATGGATGCCATATCACAGAGGTTTCCGTCGCTCATGCGAGAGACGTACGCCTCCCTCAAGCAACTGGAGAAAGTGTGCGGAAGCGCGGACGCTTTGAGACAGCTCGCGGACCACGCCAAGACCGCCCAGAAGAGGAGAGAGTACGCTGAGGCCCTTCGATCATTGACCGAGGCGAGGAAAGGTATACAGGAGGCCGAGAACGAGGCTGTCCTCAGGATCATCGCCGATGCCAAGGACAGGTTCGTGATGGCGAAGAAGGCGGGGCTCAACATCGACGAGGCAGTGAACCTCCTGAACAAGTCCAGGGACATGCTCAGACAAGGTGAGTTTGAGGAGGCTGTCAGATGCGCGATGGAGGGCGGGAAGGTCGTGGAGACCTCGTTCGAGCACAGCCGAGAGGCCCGGATTGCTCTCATGGAATGCGTCAAGGCCATCAAGCTCGCTGAGGCCCTTGGAGCCGATGTCCAGGAGATGAACGGGATGTTGGCGGAGGCGAAGAGCCTCTTCAAACAGAATGACCTGGCGACGTTTGCAGAATGCTCGCATAGACTGCTCGACCTCGCCAGGAACGCAGCCTATGGCAGGGCCGCAGAGTCGTACGAGCTGGCCGAGAAGGCATTGACCCTGGCGAAGAAGGCAGGAGTCGAGGTGTCGGAATCGGAGGAGAAGCTCAGGAGATCGAGAGAGTGCCTCGGCAACGACGAGCTGGCAAAGAGCCTCTCGATGGCGAGCTCGAGCATGTTCGAGTCGTACTCCGCTCTCGCCAACACGATGGATGACAAGCTGAACAACATCAATGAGTTCGCGAAGGGCATAGAACGTGAGGTGGATAGCCTGACGGAGGTCCAGGAGGCGATCGATAATTCCAAGGAACGGAATCTCGAGAACCTGAGGAAGTACGTAAAGCTCTCGGAGGAGATCATCGGGGATGCGTACGAGAGCGCGGCCGCGTATTCTTCCGTTGCGCAGGACATCGTGAAGCAGGCCTATGAGAGCTCGGTCCAGGTGAGCCCTTTCAAGGATTTGGTGGGGAAGAACACTGGAAGACTCGATTTGTCCTTCGGGACCGCGTCGACCAACGAACTCTGCTTCGAGGACAAGAGACAAAGGCTCATCGACCTGTATCTCACTGGGAAGGTGTCAGAGAACCAGCTTGACAAGCTCCTGCTGATGATCGATTCGAGCGTCGCGAAGAACAACCTCGTCTAGTCTAGACCTTCTGAGAAGAGGGCGCGATTCCCGTAGGACGGGGCGAAGCCAAATACCCCTAAATACTCCAAAGCAGTTTATCGCGTGGCAAAGCCCGTAGCCGGACGCCAGCACGAGGAAGTGGACAAGAAGAGACAATATCGATCATTCGAACCGCGAAATCAAGACCTGAGGTTGCTGCTGATTCCGCACCATATGTGATTGACCACCTACGGCGGGCCTCGGATCTGTCCGGCCAATCAGGCCATAGAACGAGGAGGCAGAGGAAATGGAGAGCAGAAAGAGGGGCATGGGATGGCTGCCCGACTATCCGGACATTCGAGACTATGCATTCGATAGCAAGGAACTGCTGAGCAAGAAGGAAATCCATGCGCTTGTCACGCCCATCGGTCTGCAAAAAGCACACCGGACATCCTTGCCGTCGTCCGTTGACCTCAGGAAATGGTGCCCGCCTATCGAGGACCAGGGCCAGATCGGATCCTGCACCGCGAATGCAGGAGTTGGGATGGTCGAGTACTACGAGAAGAGGGCCTTTGAGAAGCATATCGACGCTTCGCGGCTTTTCCTGTACAAGGCCACGAGGAATCTCTCCGAACTGCACGGAGACAGCGGCGCATCAATCCGCTCCACGATGGGGGCGCTCGTCCTATTCGGCGTCCCGCCTGAGAAATATTGGCCGTACAGCGACAAGGACTCTGAATTCGACAAGGAGCCGAGTGCGTTCTGCTATTCGTTCGCAGAGAACTACAAGAGCATCAAGTACTTCAGACACGACACGCCTAGACTCTCGGAAGAGGCGGTCCTCGAGAGTGTCAAGAAGACTCTCGTCGCAGGCATTCCCGCGATGTTCGGATTCACCGTCTACGACTCAATCAATCAGGCGGAAAGCACGGGCAAGATCCCTTTTCCGTGCAGCAACGAGAGAGTGTTGGGAGGACACGCCGTTGTCGCTGTGGGCTACGACGACAAGATCGAGATAGGAAATTCGGACTGCGACGTATCGGCGAAAGGAGCGATGCTGATCAGGAATTCCTGGGGTGAGGGATGGGGGGACGGAGGCTATGGCTGGCTGCCATACGAGTACTTGTACAGGGAGCTGTCAGTTGATTTCTGGTCGATGCTCAAGCAGGAATGGGTCGACACGAGACAGTTCACCATCGAATGAGGACCATCGCTCAGAGCCACCTCGACACAGTCGCAGGGAGAGCATTCCTCGGAATGCCGGAGACCGCCGCGCTAACTGAGAAAGGCGACCTCAGAAAGTGTTTTGTCCTTGAGCAAAGATATGGTTCCAGTATCCCTCTGAGGGAGATACTGAGTCGGTGGGAAAGGTGGATCATCCTGGTGAGGACGCAGTAGTCGTGGACCCGAAGGATGTAGCGCTCAGGATGAGACTCGACTATTCGCGTGGAGTTAAGGATCATACTACGAGAGCCTTGGAGGCGGTCTGCGACCTCTGTTGGAAACTCGAGCAGCCGCATTTCACTGCCGACTCCTTTGTGAGAGATTCCGCGGAGCTGATATTGAAGCTCTTCAGCATAGAGACCGTGGCGATCGGAGCCAGGGATCCCGTGGACAGACTCTACAAATACAAAGTCGTGGTAGGGCTTGAAAAAGAGATTACCGATGGATTCTCGAACCTTACTTACACGAGGGAACAGCTCCTGGATAGCAGCACCTATCCGAGCCACGAGATCAGCAGCCACACGAGGTTGTTCCTCACCGAGGATCATCCCTACGCAAAAGGCGAGGAGTTCACATACCGTCGGCCAGGTTTGATCGGGATGAAAAGGAGGACGGTCTCGGACAGCCTCGAAGCCGACTACTTGGACATCTTCTTCCGCGAACCGGATGGGGACATTCTGGGTTTCATCGAGATATCGGGAACGAGACTTAGAAAGCTCCCCGATGCAGTGACAATAAGGTGGATCGAGCTCATTGGCGCTCTCCTCGGTGTCGCGCTTCATAGGAAAGCGTGATTCTGCGATACTCCTCTGAAGGCGCGCAGCAGAAACCCATTGACCGTTCGTAACAACATTGCTCTGTTTGGGAGAGAGTCGATTGTTCGAGCCCAAGAAAAGACAATAGGGGAGAGAAGACTATCCCAATAACGGAAGCATGCCGAAGGTTTCGACCAGTTGCATGGTGCTGTTGCTAATCCTGCTTTTCGCTATCAGGATCCAACCCGAGGCCATCGCATGGAGCAACGGTGGCTACTCTTCCGATCCTGACAATCCCGATTATGGCACTCATGACTGGATCGCTGACAAGGCGCTTGCGATCCAGACAAAGGACGTGAGCTTCCTGAAGACCACCTATCACGCCCGATTCCTGCTTGGGACGGAGGCCCCAGACAACACCGCCTACATAGGTGACAGCACGAACCATCACGTCTACTACTACTCATCCGGCGACCTCCAAGATGGCAAGAGCGCGATCAGAGCGTCGCAGATGTATCAGATTGCTCTTGGCTACCTGGCCTCTGAAGATCTCGATAATGCCGCATACTACATCGGTGCCATGACACACTATCTCGCCGATGTCGGGGTCTTCGGGCACACGATGGGAAGCGGGACCGACTGGGGGGCAGAAGACCATCATTCAGACTACGAGGACGCCATTCAGTCAATGACCGGCTCCCTCAGTTCGCCAACAGGAATTTCTCTCGGCGACTCCGACGCCTATGCTGCAACCCTCGATCTAGCCAACAAGATCACATTTGGCGGTGGGGCAATAATGCCCAACATCTGGATGGACACGAACTACAACTGGGCGAACTCAACATTTGTGACTAGCGCCATGGCTTCGTTGAACAGTTCGGTTGCAGCTGTCGCTGCTGTGGTCAATCATCTGCTGGTCGAGGCCAGCTCTCCGTCCCCATCGCCCGACCCACAGGCGCCTCAGCCTCCAGAGTCTCTCAGAGCCACCGTGACTGGAGCACGTATCAGTCTTTCGTGGTCACCTCCCACGAACGATGGGGGTCGAGCTATCATTGGCTACAAGATATTCCGCGGGACCGATCAAGACAATCTGTCGCTTGCTGCAACCGTCGCCGACTACGCCCGCAGCTGGACGGATGAATCCGTTGAGATGGGCACAACCTACTACTATTGGGTCGTCGCGGAGAACTCTGTTGGTTCAAGCGGCATGTCCACGGTTGCGTCTGCAACCATCCCAAGCGAACACAACTCACTGCTCCTACCGATCTCGATCTCATCTGCTTTGTTCGCCTTCGCTGCTGGAGGCGTCATGCTGTGGTGGAGAAGAGCTCGGAGCAAGTCACGGTCTTGAATGGCTCATGTCTCATTTCCGTCAGGCGGAGAATATCATAGAGAAGGAAAGCGACGGAAAAGAGGCTAAATTATTTCATTTTGGCAATGAACCGGTGAGTGAAATCCCTCGCCATGTCGAGCGCGTCCGAGGCCAATGGCCCCTTGAAGCCTGTAACGGCGATATGCAACACCTCTGGATGAGCGCTGAGGCCGCGTTCCCTGGCCAGTTCCTGCATACGCGTGGCCGCGCTCTTTGTCACCCGTTCGAGCCATTTCTTGCGCTTCTCCCCGTCTTCCGACAAAGGCCCCACGGTATCAAAGGTCACGATCGGCCTGTCCTTCCAATACTCCATGTCCAGTCCCTCCAAGAACCCTTTGGCCTTCTTGGTCATGCGCCCCATCCTAGTGGGGGAGCCGACGAACATGAAATCCGCTTCGACCTTCTTGGCTTCCCTCTCCCCCAGGTTCAGGGTGTCTGCTGAATGTCCATCCGCTCTGATCTGCTCTGCGATCGCCTCTGCAACTTGCTTCGTGTTGCCATACACGCTATCGAAGACAACGATGCCCTTCATCCTGATTCCTCTGATGTGCAGATGGGCGGGCCAGATATATCAATTTCCGAGCAAGCAAGTAAGGCTGTAGGAGGCTGAACCGGACTCCCGATCCCTTCCTATCTTGGGACAATGGGGAGAACAATGCGCGAAGGGCGCTCTGAATCGTGAAATACAGTCTGCGTGGCCTTTTCGCAACGGACCTCCTGACCATATGAACCTGATGCGTTCTGGTTCCTGTCATATCTGTTGAAATCGCTGCTGGAGATCTCCACCCTTGCCTTGTGTCCTGCCTTGATGACATAACTGGTCGCTGCCAGATCAATGTCGAGTTCGAGAGTGGTCCCTGACATGCTGCGGTATCCTGCCGCATCGGATGGCATCGAACCCGTCCGCAGGACTCCCTCCTGGATCATGTGCGCGTAGCCATTCGGGAAAACATCCACCAACTTAGCCATGAAATCCACCACATCCGATGTCGACGATGCGTAGAGTCTGAGCGATATCGGACCCGTTACCTCCAAATCACTCATGAGCCCCGTGGATGTGTAGACCAGCACATCAGGTCGCCGCTCGGTCTGACTTCTGTCCTTCATGAACTGGGCAAGATACCACGCGTTCTCATCCAATGATTGTCGAACAGGGTCCGCAGGATCGTAGAGGTATGTGTCCGAGGGCTCTGATGCGGGTGGTTCCGTCGATAGCATTCCATCTCCACTCAGGGAATTCGCCTTTCCCCCACTGTGCAGATAGTAGTTTGTCGGCCTCGTCTTCTTGGGAGGCCATCCAACCTCCTCCCTCCAAACGTTGTCACCGACGACGAATATCTTCACCCGCTTCGTTTTCTCGAAGCCATTGTCCATCCCTTTGAGCCAATAGTCAAAGAATCCTGTCATCGATTCAGCTGCCCGGTCGACCCGGCTCTTGCCAATCTCCAACCTGCCAATCCTACCAGAGCTCAGTTGCGTCGAACTATGATCGTCCGGGCCGATCAAGAGCCATTGGTTGCCTTCGGCCGCGCCCTTCCCCTGAGCGCACATCTCCCTCCAATCATCGAGCGTGCCTTTCAGAAAGACATCGTACCAGCCACCCATATGAAGCATTGGGATGGCGATCTTCTGGCAACGGTCGTTCAAGTTGATTCTGGCCCAGTGTGAGTCTCTGTGAGGATGCTCGATGCACTGTCTAAAATGAGAATCTCTCAGTCCGGCAGCCTCCCCGAGAGATATGAGCGGGAGATGCCAGTAGTCCAGAAGAAGATCGTTCTGCTCTCTTCCACCTTCTTCCCCAATGAGCCAAGAGCCCATCGTCGACAGGTTGAATGCCCCGCACTTGTACATCCACACGCCGTAGATGTCCGTGGCCGTCATGCCTGGCGCGGCGCATACCAGGCTGGGGTGAGCCGACACGGCGGCCGCCAGGGTAGTGTATCCCATATACGAATAGCCCCACACGCCAACCCTGCCGTTGCACCACGGCTGTTTCGAGATCCAATCCACTGTGTCATAGCCGTCATCCACCTCGTTGACGAATGGATTCCAGACGCCTTCAGACTTGAACTTCCCTCTCACATCCTGGGCGACGTATGCGTAACCTTTCCTTGCCCAGAACCTGCCCTTCACGGGTTCCGAGCCTCCCCATTCACTCTTTCCGTACGGCCGCCTCGTCAGAATCGTCGGATACTTTCCGTCATCCTTCGGGAGGTATACGTCAGAGCACAACGAGACTCCGTCGCGCATGGGTACCATCACATTCTTGATTGTCCTAACAGGAAGTCTCGGAGGCTGTTCGCTGACTGGCATCGATTGGAATGGCATGCTGAAGTGCTTGTGCAACTTGCTCGAGACCGACTGTCTCGTCCAACTTGCCCTCGCCCTTGTCCTCATTGTCCAAGACACCGGTATCCACTCACATCAAGTATGATGGGAGTGTCCGGCTAAAGAACTTCTTTGGCGGAACAATGGGCATAGAGACGGCCTTGGTTCATCTGACCCCTCATCCGAAGGATGAGCATCAGCCTGCTGTCTCGTTCTATGGGAGTAGGCCGGCGCCCCTTAGCTCTTGCGTGATCTTTTCGACGGCAATCTCGACGTCCTCAGGCTTTCGCGCGCCAGTGCATACCAGCTTCCCGCTGCCGAAAAGCAAAACCACGACCTTCGGGACATCGAGCCTGTAGACCAGACCAGGGAACTGCTCCGGCTCGTACTCTACCTTCTCAAGACCAAGGCTGATGGCTATCGAGTTGAGATTGATCTTCGACCCGAGGTCGCTTGAGGCAACGATGTTCTGAACCTCTATCTTGGGCGTGGTCTTGATCACGATGCCCGCGGCCTCGATCTGCTTGACCACCTTGCTGATGGCTAGCTTCACCTGCTCGAGGCTCTTGCCGCCCGTGCACACGGCCTTTCCACTTCTGAAAAGCAGTGTCGCCGTCTTCGGTTCTTTGAGCCGGTAAATCAAACCCGGGAATTGCTCAGGGTCGTATTCCGCACCGTCAAGTGCAACCACGATCGCCTGAAGATCTAGCTCCGTCCCGAGAGACGTTGAGGCGACAACGTTCTCAATCTTGATGACTGCCATAGACTCGATACCGGCCTTACCGTATTTAAATAGTTATTCAAGTAACGAGCCCATAATCGATGATGCGGGTCGAAAAATGAGGTTTGAGAGACCGGCAGCGGACATACTTCATCATTGGACAGGGCGAGCAGCATCGGTGGACATCATAGCCTCGTTCAAACATCCGAGGTCGCTGCCTGAGAACGGGCTATGGGGATGGAAAGGCGATCTAGGAACTAGTGGTTTTCGCACGCAAGAACTGACGATGCGACTCACTGAGAGCGATTCTCCTGTTCGTCAAGCCCCTCTATCCCCTTCTTCAACCTTCCGGTCGGCAATGAACGCTTCCGAGAACATGGTCAGAAGAGTTCATATGCCTCTTCGCGCAAACCGTTGCCAAGAATAGATGATGCCCAAGTCAAATCCGCCCGAATTCATCTGAGCTAATCGAGGCATTACATGAAGTGTCTAGCCTGTAAGACCGAAAACGACGAGACTCAAAGTCGCTGCCGCAAGTGCGGCAGCCAGCTCACGGCAAATGTTGCCAAGCCAACCATTGTTGCGAATGCGACTCCTCCAAGATCAGCCGCAATCTCTGCGGACGATGTCGCCAGGAAGCTGAAGATGGACTATTCACGTGCCGCAAAAGAGGAAGCGGACAGATATCTCGAGTGCGTTCAGCAACTCAGCGGCCAAATAGCGAGACCGAAGCACGATTCCATGGAGCTGGTCGACTACGCTGCAAAACTGATCTTCAGGCAGGTCCACATCAAAGAAGTGGCGATCGGCCTGAGGAACGCATCGGACGGCAGGTTCAGATATGTCGCGATGCAAGGCATGAGAGCGAATATCTGGGCACAACATACCGGGCTCTCGTATGGTCACGATACCTTCTTCAGCAACAGCAAGTACAAAGGGACTCTCATAAGCAAGCTCACCAAGCTGTTTCTTGCTGAGGACGAACCATACGACGAAGCTGAGAAGAAGACGTACAGCGAACACCTCATGCGCTCTTCGAAGCGAAGAACACCAGATGACAGCATAGAGGGCGACTACCTCGACACTCTCATCTACGGGATCGACGGCGGTCTCATCGGATGGATAGAGATGTCCGGGACCTGGGACGACAAGCTCCCGAGCGCGAGGGCAATCAGGGCAATTGAGATCATCGCGAACTTGATGGGGATTGCGCTGTCCCGTGACCCCGCAATCGCGAGCATGAAACAACCCGATTCCGGCAACCTCCCACGCAGCGGGTGAGACGAAATCCCTGGGAGAGGTGTTCTCCGAAAGACTTATCGCCATAGGAGGACTCGCAACCGCCAAGATAGTACGGGCGGACCTGCAAGGAATTGATGGAATGGAATATCGACAATTCGGGACGACCGGCTGGAAGGTCTCGGCGCTGGGCTTCGGATGCATGCGCTTTCCAACGACCGATGGAAAACCGCTTAGCCAGAAGATAGACATGCCAGAGGCCACGCGGATGGTCCGACACGCCATAGATCATGGAGTCAACTACATAGACACGGCCTATCCCTATCACGGAGGGAAGAGCGAGGTTCTCCTTGGCAACATCCTGAAGGCCGGCTACAGGGAAAGAGTCAAGCTGGCGACGAAGTCCCCTGTCTGGCTCATAAAGAAGGGAAAGGATTTCGATACTTATCTGAACGAGCAGCTAACGAGACTTCAGACGGACTACGTCGATTTCTACCTCTTCCACGCGCTCAACAAGAAGAATTGGCACGACGTGATCCTGAAGCACGGCCTTCTCAAGAGGGCGGAAGCCGCGGTCAAGGCGGGCAAGGTCAGGAACCTGGGATTCTCGTTCCACGATGATTACAGCGCCTTCAAGGAAATCGTCGACGGCTACGACGGATGGTCGCTCTGCCAGATACAGTACAACTACATGGACACGGAGAACCAGGCCGGGACGAAGGGGTTGAGATATGCAGCCTCGAAGGGATTAGCCGTCGTCGTGATGGAGCCGCTCCTCGGCGGACGACTGGCAAATCCCCCAAAACCCATCAAGACCGTCCTCAAGAATCAAGGCAAGGGAATCAAGCCTTCGGATCTGGCACTGCAATGGTTATGGAACCAGCCAGAAGTCTCTGTCGTGCTGAGCGGGATGACGACGATGGGGCAGGTAAGGGGGAACCTCAGGTCCGCGAACATGTCGGGAACGGCCTCTCTCGGAAAGGATGGACTGAGACTCATAGAGAATATCAAGAAGAGATATCGCAAGCTGGTCCCCATCCCGTGCACGAAATGCAGCTACTGCATGCCGTGTCCGAACGGAGTGGACATACCGAGGAACTTCGAGGAATACATCGACGGATTCATACACAACGATGTTCGGACCGCCCGTTCGATATACTCGAGGTTCTTCAAGAAGGAGGAACGGGCCAGCCAATGCACGGCGTGCAAGAGATGCGAGGCGAAATGCCCGCAGAAGATTCCGATCAGCGAGCTGATGCCAAAGGTGCACGGCGTCCTGGGAAAGGACCAACCTTATCCAAAGCTCGGATAATCCGCCTCAATCGTGTGAACACTCATATCGACAGCAAGGTCCCAGCGGGCGTGTGGCTTCTCTGCGGCGAACCCATGAAAGCCATGCCGGGCGATTGAGAACTTTTCGTGGCAAAAGAACTTAGGGAAGCGAAGCATTTGAGAAGAATACCAGGGGGTTGTGACGATCTCATATCTGAAATTGCCAAAAAGCAAGAACCGCAAAGTTAAGGAACACATCAAAAGGCATCGGAAGGGAAGGCCGAGCAAGCAATAATGGCAAAGGCTACCAGAGACCGATGACCCGAGAGAATTCGCCTTGAACCCTGCATATGTCCGGATTTTGAATATTCCTCCCATAGAGAATCATGACGGTCACCACCCGACAATGTTACAGAACTCGACAAGATAGATACTGTATGTCTCGTAGTCGAGATCTAGAGCGATTATCTTTGAAATCGAGCGAAAGAAAGACAACTAGATGGCAATGGCAGTGGGCGAGTCCGAGATGCAACAATTGAATAGCCAGGTGTCACCATATCATCTCGTGGAGACGCTCTGATGAGATGCCCCCGGTGTGGCAAGAGAATAGGGTTCAATGAGAGAGACAACGTCTGCCCGAAGTGCGGCGCATGGTTGCTAAAGCGCCCGCCAAGCGAGCATCAGCTGCGGCACATGCAGAAAGGCCCGGGAAAGGACGATTTCCTCAACGATTTCCCGTGGATAGGCGGTTCACCTGGCAGGCGGGCGCTGGCATTCACCGCGGTCTGGGTAATCTCGCTCGTCTTCCTCGCATATGGGGCACTGACGCTGTTCATCACCAGGCATTTCGTCGTTGCCGTCATACTGATTTTCGTGATAGCCATCGTAGGCACCCTGCCCAAGTTCTTCCTGATAGGATCGAGGATCTAGTTCTCTGCATGGACCACACACAACAATCAGGACAGGCCCATGTCAGGCTCGCCGGGTCAGTGGAACAGTCTCTCGAGCTTGCTGACGCTGTATTCCTTGCCGTACTCCGATAGGAGGCTGTCCATCCTCTTTCTCACGCCAGGCTCAAAGGGCTCGGGTACATGAGAGCCCAGAAGTCTGACCGCGCGCTCTTTCGCGCGCAGATTGGCATCTCTGGATCCTGAAGCAGTCCATTGCTGTCTTGTGGCCCTGTCCGATAGCTTTGCCGCCAGGTGCTCCTTCTTGAATTGCTTCAGAGTCTCCTTCTGCTTGAGGAAGTTCCCCAGATGTCCGGTCTTCGATATGACATTGACAGAGAGAGTCTCCTCGTTGACCTCTATGCCTTGAGCGATCCTGCTCGCGTTCGAGGCGATCTCGTCGTCGATGATCAGCTGGACAGGCGATTGGCAGCTGAATGTCTCCGTCGAACCCATGAACAGCTCGGCGAAATCCGCGCCCGCCAACACGGCCGTCAGAGCGGACTGCGTCTTCTCGTATGTCGTCTGCGCATCGACTGTCTTCGAATCGCTCTGCACGCCCACATCGCTCGGGAGCCCGTAGTGCTTCGCCATCTGGACGGAGCCCGCGCCGATGAGGGAGAACTCAGGAGCGCCCGTGGCGGCTATTCCAGACCTCATATCGAGGGGACACGAGACCGAGCCGTAGACCATCTTGGGAGCCTTCGTGGCGCACTTTGCAATCGCGACTGAGCTAAGGATCTCCGCGTTCTGCTGAACGAGGAGCCCTGCGAGTGATGCCGGAGCGGTCCCTCCTGCAAGAGCCATGACCATCACGAACACTGGTGAGTCCAGCTCGGCGTGTCGGAGCAGCGTCTCGATCATGTACTGGTCGTGTCCGAGCGGGCTGATGGGATCGATGTATCCAGGGAAGACGTTCTTACGCCCCAGCTCACGCCTGTCGCCGAACAGGATCTCGACTATCCTCAGCATCAGCTCCAGCTCTGCTTTGTCTCCGCCGCTTCCGTAGGTCAGTTTTGACGAATTCACCAAGCCCGCCATCCACATGACTATGCTCATGGCTTCCGGAGGCACATCGTGCGGGTAGATCGGGATGTAACCCAGAGAGCAGGAGTCCAGCGCGTCCAGCAGCCTGCAGATCAAGATGCCGTCCTGCAAGGTGGCGCTCCGGACCTTCCCGGTATCGGGATCCAAGAAGAGAAGGCACTGCGCCCCAGGGCCGAACTTGGTCCTTCCGTCGACCATGTCGACGGAGTGCTTGTCACTCCTCGCGTGCCACCTCCAATTCTTCTTACAGCTCTTGACCGCATCCATGACAGACGATTCGGACATGCGCACGATCTTGGCCTTCTTGTCAGCTTCGTATCCGTTCTTCTGAAGGAGGGCGAGTGTCTCCTGAGAATCTACCAGGATCCCTGTCTTCTCCAGGACCTCCATGGTGGCACCATGGATTGCCTCCAAGTCGCTCTTGTCAAGCAGCCTCAACCTTCTCTTCTCTGAAACCATCTGTTAACCTCCTTCGATGACAAACGACAAGAACTAGCTCGCTTCCAAGGGTTTCTCTAGCTCGCAGACATATCCACCCACGGGCAGAAATGCCTTCTCATAGTCCGAAGGACTCGAAAAGGCAATAAAGACGGCGGTGCTATCAGTGCCTATCAAGGGCAGACGACGACAGTGACGAAGTCATGCCTGTGACGGCGGTACGCGATTGTTTCCGGAGTGCTTGAGAGAATGGTGATAACTGTAAGTCCAGAATCTGTCATCCGAAAGCTCAAGTTCGACTATCTCAAAGCGAAGACCGACTCTCACTTCAAGTCGATGGAAGTGATGACTTTGCTCCTATCCCGCCTTCAGAGATCGCAGTTCGTCGTCAGCGACTTGATCCAAGAGGCCGCGAACCAGATCCAGAGACAGTTCAGGTTCAGGTACACGCTGATAGGCCTCCGCAGCCTCTCGGACGGGCTGTACCGCTACGAGGTCATGTCCGGCATGCGCCCAGATGCCTGGGCAAGTCAGAAAACCAGGACATACAAGAGGACGGACTTCGAGCTGCATACGCAGAACTACAGCGCGGGGGAGCTAAGCAAACAATCGAGAGTCTATCTCGAGGAGGTCAACCTCCTCGGAGCGACGGACATGACTGTTTTGAACCGCCCAGTGCTTCACGGGACGAGGCGAAAGGATGAGGGCGATGCGCTCGAAGCGGATTTCATCGACACGCTCATCCTGGGACCCGCGGACGACCTACTCGGATGGATCGAGTACTCCGGAACCATCACCAACGAATTCGCTCCCGGGATTGCCATAAAGAGCATAGAAGTGATGGCAGGAATCCTCTCGATCGCCCTGGTGTCTCAGGGCTATGCAATCCGCTGACCGTCGACGTGGAGTTCTTCCTCGGTCTAATGATTTTCTTATTGAGTAACAGCAGACTTTCGAGCATGCACACAGCTCATTGCAGACCAGGACCGACAATAACGAGGCCGACAGGCTTTTTTCCCAAGTCGCCCTACGGCGCGTCACCAACTCACGCCGGCAAGGAGGTTTGAAAGACATGAAACCAGAGAATAGAGTCTTGGTGCTCACGAAGGAAGAGATCAAATCTGTGCTGACCATCGAGGATACCATCGAGGTCGTCGAGGAGGGGTTCAAGGCATTCAACTCGGGAAGAGCGGTCGTCCCCTTCCCAGTAGCTCTGCAGGTCCCCGACCACAACGGGGACATACACATCAAACCTGGATACATCAAGGGCTATGACACTTACACGGTGAAGATCGCCTCTGGCTTCTACGACAATCCAAAACTGAACCTCCCGACTAGCCATGGCATGCTCCTGCTATTCGATTCAAAGACCGGATTTCCGCTATGTTTCGAGGTCGACAGGTGCTATCTGACGGACCTTCGGACCGCAGCCGCAGGTGCGGTCGCCGCGCGCGCCCTCTCGAAGAAGTCTGTCAGTCAGGTCGCGGTCATCGGCACCGGCACCCAGGCAAGACTCCAAATCGAAGCGCTCAGCAAGGTGCGCAAGTTTGACGAGCTCAGAGTCTGGGAACCTGTACAGTCGACGTGCGCGGAGAGAGTCAAACAGTACGTCGCCGACATGAAGAATATCCTGAATGCCAAGATCGTCGCCGCAAGAACGGCCGAGGAAGCGGTTGTCGGAAGCGAAATCGTTGTCACAGCTACAATGGCTTCATCGCCACTGGTCAAGGCGGCGTGGATCGGCAAGGGGACCCACATAACCGCCATGGGGTCAGACTCGCCGGAGAAACAAGAACTCGAGACCGCCGTGCTCGCGAAAGCGGACAAGATCGTGGTCGACAGCCTGAAACAGTGCGCTCAGCTGGGGGAGGTGCACCACGCATTGGAGGACGGCACCATCACTGAGAAGGATATCCATGCCGAGCTGGGCGAGGTCCTCCTGGGCAAGAAGAAGGGAAGGGAGAGCGACGACGAGATCACCATTTGCGACCTGACAGGGATCGCGGTACAAGATGTCGTCACATCCCAGCTCGTCTACGAGAGGGCACTGAAGAAGAAGATAGGCACCTACGTCTCTGTCTGATTGCCCATTTCCCGCTGGGCGATGAAGAATCCGTCCCCGCTAGAGCACACGACTACAGAAACCTTTTTCGTTGTGTCGCATATGCAGCCATAGCGGTGGAATCTTGAAGATCGAACCATTCGAGATGGAACGGTGGCAATCCAAATACGAACGCCTGGTCGACTACGAGCTGTCGGAGAGCGGCGTTCACGCCCTCAAGTTGAACGAGCTCCTAGGAAGCCAGAAGGCGACGAAGGAATTCCTGGAGACCCCCTTAGGCTATCCCCAAGCCGATGGCACACCAGCGCTCAGGTCGGAGATCGCAGCCATGTACAAGGGCGCGACCCACGAGCACATCTTCGTGATGAACGGCTCCTCCGAAGCGAACTTCGTAGCCGCGTGGCACCTGGTCGAAAAGAAAGATGAGGTCGTCATCATGGTCCCCAACTACATGCAGACCTACGGACTCGCGAAGACCTGGGGAGCGAAGATCAAGCCACTCAAGCTCCGTGAGGATCTGGACTGGCAGTTCGACCCAGAGGACATCAAGAAACTTGTTACAAAGAAGACGAAGGCTATCCAGGTCTGCAACCCGAACAACCCAACGGGCTCGGTCATGGGCCGGAACCAGCGCAAGGCGCTGATCGACGCCGCGAAGGACTCGGGCGCGTGGATTCTATCCGACGAAGTATACTTGGGTGCTGAGCGGGAAGGCCCACGGACCGAATCACTGTGGGGACACTATGAGAAGACCCTGATCACGAACGGCCTCAGCAAGGCGTACGGGATGCCCGGCCTGCGGATCGGATGGCTAGTCGGACCACCGAAGATGATCGAGGATATCAAGCCCCACCACGACTACCTGACATTGACACCCGCGAAGCTTTCCGACCGCCTCGCGCAGCTCGCCCTGGAGCCAAAGATGCGGGAGAGGATCTTTTCGCGCACCCGATCCATCCTCCAGAAGAACTACCCGATCGTCCGGGACTGGATTGACGACCACGCGTCCCTATTCTCGCACGTGCCCCCGACCGCAGGTGCGATCTGCTACATCAAGTACAACATGAAGATCAACTCGATGGACCTCGCGGAGCGCTTGAGGAAGCAGAAATCAGTCCTCATCGTGCCCGGGGACCACTTTGGCATGGACGGCTACATGCGGATCGGGACAGGACCGCCGAAGGATTACCTGCTCGCGGGTTTGAACAGGATAGACGAGCTCCTGCGGGAGCTCAAGGCAGGCAAGAAGAGGTAGCTATCGTATCTCGGCATCGACTCGGATGACGGCGCGTTCCAGTTGTCGAAGTGATAGGGCCCCTGCAATCAGCCGCCACTCTGTCGAAGTCGCGGAAGAGACAGGACGATGGCAAAGAGTCCGACCCAAACCAGGAACAACACGATCAGCAGCGGGACGTTGCCGGGGTATTGTCTGTTCAGCAACCAGATGGCTCCCACGAGGGCAATCGTTCCGCCCCAGAAGATCATGTACGAGGAGCTGCTGGCCGCTTTTGGATCCTGCTCCCTCTGTCGGGTATACATTCCAAGGACCGCGTAGAATACCCCCGCCTCAAGCAGGAAGACGGGAATCACCAATATCCAATCGTCGAGTGCCCAAGCGATTGCGATGGAGACCGCAAATGCTATGATGAGGTATCCGACCGACAAGCTCTCGTATCCGCTGCG
>Ga0315285_10001797_pt1 | contig 22516 bp, 35 predicted proteins | sample YL17G09_36_MG_FD_203698 | JGI IMG/M metagenome (GOLD analysis project Ga0315285, IMG submission 203698) | Sediment microbial communities from Yellowstone Lake, YNP, Wyoming, USA - YL17G09_36 | ecosystem: Environmental > Aquatic > Freshwater > Lake > Sediment | place: USA: Wyoming | collected... | reverse complement strand
CGGGCTTCGTCGAGAGCCAATAGAAATTGGAGCTGACCGGCTTGCCGCGGGAATCTGCCAGGGTGAGTCGGACGAAATAGGTCGTGGTCAAGCCTTGAATTTCCGGAATGACGAAAACCCTGGTGCTACTGTCGGGAGTGACGTCGAGGGCCGCTTCCTTGGAGAATTTCTCCGTCAAGTCCAGGTTATAGACCTGGGCAGTGACCTTCATGTCCTGGAAAGACTCATAGAAGCTGTTCACCACCGCGATGGAGTTGTCGTCGTAGGAGTACTGCACGTGCAACAGCTCGCAGGCCTTCTTGGAGCCAAAATACCCGCCGCCGGGCCTCAGGTAGTAGTCGTAGAGGTGCCAGATCAGCGAGGGCCAAGCATTGTTCAGCATCCACTGGATCACTCCCGTGGAGGTGTATTTGTTTCTGCCAAAGGCTTCGAACATCGCTCGCTGACCTTCATAGGCCAACACCTGGGCCTTCTTGGCGTAGTCTTCCACTCCGGTGGCATTCCCATAGCGGGCATTCAAGGCTTCCGTAAATACCTTCAAGTTTCGGAAGGCCCCGCCCCCGGCGTGGAAATCCCAGTACTCATCGATGGGCCACAGATGATCGGCAGGGATGAATTTGCGCAGGCTCTCCACGGGCGGCACCGCAGGCCCCGGACCCGTTTCCGTGTTGAAGCTGAACGCTCCCCCGCGCGAAGTGTCGGTGAGCCAGTAAGAGGGGGCCACGTACTCGTATGGGCCGGTCATCTTGACTCCGGTCGGCCCCGAGAACTCCGCCGACTTTTGCGTGGCCGAAGACTGATAAGGATTCGGCCACTGATAGTCCGTGAGAACCTTGATGTAAGCCTGTTCGACTTTGGCCGGGGGAGGATTGTCGCTGCCGTTCAGCCATGTGTAAACGCTGGGATGGCTGCGCAATCGCCGGATCTGGTCTTTCTGGGATTCGACTGAGATGGTGTAGTCCTCTTCCTTCCAGTTCCTCCATCTCTCCCAGTGGTCGCAGCAGCACCAGCCGGCCATGACGAGGATCCCGCGGCGGTCGCAAAACTCCAGGAAGTGATCGTCTTCCATCTTCCCTTCCAGGCGAATGGTGTTGAGGTTCATGTCCTCGACATAGCGAATCTCCGCTTCCTGCCGGACGGGCGAGGACCTCAACATCATGTCCGGAGCCCAACCCGCGCCCCGGATCAGGATCTTCTGGCCGTTGATCTTGAAGATGAGGTACCCCTTTTCGTTCTTCTCCGTTGTCACCTCGCGAATGCCGAAAGTGATCGCGGCGCGGTCTGAGACCTTCCCTCCCGTCTCGATTTCCATTTCCAGGTCGTAGAGGTTTTGCGGGCCGAGTTTGGCCGGCCACCACAGGCGAGGCTGGGCGATGCGGAGCGGCGGGAATTTCTCGGGAGCGAAGGTAACGAGCTTGGATTCCTGCGCCGCCAGCTCGACGGGCTGCGAGAAATGCAAGCTGCCAATTTTCCCCTTCAGCGTTCCCTGCACGGCTTGCGCGCTCGCATTGCGAAGTTCTGCCGTCACCGTCAGATTCGCGGTCTTGAGAGAGGGCATATCGAGGCGGGTGATCACGTGCGGATATCTCAACGCCACCGGGCCGCTGGTGGAGATGTACACTTCGCGCCACAGTCCCATGTCCTTGTCGGGCGGCGTGGGGTTCCAATCGACCCAGTTGATAGCCAGGTCGTTCGCTTGGGGAGGAAACACCTCCACGGCCAGCACGTTGGTGTCGCCCAATTTCGCGTCAGCGGTAATGTTGAATTCATAGAGGCGGTAGGCCCCGGCCACCTTGTCGGACCCGGCGATTTGGCGCCCGTTGAGCCAGATGTTTGCCCGGAAGTTGATCCCGCCAAAATGCAGCCAAACGTTCTTGCCCTGATACTCGGCGGGCAGGCGGAACTCCGTGCGGTACCACCACGCCACGCGAAACGGGCTGTCGGCAGGCATGGGAAGATTCGAGAAATTCTGCCCGATGGGGTAGCTCGTTCCCGGGATGGACCGCAGGTTCTTGCCGAAATATGGGTCGGGGTAAACCTTGTTCGCGACCAGTGCTGCCACAACCGTGGTGGGCACGGTGGCCGGATACCAGTTCGTTGGTGTGAACTTCGTCGTAGAAAGAACTTCTCCTTTCTCCTGTACCTGCGCGGATGACTGGATCGCCCACCCTTCCTGTAAACTGAGCCTTGCCCTTGGCTCAGGGGCGCTCCAGGTCGTCGCCGCGCTCGCGAGGACGACGATCATGATCCACCCGGGCACATGACAATTCCGTCTCATGGGTTTGTTTCTCCTCCCAGCGGAAACTTGGCTGCCAAATCCCGCCTGCGGACTGCATTATACTCTGGCCAGTGGCCTATCTTGACCACGAGTTAACGGCCGGGCGCAGAATGCCCACCGCGACGGAGTCCGCAAGCAGGCGCTCCTTGACGCCCCGCCGCCAGAGCATTAGAATCTCAGGTCTAGAGCTCACCAAATAGGGCAATCAGAGAGGGGTCTATGCTGGATGGTCCGATTCCGGAGGCATTGACTTTTGACGATGTGCTTTTGCTGCCTGCCAAGTCCACTGTCCTACCCACCCAAGTCGATACGCGCACAGCGCTGACCCGCCGTATTTCGCTCAACATTCCCATCGTCAGCGCGGCCATGGATACCGTCACCGAATCGCGGCTGGCGATTGCCTTGGCCCAGCAGGGCGGGATCGGCATCATGCACCGCACGATGTCGATTGCCCAGCAGGCCTCCGAAATCGACAAGGTGAAGCGTTCGGAGAGCGGGATGATCGTGGACCCGGTCACGGTGCGGCCGGACAGCAGGATTTCCGAGGCCCTGGAGATCATGAAGCGGTACAAGATCTCCGGCGTCCCGGTGACGCGGGACGGCAAGCTGGTGGGGATTCTCACCAACCGTGATTTGCGCTTCGAGACGCGGCTCGATCTTCCCGTCGAGAAGGCAATGACCAAAGAGAACCTCATCACCGTGCCGGTGGGCACCACGCTGGACGACGCCGAGCAAATCCTGCATCGTCACCGCATCGAGAAACTGCTCGTGGTGGATGAGGAGTTCAACCTGAAAGGCCTCATCACCGTCAAAGACATCCAGAAACGGATCAAGTATCCCGACGCCGCCAAGGATGACCAGGGCCGGTTGCGCGTGGGCGCGGCCTTAGGAGTTACCGGCGACTTCCTGGAGCGCGCCCAGGAGCTGGTGAAGGTCAAGGTAGACGTCATCGTTGTGGACACAGCCCACGGGCACTCCGGGCGGGTGATGGACGCCGTCAAGGTGCTGAAGCAGAAACTCTCGGAGGTGGACCTGGTGGCGGGCAACGTCGCCATGTTCGAAGGGGCGCGGGATCTGATTGCGCTGGGCGTGGATGGGCTGAAGGTGGGCATCGGCCCGGGGTCCATCTGCACGACGCGCGTCGTGACCGGAGCGGGCGTGCCGCAAATCACCGCCATCGCCGAATGCGCCCGCGCGGCGAGGAGCGCCGGTGTCCCGATCATTGCCGATGGCGGCATCAAGTTTTCCGGCGACATCACCAAGGCCATCGCCGCCGGCGCGAGCACCGTCATGATTGGCAGCCTTTTCGCCGGCACCGAGGAAAGCCCGGGCGAGACCATCCTCTTCCAAGGCCGCACCTTCAAGGCCTATCGCGGGATGGGATCCATTGGCGCCATGGCCGCCGGCTCCGGCGACCGCTACGCTCAGGAAGGCGAGGTCGCAAAACTGATTCCGGAGGGCATCGAGGGCCGGGTGCCCTACAAGGGCCTGCTGGCCGAGATGGTGTTGCAACTGGTGGGCGGGCTGTGCTCCGGCATGGGCTATTGCGGTTGCACCACAATTGAGGAGCTCCAGCAGCAGGCGCGCTTTGCGCGCATCACCTCCGCCGGCCTGCGCGAGAGCCACGTGCACGACGTCATTATCACCAAGGAAGCGCCCAACTACCGGCTGGAGTGACGCACGACCAAGTTAGGCCCCCGGAAGTCGGCGGCCGAGCGATTCCAGATTCAAGATTCCAGGACAAAGAACCTCAGAAGCGGAAGAGTCGTAGCGCTGAGCGAGAACTACATGCTACTCTATCGAGCTTGAATAACGCGTCCACGAAGAGCCCCAACAGCCGCTTATTCCCTTCCTTCCTCTGGTGGCTGACGACCGCAGTTTGGGCCGGGCTGATCTTTTATTTCTCTACGAGGACCTTCGGCGGCGAGTTCACCGTCCGGCTGCTTCGGCAAGTTCTGAGCTGGGCACACCTCAATCTGGCCCCGCACGCCTTCGCCTTCCTCCACTTTCTCTTGCGCAAGCTTGCGCACCTGACCGAGTACGCTATGTTCGCGATTCTCCTTTACGGCAGCCTCAGCGGCGGGAAAGGGTTCGCGTGGCGCCCCCGGACCGCCCTGCGGTGTATGGCCATCGCGGTCACGTTTTCGCTCACCGACGAGCTCCACCAAGCGTTTGTGCCGGGGCGTGGGGCATCGCTGGCTGACTGCGGCATCGACACGGCGGGTACCGCGCTGGCCATGCTCTTGCTTTACGCAGGCCATCGCTTTGTTCAAATGAGAGCCAGCAGAAGAGCGGCCAGGAACGAGAGCGCCGCAGAAAGGTAGAAGGGGGCAGCAGGCGAATAGTGCTGCCACAACCATCCCGCCATCAGGCTCGCCGGGAAGGCGACCACACCCACCACCCAGTTGAAGACACCAAAGACCGAAGCCCGCGCATGGCTGGGAACCAGATCGGCAATCCACGCCCTCAGCACGCCTTCGGTCAGTGCATAATACAAGCCATACACAGGCAGGAGGAGCCAGACGGCACGGGCTGAGCTCGCCCAGGCAAAACCGAAGTACACCCCCGCGTACACCAGATAACCGAGCACCACGAGAAGACGGCGCGGAATCCGGTCCGAAAGCTTGCCCGCCGGCCAGCTCAATGCGGTATAGACGATGTTGAAAACCAGTCCCAGTGCCGGGGCCAGTTCCGGCCGCACGCCCAGATTCTGCGCGCGCAGAATCAGGAACAAGTCCGACGAGTTTCCCAACGAGAACAGCGCCACTGCCACCATGATCCACCGCAGCCGCCTGTCGTTTGCCCCGAAGGCGCCTGACAGCCCGACCCGGGGGGCACCCGGCGGTGGAGCCACAGGGCGAACCTCCCGCACTGCAAGCCAAGCGAGAAGAATGCTGGCCAGGCCCGGGATGGTGGCGGCCCAGAAGACCTTGCGCACGTTTCCCAGGAAAAGGGGCAGGAGTAGTACCGCCGTGAGAGGTCCGAGCATGGCTCCCGCGGAATCCATCGCCTGCCGAAATCCAAAGGCGGCCCCGCGTTGGGTTTGCGGGACGGAGTCGGCCACCAGCGCATCCCGGGGCGCGGCCCGAAACCCTTTCGCCGCGCGATCCGCAAAGCGAATCCAGAAGACCTGAGGCCACGACTGCGCCACAGCCAGCAGAGGCTTCGCCAGATTGGCCGCCGTGTAGCCCAGGGCCGCGAGCGGCTTGCGCCGCCGCAGGCGGTCGGAGAGGAAGCCCGAGACTAGCCGGCCGAGACTCGCCACGGTTTCCGCTGCTCCCTCGATGAGGCCGAAAACCATGGGCCCGGCATGCAGCACACCTACCAGGAACTGCGGCAGGAGCCAGTAGCTCATCTCGGTGGCGGTGTCATTGAAGAAAGCCACCCAGCCCAGGATGCGGATGTTGCGGGGCAGAGCAGGAGAAACGGCAGATGCGTCGTCGGACTTTGGGGGGTGGGCCGGCGTCATCAGACTGAGAAAAAGAAAATCCCGGCCAGGTATTCAGGCGCCCCAGGCCGGGACGATATTAAGGACTCCGTGAGAATCTGCCAAGCTGTCGCGTTACTTCTCTTCACCCTCTTCCGGAGGGCCGGCCTTCTCGGCGGCCTTTGCGGCCTCTTCTTCTCGCTTGCGCGTGGCTTCAGCTTTCTTGGCCCGGGCCTCGGCGCGTTTCTGGAGAACCTCAGTGCCCACCAGTTCCAGCACCGCCGTATCGGCTCCGTCTCCCTTGCGCCAGCCCGTGCGCACAATGCGCGTGTAGCCGCCGGGACGCGCGGCGTAGCGCCTGGCCACGTCCTCGAAAAGCTTCTTCACGGCGGGCGCAGTCAGGCAGTAGCTGGCGGCCAGGCGCCGGGCATGCAGGTCGCCGCGCTTGCCCAGCGTGATGATCTGCTCGGCCACCGAGCGGGCCGCCTTGGCCTTCGCCACGGTAGTCTGCACACGCTCTTCGAGAATCAGGGATGTCACCAGGTTGCGCAATAGCGCACGGCGGTGTTCCGTATTCCTACTCAGCTTCTTGCCGTAATTCCGATGTCGCATCGTTTGCTTCCCGTCACTATGGCTGCGGCTGGCGTGGAGCCTCCGGAGTGGGCATGCTCGGATTACCCTTCTCGTCAAACTTCATGCCCAGGGTCAGGCCCATGGCCGTGAGAATCTCTTTGATCTCGTTCAAGGATTTCCGGCCGAAGTTCTTGGTCTTCAGCATCTCCTGCTCGCTCCTCTGCACCAGCTCGCGGATGGTGGAGATGTTGGCGTTCTTCAGACAATTGTAGGAACGGACTGAGAGTTCCAACTCTTCGACCGAGCGGTCGAGGTTCTCGTTGCGAACCGCCACGGGCCTTTCCGCCTTCACCTCTTCCACTTCCGGCTGTTCCTCAAAGTTGATGAAAATGTTCATATGGTCTTTGACCAATTTGGCCGCCATGCCAACGGCGTCCGGCGGCGCAATGGCGCCGTTCGTCCAGACGTCAAGCGTCAGCTTGTCGTAATCGGTCATCTGACCCAGCCGCGCGGCGTCCACCGCGTAATTCACCTTGCGGATGGGAGAGTGAACCGAATCCACGGGGATGTACCCGATCGGCAAGTCCTCATCGAAGTTCTTTTCCGCCGAGACGTAGCCCCGGCCCATCTTGACGCGCATCTCAATGTGCAGGCTGCCACCCTCACTGACGGTGGCCACATAGATGTCCTTGTCGAGGATCTCGACGGCCGGATCCTCCTGGAGCAGGCGTGAGGTCACCTCGCCCGGCTGATCGACGTTGAGATAAAGGGTCTTTGGCCCTTCCACGTTCATCTTCAGCGGGATCTGCTTGAGGTTCAGAATAATATCCGTGGCATCTTCCACCACGCCGGGAATGGAGGAGAACTCGTGCAACACGCCCTCAATCTTCACGGCCGTGATCGCCGCACCTTCGATCGAGGAAAGCAACACCCGCCTTAAGGCGTTGCCGATCGTGGTGCCGAAGCCCCGCTCGAACGGCTGAGCCGTGAACTGACCGTACTTATCGGTCAGCGTATCCAGATTGCACGCCAGGCGCTTGGGTTTCTGAAATCCTTTCCAGAGCATTTCCTTCTTACCTCCCGGAAGTCCACCTGCGGCGGACTTCCTCAGCCCTCCGATAGGAACCAGCTACTTCGAATACAGCTCGACAATCATCTGCTCTTGAATCGGGAAATTTACATCTTCTCGCTTGGGCAGAGAAATCACGCGTCCTTTCTTGTTCGTCTGGTCGAGCTCCAGCCAAGGAGGAATACCCCGGCCACCCGTCAGATCCAGGGCGCGCTGGATGGTGGGCGAATTCCGGCTGGCTTCGCGCACGGCCACCTCCTGACCCGGCGCAACCTGGTAGGAAGGAATATTCACCTTGCGTCCGGCGACCCGGATGTGGCCGTGGCGAACCAGTTGGCGGGCTTCCGCGCGCGAGGTGGCCAGCCCCAGGCGATAGACCGCGTTATCCAGCCGGAGCTCAAGCAAGCGCAGCAGATTCTCGCCCGTGATGCCTTTCATTGCCGCCGCCTTCTCAAAATAGGAGCGGAACTGATCCTCCAGAATGCCGTAAAGGCGCCGCACCTTCTGCTTTTCCCGAAGCTGCAAGCCATAACCCACCAGCTTGGGTCGGCGGGCCTTGCCTTGTTCGCCCGGGGCATAGTTGCGCTTCTCCAGCGCGCACTTGTCCGTCAGGCAGCGCCGCCCTTTCAGGAACAGCTTGACGCCCTCCCGGCGGCAAAGCCTGCAAACTGCATCGCGATATCTTGCCAAACCATCCTCCCTATCGAAACTCGAAACTGGAAAATCGAAACTCGCTGACTGCTGATCAGCCCTCACCTGGAAGGGCGATTTTCGGATTTCGATTTTCGACCTCAGACCCTCCGCCGCTTGGGCGGCCGACACCCGTTGTGCGGGATCGGTGTCGCATCCTTGATATTACGTACTTCCAGGCCCGCCGTGGCCAAGGCGCGGATGGCCGACTCCCGGCCCGACCCTGGCCCTTTCACGCGGACTTCCACGGTCCGCATGCCGTGGTCGCGGGCGGCATTGCCCGCGCGCAGGGCGGCTTGCTGGGCGGCAAAGGGTGTTCCCTTCCTCGATCCCTTGAAGCCCAATGACCCGGCGCTGGCCCAGCACACAACTTTCCCGTCCGGATCGGTCACCGACACATGGGTGTTGTTAAACGTCGCCCGAACGTGCACGATCCCGCTGGGGACGATGCGTTTTTCCTTCTTCTTAAAGACTTTCTTTCTGCTTGGTTTCGCCGTCGCTTTTGCCATGTCACCTCAGCAACAATTTCCGCTCGGCCCCGCCTACGTCTTGGCCGCCGACCGCTTCTTATTCGCAATCGTACCCCGCCGCGGTCCTTTGCGCGTCCGCGCATTGGTGTGGGTGCGCTGGCCCCGGACCGGAAGATTGCGGCGGTGGCGGAAGCCGCGATAGGAGCCGATCTCGATCAGCCGCTTGACATTCATGGCGGTCTCCTTGCGGAGATCGCCCTCCACCCCGCCCTCTTCCTCAATGATCTGGCGAATTCTATTGACCTCGTCGTCCGTCAGATCTTTGACCTTCTTATCGGGGTTCACGCCGACGCGCATCAAGATCGAGAGCGACCGGGCCCTGCCAATCCCGTAGATGTAGGTCAAGCCGATTTCCGCTCGCTTCGTGCGCGGCAAATCAATGCCCGCGATTCTTGCCATTTTCCGCCTCCCTTACCGCCGAAACCCGAGAATCGTAACCACGTCTTGCGGCGCGTCTCGCATCGCGCACCCGGGTTTCGATTTTCCAGTTTCGATGTTAGCAACCTCATCCCTGTCGCTGCTTGTGCTTGGGGTTTTCACAGATCACACGCACGACGCCCCGGCGCTTCACAATCTTGCATTTGGCGCATATCTTGCGCACTGAAGAACGCACTTTCATCGCCTGATTTCTCCACGCGCAGTTTTCCTCTGCGCCTCCACCGGGGTTTCGCGTGCCACCCGAGAGCCGATCCGTTCCTCCGCTGACTGCCCCTCCCGTACTACTTGTACCGGTACACAATCCGCCCGCGCGTCAGGTCATAAGGGGAAAGCTCCACCGCCACCTTGTCGCCGGGAAGAATGCGGATGAAGTTCTTCCGCATCTTTCCCGAGATATGCGCCAGGACCCGGTGCTTGTTATCCAGCTCGACCCGAAACATCGCGTTCGGCAGAGGCTCAATCACCGTGGCTATTACCTCGATCGCGTCTTCCTTACCCATAAACTGCCCGACAATCCTCTCGTCCGCAGGCCCGCCCCTCGCCGGCAGCAGCCCCGGCGGACTACCATCTACAATCGCGTTAACACATCCGGCCCGTTACGGGTGACGGCGACCATGTGCTCAAAGTGGGCGGAATAGCCGCCATCCGCGGTTACAGCCGTCCAATGGTCGTCCAAGACTCGCGCGCTAGAATCACCCGAGTTGACCATGGGCTCGATGGCCAGAACCATTCCCTCCTTCAGGACCGCCCCGTGGCCCGGCATGCCGAAATTGGGAATCTGCGGTTCCTCATGGAGCCCGCGGCCGATCCCATGCCCCACAAACTCTCGCACCACCGAGAACCGGTTCTTCTCCGCATGCGCCTGCACGGTGGCGGAAATGTCTCCTAGGCGGTTGCCGACGCGCGCCTTGTCGATCGCCAGCTCCAGGGCTTCCTCAGTGACGCGCAGCAGCCTCTGGACAGGCTCGGAAATCTGTCCCACGGGCACGGTGATCGCCGAATCGCCATAATACCCGTCCAGAATCACCCCCAGGTCCAAGCTTAGGATATCACCCTCTTGCAGGCGCCGCTCGGAGGGGATGCCGTGCACGATCTGCTCGTTCACCGAGGTGCACAGGCAACAGGGATAACCGCGATACCCCTTGAACGCTGACTTGGCCCCTAACTCTCCCAACCTTTTCTCGACGTACCGCTCGAGCTCGAGGGTGGTCACTCCCGGCCGAACCCGCTGGCGGATTTCTTCCAGGAGCCCTCTCACCAGCCGACCACTGCGGCGTAGTTTCTCGATTTCCGCCGGAGACTTGCAGTCGATGCTCATGCGGCCTTCAGATGCTGGCAGAGCTCTTGGGCAATAGACTCCGGATCGCGGTTGCCGTCCACGTCGTGCAGCAAATTCTTCCGCCGGTAATAGTCGATAAGCGGACGGGTCTGGTTCTCGTAGGCGACCAGCCGCTGCCGAATTGTGTCCTCGTTGTCGTCGGCCCGCTGCAGCAGTTTCCCCCCGTCCTTGTCGCAGACTCCCTCCCGCTTGGGGGGGCCAAAATAGACATTATAAATCTCTCCGCAGACTGCGCAGGTGCGGCGGCCCGTCAGGCGTTTCATCAGCACGTCCTGGTCAACCTGGATATTAATGACCCGCGGGCTGCCTCGCCCTTTCGCTTCCAGCATGCGGTCCACGAACTCGGCCTGGGGCAAGGTGCGCGGAAAGCCGTCCAGGATAAAGCCCTGGCGGCAATCCGGCTCGCTGATCCGCTCTTCCACGATGCCGCAAACCACTTCGTCCGGAACCAGTTGGCCCGCTTCCATTTTCACTTTGGCAGCCAAGCCCAGCGGCGTCCCTTTCTTGACCGAGTCACGCAGAATGTCGCCCGTCGAAATCTGCGGAATGTGGAACTCCTTTGCCACTTCGCGTGCTTGCGTTCCCTTCCCAGCCCCCGGGGCTCCCAAGAAGATCAAGGCGCGTGTTTTCATAACTTCCCCGTTCCCTCTCGTCAGGACGCGGCTCGCCGGCCTCGCAGACGGCCCTTGCGCATAAATCCTTCGTAGTGTCGCATGATCAATTGGGCGTTCACCTGATTGACCGTGTCCATGGCGACACCCACCACAATCAGCAGGGAGGTGCCGCCGAAATAGAAGTTGATGTTGAGCCCGCTGAGCAGCCAGGTAGGAAGATGTTCGTCAAACCAGGCCGCGCCCAGCCACGCCGGCAGGTGGTGCAGCCGCAGGCCCGCCAGCATGATCTCCGGAATCAAAGCGACAAGAGCCAAGTACACCCCGCCCACCCAGGTGATCTTGGTGAGCACATCGTCGAGCTGATCGGCGGTGCGTTTACCCGGCCGGATGCCGGGGATGAATCCCCCCTGCTTGCGCACGTTGTCCGCAACCTCGTCAGGGTTATAAACAATGGAGAGATAGAAATGCGCGAAGAACATGATCAGGATTACGTAGGATGCGGTGTACAAAGGTTCGCCCCAGGCAAACTTCTCCAGAAACCAACGTATCACGACATTAGTCTTTACATTCCCGAACAGCCCAATCGTCTGGGGAAAAGTCAGGATCGAAACCGCGAAAATGATCGGCATGACGCCGCCGCTGTTGACCTTCAACGGCAGATGCGTTGAGACGCCGCCCACTATCTTGCGGCCCACGATGCGGCGGGCGTACTGAATCGGGATGCGCCGTTCTCCGCGCTCGACCATGACGATGAAAGCCACGATCACCAGCATAAACATCAACAGCACCAGCACGACCGGAAAGCTCCAACTGCGGGTCACAAAGACCTTGTCGTACAGATCCATGATGGCGCGGGGCAAGCCCACCACAATCCCGGCGAAGATGAGCAGTGACATCCCGTTCCCGATGCCCCGCGCCGTAATCTGCTCCCCCAGCCACATCACCAGAACCGACCCCGCCGTGAGCGTCAAGACCGTCTGGAGAATGAATCCGGGGCCCGGGCTGGTCACCATGGGGGTGCCCGTCATGGTCGCCCGCTGTAGCGCCACCGCCACGCTGAAGGCCTGGAAAGCGCTGATGCCGACCGTCAAGTAGCGGGTGTATTGGGTGATTTTCCGGCGGCCCAACTCACCTTCTTTCTTCAGCTTTTCCAGGTGGGGGAAAACCACCGTCAACAATTGGAGGATAATCGACGCCGTGATATAAGGCATGATGCCCAGAGCCAACACGGTAAGCCGCCGCAGGCTGCCGCCGGAGAATAGAGAAAGTAGTCCCAGCAGGCCTCCTCCCATCTGGTTGAAGAAGGATTCAAAAACATCCGCATTGATGCCCGGGGTGGGAATGGCCGCTCCTAGCCGGTAGATGGCGAGCATCCCCAGCGTGAAAAGGATGCGCTTCCGCAGATCCGGAATCTCGAAGACGCTTTTGATCTGCTCCATCATGCCGGAATGACCTCGACCGTGCCGCCCGCTCTTCGAATCTTCTCCAGGGCGGGTTTCGAGAAAACATGAGCGGCAATGTTCAGCGGCGCTTTCAGTTCGCCATCTCCCACCACCTTGAGCCCGTCTCGCAGCCGCTTGATCACACCCCGCTCGAGAAGAAGTTCAGGAGTAACTTTCTCTTCCGGCGCGAATCCCGTGAGATCTCTGAGGTTAACCAGCGCATAGCGCTTCTTAAAGATATTCGTGAACCCGCGCTTAGGAACGCGGCGCTGCAAGGGCATCTGCCCGCCCTCAAAACCCGGGCGGGTCCGCGAACCCGCCCGCGACCGTTGTCCTTTGGAACCGCGCGTGGCGGTCTTGCCGTGTCCTGAACCCATCCCGATGCCAATTCGCTTTCGCCGCTTGCTGGCGCCGCGCGGAGGACGAAGTGTTCCGATGTGTATCGCCATAATCCCGTTGCCTATTTCTTTCTCGCCTTGGAAGGCTTGGCGCTCTTTCCTGCCCCGGGCTTAGTCTTCTCGGTTTTGGGCGCCTTGGCTTTTCGCGTCGCGGCCTGCTTTGCCGGTTTCTTGCTCTTGGCCGCCTTGGCGGGCGCGGGGCGTTCTCTCTCCGCTTCTGCCGCGGCTCCGGCTGGCGTCGACGCGAGGACCGGCTCGCGGGTCTCGCTGGGAACGACGGCTTCAGGCTCCGCGTGACCCGGAACCACCTCCGGCGCGGCCGGCGACTGGAGGGGAGCAACCTCGGGTGGCCGAAGCGTGTACTCCGGCATTAGCCCCCAGGCCGTCACCTTAGGCGGCTCGGGCACAACCTCCACCAAGTGGGGAATCCGAGCCACCAAGCCGCGGATTTGCGGGGTGTCCGGGCGTTCCACTACCTGGTTGAGGCGACGCAGTCCCAGGCTGCGAACCATCTCCTTCTGGCGGTAGCCAAAGCCGATGCCGCTGCGCACCCACTTGATCAGGATCGTCCGTGGAGCTTTTTCCGTCACGACGCTGTTCACCTTCTAGATTTCTTCCCGACTCTTTCCCCGCGCCGCCGCCACTTCTTCCACGTTGCGCAACTTGCAGAGAGCGTCCATGGTGGCCTTGACCACGTTGTGGGGATTCGTCGTGCCCAGAGATTTCGTCAACACGTTCTGAATCCCGGCGGCCTCTACCACGGCCCGCACCGTGCCCCCCGCAATCACGCCCGTGCCTTCCGAGGCAGGCTTCAGGAGAACCTTGCCCGCGCCAAAGCGGCCCAACACCGCGTGGGGAATGGTGGTCGCCGTAATGTTTACCTTCACCAAAGACTTTTTCGCGGCCTCGATTCCCTTACGGATAGCCATAGGAACTTCCCGGGCTTTTCCAGACCCATAGCCCACGTGCCCGCCCCTATCTCCCACCACCACCAGAGCCGAGAAGCTGAGGTTCTTTCCGCCCTTCACCACCTTGGTGACGCGGTTGATGGAAACGACCTGATCTTTCAGATTCAGCGTGCTGGGATCAATCCGATTGGCCAACTCAATACTCCCTTGCAATCCGTTCTAGAATTGCAGTCCACCCTCGCGGGCCGCCTCCGCCAGGGCTTTGACGCGCCCGTGATAAGCATATCCTCCCCGGTCGAACACCACGCGGGAAACGCCCGCGGCTTTGGCCCGGGTGGCCAGGATCTGCCCCACAGTCTTGGCGGCAGCAACGTTACCCCCGCTCTTCAAGGTCTTGCGCACCTCCTTGTCGAGGCTGGAGGCTGAGGCTAAGGTGTGACCCCGGGCGTCGTCAACGATCTGGGCATAGATGTGACCCAGGGACCGGAAAACATTCAGGCGCGGCACCTGCGGCCGACCTACCACCCGGGACCGGATTCGTCGGTGAATCCGCTGACGGCCCACGTTCCTGGAATCCAGCGTTAACATAGGGTACCTGGCACTCCCCGCTCTCTGCTTGCGTCTACTGCTTGGCCGCTCCGGCGGCGGCAGCCGCCGCCTTGCCGACCTTCTTCTTCAACCGCTCGCCGGTATAGCGGACCCCTTTGTTCTTGTAGGGGTCCGGCGGCCGCAAAGCGCGCATCTCGGCTGCTACTTCGCCCACCCGCTGCTTGTCCGCGCCACTCAGCACCAGGTGCGTCTGCTTTTCCACGTTAACCGATATCCCTTCGGGAATCGGAAAGTCAATCGGATGGGAATACCCGAGGGTGAACTGTACCGTCCGTCCTTTCAGTTCCGCGCGGTAGCCGATGCCCACAATGTCCAGGTGTCTCTCAAACCCCTGCGTCACGCCGCGGATGGCATTCGCCACCAAGCTGCGCGCCAACCCGTGCAAAGCCGCGTGCTCGTCGTCTTCCCGCTGCGCCACTAGGCGACTGTCCTGCCTTTCGAACCGGATGCCCGGCGGAATCGGAACCCGCAGAGTTGCCTTCGGCCCCTTTACCACGATTACCGACCCTTCCGTCGTCACCGTGACAGCGGAAGGAACTTCGATGGCCTTTTTACCAATTCGCGACATAAGCTCGCATCCAAACCTGCGCCCGATCCTGAAGGTCGAAGTCCTCGGTGGCCGACCTTTCAGCCGCCCGGGGCCGGGACTTCACGATATGCTGCAAAGCAGCTCACCGCCGACCCCGGCCTTTCGCGCATTCTTCCCGGTCATCAAGCCGCGCGGCGTAGTCAGAATGTTGATCCCCATGCCTCCCAGGACCTTCGGGATTTCGCGCGCACCCACATAGGCACGCCGCCCCGGCCGGGAGACCCGTTCCAAAGTCGAAATGACGCTCGTGCCGTCAGCACTGTAGCGCAGGAAGATTTTCAGAGTCTTCTTCTTCCCTTCCTCGGCAACCTTGAAGTTGCTGATATAACCCTCTTCCTTCAGGATGCGCGCAACCTCCATCTTCAATTTCGCGGAGGGCATATCCACGCGTTGGTAGCGAGCATGGATCCCGTTCCGAATGCGCGTGAGCATGTCCGCGATGGGATCAGTGGTAACTGACATAAGGCTCCCAAATATGAAAGTGCGTTCCGGCAAGCCCGCGGCTCACCAACTGGATTTGGTCACGCCGGGAATCTCGCCCCGCAGCGCCAACTGCCGAAAACAGAGCCGGCACATCTGGAACTTGCGCAGATAGCCGCGTGGCCGACCACAAATGCGGCAGCGGTTCCTGTGGCGAATCTTGTACTTTGGCTTCTTCACCAATTTGGCCATCTGAGAGGTACGCGCCACAGATTACCCTCCTGCCTTTTCGCTCGTCTGCTCGGCGGCCTGCTGCCGTTGAACCTCGGCCCGGAACGGCATGCCCAGGTGCCGGAGCAAGGCCAGCGCCTCCGCGTCCGTCCGAGCATCGGTGACGATGGAGATGTTCAGGCCTTTGACTTTTTCCACCTTGGCATAGTCCACTTCGGGGAACACCAACTGATCCCGCAGGCCCAGCGTGTAATTGCCCCGCCCGTCAAATGCCCGCGTGGAGAGGCCGCGAAAGTCGCGGACGCGGGGCAGGGCCACATTCATCAAGCGGTCGATGAACTCGTACATCCGCTCGCCCCGCAGGGTGACCATCGCCCCAATCGGCATGTTCTTGCGCAGCTTGAAATTGGCGATGGACTTGCGCGCCCGGGTGATGACCGGCTTCTGGCCGGTGATCTGGCTCAATTCCTGGGTCGCCGTATCCAGCAGCTTGGCGTTCTGGATCGCCTCGCCCAGCCCCATGTTTACCGTGATCTTCCGCAGGCGCGGCACCGCCATGACGTTCCGGTAGCTGAATTCCTTCATCAGCGCGGGAACGATTTCTTTCCGGTAACGCTCTTTCAATCGCGGCACCATGTCTCGGCTTGCTGCCTCCCTGACTCTAACGGTCCAAGATCTTCTCGCACTTGGCGCAGACGCGCACCGTAATCACTTTCTTGCCTTCCGCCTTCTTGCGGTGCTGGATGCGAGTGGGCCCGCACTCGTCGCAGACCAGGGCCACGTTGGAGATGTGGATCGGGCCCTCTTTATCGAGGACGCCTCCCCGGATCTGTTTGCCCGGATTGGGCCGCGTGTGGCGCTTCACCATGTTCACATGCTCTACAAACAGCCACCTCTTCCGCGGCACAACCTCCAGCACCCGGCCCACTTTGCCTTTATCGCGTCCGGCGAGCACCTGGACCTGGTCGTTCTTTCGGATGTCGAGTGCTACTCCCATCACAAAACCTCGGGCGCCAAAGAAACGATCTTCAAGAATTTCTTCTCGCGCAGCTCCCGCGCCACGGGGCCGAAGACGCGGGTGCCCACGGGCTCGCCCGCCTCATTGATCAGCACCGCCGCGTTCTCATCAAAGCGGATGTAGCTGCCATCCCGCCGGCGCTGTTCCTTGCGCATGCGGACGATTACGGCCTTCACCACCTTGCCCTTGGGGATGGGGCTGTCGGGTGCCGCCTCCTTCACCGAGGCGGTGACCACGTCTCCGAGCCCCGCCTGCAATCCCACATCCCCACCCACGGGCAGAATGCAGGCCAGCTTCCTCGCCCCAGAATTGTCCGCCACCTGCAGGATGGTCCGCATGCCTATCATACGACACCCTCCGGCACGGGGGCGACCTGCGCCGCCTTGGCTACTACCTCCACCACCCGCCACCGCTTGCGACGGCTCAAGGGACGCGTCTCCTGGATTCGCACCGTGTCGCCCACCTGGCACTGGTTCTTCTCATCATGGGCCAGGAAGTTCTTGGACCCGCGCACTACCCGTTTGTAGAGCGGGTGCATGACTTGGCGTTCCACCGTGACCACCACGGTTTTCTGCATCTTGCTGCTGGTGACGATGCCAACTTTTTTTTGTCGCCTTGTTCCCATAGCCTTTTGCCCGATGCCCTCGCTGTTCCAAACCCTCAGGATTTCGCCACGTCCGCCGACGCCCGCGCTCTCTCCCGCAGAATCGTCTTCACCTTGGCCAGGTTCTTCCGCAGCACGCGGAGATTGGGAAGGACATCCGCCTGCCCGCCGGCCAATTGAAACTTCAGCCGGAACAGCTGGTCGGAAAATCCGCGCTCCTTGCTTCTGAGCTCATCCGGGCTCCATTCCCGGATCTTCTCGGCTTTCAGCATCTTCTCGATCTTCATGCCCTCAACTCCACCCGGCCACCTAAAGCGCCGTCCCACGCGCCACAAACCGGGTTGGCACGGGCAGCTTGTGGCTGGCCAAACGCATAGCTTCCCGCGCTTCCGCCTCCGTTACGCCCTCCATCTCGAACAGGATCCTGCCGGGTTTCACCACCGCAACCCAGAACTCCGGCGCGCCTTTTCCCTTACCCATGCGGGTTTCCGCCGGCTTCTTGGTGACGGGTTTGTCCGGGAAAATCCGGATCCAGAGTTTTCCGCCGCGCTTGATGAAGCGCATAATAGCTACGCGGCTTGCCTCGATCTGGCGACTGGTAATCCAGGCGGGAGCCAGAACCTTCAACCCGTAGTCCCCAAACGACAGACTGGACCCACGCCACGCCTTGCCACGGCGCCGGCCTCGGTGCTGCTTGCGGTACTTCACTTTACTGGGCATCAACATACGTCTGTCTCACTCACCCCGAGCACTGCGCTTACATGCTCTTGCTGACCACTGGCAACTGACCACTGACCACTGCACTTTACGCCGCCGACGCGGCCACTGGCTCCTCAACCTTCTCAGGCCGCCGCTTCTGCTCCAGAATCTCGCCGTTGTAAACCCAGCATTTCACGCCGATCACCCCGTAGGTCGTCATCGCCTCGGCCAGCCCGTAGTCAATGTCGGCGCGCAGCGTGTGCAGGGGAAGGCGGCCTTGCAGGTACCACTCGGTACGCGCGATTTCCGCCCCATTCAGGCGCCCGCCGCAGCGCACCTTGATCCCTTTGCAGCCGAAGCGCAGCGCTGAATCCACCGCCTTGCGCATGGCCCGCCGGAAGGCTACGCGCTTCTCCAGTTGCAGCGCGATAGACTCAGCCACGAGTTGCGCACTCAATTCCGGCCGGTGCACTTCCTGGATGTTGATGGGCAGCACCTCCCGCCCGGTACGCTTCTGGATTTCCTGGCGCAGCCGGTCAATCTCCGCGCCCTTGCGGCCGATGATAATGCCGGGCCGCGCGGTGTGGATGGTGATCTTCAGCTTGTTCCCCGGCCGCTCGACCTCGATGAACGCCACGCCCGCGCTGCGGAGCTGATCTTTGAGCCGCTTCTTCAGCTCCAGGTCCTCGTGCAGCAACTGCGCATAGTCCTTCTTGGCGAACCATCGAGACCGCCACGTCTTGTTGTATCCCAGGCGGAATCCGTAAGGATGAACCTTCTGACCCACCGTTCTCCTCCTCCACCCGGCTCAAACCGGGCCTTCCTCAGGCTTTTCTCTTGCCTGTCCCGGGACGCTGTCCGACCGCGGTCCCGGCCAGCCTAACTTTCGCGCTCCTGCACCACCACCGTAATGTGGCTCATGCGCCGCTGGTAGCGATACGCCCGGCCCATGGGCGCGGGCCGAATCCGCTTGGCCCGCGGCCCCTCGTTCACGTAGGCCTTAGAAACCACCAGCCGATCCACATCCATGTTTTCCGACTTCTGTTCGGCATTGGCAATGGCAGACCGGAGGACCTTCCCTATCTCCGCCGCGACGCGCTTCTTCGTGAATTGCAGGATGCTGATGGCTTCGCCCGCATTCTTGCCCCGGATCAGGTCAACCACCAGGCGCGCCTTCTGGGGCGATACCCGAATGTACTTGGCTGTCGCTCGTGCTTCCATCGCTTCTTCCCGACTCCAGATTCAAAATCCCACGGCCCACTAACTCGTGCGGCCGCCCGCCGGCGCGGCCGGCCGCGGCGCAGCCGGAGCGCCCGGCACCGCCGCGGCGGCTTTCTCGGCCGCGACCCTCATTCCGTGTCCCCTAAACGCCCGCGTGGGCGAGAATTCGCCCAGTTTCTGGCCCACCATGTTCTCCGTGATGTAAACGGGGATGAACTTCTTCCCGTTGTGAACGGCGATCGTATGGCCCACCATCTCCGGAACGATCGTGGAACGTCGCGACCAGGTCTTGATCACTTTCTTCTCGAACCGCCGGTTGAGCAGTTCGATCTTCTTCAGCAGATGGTCATCCACAAAGGGACCTTTCTTCAACGACCTTCCCAAATTGCCCTCCCGCTCACTTCCTCTCGCGCTGCCTGACGATGAACTGGTCGGTCTGCTTGTTGTGGCGCGTCTTGTAGCCGCGCGTGGGTTTGCCCCAAGGCGTCACAGGATGGCGCCCGCCCGAGGTCTTGCCTTCGCCCCCGCCATGGGGATGATCCACCGGGTTCATCGCCACCCCGCGGACCGTCGGCCGGATGCCCAGCCAGCGCTTGCGCCCCGCCTTGCCGATCGAGATGTTCTCGTGATCCACGTTGCCCAGCTGCCCGATCGTAGCGATGCAATCCACAAAGACCTTCCGGACTTCCCCCGAGGGCAGGCGAACCTGTGCGTAGTCGCCTTCTTTGGCGAGCAACTGCGCGGACCCTCCGGCGGAGCGCACAAGTTGTCCGCCTTTGCCCGGACGCATTTCAATGTTGTGGATCATTGTGCCGGTGGGAATATTCCTCAGCGGCAGCGCGTTCCCCGCCACGATGTCGGCATCGGGACCCGAAACCACCTTGTCGCCCACCTTGACCCCCAGCGGATAAAGGATGTAGCGCTTCTCCCCGTCCGCGTAATGCAACAGGGCGATGAAGGCAGAGCGGTTCGGGTCGTATTCGACGGTCGCCACGCGCGCCGGAATCCCGAACTTGTCGCGCTTGAAGTCAATGACTCGGTACATCCGCTTGTGGCCGCCGCCACGGTGCCAGATGCTCAACTGGCCTCGGTTATTGCGCCCCGAGATGCGGGTCTTCGGTTCCAGCAGCGGCTTGTACGGCTGGGAGGTTGTGATCTCCTCAAACGTCAGGCCGGTCTGGAACCGCCGTGTTTCCGTATAGGGTCGATAAGTTTTGATTCCCATAACTTCCGTCTTCCGCAGCCCCAACAACTAGATGTTGTCCGCGTACTCGGGCACCTTCTCTCCAGCCTTCAGCTTGACAAAGGCCTTCTTCCAGTCGGGCTGGGCTCCCACCGTCCGGCCGCGCCGGCGCGTCTTGCCGTGGTAGATTGCGGTGCGCACCGAATCCACCTTAACCTTGAAAACCTTCTGCACCGCCTCCCGGATTTCCACCTTGGTGGCGCGCCGGTCCACCCGAAAACAGAGTGTCCGGGCGCGCTCCTTCGCGTCCACGCTCTTCTCAGTGACCACCGGTTTCTTCAGGATCTGGAACGGATTCTTGGTCATCGGAGCGCCTCCTGCAAACGTGTCAGGGCGCCTTCGGAGATCAGGATCCGGTCGTGGCTCAAGAGGTGGTAGGGGTGAACCTCGTGCTGCCGCATTAAATCGCAGCCCTGAATATTCCGCGAGGAGATCTCCAGATTTCGGTTCGCCTGGTCGTTCACCACGAGCACCGTCTTTCCCAGCCCCAATTTGTGAAGGATCCCGGCAAAGATCTTGGTCTTGGATTCCTTCAGATCGAACTGATCGATAACAGTCAGTTTCTGATCCTGATATTTCGCCGCCAATGCGGAGCGCAGAGCGCCGCGCAGCATCTTTTGCGGGAGCGCGTAGGAGTAATCGCGAGGCTTGGGTCCGTGGGCGATCGATCCGTGCCGCCACAGTGAACTCCGGATGCTACCCACGCGAGCTCGTCCCGTTCCCTTTTGCCTCCACGGCTTCTTGCCGCCCCCGCGCACTTCCCCGCGACTCTTGGTCGAATGCGTCCCGCGGCGCTGGTTGGCGAGGTAAGCCTTCACTGCCTCCCAGAGCAAACTCTGGTTGGGCTTGACCGCAAACACCTCATCGGCCAACTGAAGTTCCTTCACCGTTTGCCCTTCAAGGTTCTTGACATCAACCGTTGCCATAGTTCGTAACTGCCTTCTGCCGACTGCTTTCTGCCTACGGTTCTACTTGTGTGGCGCCTTGGCTTTGCGTACGATAACGTATCCGCCATCGGGACCCGGCACCGCCCCCTTGACGAGCAAGGTGTTGTCCTCGAGCAGCACCTGGACCACCTGCAGGTTGCGCACGGTCACCCGGTCCACTCCCATGTGCCCGGCCGCCCCCAGCCCCTTCAGCACGCGCGAGGGATAAGCGGACGCGCCAATCGAGCCCGGCGCCCGGTGAAACATCGAACCATGGCTCCCCCCGCCTCCGCCAAAGTGGTGCCGCTTTTGAACTCCCGCGAAACCTCTCCCCTTCGACACGCCGATGACATCGACCAGCTCATTGACGGCAAAGCTATCCACCAGCACCTTGTCGCCAACCTTGACCTCGCCGCTTCCCGACTTCAAGCGCACCTCGCGGAGAAAACGGACGGGGTTGGCGCCGCCCTTCTTGAAGTGCCCTTCCAGCGCTTTCGTCAGGTGCTTGGGCCCAGGAGGTTCGACCAGCCCGAGCTGTACCGCCTCGTACCCGTCCTTGCCCGCCGTCTTGCGCTGAATCACCACGCAGGGCCCGGCCTTGAGCACCGTCACCGGTACCGCGTCGCCGTTTTCGGCAAAGATCTGGGTCATGCCCAGCTTTTTTCCCAAAATCGCCTCAACCATTTGCAGCACCCAGAATTCGGTCCTCGGGGTTCGGGATTCCGGCTATACCCATAGCTTCTGCCCAGCCCCCGGCACCCAGTCCCCTGTCACTTCGTGTGTTCTTTCCCGAACGCCTTGATCTCGATATCCACTCCGGCCGGCAGATCCAGCTTGGTCAGCGCGTCGATGGTGGCCGGGGTTGGCTCCAAAAGGTCAATCAGGCGCTTGTGCGTCCGTATCTCGAACTGCTCGCGCGACTTCTTATCGGCATGCGGCGAGCGCAAAACGCAATACCGATTCTTGACCGTCGGCAAGGGAATCGGTCCCGTCACCTGTGCGCCGGTGCGCTTGGCGGTCGAGACGATCTCCGTCGCGGACTGGTCCAGGATTCTGTGATCGTACGCTTTCAATCGGATTCTTATTTTCTGATGCAGCATCAGTGCTCGCTTATTGAATGATTTCGGCGACACTGCCGGCGCCCACGGTATGGCCGCCCTCGCGGATGGCGAAGCGCAGGCCTTTCTCCATGGCGATGGGGGTAATCAACTCGATCTCCAGGTTGACGTTATCCCCCGGCATCACCATCT
>Ga0315285_10001796_pt1 | contig 22519 bp, 14 predicted proteins | sample YL17G09_36_MG_FD_203698 | JGI IMG/M metagenome (GOLD analysis project Ga0315285, IMG submission 203698) | Sediment microbial communities from Yellowstone Lake, YNP, Wyoming, USA - YL17G09_36 | ecosystem: Environmental > Aquatic > Freshwater > Lake > Sediment | place: USA: Wyoming | collected... | reverse complement strand
TTATAAACGATGGTTTGAAAATGGGTTGTTAGATTAATGATTTGGCATATAAAATGCGTTAAGTAATGAGTAAAATCAATATAAAGGAGAATTTGTTATGAGGAGAAAAGGTGGATTCACCCTTGTGGAAATTATGATAGTTGTAGCTATCATAGGAATTCTAATTGCGATTGCGGTTCCTGGATTTTTAAGAGCGAGAGAGACAGCAAGAGCAAGAAACTGTGCAGAGAACCTACAAAAAATCGATGGTGCTGTAGAGCAATATGCTCTTGATTATCATCTCAGCAATGGTGATACAACGATAGCTGATGACTGGACAGCCATTGTGGGTCAGACTAGCTATATTAAAAGACTCCCGATTTGTCCATCAGGTGGAGGTTATGGTTTTGGAACAGTTGGTTTAGATCCGCTTTGCTCTTTAGGTTATGACTATACGGCTGGTGGAATATTACCACCGAACGTCAGACATGCAATTCCAGGACTTCCAGCATCCTAATAAGCAAGTAAGAAAAAGCGGTGAAACCAATTCACCGCTTTTTCTTTTTCTGTGATGCGACATTGTAACACGACATTCATGTCGTAATTGTTTCTGCGAGATAAATCTCGCGTTACATTTTGAGTTATTTAAAGGGAAAAAAAGAAGATGTTAATTCATACATTACTTCGTCTTATCTTCCAAAAACACCACTCCGCAACTTTACAGAAGTCCAAAGGATTTACTCTAATTGAAATAATGATAGTTCTTGCTATTATGGGTATTGTTGTAGCGATAGCGGTTCCGGCTTGGCTTCGAGCAAGAGAAATAGCACGTGCGCGAGGTTGTGCTGAGAATTTATCTAAAATCGATGGGGCTGTTGAACAATATGCCCTTGATTATCATTTCAGCAATGGTGACAGTACTATCCACAATAAGTGGGAAGCTATTGTGGGTCCGAGTAGCTATATTAAAAGAATCCCTGAATGTACCGCAGGCGGAGTTTATGAATTTGGAGTCATTGGTGAAGAACCGACTTGTAGTTATTTTGGTATACAACCTCCGTTTTTGCCATCCAATATCAATCATGCTATTTACAATGTTCCTGGTTCTTAATTAGTTTTTTGAGCAAGTCTTTTAAGATTTTCTTCGATTATTTCGTTATTTTTTTCTATTAATAATCCTCTTTCCCACCATTCTTTTGCCTTATCATATTTTCCCTGAGAAGCATAAAGGACTCCTAAATTGATGTAAGAATCAACTTCAGAAGGCTTCAATTTTATTGCTGATATATAACTTTTTTCTGCTTCTTCCATATTATTGAGTTTTTCTTCTATTGATGCCAGAAGGAAATAAAGATGGGATATATTTTTGTTTATTTTCAGGGCTGATAAGCTTATTTCTTTTGCCTTCTGATAATCTTCAAGGTGATAAAGAGCTGTAGCCAAAGTTATTATTGCTTCGACGTTGAATTCATCTGACTTTAAAACCTCCTCACAGATTTCTTTGCCTCTTTGAATCAAAGACTTATCTGGAAAGGAACGCATATATGCGTTCCCTACAGGAGAAATTTTGCTCTGTCCAAGGCTAATCAGTGCCTTTGCCATCTTAATTTTATAAGTTATATTCTTAGTTTGGGAAAAAGATTGATTATAGATTTCTAAGGCTTTCTCGAAATCATTAATGTCATAGAACGCATCCCCGATAGTTACTTTTTTTGCAGGAGAGAGCTTCTCTACATTCATATCAGTTAAAAGATAAATAGCCTCCGTTTTATTTCCAGATTTCGCTTTGGATATTGCAAGACTCGATACTATTTTAACGGAATTTTTATTAAAATAATGTGCTATTTCAAGATAGGTGTTAGCTAAAGTGAGTTCATTATTTTCTAAATAATAAATTCCTAAATTAGCATAAGGACGCGCTATAATTCTATCCCACAGTTGATTCCCTGTTGGACCCAGATTCATAGCCTCCATTTTTTTAATTTCTGATGTCCAGAGTGTAAAATCATTTTTCCATATTTTAGCTCTATTATATATCAAAACGGAATTTAAAACAATAAGAAAGACTAATATAATAAATTCAATTCTTTTAAATCTTGTAATACAAATATAAGTAATTAATATACAGAAACTTAAAGAGGGAAGGTAAAGATACCGCTCAGCCATTGGGTTAGCAATAGGTAATAAATTTGCGACAGGAAGTAGCAAACAAAAAAATGAAAAAATACAAAAAGATAGAAGTCTTTCTTTTTTTATCAATGAGAATGAGATTACTATGAGTAATGTGAAAATGACATAGGCAATGATTACTTTATATAATAAAAGTTTGTCCTGCAGGTTTATAAAATAATTTACACTCATGTCGATTGGTAATAGAGTGAATAATATGTATTTTACAATTATATATGGCATAAGGAGGACTACTTGAATTTGTGTGTGAAAGTCCATTAGTTCTAATTCCATAGGATTTCGGATTAGAATGAATCGAATAATTAGGTAAAATATTGTGATTAATAAGTGAGGAATATAAACAATTATGTATTCTTTTAGTTTTACCCTTAATATTAGAAGATGAAAAATAGTGATAAAGGGTAAAAAAATCAGTGCGGTTTCTTTACTCAAGAGTGCTAAAAAATACATAAGTGCAGATAAGATGACAAAAAAATAATAAATCCTTGGGCTTTTCTGTTGTTCGATTTTACTGTTGTTAATTACTTTATTATTTGATGGTTCAGGATATATATCCTGAACCATCTTCAATACAAAGTGTTCTTTCTGGAAATAAATGATAACAAAGATGATGGATAAGAAAAAAAATATTGCCATTAAGACATCAGCTCTTAATCCAATAGAGCATACTGTTTCAGTATGGATAGTCAAAACACCAAATAAGAGAGCTGAAAAAAAAGAAATATTTTGTAAATTCATATTATTTTTTGTGAGCAAGTTAGATTCATCTTGTAGGGGCGACGTCTCGTCGCCCTTGAGAACTGAGCTGGGGAACCCCGCCCCTACAATCTGTTGTTGATCAAAATCCCATTTTTTTAGATTTCTTCCGTTTAATGATACTATTGATGTTTGAAAGATTTGTTTAACCAATACATAAAAAAGCAATGTTGCGATTATATGCAGGAAAAGGTTGGTTAAATGATGTCCAAAAGGTTTCAATCCCCAAATAACATAATCAATCAGGTGACTAATTGTAACAAGCGGTCTATAGCTTAGTTCCTGAGAATATGCAAAATATGAATTGTTAAAGAGAGAATTGATTTTGTGAATATTCTGGAATTCAAAATTCTGAGTGATAATAAATTTATCATCATAAGTGAAACTATTAAAGAGCGAATTATAATAAGCAGCAAAGGACACAATTAAAACGATAGCGATATAAAGAATATCTTTTTTCTTATTGTTATTTATAGTGGCAATTTCAGACATAATTGATAAAAGATTTGCAGTTATATTAGTGAAATATATTTCAAAAAAACTTTTATTCCTCAAGAACTTTATTTATATTTATTTCTTATTTCTTTTCTGATAGGCTTGATATTGGGAATTTACCATTTAGTTGCTTTAATATAGAGATGGTAATAAGAATCTTATTTGAATCAGCATTAATTTTTTCATATGCAAATTTATCCCAGTCGATCTTTAATTTAAACCCTCCATCTCCTGTAATAGTAATTTTTTCAATTTCATTCATTCTCCTTAATAAATTGGCTAATTCGGGAAGATTTTCTGAATGGATAATTCTTTCTTCAAATACAATTTTCAGTCCGTTTTTCAGTAATTGTAATGATTTTATTCCTGACGTTTCGCATAGCACCCTTAAATGTGCTAAATTGATAAGTGTTTCTACCTCTGAAGGATATTCGCCATATATATCAGTTAATTCATCTTTAATCTCACGAATCTCATCTTCTGATTCAGCTTTTGAAAGTCTCTTGTAAATCATAAATCTCTGTGATTCTACGGGGATATAACTCTCGGGTAAATATCCTGAAGTGTCCCATTTAATTTCAACATCAATACTTTCTCTAATTATCTCGCCTTTAAGACGTTTTACTGTTTCCTCAAGCATCTGGCAATAAAGTTCGAATCCAATTGAAACAATGGAGCCGTGCTGTTCTTTACCTAAGATGTTTCCTGTTCCACGAATTTCCATATCTTTCATTGCCACGCCAAATCCTGAGCCTAATTCTGTAAATTCGCGGATGGCATTGAGTCTTTCTTTTGCAGTGTCTGTGATTGCAGTTCCTTTAGGAACAATTAAATAAGCATAAGCGCGATGAATGTCTCGTCCAACTCTTCCTCGCAATTGATAAAGTTCAGCCAATCCGAAGGTGTCTGCTCGGTTTATAATGATCGTATTAACGTTGGGTATATCAACACCATTTTCAATAATGGATGTTGAGAGAAGAATATCGTATTTTTGATTTATGAAATCTATCATTACCTGTTCAAGGTCTTTTTCGTTCATTTGTCCATGTGCTATAGCAATCCGCGCTTTTGGAACTATGGAATGCAATTGTTCAGCCACATTATCAATGTTGTAGACCCTGTTATGCACAAAATAAATCTGACCCCCTCTATTAAGTTCTCTTATAATAGCTTCAGTAATTAATTCTCTATCAAAATGCATCAACATCGTTTTTATTGGCAATCTATTTTCTGGAGGAGTATTAATAATGCTCATATCTCTTAACCCTGAAAGAGCCATATAAAGCGTTCTTGGAATTGGCGTGGCTGATAATGTGACCACATCAACCGATTTTTTCAATTGTTTGAGTTTCTCTTTTTGTTTCACGCCAAATCGTTGTTCTTCGTCAATAACAATCAATCCAAGGTCTTTGAATTGAATATCGGAAGAGAGGAGTCGATGAGTGCCGATGACAATATCAACTTTACCTTCTTTAAGCCTTTTGATGATGTCCCTTTGTTCTTTTGGAGATTTAAATCGGCTGAGCATTTCTATTTTTACAGGGAAGTCGGCGAGTCGTTCGGAGAATGTTGTAAGATGCTGATAAGCCAGGATGGTTGTGGGAACAAGGACTGCTACTTGTTTATTAACCTGAACTGCTTTGAAAGCAGCTCTGATAGCCACTTCCGTTTTTCCATAACCGACATCGCCACAAATTAATCGGTCCATCGGTTTAATAGACGTCATATCTTTTTTAACATCTTCAATTGCCTGAAGCTGGTCAGGAGTTTCTTCGTAGAGAAATGAAGCTTCAAATTCTCTTTGCCACAATGTATCGTCATTGAATTTAAATCCTTCAACTGTTTCTCTTTCGGCATAAAGTTGAAGAAGTTCATAGGCTAATTTTTCAATCTCAGCTTTGTTCTTAGCCTTAACCTTTGCCCATCGTGTGCCACCAAGTCTATCGAGAGCTGGTTCTACACCTTCAACCGCAATGTATTTCTGGACATATTTTATTTTATCGACAGGAACATAGAGTCTATCTCCTCCCTGATACGTTATGGAAATTAGGTCAACAGGATTATTATCAATGATAGTCCTTATAATTCCCTCATATTTACCAATTCCATACTCTGTATGAACTACATACTCACCTGCTTTTATTTCGTCGATGCCTCTTAAAACTCCGCCACTTTTGTATTTTATTTTGTGGAGCTTTCTTCTGTATCGCCCAAATATTTCACGGTCGGTTATTAGCATCAATTTTATATCGGGGAAAAGAAAACCATCGTGGAGTTCCCCTTCAGAAATGATTATTTCCTTTATTTTATCTTTTGAAGAGACAAAGTTCGTAGTTCCTGCTTTAGTAGGTAAATTATCCCCACTAAAGTGGGAACTACAAACCATATTCGGATTTATAGCGATGTTAAGTGCTCCCATATCAAATTCTTTTAAGAGTTCTTCGAGTCTTAATGCCTGTCCTTTATTGTCACATACTATCTCGATTGTATATCCTTCATTTTGGTTGATTTTTATGATATCCACATATTTTGAGAATGAAGGTTCGATGTATGAAAATGTTGAGATATGGAATGAGAAATTATGGTTATTTGAGGTTTCTATATCAAGACTGGAGCAATTGATTTGCTGGAACTGATTGAGGGCATTCTTAAGCTCATCAAGAGTGAGATAAAGTTTATTGGGCTGAAATACAATTCTTTCCTCTTGAATCGTCTCATTATATAATTTCTCTATTAAAGCAGTGTATTCCACTAAAGGATTTTCAAAATCTGTTGGCTCATTCTGGATAATAATTGTATTGTTTAAAAGATAAGAGAGTAGGGATGGTAAATTAATTCTGCTTTCAATCAATCTAAATAAGATAGATGTTTCGTTAGCAGGTAAGATGATTACCTCATTGTTTTCATCGAGCTTATCTATAGAGCGATGTGTGTAAGGATTAAAAAATCTAATTGATTCAATTTCATCACCTAATAAATCAATTCGGATAGGATTTTCATAATTCAATGTGAAGATATCGATTATCCCGCCACGAATACTATATTCTCCTCTAACCTCCACCATATTTGAACGCTGATAACCAATGTTAATCAGCTTATTTGATAAGGCATCAACATCAATTTTATCTTTGTATTTGAATTTTAGTATATTTTCGGGAAATTTTTCTGGAGGAATGACACGTTGCAGTAAAGTGTCAACCGGTGTAACGATAACAAGCACCTGATTATTATTTTCTTGAATACTCTTATCCAAATTATTGTAATTAATTATTTGGAATAAAGTTTCGAGCCTTCTGAGAGAGATTTCCTTTAAAGGTTCGTTTTCTTCATAAGGGAGAATTTCCCATTTCGAGAAGAGAAGGGCGTTAGTTCCAAAGAATTTGAGGTTTTCATAGGTCTCTTCTGCTTTATCCTGATTGGATTCGATGACCAGGAATATCGGTGAGCAAACATTTATTTTTTGTTCTCCAGCATTAATAATATTTTCTTGCAAAGCCTGATTTAATGCTGAGATGAAATAGGCAAAAGATGAAGTCTTTAGTCCATTAATACTGAAGGATTTTTTTTGTTTAATGGATTCAAGGACATTATAAAAATCAGAAAAATTGTTTATAAGATTTAATAGGTATTCTTTTTGCATACAGGTGATAAGAAATTATAAAATTTTTATAGACATACTATTTAGGATTTTGTCAGAATAAAATCAAACATAATTAAGGGGTAGAGTAATTTTTTTATGTGTCAGGATTTGAACCAAATTCTTGAAGGCTGGGATTATAATTCTAATGAGATAACAGTAAGAAAAATTGTTGGAGTGGATGGGAAAGAGAAAGTTCAGATGCGCGTTGCACTCGGCGTATTTCAAATGGAGATGACGGGAAGACCTGATGGGAAAAAGCCGTTTGGATTCGAATCCCTTTTAGAATATTTCTTTAATCGACTTGAACAGCACACTATTAAATATGGTTCGAGTGAGGGATTTTATCTTGATTCTGCTATGTGCATTGAATTACGTCAAGAAGCCCTTCAATATTATTACCGCTATTTAAGCCTCTTTATCATTGGGGAATATGAATACGTTGTGCGGGATACAATACGTAATCTGAAACTTTTTGATTTTATCAAAAGATATGCAAGAGATGATGTTGATAAATTATCCCTTGAGCAATATCGTCCTTATGTGATTATGATGAATTCCAGGGCAAAAGCTTATCTCGCAATGAAAGGTGATGATTATACTCTTGCTGAGGAAATTATAGAAAATGCAATGTCTGAAATTGAAGAATTTTATATTTCTGCAGGGCAACCTGAGTACATACAAGGTTCTTACGAGCTTGGATTACTAAGGGAATTAAAAAGGGAAGTAACAGATACAATGCCTATGAATTACATTGCAAAACTAAAAGTGGAGTTGCAGAAGGCAGTTGGCAGAGAAGACTTTGAAAAAGCAGCACATTTACGTGACCAGATTAAAAAAATTGAAAACCATAATTCTCACCAATAAAAAGTATTAATTAATAACCATGAAGAACACAAAGATTTAAATTTATAATTCAAGTAGGGAACAGACATACCTGTTCCCTACATTGTGAACTTCGTGTTCTTTGTGGTTAAATATTTTTGTTATTGAATAGAAAATGTCTCAGGTCTTTATTGGAACTTCAGGTTGGACATATAATCACTGGCGGGGTGTTTTTTATCCGCAAGAGTTAAGTCAATCTGAATGGTTTAAATATTATTCGGAACGATTCAAGACAGTTGAAATCAACGTCACATTTTATCGTCTTATGCCTGAAACGACGTTTAAAGGCTGGGCAAAAAAAGCGCCCGATGACTTTTGTTTTGCTGTCAAGATGTGGCGAATGATTACTCACAGAAAATATCTTAAAGACTGCGGATCGCAGGTCAAGGATTTCATTAATCGGTGTAAACTCCTCGGAAAATTTCTTGGTCCCATTCTTATTCAACTTCCTCCCAATCTAAAACTTAATTTGGATTTACTCAATCAATTTTTGCCTCTCCTTCTCAAGCCGTTTGATTACACTATTGAATTTCGGAATAAAGAGTGGATGTGTGACGATGTTTATAATTTATTAAAGGAATACAAAATTGGTTTTTGTATATATCATCATCCCGATATACCTTGTCCACAGATTATTACTTCAGACCCTGTCTATATCCGCTTCCATGGAAAAGAAAGTCGATATGCAGGAAAATATACGAAAGAAGATATTAAAAAATGGGGAGAATTTATCAGAGACTGTTTGAATAAGGATTTGCGAGTTTATGCCTATTTCAATAATGATTATCGAGGTTATGCGGTTGAGAATGCGATTGAGCTGATAGACTACATAAATAAAAAATAAATCTAACCATAAAGAGCACAAAGATAAATACATATTTGAAACCACTAATCTCACGAATCTCTACTAATAAAAATATAATAGGTCGTAGCTTAAAGAAAAGAAACTCTAAATTCTAAATAAATTAAAAATCCAAAACTCAAAATGTTTTACATTTTGATATTTGAGTTTATTTAGAGTTTAGAATTTAGTGTTTATAATCTGTGTTTATCTGCGTTCTATTGTTTTTATATTCGTTCTAATTAGTGTGATTCGTGGTTAAATAGTTTTTTTCTCATCTATTTTAGAATAATTCTCTTGAGTTTCCCTTGTTTTTAGTCTAATCAAGTTTCCATCCTAAAAAAATCTAAGGAAAGATTAAATGGTTTTGTTTTCAACTGAATATTTCTGGCTTCATCTTGTTTATATCTTTGTTTTAGGACTTGCTTTTGGCAGTTTCTTAAATGTTTGTATCTATCGCATTCCGAGAGGAGAATCGATTATATTTCCCGGCTCGCATTGTCCTAAATGCGGAAAAAAAATAAAATGGTATGATAACATTCCTTTAATTAGTTATATAATCCTCAGAGGCAGATGTAGAGCCTGTAAGGAGACGATTAGTTTCAGATATTTTTTTATTGAGCTTTTCACAGCTATTTCCTTTTTATTGGTTTTTTATGTTCATCGTTACAATTGGGCGATACTATCTTATATTCTTCTTACAGGAATGCTAATTATCATTACGTTCACCGATTTAGACCACTGGATAATACCTGATGAGATTACATTCACAGGAGCAGTTGTGGGACTTGTTTTTGCTATTTTAACACCGCTTTTGGGAAACAATTTTATCATCTCCAATGTTAACTTTCATAAAAGTTTTTACCTTGCGCCATTTGTGAATGCATTAATTGGTGGTGCCTCAGGAGCTTTCCTTTTTTATGCGATTGGTCTTATCGGCAGACTTATTTTTCGTAAAGAAGCAATGGGATTAGGCGATGTAAAATTAATGGGAATGGTTGGAATTTTTGCAGGTTGGAAAAACATTATTCTTATTCTTGTCCTTGCCTCATTCTTAGGGAGTATAATCGGCGGTGGAATAATGTTGATAATGAAAATATTTAAACACAAGGCAAGAGAAGAGAAAAATAGTAGACAGGATGAACAGGATAAAAAAGATACACAGGATTTAAAACAAAATATAAATGATGTTAAGATTAATACGGAAAATGTAGGGGCGAGGTTACCTCGCCCCTACATCAAAGAAGATGATTGGCAACCACAACCCGGACACATTCCCTTTGGACCCTTTCTTGCCTTAGCAACATATATAACCATCCTTTATGGGGATAAAATCTTAGATTGGTATATTAATTTTGTCACAGGTGGCTCTGACATTTACTAATAAACTTAATTGTGAAATTACGATATAAGTCAGCATACTTATGCTGACCGGATAATTATTGAAGGATATATATCTCTTATTGTTTATGGCACAAATGTTATTCAATAATAATTATTATCATAATAATTATTAATAAATTATAATAAAGATGAGAAAAAATTGTCTTATTTATTGAATAAGATAATAAAATCTAAAGGAGAATGAGTATGAAGAAATCAAAGGCGAACGTTCTCGAAGTAATTGTTTTTGTGGTATTAGTGTTTAGTTTTTTTGTATTTGGACTTGTCGCTCAGCAAGAACCTATTAGTCCAGAGAAAACTCCTGTTGCGGGTAGAACCTGGCAACGTCCTATGATGCCTATTATCGCTGCTCTTGACAAAAACAGCGATAGGATTATTGATGCGGACGAAATTAAAAGTGCTTCTACTTCATTGAAGACTCTCGATAAGAACTCGGATGGTAAATTAACGGAAGATGAATTTCGCACACAACGTCCTGAAAGAGCTGATAGACAGCAAAAACCTGCTGAACCGTCTAAGGAAGGCGAACAGAGTTCTGAAAAAGCTGGTGAACAGCCAAAAGCTGAAAAAGCACCGGAACAAGCGGAATCCCCTGCTCCTGCTCAAGGTATTCAACGAGAGAGACATTCTTTTGTATTACCTATCGTATCAGCACTGGATAAGAACCAGGATAAGGTTATTGATTCGGATGAGATTGAAAAGGCTTCTGATTCCCTAAAAACGTTGGATAAAAATTCCGATGGACAATTAGCAATGGATGAACTTTTTCCTCAACGTTCCAGAGAGAGAGAAAGTGCTCCTGAATCTAAACCAAAGAGTGAAAAGTAGTCTGAATAAAAATCTCTTAAGAACTTCAAAAAATGAGATTGGTTTATCAGTTTTGTCTAATCATAATGTCAATAATCCTTTGTAGTCGGGCGTGATTTATCACGCTCGACTATTGAAGTCTGTGTTGCAATTCATAAGTAGCCCACAATTTTGATTGAGTTTTTAAACAATCGCTATAACTATCATACTGTCCATCTATAGGGGTTCATTCCATAAGTGAAATTATTGTCAAATTGGTAGAAATTCATAATATAATAAAATTAATTGTAACAAACTTTTTCTCTTGCCTATCTTTATATTAGTAGTATATAGAAATATAAAAATTTGTTTACAAGTAACCATTAATGGAATATAAAAAAGTATGTAAATTTATAGTGAATCATAAAATCAATTTATTTCCCTTAAAATTTCCGGGAGGAAAATTTAGATATGTACAAGTTTAAGTTTTATTATGTTTTATTTTTCTCATTCCTTCTATGTCTCTCCTTTTCGCTTAATTTATATTCAGTTCCGGCGCCCCCATTCCCTGTAACTTATCAACAAGAAGATGGAACGAAGTTCAAAGTCCGATTGTTCGGTGATGAAAGATATATTCATGTTGAAACTATAGATGGTTATACCATTGTCGAAGAGGGTAAGAATTGGTATTACGCTGAGAGAGGGATTGATGGAAATCTTGTTTCGACTGGAATTATGGTTGGTAAGCAAGATCCGAAAGCTATTGGTCTTGAAAAACATATTTTGCCCTTAGAAGATGTTTTAAAACGAATGAAGGAATCAAGGCTTCACAATCCGCTTCAACCGAAAAAAAGAAGACCGCTCCCCTGGTTACCCAATGCTGAAAAGTATTCCCAGGCACCTGAGCTTGCACCACCTATAGAAGGGACAGGGCAGGTTCTTGTTATCCTCGCAGATTTTCCTCCAGGACCTCAAAGACCCCATCGATTTACTGTGGATGATTTTTATGCCCTTTTAGGTTTTACCCCTCCAGAGCCTCCTCCAGGACCAAAACCACAAAAAGAGATAGGGGAAAATGGAACAATGAATGATTATTTTAAAGAAAATTCTTATGGAGTATTCGATGTAAATGGAGAGATTGTAGGTTGGGTTTCGCTTACAAAGAACTATGCAGACTACTGTGCCGGAGCTTCAGGGATGGGAACTTATCCTAATAATTCCCAGGGACTTTGTGTCGATTTAATTAAAGCGATAGATCAAAATTTCGATTTTACAAATTATGACACTGATGGGGATGGCAATGTTGATTCTGTTATTATAGTGTTCGAGGGATTAGCTACAGGGAGTCCGAATCTTTTTTGGCCCCATGCCTGGTCTCTTGGGGAGAATGCTGTCACGACAGGAGAAGATCTTATTGTTAATAATTATTGTATTGTTAATGAACAGCAATATAATGAGCTTACTCGAGAAATAGTGATATGTCAGATAGGAACTTTCTGTCATGAATATGCACATGTCCTCGGATCCCCTGACTTGTATGATTACAACCCAGACCCAACGATTCCTAATGATCCTGTATCTGGTTGGTGTCTAATGGCTATTGGTTGTTATGGTATTTCTAATGACGGGATTGAACAAGCAACACCATCCCATATGACAGGTTTTATAAAATCTTTGTTTATGGGGTGGTTAACTCCTACGGAGATTACACAGGATAGCACCTATCAAATCTACAACTTGGAAACATATGATGATATTATTCCTCTTTTATATAAAGTAGGGATTCCCGGAAAGACTTCGGAATATTTTCTTATTGAGAATAGAAATCCGAGTGCTTCTGGGGCTTTATTTGACAAAAATGATTTTTATGGAAATCCAGACCCGACCGCGCCAGGTCCTATGCCATTAGATTCAGGTCTTATTATCGCCCATATAGATGAGAATATGCCGGATGGATTTGCTCGCTTCAATGACGGTCCTCCCTATAATTCACATTATGGTATGTTTGTACAAGACCTGGGAGAACCTGACGATTTGTCAGAATATCCCTGGCAATATAAATTTGAAGCCGCATTTTGTAAGAGTGATAATGAGTTTCAATTTACACCCAATACCTATCCGTATCATTCAAATGCCTATGATGAAACCTGGTCAGGGATAGGGATTGTGAAGATATCAGAACCCGGTGAAACTATGACCTTTACAAAAATAACTGTTCCTCCTCCTCTATTGTATATTTCCTATTTTGATCCCGGAGCCTCTAAAGCAACCTCTATTTCCAATCCTCTTCTTAGTGATAATGGAAAGATGTGTTTTGTAGCATTAGGTGCAACTAAAGCCAATTATCCGGGGAAACTCTATTCTTTCGATACAAAGAAATCAGATAAACAAGGACCGAACGGTCCAGTTCCTATAACACAACCCCAAAAAGCAATTGATACCGGAGCTTATCCTGTGACAATCGCTGCTGGCTATAATAAAACCAAGTTAGCTGTAATGAGTGCAAATGATAATATTATTTCTATTTATGATGTTGATATGAAATCAGGTGATATGTCTTTGGCTTCCATATTTAAACCTTATGGCTCGGTTTTCAATAAGTATACAGGCTTAATATTGCATCCTACTTTGCCGATAGGATATGCTGCTTCACAGGATGATACGATAGGAATGCCAGGGGCTATTTATGTCTTTTCGTTGACAAAAAACGGCTATTTTTATGACTCATTACAGAAGATACTTATTGGCAACAATCCTCAGAGCATATATCTGAATGCCACGAATCAAAGGCTTGCACTGGTCAATGCAGAGGGTAGTGTTCAAACATTTGATGTAAATGATACTACGGGATTATTAACTTCGCGTGGAAAATTTACACCTCCTGATGTCGACTCTAATGGTATAATAACTTCATTTAATGGTAATAACGTAGTTCTCAGCCCTGATGGTTCAAAAGGTTATATTGCGGGGCGAGATGAGGGTATTATTTTTGTCTTTAATGCAACTCGAACAGGTAATTATTCAACAGCTCTTCAAAGCATACTTACTGGTGATACCCCATTATATATAGCTATGAATTCGTGGTATTCAAAACTCGCAGTAATATGCGCCGATGACGAAATGGTTTATTATTATACTATTGGTCCAACGGCAGGTTACTTGTCTTACATTGGAGACGTAATTCAAAGGGGGCAATCATTCACAGATGTTCCAATAACGGGCAATATGCTTATGGTTTCAAATGGTACTATGGGATTTGCTCCGTGTAGACCCACAGGACGTATTGTTGTCTTTGATACAAGTTGGAAAAAGAGCCAGACAGAAAGCTTACAGTTTGTTTCCGCAGGAGACTGGCCAACCCGGGGTGGCATTTCAGAGGATGAATCTGTATATGCAGTCATTACTGAGCTTGATAAGATTACTCGAATTTATAGAGTATTCATTTCTACTGATGTTACCGATTGGGAACTGTTTGAATAATTAGTAGGGAGTTGTGAAAACATAAAAGTCAAGGTAAAGTTAAAAATAAAATATTTGTATTTTTAAAAATGAGTCCGTAGTATTTAGGGTCTTCTTTCACTTTTTTTAATATCTCTCATAACTTCCTGCCAACTATTGAGATTAAATAATATTCTCATTAATGTTTTTATACTTATTTGATTTGTCAAATCCCATTCTTTCTTTGTCTTATATTTGGAATTGATAATTTTATTTCTCATTGACATTATTGTTTCTTCACAATAAAAATAAAATATGAATCTTACAAAATTCTTTTAATGAGTATTAAGTGAATGTTTAGTAAATTCAGATTTATTTTAAAATCTATTTATGTATTTTTTATTATGTTATCTATTGAGTCTATATCCTTTGGAGGGCTTGTAAACGTTAAACTCAATGGATCACTCGTCTTAAGCGGTGATGTAGATGTCTTTGAGATTAGTGATGATAATAGCCGTGTAGTATATCGAGCAGATCAAGAAAAGGATGAGGTCTATGAGCTTTACAGTGTGCCGATTACAGGTGGTATACCTGTGAAACTCAATGGTTCTCTTGTCACAAGCGGTGATGTGGAGTATTTTGAGATTAGCAATGATAGTAGTCGTGTAGTATATGTAGCTGACCAAGAAAAAGATGAGGTCTACGAGTTATACAGTGTTCTAATTACGGGTGGTATACCTGTGAAACTCAATGGTTCTCTTGTCACAAGCGGTGATGTGGAGTATTTTGAGATTAGTGATGATAGTAGCCGTGTGGTGTATCGAGCAGATCAAGAAAACAATGAGGTCTATGAGTTATATAGTGTTCCAATTACGGGAGGGGCACGTGTGAAACTCAATGGTTCTCTTGTCACAAGCGGTGATGTGGTGTATTTTGAAATTAGTAATGATAGTAGCCGTGTAGTATATACAGCGGACCAAGTAAATGATGAGGTCTATGAGCTTTACAGTGTGCCAATTACGGGGGGGACACGTGTGAAACTCAATGGAGCTCTTGTCTCTGGCGGTGATGTTAGTGAGTATGACTTTATGATTAGCGATAATAGTAGCCGTGTAGTATATCGAGCAGACCAAGAAGAAGATGAAGTTTTTGAGTTATACAGTGTTCAAATTTCAGGAGGGACACCTGTGAAACTTAATGGATCTCTTGTCTCATACGGTAATGTGATTGAGTGGGGTTTTGAAATTAGTAATGATAGTAGCCGTGTAGTATATGTAGCTGACCAAGAAGAGGATGAAGTCTATGAGTTATATAGTGTTCCAATTACAGGAGGGACACCTGTGAAACTTAATGGGTCTCTTGTCTCAGACGGTGATGTGATTGAGTGGGGTTTTGAAATTAGTAATGATAGTAGCCGTGTAGTATATGTAGCTGACCAAGAAGAGGATGAGGTCTATGAGTTATACAGTGTTCCAATTACAGGAGGGACACCTGTGAAACTTAATGGGTCTCTTGTCTCAGGTGGTGGTTTGTTGGATTTCAGAATTAGTGATAATAGTAGTCGTGTAGTATATATGGCTGACCAAGGGATAAATGATCGTGACGAACTCTATAGTGTTCCAATCGCAGGTGGGACACCTACGAAACTCAATGGCTCACTCGTTTTAGGTGGTGATGTTTGGGATTTTGAGATCAGTCAAGACAGTAGCCGTGTGGTTTATATGGCTGACCAAGGGATAAATGATCGTGACGAACTCTATAGTGTTCCAATCGCAGGTGGGACACCTACGAAACTCAATGGGGCTCTTGTTTCAGGTGGTGATGTGACTTGGTTTGAAATCAGTAATGATAATAGATATGTGGTTTACAGAGCTGACCAGGATACGTATGGAGTTGCTGAACTTTATGTTAGTTATTTTAGTGGTACATCTGTTAGCAATTGGATTTTTTATGAGTAGTATAGATAATCGAATAGTTGTTCCAATTAGAGTTTATTAAGAATTTTTCTCATTTCCTTTTTATACTGTTCAACTTTTTTATTCAAATCTTGATACCTAAGGTTAGTTCTTAGTAATCTTTCAGCGAGAGTTTTGGCAAGATTATAGCTGAATATTGGTGATGATTCGAGAAATTTCTCAAGTTTATCCTGTGTAATCTTCAAAAATGTGGAAGGGACTATCGCTCTAATTGTAGCACTTCTTGGCGTCCCTAAAATCCCTGAAAGCTCTCCTATAAATGAACCAACGTTCGAGATGTAATCAAGATGGACACCTGACCGTATGACTTCCACCTTTCCTTTTAGAAGAATATATAATTCATCGGAGGTTTCTTCTTCATAAAAGAGGATGCCACCAGGTTCAACAATGACTGTTTCAAAGTTATATTTCTTGATAAGGTCGAGATTTGTGAAGAAATCCTTCAGATTATCTGTAATGGATTGAGAGAGAGGCTCCGTTTTCTTCTTCCTTTGTTCGAGAATATAAATTGGTTCTTCATACTCGAATAAACCATTTTCGGGTTGTTCTCCCTTTTTTACTTTTAGTAGATCGATTAATAATTCACCTGGGGTCTGATATCTGTCCTCTTTGGTTTTTTGAACCATTCTGTTGACTACCGCTGATATGTTATTAGAGATATCCTCTTTAATTATTTTCAGATAAGGGATTTTGTCCGTGACGTGTTTTGTTCGGACTACTGCAGGGCTATATCCTACGAATGGAAGTTGACCTATCAGGGTATGAAAAAGTGTGATGCCAAAGGAATATATGTCACTTCTGATATCGATGTCCTCTAATCCTTGAGCCTGTTCAGGAGAAATGTAATTAATGGTGCCAAGAATAATTCCGGCTTGAGTAATAGCAGGGTCTGTAATGTCTTTGCATAAACCGAAATCGGCAATTTTAACGGTATTCTCCTTTGTGAGAAGGATGTTTTCCGGTTTGATATCACGATGGACGATATTATTGCTGTGAGCGTGATTGAGGGCTGAAGCTACTTGAATGGCAATGTCAATAGTCTGTTGTTCAGGAATGAATCCAGATTTTTTAATTAAGGCACTTAATGAGGTGCCATCAATGAATTCCATTACAAAGAAATAGAAACCGTTTGCGAATCCGGCATCAATTCCTTTAATAATGTTCTTATGTTTGAGTTTTTTAGTAGATTGAATTTCTCTCTGAAATCTTTCAGTATATCGCCGATCAATGTAATATTCCGGATAAAGTATTTTGAGGGCAACAACTTGATTACTTTTCTCGTCGAGACCCTTGTAAACAACGCCCATTCCACCACTGCTTATAAATTCGGTGATTGTGTATCTGTTTAGTTTTCGATTTTCGAGATTGAAAATAAGCTGGTCAGAAGCTACAATAGGTAACGATTTACTGGAAACCACTTCTGTGATATCTAAGTCTTTGGAGGATTTGGATTCAGCCATAATAATTTCGCTTTTCTTGTAGTGTTACCTACCTTATTTAATCAATACTTGCAAGGATGTTTTTAACGGTTATTTCAAATTCCGTAAGATTAAAGGGTTTCTTTAAGATATAAGATATATTCAGATCTTTAATGACATCGTCCGTTAGATCGATATTTATCCCTGTACAAAAGATGATCCTGGTATTTATTTTATTTTCCTTCATTAATTGTGTGATTTCAAGACCATTGATATCCGGAAGGATATAGTCGATGAAAACTATATCATAGCGATTATTTTTTAGTCTTTCAATCCCTGCATAACCGTTCAGAACGGAGTCAACAGAGTATTCATAGTTTTGAAGTATATCGCTGAGTAATTCTCCAATAATAGGATTATCGTCGATAACAAGGATTTTCTTTTTATGGATTTTTTCCTTTCCCGGTTTAAGAGTCCCGACGATGAGAGGAAGTTGAATAGTAAATTGAATTCCTTTTGGTACCAGTGCATTTGCCGAGATAGAACCCTGGCATTTTTCGATAATCATTTTTAGTGAGAAAAGGTCAATTTTCAAGCTGGTCATTTTTTTTGTGAAATCAATCTCAAAGACTTTTTCGATATAGTCCTTTTTAATCTTAGCATTTTTGCTTGAAAGAGTTATCAACAAATTGTTCTGCTCGGATGATGTTTTTATCTCAATTTCACCTCCACCGGGCATTAACTCAATGCAGAAATAGATTAGATTTTGAATGACATCCAGACAATCTCGTTCTTTGATAAAGATTTTTGGCAAGGGAGATAAATCAGTAACAAAAGAGATATGAGGTGAGACATCTTTTGTTATAACTGATAAATCAATAAGAGAGATATTATCGATGACTTGAGTAATAAGTTTATTCATATCTACATTAGTTTTAGTCAAGATATGACTATGTGTAATCTGTTCTTGAAAATCCCTGATAATGCTGGACATCCGTTCTGCAGAATTTTCGATTGATAAAAAATTTTGTTTAAGGGATTCATCCAAGTTGAGTTTTTTTGCCATTTCTACCTTGCCGAATATAATGGTCAGGACGTTGTTAAGAACATTAATTTTTTCGGTGAAGGTATCAATAATAGTGGCAAGTCTTTCTGTAGAGTCAATTTTATTATTTAAGCTTTCATATTTTCGACTCATCGTGTATATTTCATCCTGAAGAGCTTTCATTTTATAACAGGTTTGAATCTTCTGATAGAATTCTTCTTTTTTAAATGGATTGGTAAGGAATTCATCAATAAAATTATAAATAGATTTGTTCTTGAAATCGATTTTGTTATTTTCATCAAATAATAGTAAAATGGGGATGTAGGGATTTTGGGGACCTATTTTGATGATATTTATTCTCCTTAAATCTTCCATTTCAAGAGTATTAGAATATAAGATAATTATGTCTACTGGACGTCTCTGGACGATTTCTTCTGCCGATTTAATTTTCTTAATTATAAGGATTTTGTAACCATAAGGCTTTAGAAAGTTTATCATATCTTTTCCGTTAGTTCCTGTTTGATTAATAAGAAGGATACATTTCTTTGACTCTGTTTCATCTTTGATTAAGGTAAGATCAGAAAATAGGTAGTTTTCTTTTTGCACTTTATCATCAATAAAACAGGCCTTATTTCTTCCAGTTTTTTTTGCTTCGTATAAGGCATTATCCGCTCGAATAATAAGCGTTTCATAAGAAAATATACTGCTTTCTTCCTTCATTGTGGCGATTCCGAAACTGCACGTAACATTTATGCGCCTTTCATCAAATTTGAATGGGTAGACCTCGATTTGTCTTCTTATTTTTTCCGCAAGGTTAATTGCTCCTGCATAGTTCGTATTAGGGAGAATAATTAAGAATTCCTCTCCACCAAATCGTCCCGGAATATCTATATCCCTGACTGAATTCCTGATTATAAGAGATATTTTGCTAAGGATATAGTCTCCGCATTTATGACCGTAGGTGTCATTGATGGACTTAAAAAAATCAATATCAACCATAATGCAGGAAAGTGGTTCGGAATATCTTTTTGCTCTTTTAAATTCAGCCTTTAAACGTTCGGTGAGATAACGTCTATTATAAAGATTTGTCAGACTATCGGTAATGGACAAGACCTCGAATTGTTTTTTACTTTCGCTTAATTCAGTATATATAGAATGAAGGGATAAATAGGCTTTTACCTTTGCAACAACTTCTTCCGGGACAAAGGGTGTTGTTATGAAATCATTTATTCCGCTATTTAAATAGTTTATGATTTTGGCTTTGGACAATCTTTTGCCCATAAGGATAATGGGGATATAATTGTTCTGTCTGACTTTTATGATTTGTTTCAGGAAGTCGTTTTGATTTTCATCAAGCCATTTTTGGTTTAATAAAATTAAGTCGGGTAATACTTTTGGCGAGATTTTAAAAGGACTCCCCTGTTTGGGAAAAATCTGAATATCAATAGATGAATCAGATAAAATTTCTCTCAGGACATCGGTATGATGTTCATCTGGTTCTATGATAAGAATATTTTGTTTCTGTTGCATAACACTATAGTTAATTAAATCGCCTTTTTGTCGCATTGTAGGGACAGAACAGTGTTCTGTCCACCCCACGAATTAAAGTTCGTGTTACATTATAACATAACATTTTATGTCGTGAAATATGTAACAAAAAAAAGGAAGATTTTTTCTTGATGATATTTTTAAATGTATTGAATAATATGATGAAAGACTTAGCAACAAAAATTTTCCATTTAATGCCATTATACTAATATTGTAGGGAACGGTTGCGACCGTTCCCTACAGAAATACACACCCCACCGCTAAAGTAGTTTTCCATCTTAAGAGAGGAATGATAAAAATGGGAAAATTTTAAAGTCAACGCATTTAGTTTTCCTAACTTATTGTCGATTTAATTTGTGACAGAATATTTACTTTTGGTAATCATTAACACAAATGAGAAAGAAAACCGCTCTTCTATTTAATACAAATTATAAATTGCACGATATGGGGAATCATCCCGAGTGCCCTGAGAGAATCTCGAGTAGTTTGAAATCAATTACTGAGAAACGACTTGATAAAGAACTGAATATTCATAGTGTTAAAAAATTGGCTAATAAGGAGATTTATCTTGTTCACAAAGATTATTATCTGAACTATCTTCACTATCTGTGTCATAGAGGTTATGCACATATTGATATGGATACATGGGTTTGTAGGAAAACTCTTTCCGTGGCACAATCAGCTGTTAAAGCTGTTCTCGAAGGGATCGATTTAATAATGAATGGAGAAGTAAAAAATGGTTTTTGTTTGATTAGACCTCCTGGACATCATTCTTCACCATCAAGGGCAATGGGCTTTTGTTTCTTGAATAATGTTGCTATTGCTGCTCGGTATCTTCAAAAGAATTATAGCGTGAAAAAGGTTCTAATTGTGGATTGGGATGCCCATCATGGAAATGGAACGCAGGAGATATTTTATCGAGATAACACCGTTCTATATTTTTCAATTCATCAGAAAGATATGTTCCCATTGACAGGATATGAGAATGAAATTGGTGAGGGAAAAGGGAAAGGATTCACTATTAATACACCTGTGGCAGGAACTATTTCTAATAAAGGATATATTGATTTATTTGAAGAGAAAATTGATTATATTAAAAGGAGATTCAAACCTGAATTTATCTTAATATCAGCGGGTTTTGATGGGCATAAGAGTGATGATTATAGCAATTTATCACTAACGGAAAAAGATTATGAAAAAATGACGAAGATAGTCTTAAATCTTGCAAAGGATAAATGCGATGGAAAACTTTTATCAGTCTTAGAAGGCGGTTATGATTTAGATTCTTTGCAAGCCTGCGTTTTTCTTCATTTAAAACAACTTCTCCATTTCTCCTCTTAATTATGTAGTGCGACATAATAAATTTCCAAAAATTACTATCCACAAATTTTAACATTACCCTTTTGTCTTGTTCCCAAGGCCCACCTTGGGAACAGAAATCTATTTGTCAAAGCCCCAGCTTTGACACCTTGTTGTGGGGAACAGGCATTTCTGTTCTCTACTCTTTTCTCTTAGTTTGATCATTTGATTTTTTTAACTTGCTTTTATTCTACCGATTAATTATTCAATACATTTTAAAATCGAATTGAAAATAAAATATTATAAACCACGAAGGTCAGGGAGTGCACGAAGTAATTCAAAAAATTAATTGAACTATTATTCTAATCTTTGTGTTCTTTGTAATCTTCGTGGTTATGGTTATTTTTATGAGAAAAAAATCAAGAAAAGAACATCTTGACATCATTGAAGTGGCTAAAAAATCACTCTCTATAGAAGCAGAGGCTATTAATGACTTAATCAAAAGACTCGATATTGGATTTGTCAAAGCGGTTGAAAAGATTAATTCCTGCACAGGTAAGGTCATTGTCACTGCGGTTGGAAAATCAGGACATATCGGCAGGAAAATCGCCGCTACCTTTGCCAGCATTGGAACTCCAGCCTTTTTTATTCATCCTACTGAGGCTTACCACGGTGATCTGGGAATGATTAAGGGCAATGATGTTGTCCTTGCCATATCAAGTAGTGGTGAATCGAATGAAATAATTAATATCATACCTATTATCAAAAAGATTGGTGCACCCATTATTTTATTAACAAGTAATCTCAGGTCTTCTCTGGCGA
>Ga0315285_10001795_pt1 | contig 22526 bp, 12 predicted proteins | sample YL17G09_36_MG_FD_203698 | JGI IMG/M metagenome (GOLD analysis project Ga0315285, IMG submission 203698) | Sediment microbial communities from Yellowstone Lake, YNP, Wyoming, USA - YL17G09_36 | ecosystem: Environmental > Aquatic > Freshwater > Lake > Sediment | place: USA: Wyoming | collected... | reverse complement strand
GCGACCCCCCGGTCTTCATGTTCTATTCCGAGCCCAATGAGCCGCTGCCGCCCGACGCCAAGCCCGGCGCCGGCATCCATCATCCGCGCTTCGGCTTCTTCCTGAAAGAGCGCATGGACAAGCTGGGGATCGAGTGCCAGGTGCGCCTGCGCGAGGAATACGGCGGCGACCGCACGCCGCAAATGTTCCGCGACATGGTCGCCTTCTTCCAGAAATACTTCCCCAAGTAGGGCCGCGCCCGCGGCTGCCTGCAGCGCGGCGGCCCCGCCCCGCGCCGCCGCCTGTCTGTAGCCAAAGCCTCATAACGGTTTGGAATCAGCGACTTGCGGTCCGGAGCCTTTGGCCTGCCGAGGCGGCGTTACGGCATGTTACAACCATGCGTTCATGGTCGAATTCAGGCGACCGTGATTTCATACACCCGCCTGGGTGGTCTCCATCACCGCTACTGCTGGCGCGCTGCCTGAGCGCCGCAAGCTGAAGGCATTGAAGTCGAAGTCGGTTGGCGAGGCAGCGCGATTTGTCCACAAACGCGCCGAGGACGCCATTCCGAGCGTCTTTCGGTCCGACGGCCATGCTGCGGAACGCTTGGATCCTGCCGTTTCACAGCGGCAACTTCGATGCCAGGCATCACCTGCGAGATCCAAAGGAACATGACTTCGTCTTCCATCGGCTGCACATCCTCCGCGATACACTTCTGGCTACACACACCGGTCGAGTTTTTGACTCGCGCGAACGAGGTCGGTGAGAATGGAGCAGCCCGGTCATTATGAAGGAACGGCAACCGCATATCCGAGTCTGGGATATCAGTGGAGAGCGGGGAATAAGGAGGGGCTAGCCCAGCTCAGCAATCTGTCGACCGTCATGTCGCGTGGTCATAGGGAGGTCTTGCCTGTCATGGAGTAGGGGTGGGGCATGCAGCGGCTAATATTTGACATTGCAGATCGGTCGTGCAATATTAAGCTGCGATGTCTACAGGGGCAGCAGAAGTGGTTCGCTCGTCGAAGGTTCCTCTCTGCGATCAGGCGTACTACATGATTCGGGAGCGAATCCTTCGCGGCATCTCGCCGCCCGGAGCAGTCCTTTCCCGCAGGCTGTTGGCGCGGGAACTGGGGATGAGCCTTTTACCGGTGTCCGATGCGTTCCAACGCCTCGAGAGCGAGGGTTTGGTCGAGAGCCGCCCACGCGTCGGCACTCGTGTCCGCACCCCTACGCAAGATGAGGTGCGCGGGCGCTACGTGGTTCGGGAGGCGCTCGAAGCGGAGTCGGCCAAGCTGTGCTGTGCGCGGGCCACCTACCAGGAGAGGCTGGAATTGAGGCGGATGGCCGAGCAACTCGATACACTGTACGCCCGCGCCGAAGCTAGCGAACAGGACACCGATTTCTTGTACGTGGTGCACGACAACCACCTGAATCTGCACATGCGCATTGCCGACTATGCGCGTTGCCCAGAACTGAAAGAGGCCATCGAGAAGAACCACGTGCTGATCTACAACTGGTTTTACGACGTGACGGCCAGGAGACGAAGCTTACCGCCCCGTTTTCACCGCGATTTGATGCAGGCAATCACAGGCGACGACCCGAGGGCTGCCGAGGAGGCGATGCGGCGCCACGTGCAGTGGGGGCTAGAGACCGTGCTGGAGGTGATCGGGCCCCCTTCCGAAGGTGATTGGAGGCTGAAGCGCTGAGAGACATGAAACGAACAATTTGCCTCGTTGTGTCCGGCATTTTGCTTTCCGTTACCTGCCGGGGTGCTGTTCCCGAATCCCAAGCCAAAACCCTGCAGATCCCGGTGCGCTGGGGACCGGTTATGCAGAGCAGAACGGCGGAGGAGAACACGGAAAGCCGAGAGCGGTACGTCGAACGCACTTGGTCTCTTGCTGTGAACCAGACGGCCCTGATCCTGGTCGACGTCTGGGATAAACACAGCAACCGCTCGCACATGGACCGGGCGCTGCAGAATGTCAACACCTGCATCGCTCCGCTGCTGCGGGCTGCGCGGGACGCGGGGCTGTTAGTCATCCACGCTCCATCGCCCGAGATTGCGGTTCGCTACCCGCAGTGGCAGCGGTACGCGGGCGATGCCGGGCGAGAGACAGCCACGGAAAGGCTGCTCCGCCAAACATTCCGCGATGCGCTGCAAGCCTCAGGGCTTCCCGCCGGCATTCAACCCATCGTCGATTCCATACCGCCGGCAGTAAGGGCCATGGCGCAACCGGACCCCGACTGGCCTCCGCCAGATTTTAAGAAGCGAACCGGCGCCTATACGCAATACGCGCGCGAAAGGCCGGAGAGCTGGCGCGAGGAGGGACGATCGAGGGATATCCCGAAGATTGTCCAACCGCGCCCGGACGAATTCGTGATCGCCTCGGGCGATCAGCTCCACCGCTTGCTCCAGGACAAGAAGATCCTCCATCTGCTATACGTTGGGTTCGCCACCAACAAGTGCGTGCAGAACAGCCGCGACTACTCGATGGAGCAGATGGGCAGGAGAGGCTACAACTGCATTCTGGTGCGCGACTGCACCACAGGCATCGAAAACGCGTACACGGTGGAGGGCCTCTGGCTCACCAAGGTCGCCATGCAGCAGATTGAGAAGGCACACGCTTCCGCTCTCTCCACCGACCTACTCAAGGCCTTTGCAGCCGGGCGCTGAACGATCCCCCTGCGGCGCGACATTTCAGACTTGTTCCGGGCTTGACAGGCGGCGTCGGAAGCGAGCGCCGCCCGCAAGCACGCAGCAGGCACTCCGCACGGCCGCTCTTGGAGCGGCTGACCGCAGCCGCTGCCGACCCGATTGCACAGGTGCGATCCGCACTGCCGTGCTCATTCAGGAGGAGTAATCAAGAAGGATGCATTCGTAGATGCCGAGTTTCGGCAACGTTACCCAGGCGGTTTCGCCACTCTGGATCACCGGCAGCGTCGTCCCGGTGCTCAGGAGGCGCGCTCTGTTCAGGCGGCGTCCCCGGGCAGGGCCGAGAGTGAACCGGAGATTGCTTAACGGGGCAACCCAGTCGACCTTGAAGCCGGGCATTTCTCTCATGTCACCCGTGTAGTTGATCAGGTGGAGGGCCCGCTGGTCGCCCCTCTCGGTAAGGCTGGCGACCACGCACGCCGGGCCATCTGTGCGCAACGGGTTACGGCCGCCGGACAGCCACTCGATTGCCCCCGCGACCAAAGTGCGAAGCAGGCGCAAGCCGCACGCGTTGTACAGCAGATCGATCGCCGATGCCATGTACACCACTCTCCCCTTTCCGTATTGACCGGCGATGACAGCGGCGGGATTGTCTTCCGCGAAGCGGATAGGTACAAACTCTTCTCCGGTGTCGCCCAGATAGATTTTGGCAACCGTCTCGCCTCCCGGAAGGGCTGCTACACGCGGGAATGGCTCTCTGCCGCATGGAAGGAGCTTGTTCACCCTCACCCCTGCCGTAACGGGGTGCGCGGCTGAGATCCGCAAGTACGGCCTGCCGTTCCCTAGGCGCCCGAGAGTCAGTTTCTGTTCGCCGCGGTAGCTTGCCTGGAATAACTCCTTCAGCGCGAAATCCGGCCTTTGCTTCCCGTCAGCGTCACACAGGGAACTCCGGCAGGTCGCCAGCAGGCCGCCGCCGGACGCCACGAAGTCCTTGACCGCCGCCACCTGTTGCTCACTTAGGCACATGCTGTTGGGCAGATACAGCACCTGGTAGCGTTTCAACTGCTCGGCCTGAAATCGCGAGTCGTGCAGCACATCGAACTGAATGTGCGCATTCGTGAGCAGCGCGAACGCGCCACGAAAGTCGTTGTTGTTCCAGTGCCCGATCCGCTCGGTCGGGTCTTCGGCATTAGCTTTAACCATCGTAAGTGCCGAGCAGTGGAGTGCGACAAACGGCACGGGATTGAAATCTACATATAGCGGTCCGTGCTTTTTCATCATCGTGAATACTTCGCGGATGCCGTCTATTCCGTCCGGGTCGTAGAGCAAGGCCTGGAGGTTTTCCATGAGTGGCGTGGCGCCGTGCGCCAGTTGCGTTAAGCCGAAGATTTTCGTTTCGAGGTCATCGTAGGTCACGTGTTGTTCATACGGACCGATCGGGCAATAGCACCAGGCCGCCTTGCCAAATCCCACGCCGGTCTTGGCTCGCGCGAGCGCGTTCATGTACGTAGTTGGCACCTTCGAGCCTGCGTCAGTGGACCGCGAGATTTCCGCCGCTAAGGCTCCGTCCGCTGATTCCATGGATGGGTGCCGAAGCACGCGGATGGTGGGATCACAGAGGTTTACCACGACGGGAATGTTTCGAACCGACTTGATGGCTCGCGTGACGGTTTCGGTAAACGAGCGGACGCCGTACATGTGCGCGGCCAGCATTTCACGCCGGAATTGCGGCTCGAACTGGCGTTCCAGGTCCCCAGGCATGTCCCGGCCGAAGAGCTGCCGGAACACCGCGCGGCAGTGCGGGCAGAAGCAGTAGCCCTGCTCGATGCGTCCGTCCGACCTGCGCTTGTCGTCCGGCTCGGCCGGGCCGTCGAAATACATGCCGACCACGTCATAACTCTCGACGATCTCCTTGCAGGCGTTTGCGTACGCCCTGACGTAGTCCGGATTGTTGTGGCAGGCGCGCATCATCAACGAGCCATCGGCGAGATGAATGGCCCAGTCACGGTGCCGCTCAAACGCGACCTGCGCCATCGCTCCGTAGAAGGCGTTATAGGGGAAGACGCCAATGCCGTGTTTCCCACACTCCTCGACCATGTCCCGCAGTTGATTGCGGGAGTTGAGATCGGGATGGGCCGGCAGATACCGCGAGGGGTACATCGTGACCAGGCCGCGGTAGATGCCGACATCACAGCGGATAGCGTTCGCCCCGCACTTGACGAGCACTTCAACGACGCGCTTCACATCCCAGAACTCGCCGTGTTCAAGCGAGGAGATCCGCAGGCTGCGCGCCAGGCGTACCGCATCGTCGGTTGTTTCAGCACCTGGTACCGTCGCTGATGTGGTCAACGCCAAGCCCGCCGCACTCTGCTTCAGGAATTCTCTTCGATTCACGAAAGCCTCGATTAAGCGCCGCGGTTCTTGCGGCCACTCGGGTGAAATCCGTGCGACATGGTTGCGCCCACACTTATGACGAGCCGGAGCCGTGAAGCCAAGCCGGCCGTCGGGACGGATCTAAACGCGCGCCAGCAGTTCGCGTTCTTGCTGCCGCAGGCAGGGTGCCGGCTGGCCGGCCTCTGGGTGCCGCCTTCAGCTCTGACATTACACATAGACAAGCACTTCAAGTCAAGACTGCATTGAGCAGGAGAGTGCCTCTATTGTGGTCGTTGAAGGAGGAAGACCGATGTTGGTGCGGCCACCCGCCGCTGGCCTACCCGCCAGCCGAGGGAGTCGGCGCCTCATCGTAGGTCTCCGACAAGGGCTCGGCAGCCAGTGGGGTCGGGCGGGTTCAGTTGCATGCCCAAAATGCCCAAGATTTGCGGCATTGACACGCCGGCAATTGGTCAGCTAGAATCCGACTGCTATTCCAGTAGCTTGCTATGAACAGAAGAGAGTTCTTGGCCACGAGTCTTGCGGTGTCGGCGTGGCGCCCCGGGTTTTTGGGGGCGCCGGCCAACCGCCCGAATGTGATCCTCATGATGGCGGACGATATGGGTTGGGGCGATCCCGGCTTCAACGGAAACCGCATCATCCGCACGCCCAACCTGGACACCATGGCGAAAGCCGGCATACGCTTCACGCGCTTTTACTCCGGGGGACCGGTCTGTTCGCCCACGCGCGGCACGTGTCTCACTGGGCGGCACTACTTCCGCTACGGCATCTTCGCTTCCAACGTGGGGCACCTGCCAAAGCAGGAGATGACGATGGCGAAGATGCTCAAGTCGCTTGGTTACGCCACGGGCCATTTCGGCAAGTGGCACCTGGGCGCTCTCAGCCAGAAGCATTCGTCGAAGGGTGCGAAGCGCAACGCGGGCGCCAACTACGCGCCGCCATGGGAGCGTGACTACGACGAGAGCCTCGCGACAGAATCCTGTGTGCCGACGTGGGACCCCACCAGCCTGGGCTTCAACGAAACCACGCCTTACTACCACAACGGCAAAATCGAGACCGAGAACCTCGAAGGCGATGACTCGCGGGTCCTGATGGACCGCGCGGTCCCGTTCATCCGCCGGGTTGCGAAGGCGGGGCAGCCGTTTCTGGCGGTCATCTGGTTCCACGCTCCGCACGGGCCGGTCGTGGCCGGGCCACAGTACCGCGCCATGTACGCGCGGTACAGCGAAGGCGAGCAACACTATTACGGCTGTATTACAGCGCTCGACGAGCAAGTGGGGCGCCTCCGGCGCGAACTGCGCGACCTTGGCGTGGCGCAGAACACAATGCTCTGGTTTGCCAGCGACAACGGCCCCGAGGGCTTGACCGGTGACCAAAAGAACTACCGCGGATCCACGGCCGGGCTGCGCGGGCGCAAGCGCAGCCTCTTCAGCGGCGGGGTGAACGTCCCCGCCCTACTGGAATGGCCAGGGCACGCCCAGCCAGGCCGCGTGGTTGATGTGCCGTGTAGCACGCTTGATTACTTCCCGACCGTCCGGGAGGTGACCGGTTTCCGTATGCCCGGCAAGCCACGACCCATCGACGGGGTTAGCTTGGTGCCATTGATCGAGGGCAAGGTGACCACTCGCCCGACGCCGATCTCTTTTCGCTTCCTTCAAACCGAGCGTGCTATGCACGGCTCCCCGACGGTCACGATGATCGAGGGCCGCTACAAGCTGCTCACCAACTTCTCCCAAGATGGTCACGAGGACATGTTGTTCGACCTGGTGGCCGAGCGTGCCGAAACCCACAACATCATCGGGGCGCACCCGGACATCGCGCGCTCGATGAAAAGGCGCCTCCGCGAGTGGGTCGATTCCTGCAAGGCCAGCCATTCAGGTGCGGACTACGATGAACCATTCACCCCGGTGGACCCATTCCCCATTCTGACCGGCACATGGCCTGCGGCCGGGTAGCGGGTCACAAAGGAGCGATCTGCCCGGCGCTACTGATATAGCAGATTTTGCTTGACAGTCTAACCGCTCCCCCTTAGGATTGTTGCTGCCGTGAGCTCAATGTGGCGAAGCGGGTGGCTGATGCAACTGCCGCGTGCAGGAACTCCCGGATTTCGAAATGATCAAGGCGTTGAGGCCGCCACACGGGGCCGGCGCGATTCTCACAACAGGTGGAGAAGCATAGGGAATCCGAGGTTGTGATGCTGGTGGGTGCCCCGCCGTCGTCTTTCTCGTACCGCGCAGAGCGGCTTCACAACAAGGGAGATGTTCGCGATCGATGGCGGAATAACCCTGCAAATTGCCTTAAACAGACGTTTCTTAAAGGGATCTACGAGAGATCTGGAGGTTAAGCCATGCGGAGATTGACAGGATCTGTGTTCCATCTAGCCGTTGCACTCGTAGCGATCGCGCTGCCTCTGCAGCCGCTCCTGGGACAGGAGTTCCGGGGATCGATTACCGGCCAGGCCATCGACTCGACGGGCAGCGTCGTGCCCAACGTCAAAGTTTCTGCGAAGAACACTGCGACGAATGTTTCCACTTCCACCGTTACTAACGCTGCCGGAAACTATACGATTCTTTACCTGATGCCCGGCATCTATGATGTCACCGCGGAATCCGCCGGCTTCAAGACCTTGGAACGCCGGAGCATCGAAGTTCGAGTCGGCGATAAACTGGATATTGATCTCAAGCTGGAGCTCGCCTCGGTTGAATCGAGTATAGTGGTCACGACTGGATCGACCCCGCTACTGGATACACAATCCGCTTCGATCGGCGCCGTGGTCGATCGCCGAAGCATTTCGGAACTTCCTCTGGTTGACGGCAATCCCTTCACGCTGACAAATCTTGCTGCCGGTGTTGTCTTTACGGGCAACGACATGGCTTCCATTCGCCCTTTCGACAACGGCACGACCTCGGGGGTCCGTGCCGACGGAGCGCCGGGGGGAAACGAATTCTCGCTGGACGGCGCGCCCAACACCGGCGTCCTCCGGGGCGTACAGCAAGGGTCAAATGTGGGCTTCATTCCGCCGGCGGAAGCGGTGGAGGAATTCAAGATGGAAACCGCATCTTTCGATGCGCAGCACGGCCATGCTTCCGGGACGAATGTGAACGTTAGTTTGAAAAGCGGTACCAACGCCTTGCATGGGGCCGCTTATGAATTCTATCGGCCTGCTAGTCTCGCAGCCAACGATTTCTTCCTGAAGCGGGTAGGCCAGGAGCCCAGCAGCTTTCTTTATCACCGCTTTGGCGGCACCGTCGGAGGGCCGGTGTTCCTGCCGAAGCTGTACGACGGCCGCAACAGGACGTTCTTCTTCTTCGCGTATGAGAACATGATGCTCGAACAGCCGAGCCCCAAGACGGTCACCATCCCGACTCTGCCGGAGCGGGCAGGAGACTTCTCGGCACTGCTTTCACAGGGAATGGTGATGTATGATCCGCTGAGCGCGCGCTCTGCCGCGAACGGGCGGATTCAAAGATCAGCGTTTCCGGGCAACATCATCCTACGGGATCGGATCAGCCCGATTGCGTCCAAGGTCTTGACCTATTACCCGGAGCCCAACTTGCCGGGCGACGCACAAGGCGCGCTGAACTTGATTTGTGACAACCGCAAGGACAATGTATTCAACTCGGAAACCATTCGGCTGGATCATGTCCTCACGGTCAAACATCGCTTTTTCATCCGGCTTTACCGCAACTTGAGATTGGAGTCAGCGCCCCGCTTTACCGGTGAGATTAACGGTATCAGGCCGGCGAACTCCGTCCTTACACGCGGCAACGGCGGCATCAACTACGACCATGTGTTTATGGCTTCGGCCAGTGGTGTTATCAATGTTCGCGTGGGTGTGAGCCGATATACCGACGGTCATGAGCAGGTTGCGCCGGGGTTCTCTCCGGCAAGTCTCGGCTTCCCAGCCAGTACGGTAGCGCTGTTTCAGGGCGCTGCCTATTTCCCGAGGTTCGGTCTGAGCAGCTACGAATCACTCGGTGCCGCGGCCGGCGATTTTCTGGCACACAAGATCGTCTTCCTCCAGCCAACCTATGTAAGAATCAGCGGAAGACACTCGCTCCACATGGGATATGACCTGCGGGCGTACCGAGAAGACGCCGTGCCGCAGAACAGCCCCGCCGGTCAGTATAGCTTCTCTTCGACCTATACACGCGGGCCGCTGGACAACTCGCCCGCGGCTGCCATCGGGCAGGACCTTGCCTCGATGCTGGTGGGATTGCCTTCCGGCGGGCTTACTGACCGGAACGCCACGCGCGACAACCAGGTCCTCTATCAGGGGCTCTTCGTTCAGGATGATTTCAAGATCTCTTCCAAGCTGACCCTCAATCTCGGTTTGCGCTATGAACACGAAGCCCCGCCGACGGAGCGTTACAACCGCAATATTCGTGGCTTTGACAGAACCAGCCCGAATCCGATTGAAGCCGCCGCCCGTGCGGCCTACTCGGCCAACCGAGACCCCTCCGGGTTGACGCCGGACGCCTTTCATGTGCTCGGTGGCCTGCTGTTCGCCGATTCAAACCATCGCAGCTTCTGGGATACTGGAGCCGGCGTCATTCAGCCGCGCTTTGGACTGGCCTACCAGGTGGCGCCCAAAACCGTGCTGCGAGGTGGATGGGGGCTCTACATGATCCCGTACGTCGTGGGCGGAGTGCAGCAGGCCGGTTTTTCGCAGGTCACCAATATTGTGCCGACGCTGGATGGTGGGTTGACCTTCGTCGCGAACCTCGCGAATCCCTTCCCGTCCGGCGTTCTAAACCCGCTTGGTGCCAGCGGCGGCCTCGCCACTTATCTGGGCCAGAGCATTTCGTCTACACCCATCGATCGACAGACTGGCAAGACCCAGCGATGGCAGATTGGAATGCAGCGCCAGTTGCCGGGTCAGTGGGTGGTGGAGGCATCGTATGCCGGCACGCGCGGCTATGATATGGTAGTGCCATTCAATCTGAACGCTTTGCCGCGCCAGTACCTTTCCACGAGCCCGGTTCGCGATCAGAAAACAATCGATCTTCTCTCCGCCAAGGTTACGAATCCCTTCAACAACTTGGTCACGGCGTCGACGAGTCTGGGCGGGTCTACGGTTGCCCGCTCGCAGTTGCTGCTGCCGTTTCCGCAATTCACTTCGGTGAGCTCCGAACGATACGGCGGGTCTACCAGGTATCAAGGCATTCAATTCCGTGCAGAGCGGCGCTTCCGGAGAGGTTTTACTCTAAACATCGCGTACGCGTATTCCAGGCTGCGTGAGAGTCTGACCCTCTTGAATGCCTCCGACAGCTCCCCGGTAGACCGGGTATCCCCCGACGACCGGCCCCACCGCCTTGCCATGAGTGGCATCTGGGAGTTGCCCTTCGGAAAAGGGCGCAAGTGGGGTGGCAGTTGGAACCGGCTGGTGGAAGGCGTGCTCGGCGGGTGGCAATTGAACGGCGTTTACCTGGCACAGTCCGGCATGCCTTTTGCACTATCCAGTGATCTGTACTTCAGCGGAGACCCGAACTCGCTCGTGGCCACCTACGAAAAGCAGAACATCGGCGCGCCCGCTTTCGATGTCAGCGGGTTTTATTTCCATGATTCCGCCGTCCAAACCAATGGCGTGGATGACCCCGCAAAGCAGCGAAATGATCAGAGGATCAAGTTGGAGAGCCACGTTCGTACGCTGCCTTCCATTCTCCCAAATTTCCGCGGTGACCGCATCTTGAACCTTGATCTGTCGCTGATCAAGACATTGCGTATAAATGAAAGATTCAAGGTGCAGGTACGCGGGGAAGCGCTAAATGCCAACAACCGCGTTCAGCTCAGGGAACCCGGACTCAGTCCGACGGCAGCGAGTTTCGGAATGATAACACAGCTGCGCAACGTTCCGCGGCAACTGCAATTCGGCGTAAAGCTGCTGTTCTGAGCCAGCTTCACGCAATGACCATGTAACGCAGGTGAGAATTCTAAAGAAACTCGAGTGGTGGGGGCGTGCGAGGCAACGACTCGGCCTGGTCGGCCGGGCTACGTGAGGGGTGCGCTGTGGCTCGGAGGAGCTTTCCAGTAGCCGCTCGTAGCTATTCGAAGTAACCGTCCTGCAAGAGGATGAGACGGGAGCGTCCCAGGATGTCGCGCTCAAATTCTCCTGGGCGTTGCGCTCGGCCCGGGGCGCAGTCGGCTTTCAGATCCACGGAAGAAAACCTCACCACCACGTCGTGAAGTTCCGCAACATAAACTGCGCGATCTCGTGAGCGCGGCAGATCGGAGGAATCGGTCATGATGTTACGGCAAACCGCGGGTTGCGCGGCGATCGCGGTTTTGCTGGCCATGCAGGGCCTCGCGGCCGGCGAGCCCAAAATCGAGCGCAACGTGATCTTTGGCATGTACTCCGGCCTGGCCTTGCTGATGGACGTTCACTACCCAGCCAAGCCCAACGGCTACGGGGTCGTTTACATCGCGGGCAGCGGTTTTCATGCGTCGCAGGCTTATAACGCCAGTCCTTTGAAGCAGAGCGGCCAGGTGCTGCTCTTCGCCAAGCCATTGACCGAGGCCGGCTACACGGTCTTCGCGATCTGCCACCGCGCGGCGCCGCGGTTCCGCTACCCGGCGGCCGTGGAAGACGTCCAGCGGGCGGTGCGGTTCATCCGGCACAACGCCAAGACGTACGGCATCCGGCCCGACCGCATCGGGGCGACGGGCGGCTCCTCGGGCGGACACTTGGTGAGCATGTTGGGTGTCCTGGATGGCAAGGGCGATCCCGACGACCCCGACCCGGTAAACCGCGAGAGCGCCAAGGTCCAGTGCGTGGTGGCGCGGGCGGCGCCCACCGACCTGGTGGCGCGCATGCAGGAGGGGAGTACCGGCACCGCGACGATAGCCTCCTTCCTCGGCATGAGACTGCCTGGCAACGCGCCGCCGAATTCGATCGAGGCCCGGACCTATCGGGAGGCGTCCCCGGTGACCCACGTTTCATCGGACGACCCGCCGATGTTGTTGCTGCACGGCGATGAGGATCGGACGGTGCCCATCGAACAATCCGAGATCATGGAGCAAGCGCTGAAAAAGGCCGGCGTCGAAGTGAAGTTGCTGCGGGTGGCCGGCGGGGGGCACGGAGCCAACTTTTCGGGCGTGGAGAATCCGCCGGATTACCTTGGCGAGACGGTGCGCTGGTTTGACCGCCACCTCCGTAAGTAAGAGCCGGGAGAGAGGCCGATGAGCAACAGGGCTCCGATTCGCAGGGAATGAGCACCGGGACGGGATCGCCTCGTTCCGTTACGGCGCGGAGGGCCTAACGAGCGCCAGCACTCCGACGGGTCGGGTCGTCGGATCTTCCGCGCAACGACCACAGGTCCCCGCTGCACGGCGCATACAAGGACGAATGAGGAGAGATGCAATGGGAATCAACAGATTGCAAACAGTAGCTCCGCGCCGGCTCCTCCCGGTTCTGCTGGCCACCACCAGTCTGATCGTGCTTTTTATTTCCCGAGATCATCTTGCGGGTCAGAAGCGGCCGTCTGCAGAAGACAGGCTCCGGCCAGCCACGGCGGTCGAGGTGCCGGAATCAACCGGTTCGATCCGGCTCGAGTTTGGTTTGGCGGTCCAGGAACCCCGGCAGTGGGAGGGGCGCATCGAGAGTTCAGCCGGGGAAGTCCTCTCGACCTGGGGCTGGCACTTCAAGAGCATGGATACGGACCGTATCATCGGCAAGAGCGGCTGGAGCTTGAAAGTCGCTCTGCACCGGGATCCTGCGTTCCGCTACCAGCCGACAGAGATTCCCAGCAAGGTCATGCCCAATGGTGTGACCTGCGTGATCAATGCGCCGGATCACGCGGAATTCGCCGTCAAAACGAATCATGGTAACTTCTCGTTTCGATTGGCAGATTTAAAGGCGGTGGGACGCCTGACATTTCTCGGCGAGGATGTGGCGGCGGCTTATTTCCCTGCCATTCGTCCTCTGACCCGAGGCGATGCGAGCCATCACGACTTTCCCTCGGTGACAGCAGTCGGTGACCGTGTGTTAGTCGCCTGGACAACTAACCACAACGAGCAGAGCTTCGTCTACGCCGCACAGCGTGACCAAGATGGCGGAGAGTGGACGCTCCACAAGGTCGCCGAATCCTGGGGCGACTATTATGGCGCCGCGGTGGCTCAGGACGGCTCCGACAAAGCAGTGGTGGTTTGGAGTGAACACAAAGACGACCACTGGCGGTTGGTATCGCGGAGTTTGGATCTCAAAGCCAGGCGGCCGGGGACAGCGACGTACGTGGCACCTGGCGGCCGGCGCCAATTGCTTCAGCGAATCACCACTGATGCCCGGGGCACGCCGTGGTTAGTATGGCAGGAGTTCACCAATGGGAATTTCGACATTTTCCTGTCCAGCTATTCCGATGGGAATTGGTCTGCCCCGATCAAAGTAAGCGAATCGCGCACCAATGACTGGAATCCGGCTATTGCGGCAGCCCCGGATGGGACTCTATACCTTGCATGGGATAGCTACGACAGGGGGAACTACGACGTCTTCCTGCGCTCTCTGCATGGTGGCAGGCTGGGGCCGGTCGTGCCGGTGACCCGCGGCGAGACCTACGACGCTTATCCTTCGCTGGCCGTCGATCCCAAGAATCGGGTCTGGCTGGCATGGGAGGAGGCGGAACCGAAATGGGGAAAGGATTATGGTGTGCTGGACAAGACAGGCAACCGTCTGCATACAAGCCGCCACATCCGGCTTGCCTGTTACCACGACGGGAGGTTTGATGAGCCAGTTGAACCAATGGAAAACGCCGTCCCGCTGTGGATGAAGAGCATGCTGGAGCAGCCTCAAGTGATTATTGGTGGAAACGGACTGCCCTACATTTTCTTTCGCCATGAGGTGCCGCCCTTGCTTCTGGCTGACCAGACCGTAGAGTCGCGCATCGGCTCTTCCTCTTTGATCAACAACCCCTGGCACGATGTGCTGAAGCACATGTCAACCATTAACATAATCGGCTTCGATGGAGCAAAGTGGCTTCCGGCAAGGGAGTTGCCTGAGAGCGAGGGACGGTGCCACATGCAATCGGGCTTGGCGCTATTGCAGAACAAGGTATTTTTCGTATGGCCCAAGGACGGCAGGACCTACGCCGAGCCTCGTGCGACCAGTTCGCAACTGCAATACGCTGCGTTCGAACTGATGGACAGGCCAGCAACCGCCCGCCGGATGAAACCATTCGCGTCTGAACCGACACCGCCCGCAGAAGTTTATCAAACCGAGCAGCGCGACCTTGAGCGTATTCATGCAGTGCGTTGGGAGGACCGGATTCCTCTTCGGCTTTTCCGTGGAGATCTGCACCGCCATACGGACATTTCCCTTGATGGCGCGTACGACGGGGACATTTTCGATACGTACAGATACGCAATTGACGTGGCCGCGTTGGATTTTCTCGCCGTGACGGACCATAGTTTCCATGAGCGCTGCAACTATTATCAATATGATTGGTGGCGTACGCGACAGATTGCGACAATGTTCAACACCCCCGGCCACTTCATAGCACTCTTTGGTTACGAACGCACGGTCTCCTACCCGGGTGGGCACCGGAACATCATCTCCACCCGGAAAGACGCAAAGCCGTTCCGGATCTCTGATGAAGAATATACCGGTGTCGAACTTTATAGTGATCGCCTGTTTCCATTTCTGAGGTCCACCGGGGACATCGCGATTCCCCATACCACGGCCACGAACGGCGGTACCGACTGGCGGGGAGCCAACGATTCAAAGGCCCAACCCTTAGTCGAAATCTTCCAGGGCAATCGGGGTTCCTACGAAGAACCTGCTGGACCAGGCAAGGCCAACATCAATAATCCGGATGGCCTGGTCTGGAACGCATGGAGAAAGGGAGTGCGGGTCGGAGTCATCGCCAGTTCAGATCACGTGTCAACCCACGAGTCCTATGCTTGTGTGTACGCACCGGAGTTCACAGCAAGAGCCATCCATGACGCCCTGAAGGAGCGGCGAACGTACGGGGCAACGGACAACATCGTCATCAAGTTCCAGGCGGTTAGTGCCAGCGGGCAGAGCTACAAAATGGGGCGCGAGTTTTCCGCGGTTTCCAGCCCGGCTCTGGAGGTCGATATCCAGGGGACCGACGTTTTGAGTCGGGTTGACTTGATCGGAGACGGCCAGATCCTGCTATCGCGGTCACCCCAGAAAGCGGACCACAAATTCACGTACAAGGATAGCCGTTCATTGCGTGGCACGGCATATTACTACGTGCGGGTGGTGCAGACCAACAAACAGATCGCGTGGAGTAGCCCGATTTGGGTGGACTTCCAATGATAGCCGGAACGTGACGTCGGAGTATCGAAGCGATGCGACTGCGCAACTACACATTCTGCCGATGGACGATAGTGTTCACAGTAGTGGGCATGGGTACGTGGCTAGGCTCTACACAACTCCGTGAAGGAGAACTCCGTGTGGCGGTCCGGAGACAGGTACAGTTCGGCCCCTTGAGCCCCGGCATCGCGTGTTTCCGCGCGCAGGACCGAAGCATCTCACTCAACCCCGCTCGAACGGCAATCGTAGTCATGAACATGGTGGATGGGTATCCTTCGCCGGGTCTCCGCGGCCGGCTGAGCGCATTGGCTCCGCGGATGAACAATACGCTCGTTGCGGCGCGAAAGCTCGGGATGAGGATTATCCATGCACCTGGTCTCTCGGCGAATGCGGCTGGCGCTTATTCGAGTGAAGCCGACAAGCAGCACAAATCAGTTCTGGCGATGAAGCACTTTCCATTGCCGGAGGAGTCTCAGAAATTGGACGAGAACTTTCGTCCGGAGAACGTCCCATTCGCGAATGCTCTTTTGAAGGGCGATACTCGCGGGCTGACGCCGTACTCGTCAGCGTATGGCATCCACCGTGGTTTGTCGCTGGAGCCGAGTGACTATGTTGTGAAAAACACTCAAGAGTTGTGGAATGTGTGCAGGAACGCGGACCTCGAGAATCTGATCTACATCGGCGCTGGCGCAAACGCGGATATGCTGTTTAGCGGGAGCGGAATCAGGGCCATGGCAGGGCTGGGACTGAAGTGCTGGGTCCTGCGAGATTTGATCAGCGCTCTTGCTCCTGGCGACATCGATGCTGCGGCCAGGCAATCGAGGCCCTGGGAAACGCCCGAATACGTCAACGCCAAGGTAATTCGCTACATCGAACACTATGTGTGTCCGACGCTCGCCTCCCAGGCATTGCTTGCTGCCGCCGGGATGGTCGAGCCCCAGCCCGTGAAAGACGATCGGTCCGTCGGCCGCATCTATGCGGAGGCGGAGGTGGCGGCGTACCGACCCATCGGCGCGTCCAGTTGCTACCGCCACCTGAACTTGGATTGGAACTGGAATGGCGGGTACCTCGATGATTATTTCCAGCGAGCCGATCCGGTCGAGATCGCCGAGTTTCTCCAGCGCATGAATGTGGACGGCGTAGTCTTCATGAGCGTGCCGCACCACGGCTACGTCACCTTTCAGTCCCGCAATACCCCGACGTTCCCCGCAATCGCTGGACGGGACTTCTACGGAGAAGTGATTCGCGAGTGCCACAAACGCGGAATCGCAGTGATGGGATTCGTTTCCCTGGCACGAAACTGGTGGTACTCGGGCGAGCATCCGGAAATGACGTGGATCCGGACAAAAGGCAAGAAGGTGGAGCCGATGCTCGACCTCAACACACCTTATCTCAAGTACCTGGTAGGCCTCTCCCAGGAAGTGCTGCGCAAGTACCCGCTCGACGCCCTTCGTTACGATACATTGCAGCAGCCACCAGACCCGAAGACGCCGTGGTCCAGGGAGCGTTATCAGCAGCTTTACGACGAGCCTATGCCGCAGGCGTGGAACGAAAGCAACTGGCGCCGGAAGCTCGACTTCCTGCGGGCGGCCACCACAGAAGCCGCCAAACAGCTCTACGAAGGCAACAAGGCGGTCAAGCCATCCATTGAGGTCTGGCAGAACGGCTTCATCCAATCAAAGGACTTCGACCTGAACAACATGGAAGCCGGCCGGTACCAGGATATGGCCTATATCGAAGGTGGAGATCCGTTCCGCCAATTGTTGCTCACGGGTGTCCTGCAGCTCAAGGGCACTATTGTCGGGCACCTCTTTAACATGCCCCGGCAGGTCCAGCGGCTTTGCATGGCACTCGGCGCCCGCGGGTACCAGTTCAAGGCGATGAATAGTGAGACGATACTGCCCGACGACAAGCAGTGGTACTACGATAACGTCGCGCCTTTCTACGGGATGATCAAGCGTATTCAGCCATACCTCGAAAGCGCCCGCCCTGTGCCTTATATTGGCGTGCTCTTTTCGGAAGCGACCCGCTATCGCACGCATGAATATGAGCGAGACTGGTACGTCTACGGCATCCTGAAGCCGCTTTCGATGTCGTATCTCGATCGGTCACGGGTGGTGCAGTTTGTTTCGAACCTGGACCTGCCGTCCGGCGACTTCTCTCACTTGCCGCTCATTGTCGTGCCGGAGACGTCGGGGCTGAAACCTGCGGAGTTGGACGGACTGAAACGGTACGTGCGCGACGGCGGCCAGTTGGTCCTTACGGGTGAGGCGCTGCGGTATGACGAACGCGGTGAACCGCGCGCGGATTTTGCCCTGGCATCGGAGATGGGCGTGTCGTTTGCTGGAGTCCAGGTCGGCGCCTGGTCGTGGCGGCACGCAACTACCAGCAAAGGCCAGCGCGCTGTGCTGCAAGTGACACGCGCCGGCCCTGCAACGCTGAAGCTCTGGATGCGCAAGTCCAACGCCCGAGTCGACCAGATTGTCCTCACTCGAGACAGCAGCTACCAGCCCAGAGAGATCGTCAGTAACACGGAACCCGGCGTCCTGGTGATCGAAGCCGAGGCCTTTCAAAGAAGCACACCCCGCGAGAACTTGGTGTGGCGTGTTCGCAGGGACGTCCCCGGCTTCAGCGGAGAGGCGTCAATCCGAGCGGAGTTGGATCAGGCGGAAGTCCTGCAGGGCGCCACATTCGATGAGACGCCGGCAAAGCTCATCGACGATCCGAAGAAAACTGCGGAGGTGGAGTACCAAGTCGATTTTCCCGCTGCGGGCCAGTACTATGTGTGGCTAAGGCAGACCCACGAAAACAACCGCGACGACTCGATCTTTGTCGGAACGGCGCCCGAAAACGCCATAGCGATGGACTTCTCCGATCCAAGCTTCACAGCCGAAACTTCGGGACAGCTCGTACCGGCCGAGGGTGTTTCCGGTCCTCCGGTGAACTGGCCTCACAAGATCGATATCAAAGGGCTTGTTCAGGTGCGAGCCACGGCTGGGAACACGCTATGCCGAGTGGTGGCAGGCCAGCGCGAGTTTCCACTGCTTCACTCCAACAGCTTGGGCAAGGGACGTTTCCTGTACCTCTCCACCACACAAGACATCGGCTTGATGCAGCGCGTTATTGATGGCCTCGTCACGCGTTCGCCCTCCCAGCCAACGCCCGGGGACAAGCAGGTGATCCTGACAAGACAAGACGCGCGAGACCGCTGGGTACTCCACCTGCTGGCTGACGGACAGTACACGGTTCAAGTAGACAACCGATTTGCAGCGGCATCCAAGGTAGTCGGCCACTATCCGCCAGACGGCTGGATGTTTCATGTCCAGCGCACCAAGTCAGGTCTCCACATCGAGGTGGAGGGCAGAGCTACCGATCGACTGCTAGTGCTTCAATAGAAGGCGGATTAATCAGGGGTTCGACTTGCGCCCATGGAGAAGGGTCTGGCAGTAGGCAAACGCGATAGCCAACCGACAAGCGGACTGTAGTTTTGGAATCTGCTTAAGACTGCAACGCGGACCGGCCTGATAGAAGAGAGGAGTGGTTGAAATGGAGTTGAGGGAGAAGGTCTGCCTGATTACAGGTGGTAGCGGAGGGATCGGGTCGGCAACGGCCCTTGAGTTTGCGCGGCGCGGCGCGAGTATCGCAATCAACGGCCTACCTGCAGACGAAGAGCTGGCGAGGTGCGTGAAACGTCAAGTTGAATTGCTTGGCCAGCGGTGCATGGTCATTTCGGGGGATGTTGCGGACCCGACTGAGGCCGCCCGCTATGTGACGGCCACGGCGGAATCGTTCGGAGGAGTGGACATTCTGGTGCATTGTGCGGGTGGCCCTGCGTCGGGGAGGCTTCTGGAAGTCTGTTCGGAATCGTGGTACAGAGCTTTCGACATTCACGTCCATGCGGCTTTTCACCTTTGCCGCGCGGCGGTTCCCTACATGGTTCAAAAGGGTGAGGGAGCGATTCTGCTGATCTCGTCTGCTGCCGGATCGCGCGGTTGCCTGGGCGCCATAGCCTACGGAGTTGTGAAGGGCTCGATCCCGCCGCTCACGCGAGCTATGGCGCGGGAGTTGGCACAGCATAAGATTCGGGTTAACTGCGTGTCCCCGGGGATCATTCGCACGCGGTTCCAGGACTATCTCACGCCAGAACAGACTAGAAACAATATTGAGGATCGCATTCCCCTGCACCGGGAAGGCACACCGGAAGACGTAGCCCAAGTGCTCGCAATGCTGGCAGAGAACGACTTCATCACGGGAGAGAACATCGCTATCGACGGGGGCATGACCATGCGAATGGCATGAACTGGCCCTGCGATGGGCGACAAGCCAGATAACGACGTTTAGGTGGCCATCCGGGTAATCCCCTGCTCTTGCATGGCAAACTGAAGCTCGCGGTTATGGCGAGTCTGAAATGCGGACGCGCATCGCTGACCAAACCGGAACGATGGTCGAACAAACGCACCCCGGAAAGAAGGAGAGCAAAGCCTGGAAGTGGTGGATCGCAGTGGTCCTTTTTCTGGCCACTGTGCTCACCTACCTCGACCGCCAGACCATCTCGCTGTGCGGCTCGATGATCGCCAAGGAATTTCACCTGTCGAACGAACAGTTCGGCCAGATACTGGCCGCCTTCCGTTGGTCCTACGCATTCACTCACCTTCTGGCGGGGTACCTCGCCGATCGGGTGGTGATTCGCGGGATTTACGCAATCGCCGTTGGCATTTGGTCGGCGGCCGGCGCCGCGGCGGCGTTTGTTTTTGGTTTCCGGCAGTTGCTGGTGACGCGGGGAGTGCTGGGCGTTGGCGAAGCTTTCAACTGGCCATGCGCCACACGCATCGTAGCCAACATGTTTCCACCAGAGGATCGCGGATTGGCCAGCGGCATATTCAATAGTGGCGCTGCGGTCGGTTCACTCATCGCCCCCCTGGTTATCACTCCTATCGCCATCCGTTGGGGTTGGCGATGGGCCTTCTTCGTGATCGGCGCCATCGGCTTCCTGTGGATCATCGTGTGGTTGGTCAATACGCGCCGCGGCACGCGGGCCCATTCCGCGGTCAATTCTTTACCAGAGATCAGTTCTCGTATTGACGCGAAAGAGAGCACAGCTTCTTCCCTACGGCAGTCGGGCCCCAGAGTATTCCTCCATCCCGCGTTTTGGGCGCTGGTTACCGTGGCGATCACGGTGAATCCCTGCTGGTATTTCCTGAACGAATGGATTCCCAAGTACATGCACGACCAGCGAGGTATGGGATACCTGGCCGCCGGCTTGGTGACGGTACCGATCTTCCTCGGCGCCGATGTGGGCAACATCATCAGCGGCGGTCTCATCAAGCTACTCACGATGCGCGGCTGGTCACTCCGCGCGGCACGCGGCTTTACTCTCAGCCTGGCCGCGGTGCTTATTCTTCCCGTAGCTTTAATCGGGCAAGTGAAGAGCGCTCCGCTGGCGATTGCCTTACTGGCAATGGCCGGGCTCGGCATCACCTCCATCGTCGCGAACTACACGGCATGCCAACAGGATCTTTCGTTCGCCAACGTAGGGATCGTGGCCGGGGTACTAGGCATGTCGTCGAACGTCTTTTCGGCGCTTGTCAATCCATTGATCGGCCGCTACATCGATCACACCGGCAACTACACGCTCATCTTCGTTCTCATGGCCGCGCTGCCGGCCGTCAGTCTCACGGCGATTCTCGTTTTTGACAGCCTGATCCATGGGGAAAAGACGTGTCTGTAGCCAAAGCCTGATAACGGTTTGGAATCAGCGACTTGCGGTCCAAAGCCTTTGGCCTGCCGAGGCGGCGTTACGGCATGTTGCAACCATGCGTTCATGGTCGAATTCATCCTTGCGCTCCTGGCCGCACTGCGAGTCTTCTTCCGCAGTCGGGGCGACACCGCCCTTGAGATCCTCGCCCTGCGACAGCAGGTTGCCGTGCTCAAACGGAAACGTCCTCGCCCCAATTTGAGTGCCGCCGACCGGTTGTTCTGGACCTTTCTACGTGGCTTCTGGTCCCGGTGGGCCGATGTCCTGGTCGTTGTGAAACCGGAGACCGTGGTCGGCTGGCATCGTGCTGGTTTCCGGCTTTACTGGCGCTGGCCTTCCCGACCGGGCGGCAGACCGAAAACGACCGGTGAAATCCGCGACCTTATCCACCACCTGGCGGAAGAGAATCCGACCTGGGGTGCACCGAAGATCCACGGCGAACTTCTGAAGCTCGGCCTCGTCGTCTCCGAACGAACCGTAGCTCGGTATCTACCACGTGTTCGGCGCCGAGGCGACCCCGGCAAGCGTTGGCTGACGTTCTTGAAAAACCACCGCGAAGTGATCGTGGCGCTCGACTTCTTCACCGTGCCGACGGTGACCTTCCAACTGCTCTACTGCTTCTTCGTGATCGAGCACAGCCGACGCAAGATCCTCCACTTCAACGTAACCCGCCACCCAACCGCCGAGTGGGTCATCCAGCAACTGCGAGAGGCCTTTCCCGAGGCTGGCCGCTACCGTTATGCGATTCTCGACCGCGACTCGAAGTTGGACGCCGACGTCCTCGCCTTCCTGAAGGCAACCGGTCTGAAACCCAAACGCACGAGCGTCCAGGCACCCTGGCAGAACGGAATCGCTGAAAGATGGGTGGGCGGCTGTCGGCGTGAGTTGCTGGAACACGTGATTCCGCTGAACGAACAGCACTTGCCACGCCTTCTCCGTGATTACGTCGCCTACTTTCAGGAGGACCGCATTCACGATCCCCTCGCCAAAGACACGCCGAATCGCCGGCCAGTCGAAAAGAGGCCATCACCACAGGCGACCGTGATTTCATACACCCGCCTGGGTGGTCTCCATCACCGCTACTGCTGGCGCGCCGCCTGAGCGCCGCAAGCTGAAGGCATTGAAGTCGAAGTCGGTTGGCGAGGCAGCGCGATCTGTCCACAAGCACGCCAAGGACGCCATTCCGAACGTCTTTCGGTCCGACGGCCATGCTGCGGAACGCTTGGATCCTGCAGTTTCACAGCGGCAACTTCGATGCCAGGCATCACCCGCGAGATCCAAAGGAACGTGACTTCGTCTCCCATCGGCTGCACATCCTCCGCGATACACTTCTGGCTACACACAGGCTTACTTCGTCGGATACACCTCGTTGTCCTAGATGACAATCAGGGGTCGCATCATGTCATGCTCTTCGTGCTCGAGGATATGGCAGTGCCATACATACTCGGCGCTGCCGGTCCTCGGGCTGGATGGAGTCG
>Ga0315285_10001794_pt1 | contig 22538 bp, 17 predicted proteins | sample YL17G09_36_MG_FD_203698 | JGI IMG/M metagenome (GOLD analysis project Ga0315285, IMG submission 203698) | Sediment microbial communities from Yellowstone Lake, YNP, Wyoming, USA - YL17G09_36 | ecosystem: Environmental > Aquatic > Freshwater > Lake > Sediment | place: USA: Wyoming | collected... | reverse complement strand
GAGGGAGCCATGGCTTCGGGGATGGCGGCCAAGGGCCGGCGGGGCGTGCCCGCGGGGGCCGACGCGGCCGCGGCCGCGCCCGCGACCGCGACCGCGAGAGCAACGAGACGCACGACGGTGTGCGGTCGCATGGTGTTGAAAGGCGATATAATAAAGAGGGCGGCGGGCGCGGTGCCGGCCGCCGGGAGTGCAGAGAGAGAGAGGCGCGCGCAAAGCACACTGCAGAGGCCCGCGAGGCGACCTGCGACCGCGGCCGCGGCCGTGCGGCTCTCAAGGCCGCGCTGTGGCGGGCGCGCGGCGCCGGCGTGAGAGAGACGGGCGGCCGGAGAGAGACGCCGCCCTCCTCCTTCCCTCCCCTGCCTCGGACGTCGCGACAAGCCGGTATGTTGCAGAGGGGGTGGGTCGCGGCGGGGGCGGCGCGCGCGCGGGGCGGCGGCGCGGGGGGACGGGTCCACCAGCGCCGCGCCCGCGCGCGCGCCCCCGGTCTCGGTCTCGGGGGCGCGCCTGTCCCATCCTCGCGCGCCGGGGGCATGCGCCCGGGGCGCGGCGCGGGGTGTGTGGTTAGGGCGGCGGTCGCGGCGGGCGGGGGGGGCGGAGGACGGCGGAGCAGGAAACGGCGGAGCAAAGGGCGACGGGGCAAGGGCGGCGCGCAGCGCGCGGCGGCGAGGGGGCGCCGCGCGCCTCACGCGTCCCACCCTCCCCCTTTCGACCATCAATTCACACCCATCTCCGCTCAGCGCCCGACCAGCTTGCCCGTCGCGTTGAGCTTGGCAAGGAGCGGCGCGAGGAGCGCGGTCTTGTTCGGCAGCGCGACGACCGGCTTGGCGTTGAGCGTCGCGTTGAGCTTGGCCACGATGGCCGCCGTCTCGGCCGTCTTGTTAGGGAAGGCCGGGAGGGAGAGCGCGGCGGGCGCGACCTTGGTCGAGTTCCACTTGGCGGCGGCCGGCGCGAGCACGGCGGTCCAGTTCTTGCCCGCGGGGATGGCGGCGACGAGGGACGCCTTGGTGGCGTTGGCCTTGGCGATCGCGGCGGTCCAGTTCTTAGCCGGCACCGCCGGGATGGACGCGACCAGCGACGCCTTGGTCGAGTTGATGGCCGCGATCTTGGCGTCGACCGCGGCGTCCGCCGACGCCATGGACGCGGTCCAGTTCTTGGCGGGGATGGCGCCCGCGGCGAGGGTCTTGGTGTTGTTGATTTTCGTCGCGAGCGCGGCCGCCGACGCCGTCAGGTTCTTGGCCGGGATGGCGGCCATGGCCATGTTCTTGGTCGCGTTGACGGCGGCGACCTTGGTGGCGAGGGACGCGGTAAGGTTCTTGGCGGGGACGGCCGCCATGGTTTTGTTGAGGGCCGCCACCTTGGCGTCCACGGCCGCGACTGCCATCGTCTTCGTGTTGTTGACGCGGGCGACGGCGGCGGTGACAGCGGCGGTCTTGTTGAAGGTCGACTGAGGGAAAGAGAAAGAGAAGAAAAAAGGGGGGTCGGCGGCCGCGCGCCGGATCGTCGCGCACGCTTCCAAGCGGGAGGCCATGAGTGTCACGGCGTGCGCAGCGGCGGCGCGGGGGGCAGCGGCGGCCGCACACCGCCCCCAGGGCGGCGAGCGCGGCGCGCGCGAGACACGGCGGCCGCCACGGCGGCCATGGCGGCCGCACCCTCCCCCTTCACCCCTCCCGCCGCCCGCGACGCAAGCGGCCCGATTTAGGTGGCGCGCGACGGGGCCGAGCGGCGGCGTGGAGGCCCACGCGCGGGGCGGCGGCGCCGCGCGCAGCATGAAAGAGCATGGCGCGCGAGAGCGTCCGCGCCGCCCTCGCCGCGCGCCAAGCCTCGGCCGCCTCCACGCGAGCGAAGACGCGGACGACGCCCGCGTCGGCGCGGACGGGGGCGCGGCGGGCGGGCGGGAAGGCCGCGGTCGAACCGTAACTGCTTCCGCGCGCAATTTGCTCTCCCGCACTCACGTCGGCCGAGGCGACACCAGCCAGGAGAGCAGCGACAGCGATAGACGTGAACTTCATTGCGAAGGAGGAGCTGGCGAGGATGGAGGGGCAAAGGCGTCGAATTGGGCGCGCGCACGATGCCGCGCGGCGCGCGCGCTCGCGCGGCGGCGCGCGCGCGGGCCCAAACTCTGGCCGCCCCGCGGCAGCATGCGCACGGTGCGCGGCGTGGCCGCGTGGGGGCGCACCGGGGTGGGGGCTGGGAGGCGGTGGGCGGAGTGGAAAGTGCCAGCGGTGGCGGTGGCGCCTCTCTTTCCGCGCGCTCTATGGCGGCCGCTCCGCCAGGCGCATCGAGCGCCCCGCCGCGCGCCACGCGCCGCGAGCCGCGACCATGGCGCCTCAACCCCGTCGCTGGCGGGGGAGGGGGGGCGGGGGAGGGAGCGAGGCGGGGTCCGGCCCGCGCGCGGCCCGCCGCGCGCGGCCGCCGCCGCCGCCCGACCCCCCCCCACCCTCCCCCCCACACACCGAATGTGCCGCACAAGTTTTACTGGTCCAGATCCACGCGGGATGCGCCCTCCTCCTCGGCGTCCACATCCCCCTGCGTCCGCGGAAACGCGCGCCCCTCCCCCCCCGCGCCGAGCACCGCCATGGCGGCGAGGCGGGCGGCTGCCGCGCCCAGGTCGTCGTCCAAGGGAGTGGGGTTGTCGTCTTCGTCCGCCATGACGTCGGGCGGCGCCCTCCCTGTCAGCGCTTCGAGCTCCGCCGCGCCCGCCCCCACAAACCCGCCCCGCCCCGCCGCGTGCCGCAGCAGCTCCCCCCACGCGGCCGCGTCGCCCGCCAGCAACCGCACCGGGTCGCCGACGACGACCAGCAGGCGGCGGGCGCGCGTGGTGGCGACGTTGAAAGAGCGCGGGTCGGAGAGGGAGGCGGCGAGCGCGGCGGCGCGCGCGCGCCCTCCCGCCGCGACCGTCGACACAAACACAAAGTCGGCCTCCTGGCCCTGCATGTCGTCCACGGTGCCGACCCGGACGGAAGAGAGCGCGGCGGCGCGCAAGAGGGCCCGCACGACGCGCGCCTGCGCGCGGGTCAAACAGATGACGGCCACGCGCGCCGCCGCGGCCGCCAGGGCGTCGCCAGGGGCGGGGGACGGTGTGCCCAGCAGGGCAGCGGTGGCGGCCGCGTCGGCGGCCGCGCTGGGCGACGAATCGGTGGGGTCGGCCGCGACGGCCGCCGCGAGCGCGCCGACGAGCGACGCCACGGTGGCGGCTTCGACCGGGTTTTCGACGGCGGCCGAATCGCCGGGCGCCACTTCGGCGCCGCGCACGCCGACGAAGAGGGTGGCGTTGGCCAGGTCGCGCCCGCGCGCGGGGCCGGCGCCCGGTGCCCACGCCGGCGGCGCGAGCGCGGCCTGCGGCGACGCCGCGACCAGGGCGCCCCCGTAAAATAGGCGGTTGGGCAGGGTCAGCAGGGCGGCGGACGAGCGGTAGGAGCGGCGCAGCATGGAGGCAGAAGGGGCTGCGTTGCCGCCGCCGCCCTCCGTCGCCGCTCTCTCCAGCCACCGCTCCAGCAGGCTCAAGCCCAGCCCAGCGCCGCGCGCCTCGGCCGACACCACGCCCGGCCCCAGCTGTCGCGCGTCGCCGGCGAGCAGGGCGCGGCCGCCGCGCGCGGCGAGCGCGAGCGGGGCGAGGGCGAGCGGCGCGGTCGCCTGGCCGGCCTCGTCGATGAGCACGTGGCTGAACGTGGTCCAGGGTTGATTTTCGGCGTCGCTGGTGCCCCAAGGGCCGGCGGGGCCGGCGAGAAAGGTCGCCGCCGCTTCACAAGTAGTGACGACCGCCCGCGCGGCCCTCAACCGCTCCAGCGTCGGCCACACAAACGCGGCTGCGCCGTCGTCCAGCTCGCAGTACGGCAGCGCGCCAGCGAGGGAGGTGGACGGCGGGCGCGCGGGGTCGCACGCGCGGAGGACGGACGAGGGAGGAGGGAGAAGAGAGGAGGCGCCGTCGCCACCCTCTCCGCCCGCCCGCGTCGCCGCCGCGGCTAACGCTGCCCCCAAGGCCGCCGCCAGGACGTCGGCCGAAAAGTCGCGCGGCGCGGCGAGCAGCACGCGCGCGTCCGGCGCCGCGGCGAGCGCGCGCAGCGCGGCCTCGACGAGCGTCGTCGTTTTGCCGGTGCCGGGTGGGCCCGCGAGCGCGTATGGAGGTGGGTGGGGGGCGCCGGCGGGCGCGCCGGCGCCCAGGAGGAACGAGGCGACCGCGAGGCGTTGCTCCGGGTTGAGCGCGCGCGGGCCGAGCGTGGGCGCGGCGTCGGCCGCGGCCACCACGTCGGCCAGGGACGGTGGTGGGTGGGCCGGGCCGTCACCGTGCGAGGGCGGCGGGTGGGCGGCGGGCGCCCAGAGGTCGACGTCGTCCGGGGGGAGGTTGCAGCCGTGGTCGCGGTCGCCGGGCCCTTGGTGCCCCTCATCCGGCACCCACCGCGCCACCCCGTCCACCCCCAGCGCTTTGTGCGCCGCCACAAACGCGGTGCGGGGCGGCAGGAAGCGGACATGGAAGAGGAGCGGGCCGCCCGCCGCCGCGGCTGCCGCGGCCGAGCCCGCCGCCGCGACCGCGTCGGCCGACAGCGCGACGAGCACGTGGCCACCGTCGACCGACACGACGGGCGCGGCGAGCTCGACCCCGGCCCAGCCAAGGAGCGCGGGCCGCAGCGCGGCCCAGTCTCCGAACGCGAGCGCGGGCGCGCCTTCCGCCGCGCCGGGCACCTTGAGCGCCAGCAGGGCGGCGGGCAGGGAGTCTTCGGCGACGGCGGCGAGGTCGGGGCCGCGGTAGGTGAGGGGCGGCCCGGCGGGCCAGCCCGCGGCGGCCGTCACGCGGGCGCCGGGCGCGGGCAGGCGCTGGCCGACCATGTGCGCGCGCACGAAAAACAGGGTGTGCGCGCCGGCCTCGGCGGCAGCCTCCTCCGCGACGAGCGCGCGCGCGAGCGCGGCGAGCCGCGGCGGCGCGCCCGCCAGTTCCGTCGCGGCCCCCGCGCGCATGCGGGCCGCAGCGCCCGTCGCGGCCACCGCGGGCAGCGGCGGCCCGGTCGCGGCCGCGCCGGCGGGCTCCCACCACGCGCGCGCCGCGAGCGACGGCAGCCGGGCGCACCGCGGCCGGGCTGGTGGCGGCCCATGCAGCACGAGCGGGGGCGTGTCAAAGAGGCGGACCAGGGCGTCGGGCACAAACGGGGGCGCGTGCGGCGACAGGGACGCGAGCGCGCGCGCGACCTCGGGCCGCACCACCGCCGCCGCGACCGACGCCGCCACGATGACGACGTCCCACCCGGGCGGCTCACACACGGCGCCCGCCGCCGACGCGGCGCGCGCGACCGACGCGGGGCGGGGGACGGCGACGAGGGCGGCGAGCGACGCGGCGAGCACGCCGTCGGCGCCGCCGCCGTCGGTGCGCAGCAGCACGCCCGCCGCGGCCGACGTGCCGGGGCGCAGGCGCACGCCGAGCGCGATGGCGTCGGGTTCGGGGCCGCCGTCGGGCGCGACGAGCGCGGGCGCGTCGGGGGCGAGGGTCAGCGCGCCCGGCCAGCGCGGCGCGAGGCGCCACCCGAGCAGGAGGCAGGCGGCGTCGCCGCCAAAGGCGGCGACGTGCACGCAGCGCACGCGGGCGGGGGGGGGGGGGGGGCCGCCGGCCGCCCCCCCCCCGGGGGGCGCGCCCCCCCCGCCCCCGGGGGGGGGGGGGGGGGCGGGCGCCGTCGGTCGCCGCCGCAGCAGCAACGACCCCAAAATCGACCTCTGCCGGCGACACCGCCACCAGGGTGTCCCGCATGCGCACCGCGGCCGGCGGCGGCGGCGCGGCGGGCGCGGTGGCGGCGTCGAGCAGGGCCGCAGCGGCGCCGGAGGCCGCCCAGTCGACGAGCGCGGCGGGCAGCGGCGTCGCCTCGCCAGCGGGCGCGGCCGGCGGCGCCGGCGCGAGCTCGGCGTGGGGGGTGGTGGACGCGGGCGCGTCAAATCGGTGCGCCGGCAGCTGGCGCGCCGCGCCGGCCGCGGCGGCGGCGAGCGACGCGTGGAGCGCCGCCAGGGGAACCCCGGGCAGCCACGCGCCATTCGTGCGCCCGCATTCGACGCGCTTGGCCTGCAGGGCGTCGACCGGGCGCCCCGCCCGCCAGTCGGCCAGCAGGCCGGCGACCGCGTCGCGCGCGGCGCGCGTCTCGGGCGCCGCGTCGCCGGCCGCGCCGGCCGCGGCCTCGGCGCTCAGCGCGCCCTCGAGCGCGGCAATGGAGAACGAGGTGGGCGCGTCGCCGGCGAGGCGGGAGGCGGCCACCGCAGCGAGCGTGGGCGACGCGCTCGCCTAGAAAGAGAAAAGGGGGCGTCAAACGCCCGCGCCTCGCCCACCACTGCCCTCTCCACCCTCTCTCTCCCCTCCACGCACGCTTACGGCGTGCAGCACCGCGTGCAGGTAGCGCGCGACGAGCGCGGCGGGGGCGCCCGCGGGCGGCGGCGGCGGCGGCCGCCCGGCGGGCCCATAGTTGGAGGGCGGCAACGGGGTGCGGCTCATAGCGGCGTCGGCCGCCGGCGAGGAGGGGAAGGGCGCGGCATCGGCAGTGCGGCGATGGGCGGCAGGCGGCGGGGCGGCAGGCGGCCGGAGCGTGCGCTGCACAGGCGCGTCGCGTGCGTCGATCGTCGACGGTCGGTGGAAGCGGGCGCCAGAGTGCGGCGGGACTGGGCGCCGCCGCCGGCAGCAGTATAGAGGGCCCTGTCTCTGTCGACCCCGCCGCCCACCCGGGGCTCGCACAGATTCTATCAGATGGTAAGGAAGCGGCAGCGTGTGTCGGAATTTCAGTCAACAGGTGTCAAAGTCGCGCCCCCCTCCTCCCCCTCGCCGTCGCTCGCGCCCCCTCCTCCATCCCCCCCACCCCCATCTTCCCCATCCCCCACCCACGCCCGCGCCTCGCCCGCGCACCACGCAGCCGCGTCGGCCTGCAGCATGCCCAAAAAGGCGGGCAGCGCGGCGCCGAGAGCCGCGCGCGCGACCAGTTTCGCAGCCAACTTGAGCACCGGGCCGGGAACGGCGGCCGCCGCGCCCTGCAGCCGCACGCGGGCGCGCAGGGTCACGGTGGCGGCCAGGTGAGGGTGGTGGGCGTCGTCGCCGCCTCCGCGGTGTCGCCGGTGCCGCCGCGGCGGCTGCACGCTGCGCAGGCGTGCGTCCACGCCCGCCTCGAACGCGGCGTCCAAAGTGACGTCGCCGAGGGTGAAGTCGGACCCGGAAAAGGCGACGACGCCGCGCGACCGGTCGGCAACGCGCACGCGCGCGCTCGGCGTGAGCGCGACGCCCAGCGCGTCGGCCAGGGGCAAGGCGACGATGAAGGCGTCATCCTCCTCGCCACCTTCGCCCGCGGGCGTGACCCAGGACGGGTCGAGCAGCGAGTAGGCCGAGACAGGGAGCGCGAGGTAGTCGTCCAGGCCCCTTCCCTCCACTGCCGGCCCCCGCGCCGGCGCAGGCGGCGCGGTCGCGGTCGCGGCCGCGGAAAATGACACCCATTTGGGCTTGCCCGCGCGCGGCGGCCGCGGTCCGCCGCCGCGGCCGTCGCCCAGCGCGCGGTTGACGACGCCCACCGCCTTGTCCAGGGCGGCCAGGCCGTCCATGGAGGAGGGGAGGGGGGGAGGGGGCAATGCGGTGTCACGGCGGCGCGGGCGCCGCGACCGCGGTCACTGCCGGCCGAAAGCCGACCCCCACCCTCTCCAGTTCCGCGCCCACCGCGGCCAGCAGCGCGGTGCGCGCCGGAACGAGCCGCGCGGTGTCGCCGCGCCCGGTGAGGCGCCAGAAGAGGGTCAGAGCGATCTTGCCCGCCGGCGCGGCGTCACCCGCAGGCGCGAGGCCGGCCTTCGCCGGCGCCGCAAAGTCCCCGGGGCAGGCAGCGGCGGCCGTTTCCGCACCTCTCGTCGCCGCCTCGAGCGCGGCCGCGGCCGCCCCTGCGTCGACCCAAAACCGCGCCGAGTCGCCGCGGCCGCCCGACCGCGACAGGTTGGCCAGCGGCGCTTCCGCCAGCCTCGCATTGGGCCACGTGACCCGGAACCCGTCGCCGACGCGCACCAGGGTCGTGGTGAGCAGGCAGACCTCTTCGACACGGTGCGGGCCCGACCCGGGGCCGCCGTCGGCGCCGCCAGTGACGACGATGTCGCCGACGTCGAACGGGTGCGTGACAAAGAGGTAGACGACGGATTCGTATATGGCTAGGGGGAGAGAAGGGGAGGAAAAGGTGAGAATGGGCGACTGGGAGAGAGAGGAGGGCGCGCGCGGGCGCGCGCACCACCCGCCCATTCCCTCCCCGCCCCTCCCCTCCACCCACCGCGCATCGAGTTGCCAAACACAAACACGAACGAGAGCAGGGCGGACGACGCCGTCACCCACAGCCGGGTCACGTTGACGTCCCAGACGGCGAGGTACAAAAGTAGAGACGCGCCGTGCGCGATGGCCGCGAGGAGCGCGCGCAGCCTCCCCACGACCGACCGCGCGTCGCGCAGGGTGGAGGCGAGGTTGGCGCGGGCTTCGAAGACGGACGCGATGGCGGACCGCATGTCGTCCCGCGAGATGCTGGCAGGAAGAGAGGAGGGCGGGAAGGGGAGGGGGGCGGCGTACGCACGCGCCCCGTCTCTCCGCCGCCCCTTCTCTCCCTCTTACCGGCCGTCGCCGTCCGCATCCAGCATGACCATCGCCTCGGCCGCGGTGGCGGCATCGGGCAGGAAGGGAGCGAGGTCGGACAGGTCGACGTAGGCGCTGGAAAGGAAGAAAGAGGGGACAAGGGGGGGTCGGGTCGTCGGGTTGGGGTCGCCTCCACCTCGCCCACCGCCTCCCTCCTCTCCTGTCCGACCTGGTCACGCTCTGGCTCACGTTCCAAAACAGGAAGAACGCGAGCCGCCGCGCCTCGGTGCGCGCAACCTTGGCGGCAGCGCCCGCGCCGGCGCCCGCCGCGCCGGCCGCCGCGTCGGCGGCCGCGTCGGCGGCGGCCGCCCCGAGCGCGTCGGCAAAGGTGAGGCGCAGGCGGGAGGATCGGATGTGTCGCTCCACTTTGTGCAGGCGGTCGAGGAAGGCGGCGTCGGGGGGGGCGCCCTCAGCGGGGCGCGGGGGGAGCGGGGGGGGAGCGTCGGCAGTGGCCGAGGTGGTGCGCGGCGTAAGAGGGGGCGCCGCCCGGTACCGGGGCAGGCTGACGCTGGAGAGCAGGCGGGTGAGGTCGACCATGGACGCTTGGGCCTGGAGGCGAGAGGGAGGGAGGGAGACAGGGTGGGCGGGTCGCGCGCGCAGGGCACCGCGCGCCTCTCCCACCCCCATCCTTCCCCGTACCTGGGCCCTGACCACCCCGGGCGACGCTGTCGTCGTCACGTCGAGCATCGACTCCCCCCTCGGCCCCCCCCACGTCGCGCCCTCGGCCGGCGGCAGCAGTCCGACCCCCGGCGGCGGCCCGCGCCCGACCGCGGCCGACGCGGACGCGCAGGAACGCTCCACCTCGAGCATGGGCCGGGGCGGGAACGCGTCGCCGACCGCGGAGACGGCCGACCGCTCGACGCTGCCGCGCGCGACGGTCGCGGTGGCGGTTGCGCCGCGCCCGCCACCTCCCACCACCCTCCTGCGGGGGACCGACAGCGCGATGACAACAAACTCTTTGCGCAGGGCGTCCTGCATGGCGTCAAAGTGGGCGCGCGCGTAGAATCGGACCGCCAACGCTTTCGCCCCGACCGCCGCCGCGATCGACGCCGAGCACGCGATCGCGGCGCAGGCAAAGATGTTGAGGCCGGCTTTGGTGGCGGCGGCGGCTGCGGCGGCGGCGGGGCCGGGGGGCGGCGGCGGGGTGAACAGCCCCGCGAAAACGGCCGCCCCGACGCCGACGCGCGCCAGGCGCTCCACCCAGCGGCGCACGCCGGTGAGGTAGTAGAGGGCGCCCCGGGTGGTGAGGAGGTGGGTCTCCGCGGCGGCGAGCGCGGCGCGCACGGCGAGGGAGCAGGCCAGGGCGTCCACGGGGGCCAAGGCGGCGAGGGCGAGCCAGCGCCACATGGCATGGCCCCATAAAGTGACCTGGGGGGCGCCCACGCCGACGCCGACGGCGGCGGCGGCGAGCGCGAGCGCGGCCGCGGCGGCCGTGGCCGTCGCGCGGCGTCTGCGGCGCCGGCGCAGGCCTCGCGGGTGGGGGGAGTCGTCATCCTCATCCTCGTTGTCGTCCGACGGCGGCGGCGGAGGCCGCGGCGGCTGAGCGCCCTCGGCCGACGGCCGCCCTGAGCCGCCTCCCGCCTTGGACGGCGGGGGCGGCGGGGGCGACGCCAGGGCGGCCGTTGCCGCCGCCGCACGCATGCGGGCGGCGGCCAGGGCGGCGGCGGCCGCGGCGTGGGGGCGCAGGGGCCGGGGGCGCGAGCTGCAGGGAGGAGGGAGGGTCGGCGGAGGGTTGGCGACCGCCCGCACGCCGCCCGCCAACGCTCGCCCGCCGCCCCTCTCACCTATCACCATCGCCCTTGCCCTCGCTGTCGCACGGCAGCAACGTCTCGGAGAGCGCGCCCGCCGCCGCGCTGGCCGACCGGCGCGGCGGCGCGCGCGGCGCGGCCGTCGCCGGCACCGCCGCCGCCTCTGGCCCACCCGCCACCACCACGATGTCCACACGGGCGGTCCCGTCGGCCGACGCGGGGCGGCGGCGGGGCAGCATGGTGTCGGCCGGGCGGCCGTTGGGGGAGGAGCGCCCCAGCAGCACTGGGGAGGCGCGCTCTGGCGCCCGCTGCGGCCAGGCCCCCCCACACCTGCTCCACACGCCCGCCCCGCGCGCCGCCGCGTCCCCCAGCGGTCCGGCCTTCCGCGCCGGTCGACCCCGAGTCGGCGCGCGCCACCAGCCGCCCTCGCGGCCCCCGCGCGCCGCGCCCGGCGCCCGGCATCTGCCGCTCTCGCGAGCCGGCACCCGCGCCGTCGATCGAGTCGCGATGAGAGCGGGTGCGTCGGGGAGGGAGGGGGCGCCATGCGGGGCCGTCGGCGGAGTTCGGCGCCGACACCCTGGCCCGCTGGCCGCCGCGCCGGAGCGACGCGGCCGGCCGGCCCGCCGCCGCCTTGCCCGATTGAGCGATGGTGGCCGCGCGGTCCCCACTAGGGGCAGCGGCGCGCCGGCGAGCGGGTGGTCGCCAACCGCCATCGGCGCGCGCGCGCGCGGCGCGCGCCGGCGCGCGCGCCGCCCCCGCCGCCGCGGCGACCCTCCCGGACCCGCCCACGCTCGCCACTCGCGCCGTGGGGCGGGTCCTGGGGGCGGCCCGCGACCCGGGCCGCGGGCGCATGGGCGCTGCCCGCACGAGGGACAAGAGGGCCTGGCCGCGCGGCCGACCCCGCCACCCTGTTGTCCCCAGCCACCGCCCTCGCCCTCGCCGCCCTGGCCGCCGCCGCGGCCGCCCAAGCGCCCGCCGCGGCGCCCGCGGTCGCCGACAGCCCCCGGCCGCCGCCGCGCCGGCCGGCGTCGACCACCCCGGTCCCCGAAATCAACTCCGGCATCCTCCTCGTCGGCCCCCCCGACTACCGCTGGTTTGGCGGGTCGTACGGGTCGCGGTGCACGCAGATGGTGGACCGGGCGGCGGCGATGAAGCAGACGCGGGTCATGATCACGCCAACGCTCTTTTGGGTCGACGACGACTTCAAGGTGCGGGGACGAGGGTTTCGGGGCGCGCGCGATCGTGGGAACACGAAGCCGGCCCCCTCACACCCCCGGTTCCTCCGTTTCAGAACCGCGCGACCGTGAATTCCGCGTCCAAAGTGTCCTACTACTGCTACGACCGCCACCAGCGCGACCAGGACGCCCCCCCCGACCCCAACGATAGGACGACGTGCACACCCGCGGACCTTGGGGGCGTGGACATCCTACGGGCCGGGATGGCGGCCTGCTTCAAGCACGCGGTGTCGAAAGGGCTCGACATCTGGCTCGCTCCCCACCTCGACGACGGCCTCGGCCTCGGCGGCTGGCGCAACGGGCTCGTGTTCGACCCCCTGGCCCGCTATGGGTCGATGAGCTACGCCGAGTTCATGCTCTACCCCTTGGCGGACGCGCTCAACGCCGCAATCGGCCCGAACACAAAAGTTTCCTTTGCGCTCCAGGGCGAGATGTCGGCTACCGTCTTCTACCACCCCCGCTCCTACGCCACCCTCATCCCGTACGTGCGCAACCGGGTGCTGGCGGGCAAGCCGGCGCCGTGGGCGGCCAACATCGAGATCGGGCTTTCCACCAATCTCAACAAACTGTGCGGGTGCGTGCTGCAGGACATGATCGACCCGAGCAAGTATGTGGACCAATTTCCGGGGGCGTTCGAGGCGGTCAAGAGCCAGTTCGACATTCCGGCCATCACCGCGCTCTACGACGCGTCCGACTTCATCGGCATCTCCAACTACCCCTCGTTCCCCGGCGCCGAGTTCAAGGTCAAAGACCTGGAGTCGGCCACGTGGCAATTCGCGTTTGAAGCCAAATTCTTCGGCGTCGACGTCAAGGACCTCATCTTCAACAAGGGCAAAAAGCTCTACTGGAACGAGTACGGCGTCGGCGGCGGCGTGACGCAGGACGGCAAGAACAAGGCGACGACCGCGGCGGCGGCGGCGGCGACCCCGTTTTTCGGGGTCACGGGGCGCTACTCGCGCGCAAAGGATCCGTGGACGCTCTTCGACCTCGCCACGCCGAACCCCGTGCGCGACTACATGCGCTATTTCTATGCCCAGACCATCAACTACGCCAACAGCCGCGGGGTGAGGGGCGGGGAGGGGGAGGGGTTTCCGGGAGTGGGGAGGGAAAAGGGAGTAAGCGCACGCGAACTTTGCGCTGGGTCCACCCCGAAACAATCCTCAAAGACCCCCACCCCCACCCGCCTCCCCCCTCCCCCCCCCCCCTCAGGCGTGCGACGGGTGCGAGTACCGGGTGGACGGCATCTTCATCTGGAACAACGCGTCGTGGGACATCCAAGGCATCTACCCTGAATCGGCGACCGACGGCGCAGGCTCCTACCGCGACCCGGTCGTCGTCGCCATGATCGAGGCGCATAACTCGGCGGTCGCGTCGGGGTCGAGGCCGCCCAACGTGGACGCGGTGGCGCCGGGGGGGGGGGTGGCGCCGTATGCAGACGGCGGCGGCGGGCGAGCGCAGGTGGCGACCGCGTCCGCGGGGCGCCGCTGATCGGTGGAGAACGGGGGTGGGTGGCGGCTGCGGCGGCGTGCGCGGGCTCGCGCGCGGGCGCCGGGCCGACGCGGGGCGTCGGCCCAGCGCGTGCGCGCGGCCCGCCGCGCCGCGCGCCGCGGGAGAGACACGGGGGCGGCGCGCCGGCCGGGGCGCTCCGAGAGGTATGGGGACACTTGCGTGACTCGTGACTGACGGACGTGTGAAATTTGGCCGCGGCTGGAGGCTCCGCCTCGGCGTGCAGGGCGAGCGGGAGCAAGGCGCGGCGGGCGGGGGTGGTGGGTGGGAGGGGCCCGCTCGCGGCGCGGGGGGGCGCGGCGGCGACCGCACCCGCTCCCCCTCCCCCCACTCCTCCCGCCTCTCCCTCCCGCGCTCGCCCGCCCACGCATGTGCGCGCCCGCGCCGGCCGGACGCCGGCTGCGGCTGGCGGCCGCGGTCGCGGCCGCGGTCGTGCTCGCGTCCGGGCGCGGCGTGCGCGCGCAGCTCGACCCCGCGTGCGACCCGTGGGGTGACGGCAATACCGGATGCTGCCCCGGCACGCCCCAGTATGAGAGTGCGTGGGATGGTGGGAGGGGGCGGTGGCGGGCGCGCACGTGCGCCCGCCCGCCGACGCGCTGCCGCCGCCCCCAGACTGCGACTGCGAGTCCTGCCCCTACGCCAACGGCTCGTGCGGGGACGGGTTTACGTTTGCCTACACCAAGGGTGCGTGCACAGCGGCTTCACCGCCGCCGCCGGCGACGACGCGGCCACCACCGCCGCCGCCGGCGACGACGCTGCCCCCTCCTCCGCCACCGGCGACCACGCTGCCAGCTCCGCCGCCGCCTGCGACGACTGCACCGGCACCGCCACCGCCCGAGACGACGGCGCCGGCTCCACCGCCACCAGCGACGACGCTGCCGCCGCCGCCGCCGCCGCCCGCGACGACCGCGCCTCCTCCTCCCCCGCCCGAGACCACGCTGCCTCCGCCGCCACCACCTGAGACGACGCTGCCTCCTCCGCCTCCTCCCGAGACGACGGCGCCGGCTCCACCGCCACCAGCGACGACGCTGCCGCCGCCGCCGCCGCCGCCCGCGACGACCGCGTCTCCTCCTCCCCCGCCCGAGACCACGCTGCCTCCGCCGCCACCACCTGAGACGACGCTGCCTCCTCCGCCTCCTCCCGAGACGACGGCGCCGCCCCCGCCGCCGCCCGAAACTCAAGCGCCGTCGCCGCCGCCGCCCGAGACCACTTGGCCGCCGCCTCCACCGCCCGAAACAACACCAGCGTCTCCTTCACCATCCGATACGGCCGCGCCCGAGCCGCCGCCGTCGCTCGCGACGCCGGCGACGCCGCCACAGCCACCGGAGACTCGAGCCCCCTCCCCACCCCCGCTCGCCATGCTGGCGCCCTCGCCACCGCCGCCCGAGACGGATCAAGCGTCGCCAACACCGCCGGGGACGGTGGCAGCCGCTCCCGAGCCGCCCCCGCTGTCGCCGCTGCTTCCTCCTCCTCCGCCGGTGCCGGTCGCCACGGTCGCGTCGCCGCCGCCCGCCTCGACCTTTTCGCCTCCTCCTCCGCCGCCACTCGACGCGGTCGCGCCGACAGGCTGCGATCCGTGGGGCGAGGGCAACGCGGGCTGCTGCCCCGGCACCCCACAATTCGAGGTCTGCGGCTGCGACGCCTGCGTGCTGCCGGACGGGACGTGCGGCGACGGCTTCCGGTTTGCGTACACGCGCGGGAGCTGTGCCGGCGTGGTGGCTGCGTCGCCGCCGCCCCTGGGAGTGTCGCCGCCCCAACCGCCGCCGGTCGAGCAGCCGGCGCCCCCGCCCGCGGCCCTGGCGCCGTCCCCGACTCCAGCAGGGGCGGCAGGGGTGCCGCCGGCCGCGTCAGACGCCGAGTCGCCGGCGCTCGCGGCGGTCACTCTGGCGCCCGCGCCGCGCGCCGCGGCGCCTCCTCCTCCCGCCGACGCGCCCAGCCCCGCCGCGGGCGCTAATTTGGGCGAGCCTGGAGCCGCACCCGCGCCCGCGCCGCTGGAGCTGGTGGCGGCCGCTCCGGGCGGTGCGGTGGCCGCTGCGCCGGCGCCCGCCGACGACGCTGCCGCGCCTTCACCCGATCCGGTTTCCGCCACGCCCGCACCCGCGCCCGGGCCGTTTGAGGCCGTGCCCGCACCCGGACCGGCCGCGGCCGCGCCGCCCCCCCCCCCGCCGCCCCCCGACCCTGCCGCTGCGTCTGTTTCCTTTTCTGTCGACTTCGACGACCCCTCCTCCCCCACCGCGGCCCCCGCCGCCGCCGCACTGACCGCGGCGGTGACGGCGTGGTGCGCGCCGGCGCGCGTGGTGGTGGCGGTCGCGCCGCGCGCGGTGCGGCGCGCGCTCGCGGCCGCCGGCTCCCTCGACGCAGTCGCCACTCTCACCGACCCCTCGGTCGCCACTCGCCTCGCGGCCGCCCTGGAGGCGCCCGACGGGGGAGCGACCGTGCTGGGCGGGGGCGAGGGCGGGCCGCGCTTCGCGCCGGTGCGCGCGGTGTCACTCGCGCTGCCCCAGGAGGCACCGCCGCCGCCCCCGCCCGTCGCGGTCGACCCGCCGGCGCCGGCGCCGCCCGTGAGCGTCGGCACACGGCGTCCGCGGCGCCTCGCGGCTCCCCTTGGCAGCGCGGCGGGCGCCGCGGCCGCGCTCGCGGCCGCAGGCGGCGCCGCGTGGGCGGTGCGCCGCCGCCGCCGGCGCCGCGTCGCCCAGCGGCGGTGAGCGAGGGAAGGAGGCAGGGCCAGGGCAATTCGATTCGTTTCAACACCTTTCCTCCCCTCCCCCTTTTTCTTTCGCCGCCGCCGCCGCCGCCCGCCCCTTGCCCGTGCACCGCGACAGCCCGACTGCCATGTCCACCCCCGTGCCGGCGGCGATGAGGACGAAGAGGGGGGCGTACGATTTGCGCCGGAGGCACACCGGGACCGACACGGCCGCCGCGACCAGCGACGCCGCCATGCTCGACCCCAGCACGCACGCCGCCAGGTCGGCGCGGGCGATGTCCAGGTCGCTGTGCGGGGGTGTGGGCGGGGCGGCGGCCGCCATTGGGGGCCGCCGGGAGTGCGCGCGGCCGACGCAGACGCCGACGCTCGCCCCTCTCTCACTCTCTCCAATGGCGGGCGACAAGCGGCCGTCCGACGGCGCCGCCGAGGACGCGCCCGCCGCCAAGCGGGCGCGCGGCGGCGATGGGGGCGGCGAGCCGGCGCCGCCGCGGCCGGCCGTCTCGCTCGCCGCGCTCGACAAGGCGAAGAAGGCGCTGCAACTGCAGGCCGCGCTCAAGGCCAAGCTGGCCAAGCTGCCCCCCCAGGTGTGGGCGGTGGAGGGCGGTGGCGGGGTGGTGGCGGTGCGCCGATGGGGCTGCCGGCGACTGGCCTCCCTCTCTCTCTTCCACACAGCCCGAGAAGCAGCCGGTGTCGGCCCCTGGAGCGCCGGCGGCGGCGGCGGCGCCGCCCCGCCTGCCGCCGCCGCCCCCGCCGCCGGCCGCGCGCCTCCCTCCTCCTCCCCCTCCCCCAAAGCCGGACGCCCTCTTCCAGGACCCCGCCCTGCGCCGCCGCTTCGGCCGCCCGCCCGACGGGCGGCGCCCGCCCGCGGGCGCGCTGCAGTTTGTGGCCCCCGGGTCGGTCGCCGCGGCGGCCGAAGCGGCGCGCGCGAGCGCGGCGGCGGCCGAAGCCGCGGGCGCGACCGCGGCCGCGCCCGAGCCGTCGCGCACCGCGGCGGCCGCGGCGGCGGCGGGCGCGCTGCCGTTGCTGCCCCGCGTCGAGTGGTGGGACGCGCGGCTGCTCAAGGAGCCGACCGCGTATGGGGGCGCCCCCGGCGCCGACGCGTTCGCCCCCTCCAACCTCAACGCCGGCGCGATCACGGCCCTCGTCGACCACCCGCCCCCGCTCGCCCCCGCCGTCGCGCCCGCCGCGCCGCCGCCCGCCCCGTTGCGCCTCACCGCCAAGGAGCGCAAGAAGATGCGCACCCAGCGCCGGGCCGAGAAGCAGGCCGAGAAGCGGGACCTGGTGCGGCAAGGGTTGGTGGCGCCAGAGGGGCCAAAGGTGAAGCTGTCAAACCTCGCGCGCGTGCTCGGCGCGGCGGCCGCCGCCGACCCGACCGCGGTCGAGCGCGAGGTGCGGCGGCAGACCGCGGAGCGGCACGCGGCGCACGAGGACCGGAACCTGGCGGCCGCGCTGGCGCCCGCGGAGAAGCGCGCGAAGAAAATCGCCAAGGCAGAGGCGGCCGCCGCCCCCCCCCCTGGCGGCGCTCTGCGCGCCGACCTGTACGCGATCACCGGACCCGCGCTCTGTGCCTCCAACAAGCTCAAGTTCAAGGTGCGCGCCAACGCGGACGAGTTGCGGTTGGCGGGGTTTGCCGCGGCGGCGCCTGCGCGCGCCGCGATCCTCGTCGTCGGCGGCCCCGCGCCCCTCAAAAAGTTTGCGCGCCTCGTCACCGCGCGCATCGACTGGGCCGCGCCCGACGGCGTGGCCGGGGCGCCAGAGGGCGACGATTTCGTGCCCTCCACCTGCGCGCGCGTCTGGTCGGGCGCGCTCGCCGCCCCCCCCTCCGGCCCCGCCTTCCTCTTCGCCGCCCACCCCGACGACGCCACCGCGCGTGCCGTGCTGGAGCGGCGGGGGTGCGCGAGCTATTGGGACGTGGCGGCGACGGCCGGGGGAGGGGGGGGGGCGGACGGCGGTGGCGAGTGATGGCGCGTCCCTTGTTTTCTCGTTGCCGCTCTGGCGCACGGTCCGGCCGCACTGCAACACACAGCCAGAGAGATAGAGCGGCGAGAGAAGGGGGAGGCGGTGGAGTGAGCCGCGCCCCGCGTTGCTCTCTCGCCGCGCCGTCTCTCTCACCCCACCGCGTCACTCTTCCTTTTTCTCCCCCCCACCGACCGCCGCGCCCACCATGGCGTAGATGCGCCCCGCGAAATCTTTGGGCGACTCGACGGGGAAGCCGCCGGTGATGAGGGCCGCGTCGTACAAAAGTTCGAGCCCCGCCTTGGCGCCGCCGTCGGCGTCGCCCGCGGCCACGCGGGCGGCCAGCGCGGTGACGACCGGGTGCTCGGCGTTGACCTCCAGGGAGCGGCGGCCGCGCATGTATTCCGCCGACTTGGCGTCGCCGAGCGTCTGCGCGCGCATGACGCGCTCCTGGTACGCCGACCACCCAAACTTAGACGTCACCTAAGAAATGAGGGGTGGAGGGGGTCGGGGCGTGGTTTGCGGGCTCGGCGCGAGCCCGACGACCCCCCCCTCTCTCTCTCTCCCCGCGTCTCACCAGCGCGACCGGCGAGTCGGCGAGGCGCGTCGACACCTCGACCCGCTCCACCCTCTCCCCGAGCGCCTCCTTGGCCCAGTCCAGGAAGGGCTTGAGCGTCGTGGCGGCGGCCGCGGCGGCCGCTTTCTCGGCGTCGTCCGAGCCGACGTCGAGCCCTTCGCGCGTAACGTCGACAAACTTCTTCCCTTCAAACTCGGCCACCGCGTTGAGCGCGGGCTCGTCGATGGGCTCGGTCAGGTAGAGCACTTCAAACCCTTTGGCCGCGAGGCGTTCGACAAAGGGCGCGGCGGCCGCGGCGGCGGGCGAATCGGCGCAGATGTAGAACACGTCGCCCTGGCCCTCCTTCATGCGGGCCACGTAGTCGCTCAGGGAGGTGAGGCCGTCGCCGGACGCGGAGGATGGGAAGCGGAGGAGCGGGGCCAGTGACGCTTTGTTGGCCGCGTCTTCGATCGCGCCGAGTTTGATGAATTTGCCGAACCCCTCCCAGAATTGGTCGTACGGAGTGGAAGGAGCGCCCTCTTCTTTGGGCTTGTCGGTGAGGTCTTTCAGCATGTCGATCGTCTTTTTGACGAGCTGCTTCCGAATGACACGCACGACGCGCGACTCTTGCAAAATCTCGCGGCTCACGTTGAGCGGCAAGTCGGCCGAGTCGACCACGCCCCGCACGAAAGACGCCCACCGGGGGAGGAGGTCGCCGTCGAACTCGTCCGAGATGAAGACGCGCTTGACAAAAAGGCGCACGTTTTTCGAGGGCGCCAGCCAGTCTTGCTGCTCAAAAGGGGGCATGCCGGGGACGTAGAGCAGGGCGGTGAATTCTTGGGTGCCTTCGACGGAGAAGTGGGCGACGGCGGCGGGGTCGACGAATTCTTTAAACGTGAGCTTGAAGAATTGGTCGTACTCCTCTTTCGTGACCTCTTTCGGGCTGCGCGTCCACAGGGGCGCGGACTCGTTCTGGCGGCGCCAGTCCCACGCCTCGCGCGCCTTGGGCACGGTGACGGGCGCCACGGGGTCGGCGGCCTCTTTCCCGCCTTCTTTGGCCTTGGCGTCGGCCGCCGCCTGCGCCGCCGCCGTCGCGCCCGCGTCCTCCACCTGGTCGTACTCGGTCTTGGGCGCCCAGACGTCGATCGGGAACGCGACAAACTCGGAATATTGTTTGACGAGCGCCGCGACGCGCGCCGAGTCGGCGTACTCGCCCGCGTCCTGCTTCAGGAACAGCGTGACCCGCGTGCCGCGCGCGGGCGCGGCGTCTGCGCCCACCTCGCGCACGGCGTACGAGTGCGCGCCCGCGGAGGACGCCCACTCGAAGACGGTGTCCGAGGCGGCCGACCGCGAAGCGACCGTCACCCGGTCGGCCACGAGGAACGCGGAATAGAAGCCGACGCCGAATTGGCCGATCAGTGACGCGTCGCCGCCGGCGTCCTTGACCGCTTCCGCGAATTTGGCGGTGCCGGACCGCGCGATCGTGCCCAACGACGACACCATGTCCTCCCTCGTCATCCCCACCCCCGTGTCCTCGATCGTGATCGTCCCCGCCCCCTTGTCCGCCTTGATGCGCACGCGCAGGTCGCCCGCGTCGGCGCCGTCTGTCAGCGCGCCAAACCGCGCCTTGTCGAGCGCGTCCGAGGCGTTGCTCACCAGCTCCCGCAGGAAGACGTCCCGGTTGGAGTAGAGGGAGTTGACGATCATGTCCATGAGGCGGTCGACCTCCGCTTGATATTGAAAAGTTTCGCCGGGGGGGGTGGTCGTCGCGTCGACGTCGACCGTCGTCGCGAATGGCGCCGCCGGGCCACGAGCGAGTACACGAGGGCGGATGATGCTCCGGGCCGCGAGTGTGGCGCGTGGCGCGGGGCGGAGGGCGGCCGCGCGGGGCGCGGCGGCGGCGGTGGCCTGCGGTTGGGGAGGAGGGGAAGGGGTGTGAGGCCGCCGCCGCGCGCCATGCTATGCCGGCGCTCCCACAGGGGCGGGCGACGGGCGGCGGCCCGGCGGCGGCCGCCGCGCGGGCGCCAGCTCCATGCCGTCGGCGGCGCGGCGCCCCCAGCGGCCGCCGCCGCCCCCCTAAACGCGCTCCCGCCGCGGCCCGCGTTGATTCAGGTCAAGCTCGAGCGATCCACGGCGGGCGAGCGCGGCAATGCGCTTGCCGCGCCCTGCGCCAGCGCCGCCAAAAACGCCGGAAGGCGGCGCCTCCGACCGCCGCCACGAGCGTCGCATCCCGCTCTGGCCCTGCCCACACGCCACCACGCACAGTAACGGCTCGCATGATGGCGGTGCGCGCGGCGGCGGCGAGCATGCACGGCGGGGAGGGGAGTGCAACGACGGCGGCGGGCGCGGCGCCACACTCTCGCCTCGCTGTCGCCCGCCCTCGCGGTCGCCGCGCCCCCGGCGCGCCCGCCTTCTCTCCACATGGCGGGCCAGGCTCCCCTCACGGTCTGGCCGCTGGCGGCGTACGGATTCGGGGCCAAGGCGCCGCCGCCGCACCGGGACCGGTCCGAGGGCGCGCGCCTGGCGCGACTGCAGGCCAAGTGAGTGAGGAGAGAGAGGAGAGAGGTGGCAATTGCGCGCCGGCGTCGCGCCGCCGACCGCCACCCTTCCCTCCCTCTTCAGGTTCGCCGTCGAAGGCCCGCGCCGGTCGGTCGCCGCCGTTCTGCTCGCCCACGAGCGGCGGCACCCGCACGCGTTGCTGCTGGCCGACGCGAGTGTCGGGCCTGGCGCTGGCGGGCCGCCGCGGCTGCCCGGGGGGCGGCTGCGGCCCGGGGAGGATGGTGAGAACGAGAGATCGAGAGAGAGAGAGAGGTGGCCGAGCGCGGGCGTGGCGGCAACCGCGACCGACGCCGACGGCCCCCTCGCTCTCCCCTCCTGCAGAGGTCGCCGGCCTGCGCCGCAAGCTGCGGTCCCTCCTCTCCCCGCCGCCCGACCCCGGCGCTCCGCCCGCGGACTGGGACGTGCGCGAGTGCGTGGCCACGCTCACGCGGCCGGGCTTCTCCCCCGATTTTTATCCGTACGCGCCGCCGCACGTGACCAACCCCGCCGAAACCCTCAAACTGTTTGCGGTGGCGTTGCCGGACAGGCTCGCGTTCGCGGTCGCGGGGCACGTGCGGCTGGTGGCCGTCCCGCTCATGGACCTGTTCGGCGGCGGCCCGCCGCGCTGGGGCGCGCCCGCGGCCTCCATTCCCCTGGCGGTGGCCCGCTTGAGGCTCTCGCTCGCGGTGCCTGCCGTCCGGGAGGCGGTGCCGGCGCCGGGGCCGGCGGGCACGGAGCTGGGGGCGGGGAGGGCGGCGCCGGCGCTCGCGGCGCCGCCCGCGGCCGCGGCGCCCGCGGCGGCGGCCGCCATCGAAGCGGCGCCGGCCGCCGACGGCGACGATGGAAGCGTCCAAGTCAAGGCGGAGCCCGACGTGGCGTGAGGGTGCGAGAGTCGCGCGCGAACCTACCCTCCCGTTTCTAGACCCCCTTGCAACGAGCTGCCCATGCCGCCATGACAGCGCCACGTGTCTCTGCGCGCGCGCGCGCGGGCGCACACGAGCTCGCGTGCCTCTCCCTCACGCGGGGCGGCACCCGGGCGACACCCACGTGTCCGCCCACACCAGGCCCCGCGGAATGGCCCGCCCGCGCGCCGAGGGGCCGCCGCCCGCAAACTCCCACTCGAGGGCGAAGCCGCGGGTGTGTGGGGGGGAGGACGGTGGCGCGTCGTACGAGAGCTCGACCGCGACAACCCGCGGGGGCGCGCCCACGGTCACGTTTGCGTCGGGCCCCACACGACGGCCATCGAGCGACATAGTGACGGTCGACCCGGGGTCGGCGATAGCGTGGAATGCGTATTCTCCCGCCATGGCCAGCAACGCAGTCCCGCGCGCCTCCGCCGACAGCGCCACCCGCGCCCGGTTGGCCGGCAGAGGGGTGGAGGAGTCGGCCGCGGGCGTTCCCTCGGTCGTGGTGCCGGGCGCGCGGCCGAAAGCGAGGACGCGCGCGCCCGCGAGCGACGCGGCCGGCCTGCCGCCCCTGGGCACGGGCGGAGTCCACACGTTCAAAGACACGCCCGCGGGCGCGCACGCGTCGGGCGCGGCCGCCGTCGGCACGCACGCCGCGACCGCCAGCGCGGCCAGCGCGGCCAACGCGGGGCGGGGGAGGAGCATGGCGCTAGGCCATGGGGAAGGAGGGCCCGGTCTGCGGCGGGACTCCGGGAGACTGTTGGCGGCGGCGCGCGACGCTG
>Ga0315285_10001793_pt1 | contig 22542 bp, 24 predicted proteins | sample YL17G09_36_MG_FD_203698 | JGI IMG/M metagenome (GOLD analysis project Ga0315285, IMG submission 203698) | Sediment microbial communities from Yellowstone Lake, YNP, Wyoming, USA - YL17G09_36 | ecosystem: Environmental > Aquatic > Freshwater > Lake > Sediment | place: USA: Wyoming | collected... | reverse complement strand
ACGAATGTACACAAGACGAGTATTAATGCTAAGGCTGTTTTCGTTAACTCTTCAATGTCGAGTCTTGACACAGGTAATCCATCTTCTCTTCTTGAAACAAATAGATATCTTCTTCGAATTCTCTCTCGGGGCCCACGGAGATTGAAACATTGTGCGAGAAAGCTGAGAGTTCCTTGTAGGCGCGTCTTGGGAATCGTTTTACGGGAGAGGGAAAGGCATGCTCCGTTTTCCTGCTAAGTATTATATATTCCAAGCCATTTGCTGGAATAGTGATGAGTTATGAGAATTGGTTATGGAGCAGCAGTCATAAGTAATGCTGCAATCTGGTGCATTTCCGTTCTTTTGGCTGCGGTGCTCTTGCAGGGAACACTGTACTTCGTTCCCATAGTCACTGCCTTGTGCTTAGCAGGTCTTGTAAGTGTAGCGATTGTTGCAATGGCTGACAAATCAGGCAAGAGCAAGGAATGGTATGAGGGCGAGTGATAGGCGAGCGCGCGCTTTCAGGCCGTTCGTTCCCCTAGCGCTCGGCCTAGCCTAGGCCTTGTCGAGGCGTTCCTTGGCCACGATTGCCGCGCCGAGGGCGCCTACAAGTTGAGGGTCCGCATTGGGGGGCGGGTTGACTTCTGCGCCAAGCTCTCTGGCTAATGCTGCTCTCAGGCCGATGTTCTTGGCGACACCTCCGGTGATCATGATTGCTGGGCGTACTCCCACCTTCTTGACCATGGTCACTACCCTCTGAGCAATTGCGTTGTGGAGGCCGGCCACAATATTCTCTTTGCTTGTTCCATCTGCAAGTAGAGAAACTATCTCTGTCAAGGCAAAGACCGTGCAAGTGCTGGAGATCTGGGCTGGTTTAGTGGCCTTTGTTGATAAGTCCCCCAACTCTGAAAGCTGGACCTCAAGGACAAGCCGGGATGCAAATTCCAAGAATCGCCCAGTTCCTGCTGCACATTTATCGTTCAAGAGGAAGTCTATGACTCGCCCATCGTCACCCAAAGATATCGCTTTGGAGTCTTGGCCGCCTATGTCGATAACTGTTCGCGTGTCCGGGTACAGATAATGCGCCCCGCGGCCGTGGCAGGATATCTCTGTGACTGTCTCATCAGCGAATGGAGCTGTCACTCTTCCGTAACCAGTGGCAACGACATATCTCCTCTCTGGGGGCGAGTTAAGTTTTGAGAGAGTCTCCTCAAGTGCCTGTTCCCCAGCTTTAGTGGGATTAGCTCCCGTTAGCAATATGGGTCCGAACAAGACGGTGCCATCTGTGATAAGGACACACTTGGCCGTGGTACTCCCGATATCTACTCCTGCTGCGATCGTCTTCATATTACCGTTGACCTGCGATTTGTTGGGCTGGCAATTGCACCTCTATTGTCGTGAAAGTCCTATATGGAAATGAGGGCTGGAACCAACTGTAGTAGTGCGAAGACGAACCAGACGTACCATGAAGCGGTAGCACCTAGTGCTAGCGGAACAAACCATGACCTTGCTCTGATGCTGGTGCCCCTAACGTAGAGGTCAATGCACTCTTTCGGGCAAACTTCAATGCACCTGCCACATTTTACACAGTCAAGTACAGGCTTTCCCTTCTCCTCTATTGCTTTTGGTGTCATAGCGTACATGGGGCATGCTCGCATGCAGTCATAGCATTTGTCGCACTTGTCCTTGTCGATCTTGACCCTAAATGGACTCAAACTCTCTACAAGTCCTATCAACGCACCCACTGGACAGAGGATACAGAACCACCTTTTCTTCGTCATGAAAGGTAGAATCATGGCGAATACCACCACTGCCGCTACAAAGGCGGCCCCCAGCCAGAAGTATTGTATCAGAAATGTCCAACAGATCATGCAGATTACAGGGACTGCGGCCCCAAGAGCAACCAGCAGTAGGCCTAGTGCAAGGCCGTACTTAACATCTTTGACCTCTTCCTTTAAGCCTCCAAGAACGCTTGCTTCCCCTTCAGGAGGATGAAATCTGACTCGCCAATTCTTGAGCACCCATCTTCTTTTGGCGCCACTCATAAATGCTTCAACTGTGCCTCCAAAGAAGCACATCCATCCACACCAGCCCCGTCCGAAGACTACTGCCGTAGCAACGTAAGGAAGCATGACCATCATGAGCATCACCAGGGATGATGGCCATTTTAGAAGTGCGCCTGGCTGTGCTTCCTGACCGTACATTGCTATCCCGAGGGTGATCTCAGGGAGGGTACGTGTGCAGGGTATAATAGTGGTCCCGTACATAGGAGCACCCTGGAAGTAGTATACCCGAAGGTGGTCGCCCACCCATTTCACAAGCGAGGCCGGGCCAATCCAATAAAGGATAGCGAATGTCCCGGCCCAGACAACTGCTGCAAACGAGATTAGTATCGCACGTCTAACGTGTTGAACCTCTCTTGCTCTGAGGATTCTATAGGTTGCAATACCCAAAGACACAGCGGCTAGGATCCCGAGAATTATGAAAGGTCTGAAGAAAAGATAGAAACAGAAGGCGCCAACCCCTACCGCGGCAATAAGAGCATTACGGGAACTGGTTGCCGGTTCCATCACATATCTGCTATTGACTCAGAAATGGCAAATATAACTCTTGTCATAAAGGTGAAAGATCAACTTCAGGTCTTGCTCCATCCAGTAGGCTCGTTTCAAGAATTGCCTCTGACACCTTTTCAGGAAGACCCTTCTCAAGACGTAAATGTTCCCGGCAAGAATAAGTAATGATCGATCATAGAGACTTACAGTCGAAGGAGACTGATTGGTGCTGAGCCAAGAAAGTACTTTGATGCGTGCGATAGAGAAGATGGCGAAGTTGAGGCTTAGCGTAATAGCCCTCAACCAGCTAGAGCGAATTGCCGCCAAGATGGGCGTAGATGAGAACAGGGTGCTAGAGCTCTATATCGACGCAAAAAATAATTCTGGCAGGGATAGGTTCATTAGCACACCGTACTCTGACCGAGTACTCCTGATTCCTCAATGTCTGAGATCACGTCACTGCCCAGCTGAAGTTAGAGAACACGGTTATCAATGCATCAATTGCGGTAGATGCAGACTCGGAAATGTGATCAGTGAAGCACTCTCTATGGGATACAAGAGAGCAATGATAATCTCCGGTGGCAGCGTTGTCTCCAAAGTTTTCACTATGCTTAGGCCGAAAGGCTGTCTCGCAGTGGGCTGTCTAAAGGAGTTGGTAATGGGCAGCTTCGTCTGCGAGAAGTTCGGAGTAGTGGGACATGGGCTCCCACTGCTGAGAGACGGGTGTGTCGAGACTGATCTTGACTGGGGTTTACTCAAAAGAACGCTACAAAGTCATTCGAGGTTGCCCTAGCCATACTCAAACTACTCCCTCTGCTCTGAACTGTTTCACCTGTGTCTCAGAGAACCCCAACTCACTGAGGATCAAGTCCGTGTGCTGACCCAAGGAGGGTGGAGGATTTCTCAGATCTGTTTGTATCTCGCTGAACTTTATGGGAAATGCAAGCTGCTTGATAATTCCCAACATCGGGTAGTCCATGTCGTAAACAAGCTTTCGATGCCGAACGTGAGGATCGGTAAAGACTTCGTCGAGGGTCTTGACAGGGGTAAGGCACACATCCTTAGTCATCAGAAGGTCGGTCCACTCGTCTCTTGTCTTCGACTTGAAGACCTCTGAGAGTCTAAGATGCGCCTCTGGCTCCTTCTTCCCTATCGAGGGTTTGTACCGGCTTAGCTCTTCAGCACCGAGTGATTGACAGAGGTTTTGCCAGAACTTCTCTTCTGCGGCACCGACCGAAACATATTTTTTGTCCTTTGTCTCGTATACGTCGTAGAATGCTTCACCTCCTGCTGGCCAAGTCTCTCTTTCAAGGCTCTTCCCCTCCGCGAAGTACCTTGCTGCCTGAATAGTGAGCCATGAGACAACTCCGTCGAACATCGAAACGTCGACAAGTTGGCCCATTCCAGTATTCTGCCTGGAGATAATGGCTGTCATTATCCCTATAGTTGCGAACATGCTTCCGGCAATATCAGCGATGGTGATGCCGGGGACTATCGGTGGACCGTCTCTTTTGCCAGTTAAGCTCAGTACCCCGGCCAATGCGAGGTAGTTTATGTCGTGCCCGACTAGGTCTCTATAAGGTCCGTCTTGACCGTATCCTGTGATGGGGCAATAGATCAGCTTCGGGTGGCTTCTGGCAAGGGTCTCATAATCTATGCCTAGCCTCTTGGTTACGCCAGGCCTGAAGCTTTCGACAAGAATATCGTATCTGTCTAGAAGCCGCAGGAGTATCTCTTTGCCTTTCTCAGACTTCAGGTTCAGGATGAGGCTTTTCTTGTTTCTGTTCAGTGTCAGAAACATCGAACTCTGACCGCTGATTAGCGGGGGAGTGGTTCTCATGTAGTCCCCTCTGCCAGGCTGCTCTACCTTGAGAACTTCAGCTCCTAGGTCAGCTAGAAGCATGGTACAGTAGCCCCCTGGGTTCAGGCGTGATAGGTCGAGGATATGGATTCCTTCAAGAGGTCTTGTCATTGTCTTCCAAGCTCCATCTAGTATTTGGTCTCGGTGGGGAACCTTCTGCAGTACTTGCTAAGCGCGCTGAGAGCGCGGATGTTCCTTAGTAAGGAGGGATATGTTGGTATTCCAAGTTCCTCTAGGATCTCTCGGTACTCATCGATGACTTCTTTTGAAGCGAGATTTGTCACCACAAGGGGTTTCGCGGGAAATTTCCTCTTGATCTCTGAGAAGACCTTCTTTGTGTCAACATCCCATATATTGCTCTCTTTTGTTAGACCCACCAAAACGAGGGATACCATGTCGACGTTAGGATCTTCAAGATATGATTCCAGCGCAAGTACGAGAGAACCCTCAGCGCTTCCTATGCCCTGCCTAACGAGCTCCGCATCGAGCGGATTAGATAAGATTCCGAAGTCAGGTGCGAAACGTTTGAGTTTCTGCATTGTCTGCTCAGAAAGCTTCGCAAGCTTTAATCCGTATTTCTCAATCGCATCCGCGCTCATGACGCACCCGGCGCCAGTGTAAGCGATTACGCCGATTCTGTCTCCCTTGCTGGGTGGCAGGAAGGCGAACGCTTTGATCGTGTCAAGAAGCTCCTCGATATCCTCCACCCGAATTAGGCCGGTGGTCTTGCATACGGCATCAAAGATCTCGTCTCTAACCATGAGTGAGCCGGTGTGGGTTAAGGCTGCTTTTCCTCCAGATCCTGATCTGGCGGATTTCAGGATTATTACCGGCTTCTTTTTGAGGACTCTTTTTGATATTTCAAGAAATCTTCTTCCGTTCTTTATCCCTTCAGCATAGATAGCGATGACTTTTGTGTTGGCATCATCTTCCAAGTACTCGAGTATGTCCGAGTCGTCTAGGTCGGCCTTATTTCCTAGTCCTGCTACCTTGCTGAGGCCGTAGGCTTGGGTTGACAGAATGTGTTCAAGTAGAACGGAGCCGAACATCCCCGTCTGAGAAATTATGGAGACGCTGCCTCGTCTTGGCTTTGAGATCTTCACAAATGCAGAGGTAAATCCATTATAGACATTTAGTAGGCCAGTTGTATTTGGCCCCGCTATTCTGATCCCGCCTATCTTCGCATTCTGCAGCATCTCTCTTTCGAGTTCAGCACCCTTCTCACCTGCCTCTCGGAAGCCTGATGTGCAGACTACCGCGCCCTTCACTTTCTTCTCTGCGCACTCCTTCATTATCTGCGGTATGTGCTGGGCCGGCACTATGATTATGACAGTTTCAAAATCATTTGGTATCGATTTGACCGTCGGATAGCATTTGTACCCTAGTACTGTATCCCTGCTTTTGTTGACAGGGTAGATCTTTCCAGAATACCCTAGTTCGATGAGGTTTTTCATCAGTAGATATCCGAATTTCGTTGGGTCTTCAGAAGCACCTACTACTGCGACGCTGTTGGGCTCGAAGAGACTTCTGACCGCATCCTTGGCACCTTGTGAATCCAATATGCTGTCTCCTTTGAGGCTTGATCCTTCGTGATAAAATGTCGTGGTCTAATAAGTCTTGGTTCAGCGCGCGGAATCAGTTATGTGATTTGTTCGTCAATGGGGATGTGGCTTCATGATTGGGACGGCCGCTCTGAGTGCCTTGGTATATGGGTGCTGTGGATTGTGTATTATCTGGACAGCAGGACCTAATTCAACTATCTTTCCTGACTGCATCACTGCTATTCTATCGCACACGTATTTTGCTACTGCAAGATCGTGTGTTATGAAAAGGTAGGTGAGGCCATATCTGTCCTTGAGATCTAGCATCAGGTTGAGAAGTTCCATTCTCACTGAGACATCCAGCATTGAGACAGGTTCATCAGCCACAATAAAGCTGGGCTTCAACACCAATGTTCGTGCTATCGCAATTCTCTGCCTCTGACCACCGCTGAGCTCATGAGGGTATCTATCAAGATAATCCTCTGGAGGATTTACCCGAACATCCTCCAAGGACCTTCTGATTAGTTGGGTTCGTTCCTCCTCGCCAGATCCGACGTTGTGAATACGTAAAGGCTCCTCGATAACGTCTCTGACATTCATACGTGGATTGATTGAGTCAAACGGGTCTTGGAAGATCATTTGCATCTTCCTTCTGAACTCTTTCATGGTGGATCGGTCTTTGACAGAAGTATAGTCAGACCCTTCAAAGCGAATACTTCCACTGTCGGGTTCCTCCAGTCTGAGTATGACTCTGCCAAGAGTTGTCTTGCCGCTTCCGCTTTCGCCTACCAGCCCGAGTACCTCTCCTCTCAGAACCTCAAATGTTACACCATCAATGGCCTTCACATGTTCTGCCCTGCCTTTCAGAGTCTGAAGCAGAGTCCGGGATTTCCTGAATGCCTTTGACAAGTTCTGAACTTGGAGTAACACGCTTTCGTTATGTTCTAAGGCTTGGTTCTCAGTATTCTTCGTACAAATCACTCTGCATGAAGTTCTGACAGCGCGCTCCACTTGCGGTTCTAGGTCTCTCTACCATTCTCAATATCAGGGTACGATGCGAGTAGCTTTGCTGTGTAAGGGTGAGTTGGGTCTCTGAACAGCGATTCTGGGCTAGCCTGTTCAACTATCTTGCCTTGATACATTATGGCAATTGTCTCACATAGACCCGCGAGGATCGATAGGTCGTGTGTTATGAAGATAAGTGAGAGGCCTAATCTCGACTTGAGATCCTTCAAAAGTCTGAGGACTTCCGCCTGAGTTATGACATCAAGCCCTGTTGTGGGTTCATCCGCTATCAGCAGGGAGGGATTGCAGGCTAAAGCCATGGCTATCACAGCCCTCTGCTTCATGCCGCCGCTAAACTGATGCGGGAAATCTTGTCCTCTGTCTTTTGGTATCCCAACCATTTCAAGCAAATCGCCAGCCCTAGACAGGGAATCCTTGAGGCGAGTTTGTTCGTGAGTCGTTATCGCCTCAGCTATCTGTCTACTGATCCTATAGACCGGTGTGAGGGCGTTCATGGCTGCCTGTGGGACTGTTGATATGCGCCTCCACCTAAACTTCTTCCTGTATTCTTCTTCACCTATTTCGAGGATGTCAGTGCCTTCAAAGGTAACTTCTCCGCCCTCGATCCCAGAATTTGCCGGCAAAAGCCTCAGAACAGTCTGAGCAATGGTTGACTTCCCTGAACCTGACTCTCCAGCCAATCCGTAGGCCTCTCCACGATGGACTGCGAAAGTGACTCCGTCCACAGCCCTAATTACCGCTCTATCAGTCGTGTAATGAACTCTCAAGGAATCGACGTTCAGCATCGCTTCGCCAAGTTCAGCTTGAGGAGACAACCTATTCTTTCTTCATATCCGCTGTGTCTTCTAATATGTCTTTGTCGTTAACGCTAACAGATTGTGATAGAAAGGTCAGAAGCAGAAGACTTTTTTTAAATCCTCGATCCATACTCCGCAAGGGTCAATTGTTGTCTCGTTTTCCATTATGTTTCTTCGTGGCCTTGCTATTGCTCCAGACCCTACATTCACCCACGGGTCATACTGAGAGAGCCGTAGCGTCCAACTTCTCGGTTAACGGCCCTCGATTGGACGAGATCCTGTTTGTCTTTCACGCAACTCCTGAAGCGGCGGTCGCCGCCATAAGGAAAGGGGATATCGACATCTTGTCCGATATATTTCGACCATCAGATGTACGGGCCATATCAGAAGACCCCAACCTAAACATCACCTTTAGCCAACAGACCCATTACTGCTATGTCGCCTTCAACACCAGAAACCCGCCGCTAGATGACAAGCAACTCAGAGAAGCAATAGCTCATCTAGTGCCTAGACAGGAGATTGCCAATCAACTCTTTGACGGTATAACCGTCACTCCCATGCTCTACGAGACGTCACCTGCCTTCGGAAAATGGCACAATCCGGATGTCAAAGTATATCCCTTTGGCCCCTCCAGCGCAAGACAAGTTCTTTCGTCCGCAGGATACAGCTGGAGTCAAGACGGGAAAATCCTGAGGCCCGATGGAAAACCTGTGGGCAAAATCACTTTCCTTTCCCCAACCCAGGAGGAAGCGCCAACCTCATATGAAATCGCAAAGCTCGTAGTCGAAGAGATGAAAAGAATCGGCTTCGAGGCCTACCAAGAGGGCGTAGCCTTCGACTCACTATTGACGAGGGTCATGACAGAAAGAAGATTCGACATGTACTTCCTCTGCGTCTCCAACCTCGGAAGGTTCCCTCGATGGCTTTACGACTATTATCACTCCAATCTCGATCTCCCTGATGGTGAAAACACCCCAGGAGTAAGAGATCCAGAACTCGACCAGTTACTCTACAAATTCAGGTTCGAATCAGAAACCGAAGACGAGGCAAAGACAGCAATATGGAAAGCCCAAGAAAAGATCGCCGATCTTGCTGCCAGAACGCCTGTCTACTCAAGATACGAAATAGAAGCATTCAGAAAAGGCTGGACAGGTATGATCCAACACAAAGGAATCGGCTATTTCACTTCAGGAGCATTCTGGACATACCTGAATCTTCACAAATCAGGAACCACGGGCGGGGGGACAGTCAAAGTCGATGTCGGAGGGAGAGTCAGGACTCTCAACCCGCTATACGGTACAGGAGCCTATGAACAGAAGATGATCAGTTTAATCTATGACTCCTTACTTGCAGCAGATCCGGAGACAGGCGACCCTCTTCCCTACCTCGCCGAAAGCTGGACTATCAAAGACACCCAGATAGGCGGATCCAAGGGTCAAAAGATAACGTTCAATCTAGTACACAATGCATCCTGGCAAGATGGCGAACCTTTCACCTCCAATGACGTGAAATTCACAATTGAATATTGCAGGAAGAACAAGATCCCCTTATTCCTGCCAATCCTTGAACGAGTATTGGAGGTCTCTAGCCCGAATCCCTACACTGTTGAGGTCACTGTCAACGGCACAAGCCTATTCAACCTGATAGACATCGGAGGAACAATAATCATTCCAGAACACATATGGAAGGACGTAACTGACTGGCGAACCTTTCAGCCTGACAGGGAACTTCACCCAACCAAACCTGGACTGACCAAGATGGTTGGAACCGGGCCATACATATTATCAGAAGAGAAGCCAGGTGAATACTGGAGATTGAAGTCGAACCCTGACTATTTCAGGAGATACTCAGAGACAAGACAGGAAGCTGAAAGACCCCAACAACAGACAAGTCTATACTCAAACCTGATAGCAGTCGTTGCTACCGCCACAGTAACGTCGGCCGCCGGTTACATGATCCTCAGAAGAAGACGGACTAAACACCAAAGCTAGGTGCCGGGATGGGATTCAGAGCATATGCATCAAGAAGAATCACAAATACGATCATAATCCTACTAGTAACAATCACACTGCAGTTCTTCATCTTCAGAGTCATGCCTGGAAACCCGATCGGCCATTTCATCACCCCAAACCTCCCCCTAGAAGCACGCCAAGCCCTAGTGAGAATGTGGGGATTGGATAGGCCACTTCACGAACAATTCCTAACCTACCTGTACAATCTATTCAGCGGAAAGTTAGGTATCTCATTCGTATCCCAGAGATATGTCTCAGATGAGATCATGGAGAGACTGCCAAACACAATCCTCCTGATGGGATCCGCGACAATTTTGACAATAGCTCTAGGAATAAATCTAGGTGTTTCTGCTGGCTCGAGACGAGGCTCGAAGAGAGATGTCGCAAGTGTAACATTCGGTCTGTTAACCGAAGGGCTTCCAGTCTTCTTTCTAGGACTGTTGCTCCTTTTGACCTTCGCCTATTATCTTCCAATTGCCACGGGTGGCCTAATCAATTTCCCCGTCGCCGGAACGGTCTCGAGACCTCCACCAACAAGCCTGCTCAACTATCTACTTGATGTGCTCTGGCACCTCACCCTCCCAATGATCACCTTGGTGACGACAGGATTTGGAGGGTACGCATTGATCGTAAGAAATCTCATGATCGATGTTCTCACACAAGACTACATCCTGACAGCTCGAGCTAAAGGACTAGACTCAAGATCAATTCTCTATCGCCATGGCCTCAGGAGCGTACTACCACCAATCACGACTATGATAGGATTGAGTCTATCGGGGATAGTAGGTGGAGCGGTAATTACGGAGACCATCTTCAGTTGGCACGGAATAGGCCGATATTTGTACGAGGCAATTCTTCAGAGTGACTACCCAGTTATGCAAGGCACTTTCTTCCTTCTCAGCTTGGTGACTATTCTTGCCAACCTGGTTGTCGACCTGATATACGGGCTGATGGATCCAAGGATTCGCTATTGAGGAGAGAGACAAGGCTGTCCAGATCCAAGAGTCTTTTGAAATTCTGGTCTTTATACAGGAGGAGCTGGATGGGGCTGATTGGCCTTGCAATTCTGCTATTCTTTGTTGTGATGTCGATCGCTGCCCCGTTATTGACTCCCTACGATCCATTAGGTGATAAATTCTTGGCTGAAGGCGTCGCTCTACCCTCTTGGTACAAAGCATTTCCTGGATACAACGACTTCCCTCAGACAATGGAGTTCGTCGTCTTTCCAAGGATCGGTCAGAATGGCTGGAGATTAGATTCTCAGGGTCCCCTGAAACTAGTCGGCGAAGACCCACTGAAATTGAGTTGTGAGTCAGCTAGCGAGAAATCCGAATATTCTATCGCTGAACTTACCCATGACTTCAACTATCAATATGCTCCACCGCTCAGCTTTCAGATTAAGACAGACATCAGATTCGAAGCTTTGTCGAATAGCATCTACGAGATTGAGTTGCTGATAGTCAATCCGGATTCGGCGTCCTTCTCGCTTTGGAGCAGTGACGTCAGCACAAAACCAGTAGACCCCTCCGAACTGAGCATGGACACTAAGGGGCTGTCATTCGAATACAAATCCAAGATGGGGCTTGAATGGTATCAGAATGTGGCTGAACGCATATTCTCAAGGAAAGGAGTCTACACATTGATGATGCGTTTCAAGCTCAAAGGTTCCTCAGATAATCCTGCCGCCTTCCGGGTCAATCTAGACCGGCTCGTACTGCATATTCCTGGAAGAGTCCACGGGATACTCGGGACCGATCACCTTGGGTCAGATCTTTTTTCACAACTTATCTACGGGACCAGGGTGTCATTACTAATTGGCGTGAGCGCCGCTTTACTATCGGTCGTCATAGGTCTCATAGTTGGATTGGTCTCCGGCTATCTGGGCGGTGTAACTGACGAAGCCTCAATGAGGTTTGTTGATGTCCTGCTTGTTCTTCCAGGCCTTCCGATGCTAATGATTCTGAGCGGGCTTTTCGGGAGAAGTATTTGGAACATAGTGCTGCTTCTAGGTCTATTGAGTTGGCCGGGATTTGCACGAGTTGTTAGAGCTCAAGTTCTCCAGCTCAAGACGGCTACCTATGTGGAAGCCTCTAAGGCGATGGGGTCCTCAGTATGGGGTATTATGATCAGGCACCTTCTGCCAAATGTCTTGCCTTTGGCGTACGCTACGATTGCACTATACATTCCAGGTGCTATCATAACGGAGGCGGCGCTTAGTTTCTTGGCACTTGGTGACCCGAACACTCCATCGTGGGGGAGGATTTTTTACTCGGCTAACGCGTTCGGGGCATTTCAGCATCTTGCTTGGTGGTGGATTATGCCGCCGGGGATTGCTATAACCGCATTGTCTCTCTCATTCGTGTTTATTGGCACAACCATGGATGAGATCTTGAACCCGAAGGTACGTGCGAGAAGATAGAATCTCTTACGCGCAACGTTGGCGAGCGCCATAGACAGCTAGGTAGAGGTATCAAGAGTAGAGCATTGACCTCTGTATCGGTAATATGCTCTAGGAGTGTGACCATTCTACTTCTTCCAATGGTTTAGCGATTCGGGTACGAATCAAGTTAAATATCTTCTAGACTAGTCACTAAACCAGAGTCCTGATACGGTATGACCGGAATATCCAGTTGGCGTTTGCTCGAACTTGAGAAAAACGACGCGGCCATGAACATGGCAATCGATGAGGCAATACTCATCAGTCGTTCTAGATATGAGAGCCCCAACACTCTTCGGCTTTACCGGTGGGATCCCTCAGCTGTCTCGATAGGATTCTTCCAGAGCCTCAGGGACGAGGTAGACCTAGAAACATGCAAGGCTGAAGGTGTAGACGTAGTGAGAAGAATCACTGGCGGAGGTGCAGTCTTCCACGACAGTCTAGGAGAGGTAACATATAGCCTCATAACAAGTGAGAGCGAATCAATAATCCCTCAGGATATCCTTGGGTCCTACCAAGTGGTATGTGAGGGCATAATTAGGGGTCTTAAGTCATTGGGCGTTTCAGCAGACTTTCAGTCTGTAAATGATGTGGTTGTCAGCGGAAGAAAGATATCTGGAAATGCGCAGACCAGGCGTCTAGGGGTAATGCTTCAACACGGGACTATCTTGGTCGACGCGGACCTCGAAAAGATGTTTCGTCTGCTCAAGGTCTCGGACAAGAAAATTCGAGACAAAATGATAACTTCCGCAGAGAAAAGAGTAACAACACTCAAGAACGAATTAGGTGACAGACTCTCACTTGATGATGTGGCTAAAGCCCTTACGAGGGGCTTCCAAGAGGCTCTCAAGATAACCCTGAAGAAAGGAGAACTGTCAAGTTCAGAGATAATACATGCCGAGACATTGAAGAAAGAGAAATATGCGAATCCAGAATGGACCAAAAGAAGGTGATTGGTATGTCGGGACGATCAGAGATTAAGGTTCCAGGAGGAAAACTCATCAGGGTAGATTGTGCCGTTGTGAATGGAATTGTAGCAAGCATAATCATCACTGGGGATTTTTTTCTTCATCCAGAGGATGGGATCCAAAAACTTGAGAAAGAAATCATGATGCTGCGAGCCGAGCCAGAAATACTCCAAAGCCATGTTATGAGTTTCTTCCAGAAGGGATACAAGCTGGTGGGTGCTCAACCTGAAGATTTTGCTAAAGCTGTTGTGGAGGCGGCACGGCAAGCCAGGAGGAAACAAGCTTGACCCTTGCAGGTTGTAACGAATCAATTGAACGCGGGCTCAGCAGATGATGAACCGTGAATTACGCATCAGCGTCGTTGTTCTCGAGTCTTCTGTGGCTTACTCTTTCTTCTTCTCGCAAAGCGAAGCAGAATAACGATGACAATGATAATGCCCATGATGCCAACGAGGGAATTCATGGCTGTTGAGTTGTCTTGAGGTGGGGGGGTTTCGGCTAGTAGCTGATCTATCTCAGGCATCAGGACTTTAGATTTAGTCAATCCCTCGTGTACATTTCGAATTATACCTGCCTTGTCGATAAGGATGATTGTAGGGCCAATCATGATCTCATACTTGTCACTTATGCCTGCTGTATCCTTGGCGAAGGTCCAGGAAGCGCTTACATTTCTTGACAGGCTGATGAGTCTTTCATCTGTATCTATCGAAGGATCAAAGCTTATTGAGATCATGACCAGCTGCTCCTGAGGATAGGTGGCTCTGATATCTTTGAGCTCCATCAGTTGAGGTTTGCACGGTCCGCAGAAGCTTGCGAAGAATTCCAAGAGGACGACTTTGCCTCGAAAGTCGGAGAGAGAGAACCCGTTTCCGTGGGAGTCTTTGAGCTGGAAGTCCTGAGCTTCTCTGCCTGATTGAAGTCCGCTGACCGTGGAAACGGCGAGCAGAATTAGAAGAACTGACGGAAGGAACTTTATCATGTTATCAGAAACCTCAACTTGTCTAATGAATTCCTTACTTGGCTTTGAAATTTGCTGTTGAATTTATCTGATCTTTGCGCATGCTACAAGAGGTCGAGGCAATCCAAAAGCCCTTATTTGATCAGCTTTCAATTTGGTCACCAGGTGTTCATGTCAAGGGGTGGAGCGAGAAGTGGAGATAGTCTCGGGAAGATTCTCGGGCAAGACGGCGATGATAACGAATGCTTCTGGCAGCGTCGGCCTGGCTGCTGCGCGCCTTTTCCACAGCGAGGGCGCCAATGTTGTAATGAATGATGCCAGAAAAGAGCTCACAACTGCACTCGCAAAGAAGTTGGGCTCAAGAGTTATGGCAACGCATTCTGACCTTTCTAGGGCTGAAGCCGGTATGCAACTGGCGCAGATGACCATCGAAAAGTTTGGCTCCATAGACGTGTTGATCTGCAATGAAATGCCGATTGAAGAGAAACCGGTTGAGGATATCACGCCCGAGGATTGGGACTGCATAACGGATCAAAGCTTGACAGTAATCTTCCACGCCCTCCAGGGAGTCTATGAATTCTTCAAGAGCAGAATGGCCGGAAGTGTAATCCTAGTTTCCTCGTCAGCAGCAAGAAGTGGATGTCGTGGTGTCGTGGGCTATACTTCAATGATGGGCGGCGTTCTGGGCCTAATGAAATCCATCTGTAGAGAATGGTCAAGGTGGGGCGTAACATGCTCAGCAGTCTGCCTCGGACCGATATCTGAACAAGACCAAGGGCTGAGTTCAAAATTGAAGGAACAATTTGCCCATACCCAGGTTGAGTTGGCGAACAAGAATGTCACCCCTGAACAGGTCGCCAAGATAATCCTATTTCTTGCGTCAGAGGACGGCAAGCCGATAAACGGTCAGGCCATAAACATCGACTACGGGCTAAACATCTACGATTTCTGAGGTGAGATTGACGAAACGTCTCGAAGGCAAAGTGGCGATAGTGACCGGTTCGGGAAGAGGGATAGGCGAGAGCATCGCTAGAATCCTAGCTGGCGAGGGTGCCGCAGTGCTAGTCAACGATGTGGAAAAGGAAGTTGCAGAAGCTGCAGCTGAGGAGCTTAAGAAGCTCAATGTGAATGTTGCTGTTTCCGCAGGTATACCCGAAGGTGATGTGACTAACGAGCTCAGCTGCAAAGGAATGGTAGAGAAAGCCAAGAGTGAGCTCGGAGGCCTCCACATCCTAATCAACAACGCTGGAACGACAAAAGACAAAGTCATACACAAAATGGATGACCAAATGTGGAAGCTTGTCCTGGATGTCAATCTGAAAGGGCTGTTTCTCATGACCAAGGCGGTCTACCCCCACTTCAAGAAACAACGTTATGGGAAGATCGTCAATTTGTCCAGTATGGCAGGACTCGGAAGCAATCTCGGTCAAGCCAACTATGCAACGTCGAAAGCGGCAGTCATCAGCCTGACGAAGTCGACCGCAATGGAGTTGGCTCCGTACAATGTCTGTGTCAATGCAATTGCTCCGGGGATCATCGATACCCGACTTACTAGAGCTATGCCTGAAGAGAAGTGGAATCAAATTACCGCTGCAATACCCATGGGTATCGGCGCCCCGGAAAACGTCGCGCGTGTAGTGCTTAGTCTATGCTCAGAGGATTTCGATTACGTTACTGGCCAACTCATTGTCGTAAGTGGTGGACTGATTATTTGATGCGCGTTCAGACCACTAATGACATAAATCAGTAATTGCTCTTCTATACCTCATGGAAGGTACCCTACTAGTCAGCGAAATCATGAGCAAGAATGTTAGGACCGTTAGGCCAAACTCGACTGTCACGGAAATAGTTCGGAAAATGAATAAGTTCGAGATTGGTTCTGTGGTGGTTGTCGAGGGAGAGAAGCCGGTCGGGATAATAACTGAGAGGGACATACTCCGGCGTGTTCTAGAGGTTACGTTAGCTTCAGAGGCTCTGAAGGCCAAAGAGATAATGTCTGCGCCCCTGATTACCGTCAGCGATCAAAGCACAGTTGATGAAGCCGCTAGGATTATGGTTGACAAGCGAATAAAGAAAATGCCTGTCGTCCATGAGGGTAAGCTCGTTGGCATAGTGACTTCCACTGATGTTATGAGAAGCCACGCGCGCGTAAAATCTTGACCCACTCATTTTGAGTCTAAATAAGAATCTAGGATGTCGGAAAATTGATACAAATTTGTTTAAAACACTATCTGGAGAATTATGGGTGAGTCTGCGATTTGCAATTCTACACAGTTCGCTGCAAAGCACAACAGATTTTGAGTCTAGACTATGCATGTCGAGTATTCCAGAGTATGGTCCGTTCAGCCTATAATCAACTTATTCATGGAACCAAGCAGCCAGAAGTTACATCCATTCTTTTGGAGCGTTACGGTATTCAGAATTATCTCTGGCGGAATAACGCCATCTTCTAGGCCAAAGCCATCATCGGGAGTCAGCGAGAACTGCTGGCCCTTCACATTCAAGAATTAAACTGGAAGATCGGCCAAGTACAGAAGAAACTGAACCCACCCTGTAACCCATTGAAGAAGCATGGCTATGAGATGCGGATCGCAAAGCTGGAGAAACGAAAAACTACATTCCAAACACATCTCAAGAACGGCACGTTACCGAAGGTCGTGTTTGGCGGACGAAAACACATAGGCTCAGAAAAGTGGCGAATGAAGCGTCGAGGGCAACTCGTAAGCGTTGGAGACGGATGGAACAAGGGCAATCTGCACACACGCATCCGTAAAATTGATGGCGGCTTCATGCTTGACATCCGAAGTTGGGGAGTAAATCATGATAACTTCATGGTCCCACTACACGTGCCAGAAACATACCTGCGAATCTTTGATACCATCGCTGACCAAACCCTTCCGCCAGTTCACCCAATCAAGGCGAAGAACCCAACTCGACCATACACCATTCGTCTGGTGAAACGTCTTGATGGAAACTATGACTGTTACGTATCATTCGAGGTTTCAGACGAACCGATCAAACCTTGGTCTGGGAAAAGATTGGCCTCAATGGATGTTAATCCAACCCATATTGACTTGGCCATAGTGAATAGTGATGGAAATCTAGTTGCAGCCAAATCCTTCAAGGAACCCGCACTCGTCTATGCCCACAGGGAAAAGAGACTGTGGCTTGCAAGCAACCTTCTAGAAAAGGCCTTCAAATGGGCAAGCTTCTTTAAAGTTGATGTGCTTGTCATTGAAGACCTGAACGGTTTCAAAGGTATTGAACATGGCGGAGCGAACAGGGTCATCGCTAACTTCATGCGGAAGAAGCTTATCACGCTTGCAGCCACAAAAGCGCTGAGGCGTGAGTGGATCCTGGCAAGGATTCCAGCAGCCTATACAAGTCGAGTCGCCAAAACAAAATACAAGCCAAACTTTCCAAGGATGAGTGTTCATCAGCTTGCAGCACTTGTTCTCGGCAGACGTGCACTTGGTTTACAGGAGCATCTCAATCCAGACCAGTTGAAGGCAGTTGCAGGACGCATACGTAAACGTCAAGCCTGGGTTAAGAAAATTCTGCTTCAAGATCACGGGCATCCATGCCTGAAGCCTAGCATATCCACCGATGGAAGGATGAATATGCAGGATGCAAAAGGCGTGGAGCCTTTGATAGAGCGACTTACAGTCCACACCCGTTACGCCGCAAAGGAAAGGATGCAGCGGGTATCTTGGCTTATGCCTGTAAAGCATACGCCTTGGCGGGTGGAAGCCACCCGATATGATGGGTGGGCTAGAGCGCATCGAGGTACCGCTCCATCTCCACTATACGTGGAAATGTCAATATGAAGAATTTTCCGACAGCCTCTAAGAATCTATGCTTCATGGGAAGGAGTGCTTTATTCCTCCAATGACGAGTTCTACTGCTATTGACGCTATGAATATTGCCATCAGCCGAGCCACCACTGCAGAACCTGTTCCCCCAAGGATCTTGCAGATCTTGTCTATGAACCGAAGTACGATTCTCGTAATTGCCATAACTATCATTACAGAACAGACTGTGACTGCGATCCCCGAGGTTTGACTGAAGACCAATAATGTAGTCACTGCACCAGGGTCCATAAGGAGGGGAAACGCTATTGACACTGCACCAACTTCTCCCGTACCTCCACGCTCTTCTTTCCAACCGCCAGAAACCAGTATCCTGATGGCTAGTATGGCCGGTAAAATCCCGCCTGCGATCATGAAACTGTACATGTCAATCCTGAAAGGACCTGCCTATTCACAACTTCTCTTTCGAGCTCGCACCTTTGAGCGCAGTAGGTGCTCGGGTGCGCGCTATATTGACCTAGTCAGTCACATCTTGCCAGCTTTCTTGCAAGCCACGACGAATTCAAGATAATCGTATAGGTTGAGCGGATGGTCTACGTGCCACGCTACGATCGCTCCATCGGGAGGTAGTTCCTTCTCACCGAGAAATGTGTACCGCCTATCGTAAGTTGCGTACTTCTTCTCAAGCGGGGGCAGTTGGGGGTCCCATCTGCCTTTTCCTAGCTCCGGAGGCCCCCTTGTATGATAATGATCTCGTACTTCAAAACCCATGCTTTGAAGCTTGTGCCGCAGATCTGGGAAGAAATCTTGGGCCTCCTTAGTGAGGCCGAAGAATGCCTTTGCTCCGAGTACCCCATCAATTTTGGCTAATGCGAGTGCATAGTAGTACTTCTCAAGCAGAAACCATTTCGGGATCTCCTGGCGTAATCTTGCAGAACTGCCGAATAACAGGTAATAGGTCAGCCAGACTATCCTTCTGAGACAAGTCCTGCGAGAATGGATTGGAAAATCAAGATCATGGGCGACTGTGACCGTCAACTGATTTCACACCAGTCGACCTTACATCGCTAATCTACTAGTTGAAGCTAACCTTTCCTGTTTTGATATCGACTGTAGCGCGCGCCCCTGGCGTTTACCCGGCACGATCACTTTCAGCTAGGTTTGTGTTTCAGGAACTGTGGGATGTCTCGGGATTCTGCGGGCCCAACGAAGATTTGCCACCCGCTTAGTTCCTCAATCTCTCCACGAAGTCTTGCTGCCAGACCAGGAATGATCAGATGCTTATGACTGACCTTTGACTCGAGGTCGGTTTCCTTGATGAGGTCGGCAATAGATCTAGACTGCATTTGCCCGCTTGCCAGGGCGTTCAAGACGGACATGCCTCCTGTCTCAGCAACTAGTAGGTAGCAGTCTATGCCCGCCCTATCTATGTCGCCGCTGACAAGATAGAAGGTCAGGGCATAATTCACCGTTAGCAATACCTGTGAATCAGATCGGGGTGAGCCGAGCTCATGCAGTCCAGCCTTGACTTTTGCAGGGATCTTGGGGTCAGAAAAAACCCCGTGACGCAGAGTGATTATCGGAAGAACCGTCTCTAATTCGGCATACCTAAGAATTATCAGGTCAGCATATCGGAAGAGCAACGCTGAAGCCACTAGTGACTCGCGCCACCAGAATTCCTCTGGGGAATGAACACTGCTAATTAGCGACGCAGGAATTCCGATTATCGGATGTCCAAACTCCAGGATCTTGTTCTCAATTGCCGCTCTCCTTACTGTGATTTGATTTCGGATGGCCTCTGCGAGACTTGAGGCGACGGGGCAGAGCGCAATGTCTAGGCCGTACGCTGAAGCTTTCTTGGCCATAAGTCTCAACTCCCCAAGGTCTTTGTCTGCAAGGACAAGAGGTGCGTTGAATTTCTTTGCTAGTTCAACGTAGGGATCAAGTCTCTCTCTTGTTGCAGCAAAGATCATGGGTTTCTCCTTGCCACACGCTTCTAATCCGGCTTCTAGCGCTTCTGTGCTGGGGCAGTTTAGAATGATTGGGAGATCAGAGCTCTTCGCGACCTGTCTTACTGCCCGAGCGTATGGCGCTGTTTCGCCTGAGCAGGTAATAGTTATGGCATCTGCTCCGTACGTTTCGCCAAGGCGCTCTACCTTTATTTCGAGAGCGTTCTTGATTGCAGTCGAAATCTGGATCTCGTTCAGCGAATCAGGCACTTCGACGGCTACGGGTGTCGGGTTATAGAATTTGAGTTCATGGCGGTGCATGACCCTTGCTTCTCCTATGGTAAGAGGTCTTCTTTTGCCAAAGGTTAGCTTCGCGACCGGTGCTGCAATTAGTCCTTCAACCCTCAGTCTATCCTCTTCCGTGATGTAGGGGCAGTTCTCAAGCTTGGTTTTTCCTTCAAGGATCGAGGCAGCAAAGGCCATACAGGTAGAGTATCCGCATTCCTTACAGTTCTTCTTAGGAAGTTGGCTGTACAGCTCGAGAATGGAGATCTTTTGAGGCATTTTCCTTTCACCTAGTCCTTCCTAAGATGGTTGACGGGTCGTCAAGGCCTGATTCTCTCATAAGTAACCTGTATCTCTTCACCGTCTCGGGGTGAAGCATAACTAGAAGCTCTGCACCAGCAAGGAACATCGCCAGTGCGGTAGTGAGTTCCCATATTACTCCTCTTGAACATTGCTTGCCGAACTGCGGTCCCTCAAACGCCGCCTCCCTCGCCGTCCAGCTGGAAAGAGGAAAAGCAGCTATTGGCATCTGCATGCTTTGGTCCCCCTTCAATGCGTTCATCCTAATCTGCTCGGTTATCGAGAGGGAGTATTCGAGGCCATATCCTAACGCTGCGGTAGTGGGATCAATTACTATTTGACTTTTGGAAAGACCAAGATCCAGGAGTCTGTCATTAAGCATCTTCTGAGAGGGGAGGTCACAGTCCGTTGATGCAAGTACCACATGATGGTTATCTAAGGCAGCTTTGGCTATTCTGGCGTAGTCGTTGTCCAGCCTGGCTGATCCGAGAAGAACTTGCTCCCCTCTGGTTGATTTCGCAACAGTCTCTAGGATCTGGTGGTCGATTTCTTTGATGTCCGGGCCTGAGAAGATGAGTGGGACATCAAGTTCATCAACTAAAGCCCTCGAGAGTTCCTCTACCTTCTTAATCACTTCTTCATTGATGACTCTTCCTGGAAGGTTGAATCTGACCTGAATGGTATCCGCTTCGCATTCTTCGATGCAGAACTTTGCCCATTCAGTAGGTTTGTCTAAGATCTCTCTGAGCTCCGTTGAGACTTGGTTGGGGATGTTTTCTGGTGGAACTTGCACTTGCATTCCGATGTAAGGCCTTCGTAGGGGCTCTGCCTGTTTTTCGAAGAACGGAATATCTTTTGCCCCACCCAAGATCAGATTATAAGCTCTTGTACCTTCAGGGGGAGTTTTGCCAATCTCCACTTTGTTTATCTCCCCGGGATATTGTGCTCTCGGGATTTCGAATTTGGGTGTCAGAAGCCTGTAGAGATCTTCTCCCAATGGTCTTCCCCGCGGTCACCTTTTGCAGTCAACATCTTATTATCTGAATCTACCATCGTTTGATATATTAGTGAGTCACGCTCTACCAGAATAGGTCAAGTGGTTTCATGAGCGACGACTGGTCCAAGGCTAAGCAGAAACAGATCGATAGAATAAAGAGTTTGAAACCCAGCGATAGGCTTGCCTTGGTGGAGGCTGTGGCAGAGATGAACCAGTATATCGCTGGAAGTTGTCAAGGTTGGATGCAGTGGCTCTTCAATCCGATGGTAGTGGGTCAATTCAGTCTGGAGAAGCTTGAGGAGATATTCGGAAGATTTAGGAAATTCGCCTTAGAATTCCTGGAGTTAGATCTGGCTGCGACCAAAGGGTTCGGAGAGATGTTGAAAAAACAGTCAGACAAAGAACAGGCAGGACAGCCCGAGTATTGTCTAATGATGACGTAGCGCGCGCGTTGTAGATGTGGTCTGACAAAACCTATCGATGGAGTTGTGAAATCTCGGTAAAGGAGAAGGCAGTCGTAACTGTACAGAATGTTGTTGCCACGGCAGCTCTAAAACAACGCCTAGACCTCAACACTATTGTACGATTATTTCCTGAAACTCAATATCGACCAGACGAGTTTCCAGGCCTCGTTTTCAGATTGAAGAAACCGAAGACTGCAACGCTCATCTTCAGCTCTGGAAAGATGGTTTGCACCGGCTCCAAGTCAGAACGACAAGCAAGGAAGGCAGTGGCAACTGTTCTGAATGAGCTTAAGAGGAATGGAATTGTTATCGTTGGCAGACCTGAAATTCAGGTACAGAACATTGTAGCTTCTGGCGGATTCGGTGGTTCCATAGACCTGGAGAAGACAACGTATTCACTTGAGAGGACGATGTATGAGCCTGAACAATTTCCAGGCCTTATCTACCGCATGGGCGATCCGAAAGTGGTTATGCTCCTCTTCGCAAGCAGCAACTTTGTCTGCACTGGAGCGAAGAAGGAAGAAGAAGTTCACCGTGCCATAACCATACTTCAGGAGACGCTTGAGAATAAAAAGCTCATTACCTACAAATAGGCAGACAAAATAGC
>Ga0315285_10001790_pt1 | contig 22551 bp, 27 predicted proteins | sample YL17G09_36_MG_FD_203698 | JGI IMG/M metagenome (GOLD analysis project Ga0315285, IMG submission 203698) | Sediment microbial communities from Yellowstone Lake, YNP, Wyoming, USA - YL17G09_36 | ecosystem: Environmental > Aquatic > Freshwater > Lake > Sediment | place: USA: Wyoming | collected... | reverse complement strand
CATGTTTATAAATATTAATTGTTTTATTAAACATAAGGTTATTTTTCCTACTTTTGTATAAATTTCGACATTATGAATAAATTAGATTTAGATTATCAAGAATTGGTTAGAGATATCTTGGAAAATGGAACCAAAAAATCTGATAGAACCGGTACTGGAACTTTAAGTGTTTTTGCGCGAGAGATAAGACATAAAATGTCAACAGGTTTCCCTTTGCTTACAACAAAGAAAATGTATTTAAAAGGAGCTATTATTGAATTACTTTGGTTTCTTAAAGGTGAAACCAATATTAAATGGTTATTAGAAAATGATTGTAATATTTGGAATGGAGATTCTTATAAGAACTACAAAAAGGTTTCAATAGAAAACAATATTACTCCATTAGATGAAAAAGCTTTTATTGAAAGTATTAAAAAAAATATGGGTTGGGATTTGGGGCCAATATATGGCGCCCAATGGAGAGGTTGGGATAAGTTCGAAATAGCAGCTGAATCAGAAGAATGTAAAAGCCAAGAATACGGGAAAGCTGTTTATCTCAAAAGAACAAAAATTGACCAGATTGCAAATTTAATTAATGATTTAAATAATAACCCAGACAGCAGAAGGTTAATGGTTAATGCCTGGAATGTTGGAGAGTTAGATAAGATGGTTCTTCCTCCGTGTCATTATGGTTTTCAATTGTATTCTAAAGAATTAAATAATGGAGAACGTAATAATCATAAAATATCCCAACAAGCTAGACTATCACCAGATGGTGGTTTACCATTTCTAACCCATTTCAACGATGAACAATTAGATATTATGAATGTACCTAAACGAGCCATTTCTTTAAAGTTTACAATGCGTTCTGTAGATGTTCCACTTGGTCTACCTTTCAATTTGGCTTCTTATGGACTTCTTTTGGAAATAATAGCGAAGAAAGTTAATATGATGCCGGATGAATTAATAGCAAGTTTGGGAGACACTCACATTTACTTAAATCAAATTGAAGGTATTAAAGAACAATTAATAAGAGAGCCATTTAAATTACCTAAAATTAAAATATCAGACAAACAAGTAAATGATATATCTGAATATAGTGCTGAAGATTTTGAAATAACTGATTATAAAAGTCATCCAAGTATAAAAATACCTCTATCAAATTAATATGAAAGAAAAACGCGCATTTGTTGCAGGTATATTTGATTTAAAATTGACTAGAAATTACATAGAAGTCGATAAGGACACTGGTGAACCAGTACGTGTGCTAGACAAAAATGATAAAAAACCTGCAACCAAAAAATTATTTCACAATGTAAATAAAGAATTTTCAAATGAGAGATGGGCAATCTATTGTTCTTGTGGTTACAGAAATGAGTATCCTTATTCATGTTTAAAACATAAAAACTCTTTCGATACATTACTTGCTCCAGTTACGTGCAGTGGATGCGAAAAAGTTTATAATTCACTCGACAACATTCAAATAATTCATAACAACAAAAGACCTATTTTAAATGTTGTATCTAAGAGATTCGGAGTTGTAGAGAAAGATAATTTTTTTGCTTTATATTCTTTTGTTACAACCGTTTTTGTATCAGCCACAACTAAAAATTTAATTTTCAGAGATTTTGGAAATCATTCTATTTACTTATCGAAAAAAGGGAGGATTTTACGTTCAAGAAATGGAGAAAAAATAGTAACGGTACCACTAAAAAGATTGGTCAAATATTGCAATTCAACAGTTAATCATTTTATGTTAAACGCTTTTAAGGAAAGTGTTATCCCAGAAGCTTTATTTCAAATAAAAGTAATTAATCCTCTTATTAAATTTTGTAATATAGTAGAGTCTAGATGTGATAAAAGAGATGTTGAAAGAATATTAAGCATATTAGATAAAGAAAGAGAAGATGTTTATTATGCATCACTTTTTAATGATTCCAATATTAGAAGTGACCATTACTTGCTTTTTTATCAAGACAATTTTAATTATGATATCACACATTCGCAATGTTTAAGCGAAACCATATCACAATCAAGATATATATGGATACAGTATTTAAAGAAAAGATTATGTATTATGTTGGCTATGTATTTATATCCACCATTAGCAACTGTAATAATAAATTATGGCCCAAATGCGATGTTGACATTATTAAGTGACACATCTCTTATGTGTACTTTAACAGACTTAATAAGAAGGAAACCAACAAATCCCAAAGACATTTTTGAAGTTATGTTTAAAGCAAGAATATCTGCTGAAAATCATAAAAGTAAAAAAATAATAAAGTATGTAAAAGAACAAATCGCTAAAAACAAAAGACAATCTAAAAAAAATACCAAGGAAACACTTGGAATAACATACCTTCCTCAACATCCAACTTTAATTGCAGATTCAAGAATACCTATAAGTGATGATTTTAAATTAAAATTAAAAAGTATTCATTTTAAAAAATATTACGTTGATTTGTTTTTACATAATTTCGATAAAACAGCTTGTATTTTTTATGGAATTATGAATGGCTCTTCTGTTTTTGAAAATTTTGAAACTTTTAATGAATGTATTGAAAAATATACAAAAGAAGAAGTTATTACAATGGCACACTTTTTCCAAGCCAATTACGACACAAGAAGAATTGAGTCAAATGCAAAGTTAAGTTTCAAGAACATTCAGCATATATTAAAAATTAACAAATCCAATGAGAAATTGAAGTTGGAAGGTAAAACAAAATATATACACTCAACGGACCGCATATCACAAACATATATGGATATAATATCTATGTTATCTAATATGGAAATGAATATGTCGGATGTTTTTAAGTGTAAAAATTCTGAAGAACTTAATGATATGCATGACGCGATTAGTCAATCTTATAAATTGAGTTTAGATAAAAAATCATCCGAAATGTTGAAAGTTAATCTTTTGAATTATAGACCATCTGAAGGTATAATAAATGGTATTAAATTTGAATTATTAGATACAGCTGAAAAATTCTATGAAGAATCAAAACATATGAACCACTGTGTTCAGACTTATTGCAAACAAACTTGTGACGGTAGATATGTCATTTATTCAATAGAAGATGTTGACTCAAAAGAAAGAGCCACTCTTTCAATAAATAGGATGGTGCCACTTCATTTAGAACAAAATTTCCCCAGAACAGAAATTGATTATTCTTTTAACCAATTAAAGGCAAAAAATAATCAAAAATCTTCTGAAAAAATAATTGGAGCCGTTAGAGAATTGTGTGCCAAGTTTTTTAACTTAAAAAACATTCAATCATATGATTTGACACCATTAACATTTTCAGAGGTAGATGAAATACTTGTGAGACCTGAAATGAACGCTGGATACCTTTTGAGACGATTAGGAATAAATGAAGAAGAGGTTTTGGAAAATGAACGTTTAAGACAAAATATTGATGAACTTCCTTTTTGAAATTAGAAAAATTATAATTAAATTTACATATGAACAATTTTGATATTGAAATCCCTGGTGAATTAATAACATCTAACGATAGTGAAATTAATTTTGACCTTTTAAAAAACAAGACAGTTTTAGGTCTTTGTGGTTATGCTCGTTCCGGTAAAGATACAATCGGTAATATGATGGTTGATAAGCTTAGTTTTAAGCGCATATCATTTGGGGACGTTTTAAAAAAGGACCTTGATGAACATATGAAAGTTCAAGTTTTTGAAGACCTTAGAAAAAAAGGTGTTGAAATTTCTATGGAAGATGTAAGTTTTTTATCTCCAAAAACAATTGAAAACAAAGAGTTGTTAAGACCATATATGATATGGTTTGGTGAAACAATGAAAATCAGAAATGGAATTCATCATTGGACAAATAGAGCTTTATTAGATATTGGTGAAAGTAAAAAAGTTGTCATTACAGATGTTCGAAGAGTTAATGAGCTGGAATTATTTAAGTACAACAAAGAGCAACAAAGAAAAAAGATTGATAATATAATTGTTGCCGAAATGCCTATTGAAAATTTAACTTTTGCGAAAGATAATCAATCAACTCCAGAATTTGATAGTTTATTAATACACATTAATCAATTTAGATTAATTGATGGAGACCAAAAAACAATAGATACAATAAGGATGGCTCACGAAAACTGGCTTTTCGATTATACAGTATATGTAGATTCGCGCATTCCAGACAAAGAAGGGTATAGAAATACCTATATGTACAATAACTTATTGAAATTAATTGACAAATATCCCAAATATTTTATTTAAATTTGTAACAAAATTAAATAAAATACGTTTAACACTCAAACACATTAAATTATGAGCAAAATAAATTTTAACAACCCAGAGCCAACAACCATACCGGCTCCAACAAAACCGGATACAGCCCCTACTGTAACACCAGATACGAAACCAGGAAATGACCCTTGGAACGTACCAAATCCAAATGTAAAACCAACACCTAAAGCATAATAAAATGGCAGGAGAAAATGAAATAATGAGACCAGAAGTAGCAAATCAAGGATTTGTTGATTGTTTGAATGACGGAAATTTATTGCCGGCTGCAAAAATTGTAAGAATGATTGACCAGAAGACTTTTCCGTTTTCCGAGAATCATTTTTTTACATATAATCCAGCTGCACTTGCAGCTAATGAATTCAACAGATGCGTTCAGGTTTACAGAGAAAGAGCTATGGGTCAAAACCCTATGCACGCTATGAGGTTAATGGAAGAATTATTAGTTCTTGAGGCTCCTCATAGAGAAGAGTTAACAGAAATTGCTATTGAATTAGTTAGGGAAATGTATAATGTTCCAGACAGTCTTAATTTAAGAGCATTTTTAGAAAATTCAGACGAAGAAGCTGGAGAAGATTTTGACGACAGCGATGTTGAAGAAACTCTTATAAGCGACGAAAGAAAAGAGGCTTTGAAGCCTGAGATTGAAAAACGTAGAATTTTAAATTCAATAGTTCATGGAGCCGCCATTCACCAATGGACATCTGCTTATTTTATCGTTGCAGACAAATTAAATGACATAAATCCGGAGTTGTTAAATAAATACAACACATTATCAGCTATTGTAAATTTCTTTAATTGGCAAATTGTACAAGCTGATATGATGGCAATGGGTGGAAGGCCAGTTCTTCAAGGATACAATGAGGTAGATGTTGAAAAAAAGGACATAAAGGCTTCTGCAATGAACTTCCCGGTTCTTATTCACGAACTATCTAAAGGTGTTGTTGATTACCTTGTTTCAATGGGAATTCCAAATATTCCTCCTTATGAATTAGAATATGTTTATGCTGAAGCTGATAAATATTCTGATGAACAATGGCATTACTTTTTTGGCCCAACATTATGGAGAGCTATGTTAGATACTGCAGATGTTACAAGTCACGATTTACCTCCAATCATATCTGCTATGTCTGTTATGGACTACACTGACTTATCTAATCTTTGCATAGATATTTGTCACCACCCAGAAGAGCTTGGCAAAAAACAAATGGAAGCCATTAAAAAGAAATGCAATTCGACAGAATAGAATTTTCAAAGAATTGGAATAGTAAATTACTTTGCAATGTGTTTACAACTATAAGACCGTCTTATAAAAAGTATTCTATTGATGAAGTTTTTGATATTCGAATTAAAGAAACTTTTTTTTGTTACGCCAAAGTATTAAGAAGTGATGTTAAAACTATAAAAGAAATAATCTCTTCCGGAGCCCACCTAACAGATACTGGGCTTAACGGAGGAGATTTTTTTGATTTAATGTCAAATATGTATTCAAAAAAAACTTGGTGGAAAGGCGAGGATACTGAGATGAAAATTATTTTTTTAGAAAAAATTATACAACTAACAATTTTTGATGATGGAAAATATCCAACCCCCAATATCGATTGAAGCCAAAGATGTATTTGAATATTTCGGGATAAATTTTAAATCTCGAGAAGACCTAATTTCTAAACTTAACGAAAAGCATAGGTATTATCATAATATGAATCATATTAATGATTTGATTAGTATGGTAGACACATACGACACTTCAAAATACTCTCACAACTTAAGTTCTATAGAAAAAAAATTATTAATTGCAATAGCCCTTTATCATGATGCAATTTATAATGTTGGTTCACAAACTAATGAGGATGATTCTGCAGAATACTTTATTTCTCAATGTACAAAAAACAGATTGGAAGAAATTCAAATTGTCGCTTCTGTTATAAGAGATACCAAAAATCACATACCATCCTCAAAACTTTCGGAAATATTTTGCGACTTTGATTTACGCGGATTAAAAGAAGGTGATTTTTTAAGTTTGTTAGAAAATGAAAAAAAGATTTTCAAAGAATTTCAAAAGTTCGATTATTCTGATTACAAAAAAGGACGCATATCCTTCCTGCAGTCTTTCTTAGAAAAACACCCTACAAATACTGTTAACATACTTGCTCTTATTGATTACGTTAAATTCCGGGTACCAAAAATAGGAGTTTATGCCGGCTCGTTTAATCCATTCCATAAAGGCCATTTGAATATTGTGGAGAAGACTGAAAAAATATTCGATAAGGTAATAATCGCTAAAGGCATTAATCCAGAAAAGTCAAAAGATAAAGGTTTGGATGGTCTTAATGAAAGACTTTATTACAGACAGGTTGAGGCATTTGATGGTCTTATCAATGATTATGTATCAGAAAAATCTAAAGATGCTGATATAACCCTAATAAGAGGTCTACGTAACGGTAATGACCTTAGTTATGAAATGAATCAGATTAAATTCATAAAAGAGTTTGATTCAAGTGTAAAATCCATTTTTATTCATTGCGACCAAGAATTTGAACACATTTCATCTTCTGCCATAAGAAGTCTTTTAAATTCCAACAATGAATCTGTACGCTCAAAGGCTTCGGATTACATTTAGTTTCATATTGACTTTTTGATTTTATTAATGTAAATTTGAGTTAGATAAAAATAACTCGTGGTTATATTTTAATTTAAAAAAAAGAAAAGGAGAATAAAAATGGAAACAACAACAACAATTTTATTATCAGTTCTATCTACTCTAAGTGTAGTTGCCGTTATAACAATAGTGGTGGTTTCGTTTATGAAGTTAAGAAGAAGGGTTGATAATAATAACGACGAATGCTTTAGAGCAATGGACTCTACAAGAATGGACCTTGAAAATAGAATAGATGAAGTGACAGGCAATCTATCCAGAGAGTCGGATGAATTAAGAAGATTAATTGATTCGCGATGCGATAGATTAGATGCTAAAATAAAATCATTATCAAATGCATCTGGGCCGGTAACAAGTTCAGAAACAAAACAATTGTTACAAGGATAAAAACAACTGCCACGAGTTGTTTTTATTCATAAATTCCTCTATGTTTCTTTCCGAATTTTCTAATCATCTTTCCAGAAAAAGAGTTAGCTTCATTTTCGTGTTCACTACCATCTTCTCCGGAGGTGTCCGTAAGAACTCCATCTAATTTTTGTTTGAAATGTCTTATTTCGTGAGCTAAGCTTCTTAATGGGTCAGCAAGCATATTTCTATTTTTTGTATAAATCCAAATGTGGTCATTTTCAGGATTGTAACTAGCAGTAGTTGTTATGGGACCACCTCTTTCTCCGGTTAAGTAAACACAACAAGGTTTATCAATATTTAATTCTTTACAACAAAAAATTATAAATTCTTTTATAAGATTAACTTTGCTCTCATCAAGATTATCAACAGATTTTTTTATAATTAATCTGTGCTTGGGATTTGTTTGGATTTCCATAGACTCATTCAACGCTTCGGAAACACCCTTTTCAACATACTTCTTTAGTTTTGCATAATAATCAGGAACCTCATTAAGATGAGCTAGAGCAATTTTTAAAGTTTTAACCTCATCATCATTAGTAACATTAGTTATAGCATTAACTGTTCCGTGTTCTTTTTCTATTTCATAACCCATTATAAGTTGTTTAATATCGTATCTTCCGATATTTAAATTACCCTGCTTTGCAATTCTTTTTATTTCAATTTCTTTTTGAGAAGGAACTTTGTCTCTATTTTCTGCATCCTTCATTTTTTGTGGTTTAAAATTATCTAAAAAGTCTGGTTCTATTGCTTCTTTCATTTCTGATTCATTTCTAAATTTACCCGGGAACATCAATCTTAATTCGTGTCCTTGTGGAATGTCGCTTTTTCTAATTCCAAACACTTTTTCTTCCGGACAAGTATCTTTATCATTTACTAAAAAATGATTGTTGCAAGCCCAAGTTTGGTGACCCATATCTAATGTTTGTCCAACATTATAAGGGAATCTGATATTAGCCTGATTATCAATATCAACTATTTTTCCATTTGGAGTTTTAGTTACAGTTATAATCATTTCTGGTCTACGCTTATTTTTAAAAATAACTTCTTTTAAATGTTTAGGGTCAATACCGTGCTCAGCTTCATTTACATTATTTTCATCCATTGATAAATTTTTATCAAAAGATTCTGATGCGACCTTTCCTAGTCTTTCTAGAAAATCATTGTTGCGTAAATATTTAAATGCCAAATTTTCAGCAGAAAATTCTCCGGACTCATCTAGACCGGCTTGTCTCATTTTCTTTATTTTATCCTTAATACTTTTTGCTTCTTTGTGAACTTTGTCTAAATCAGATTCTGTTTTTGCCATACTTTCAAGATGTTCTATTCTTGTGGCTATTGAAGCTGCTTTCTTTTTTATTGATTCCTTGTCAATTTTTACATTTTCTATCTTAGGTTCGCTAATCCAATTGTTTTTAGTTAAATCATAAACTCCTGGTGATTTATTTTCCTCTTCTTTACCTTGAACATAAGTTTCTACATCATATCCTTTTAAGGTTATGTTGTGATTGCTTTTCCAATTCGAACCTTTGGTGTCAAAAAAATTCTTTACAAATTCTTCATCTTCAGATACTTTTTTGAAATCATATACAATGTGTAAATCAAAATCGCTGGAATCATTCCAGTTATAATTAACCATACTTCCTAGCAATAAAATTCTTTCTGGCTTAACTGGGATATCTAAGTATTTTACATACTCACTTGCTATTTTTAAAAGTTTTTCTCTTAATTCTGGTTTTAATTCAAGACCATTCCAAACCACCGGATTTAAAGAATCTTTGATGTAGTGTTTTGGAATCTCAACATCTTCAATGTTAAGTTCGCCAATAATAGCTTCAGAAACGATTCCTGATAGTCTTTTAAGCTTGTTTTTGTATGATTCTGAAATGTACATAGTCTCACAATTAAATATCCTTAAAAAAGATATAATTGGGTACCATTTCACTATAAATCTGATTTTGTCTAATGTGTTGTTTTAGCCAAAAAATCGGTTAACTTTTGGGAAAAATACTTTTTTAAAGTTAACGGGTATAGTTTTTTCAACCAAAACTGTTCTAGTTACAACATTTCTTCCGGTCATTTCAGTAATTAAACCAGATATTATTTCTTTATCAATTTCTCGAGATATTTCGGCCGATAACATAGCTGTAAGTTCGGCCTCCGCATCAATTGATTGAAAAGCTGCCAAATCTTGGGCAAGCTCCGGAGTCCAAACGGCTCTTAATTTTCTTGTCCCAACTTGAATTCCAGACCCATCCATCCAAGTTTTTGGATTATATTTTTCAAATATAACTATCCTTGTGGCAACGTTTCCTGAGTCTAATTGTTTTTCCCAATAAGTTTCTTCCGGATAATCTCCACAACATAAATCTCCATAACCATTAGATGTTAACATTTGACCTGTTTTTGCACTTAAACCTTCTATGGTTCCTATTGGATAAATTTCAGGAGTATCAATAATGCTAGTTGGCATCCAAAGGTTTTTGATAAAATTAAAACCACCAGTAGATATTGGTGTTGAAGTAATAATTATTTTTGGAACATATGTTTTTTCAAACAATACATTTCTTGTTGCAATATCTTCATCGAATATCGGTTCATATTGCGTCTTGTAATTAGAACTAAAACCACTCCAATAATTAAAACCCTTGAAGCTCATATTCATATTGTTTTATACGTTTTATAAATTCTGAATCATTATAATATCCAATAATTGGTTCATAATAATTTCCTAATCTCATATATTCTCTAAATACATCAATTTGTTTAAAATTTTTTTGCTCAACTTCAAACATATAAGACATTTTTATCAGTCTTTCAACAAGAACTTTTCTATGACAAGCATTTTCATTTAACATATAAATTTGTTACTCTAAATTCTGATTTAAATTTTTCTCTGTTTAATAAATGTAGTTTTGTATTGCTACCATCATCCCCGGAGTTTTCAGTATCCCTTATACTATCTTTGTTATCCACAATAAGTTTTCTTAATTTATCTGTTTTTATGAGCCAGATTTCATTTAGTCTAGGAAAATATGTAACAAAAAAATCAGCCTTTGTAGCATTTATTCCAGATGGTTTATTTCTACATTCAAATTCTATAGCTATATTTCCGGTGTCATAAAATTTATCTGTTTTTTTGTTTAATCGATAATGGCCCACATCTGTCTTTATTTCAAACACAGATTCCTTGCTATCTTTTAGGAATTTATAATCATGAGAAATATCTTCACATTTTGATAAAAACACATATCCAAGGTTTTCTAAGAACATTCGAACTATTCTTTCGCCGGTCTCTCCCATTTTTAAAGCTAATTTAAAGTCATTTGCGTACTTACCGTTATTGGTTTCCACTTCTTTCTCAAAGTCTTCGCAGAACTCCTTTAATTGCTTTTTTGATAATGTTTCACATAGCATAGAGTCTACGCTATTAAAGAATTCTAAATTTTCCATTTTATTATTTGTTTGCTACTTGCAAATAAAAAGGATTAATTTGATAAATGCAAGATAAATTTAATTTAACAAATTATTGTACCTTTTCCTATATAAAAAGGTTCAAAACAAAAGCAAATATTTATATTAGGATATGTAAACATTCCTGGCTTAGACAAATCTAGGTACACATAATTATAAAAATTACCTACTTTTTCCAACAGACAAATCTTTCCAGTATTGATAAAATCCTTTATAAGAAACTATTGATGACACAGCTAATGGAAGTAACAAACCACCAGTAACCATAAGCCCAGCGCCAATACTTTCAGCCCAAGCTTCAAAAATGGAACCCAAACTATCTGCATAGTTAATTAATTGATAAATTAATATTGAAAAAGCAACAGCAAATATTTGAATGTATTTATTTTGCCATTGAAGTGCGAACCAGAACTTAAATGATTTTTCAAAATCCACATCTGTTTTAAACCATCTAACTTGTTTTTTTTTATTTTCCATTTTAATCTTTTTTTAGTAAAGGATTTCTGAAATCTATAAGTTCTTTCATTCTCTTAATTTCTTCAGTTAAATTTTTAACATCTTCCAGTTGAACTTTGTCGCATTCTAATGTTAATTCCTTTTGTGAATCACCCATATCATCATCTAGTAAACCCTCTGAAATGATTGCTTTTTTTATCTCGGAGTTTAAAAAGGCTCTTAATCCATTTTCTGTAAATTTTTTCATGTTAAAAATGATTCTTTAACTATAAATATGTAATGATTTTGTTATATTTGTAAGTAAAATAATACAACTATGACATCAATGCTTACTTTATTATCAATATTAACCCTTAGTCTTAGTTTAACCGGTTTTTTATTGTATTTTTTATCCATTTTCTACAAACCTTCTAATTTTTTGGGTAAAAAAACCATTTTGGTGCCCCCAAATGCATTTTTATTTATTTTTTTAGGCTCTTTAACTTCCTCAGTATCAGACATTTGCAAATTAAATTGGATAGGACTTTGTATTCAGGTTTTGGTTTCAGTTTTATACCTTTATATTTATAATACACATAAGGACTCCTATCGCACTAGACTAGAACATGAGAATCGCTAAAAATTATAAAAAAAACATTTATTGCCTTGAAGGTAATTGGGAAAAAGACTTGAGAAAAAAAACAAGTGTAGATTTCTCTTTAATGTTTTTAGAAAAAAATTGCGGTATAAAATATATTCATAAACATTGCGGCACAAAAGAAACTTTACATTATTATCTTTCTAACTGGAAAGCAAAAAAATATAAAAGTTATTCTATTTGTTATTTTGCTTTTCATGGATTTGAAGGAGAAATTACTGTTGGAAAAGACAGAGTTACGCTCGAACAAATAGCTGATGAATTAGAAGGTGCTTGTAAAGATAAAATAATGTTTTTTGGTAGCTGTCTTGTTCTCCAGGCTGACCGTTCTAGAATAAATGATTTTCTTGAAAGAACCGGAGCTTTATGTGTTTGTGGATATAAAGCTTCTGTTGATTTTTTAGCGAGTTCAGTTTTTGAAATGCTTGTTATAGATATGATGCAAAGTTACAAAGATATATCTTGTGTTCAAAGAGATATTAGTTTATACTACAGTGCATTAGCAAAGGAGTTAGATTTTAAAATTTATACTCTTTGATTTTATTTTTTCAAAAATAACAAATCTTGTTCCGCTAAAAGAATCCATCCAGTATTCATTTACTCCATCACCATTCATAAATAAATCATCTTTTACATTAGATAAATCAGTAGTTGTTATTATGAATTTTCCATTCTTGGAACTCATAACAGATATCATCATTGAATTTATTATTCCAGTATAATCATCATTATAAGACATTTCTGAAATATGAACTAAATCTAAAGCGTGGCCACGACCAGCATCCGGTTGATTTTTCGTCCAATAATTTATGGTTGAGCCATTTATAAATTTTGTAAAATTTACATTATGATTTTCTGGTGTCAAAATAGAATCATCAAATCCTTTTTTCATAAAAAGAATCTCCAATTTGCTTAAATTCATATTTATTAATTGACGAAAATGCTCTCTTTCAGTTCTGTGTGGAGAAACCATTCCAATTTTATAATTGTCATTATTTATTAATAACCACAATAAATATGCAGCAAGTGCCGAACTAACTCCTTCTTGTCTTTTTTTATAAATTATAGTAAATTTATTATCATTAACAAAAGTTAATAATTGATTTTGAGACATAGTTAGTTTATGAATTTGTTTGAGAGGAGTATCATCATCAGCATATGGCTGACTGAAATCCATAGATTCAAAAAATTCATGAAACTCCATAAAATTATATAGTAAATTTCTTTAGCTGAGTAGTAAAAGCTTTTTCTATAATTGTGTCTAATTTTGCTGGTACTACAAAATCTTCTTTCGACCCATCAGCTAAATCTTTTTTCCACTTTTCACTATCCTCATCTTCTTCTACTCTATTTTTGAAAGAATAATAATCAACTATTACATTCACTAATTGATTCAAAGCAACCACATCATTTATTTTGTCGCTAACCTGTTGAATATCTGCGCTGTATTCATTTTCTGGTTTTTGTTCATTTTTGTCGTTCATAGTCGATAATTTTTATTAATTCAAATAAACATCTTTTTTTAAATAAAGTCAATATTATTATATGAAATGTTCTATTTTTATGTTATATTTGAAAAAAATAAACATAAAAAATGGAAATAGTAGCTAAAATCTTAAGAGTAGAGCCGACTGAGCAAGTAACTGAAAAGTTTCAAAAAAGAAAATTAATAGTAGAGTATGCTGAAAACCCTACTTATCCACAAACACTTGAATTTACAGCAGTTCAAAAAACAACTTCTATTTTAGATGGATATAATCCAGGTGATGATATTAAAATCTTTTACAATCTAAAAGGTAGAGAGAACGCAGGAAAAGCCGATGGTAAAAAATACGTTTTTAACACTCTTGAAGTTTGGAAATTAGAATTAGTTAAAAAATCTATAGATTTCGCTGAAAATAAAGAAACAGGGTCGCCTAAAGTTTATGACGAAAATGAAGAATTGCCTTTTTAAATTTATTTAAGAATATTTTTAAAATACAATCTTGCTTCGTTATTGAATTGATGTAACGATGAAACTCCGTATTCTTCTATTTTTGTAGGAATTCTTTCAAAGAATTTTTTAAGCATCTCTATGGTTACCGGAGAAACATTATTGGATATTAATTCTTTAGTTATGTTTTTATCGTTTATCATATCTTTGCCCATTTTTACACCTGCAGCACCAAATGTGTCACTGTGAGTAATCATGTTAAAATAAGAAGATATTCCTTTTTTATCTGGTTGAAGTAGTGAGTTCCATATTACGCCTCCTCTTTTTAATAATTCTAAAGCAAACTTTTTTGCCTCTGGGCCCATTTTAACAAGATTAATTATAAAATCTTGAATTTCTGCTGGAAGAGTTTTCTTATCAAAAATCCATTCATTTAACCATTTAGAATTTTTCAAAACATTTAATCCTTCTTTAGTTAAATTTAAATCAATATATGATTCAATCAAATTTTTAAATTCTCTTGAGTAAAAAATATTTTTTATAAAATCGTCATCGTTTAATATGATATTTTTATATTCTTTTATCGCTCCCATCTCTTTATAAAAATCTTGAAAGAATTTAAAATTCTTTCTTTTTATTAGACTTAATTTGCCATCTAAGTCTTTGAGCATTTTTAAACCTTCTTCTTTGGTGACTAATTTATGGTCTATTTTAAACCCGGCATCTATTTTGCCTAATTTCTCAAATAAGTTTTGTAATTCAGGATGTGATTTAAAAAATTTCGTAATATCTATTTGTCTGTCAGATGTATCCATAAATTGATTAGAATCGAAATGAAATTGTAGTTTTTTCATCACATCTCTATCATTAGCAATTTTTTTATTTATCAACACAAAAAGAGGGCCTTGATTGTTGTAATATTCAAATCTGTTGCTATCACTAGATGCTGTACACCATTTTGTGCTTTTGCCATATAAACAAGCTGCGGCTTTCGTTTTTGGAATTATTATTTTCCAATTTTCGCTATCATAAATTTGTTCAGCACCTTCTAGTTTTATGAGTTTTTGTTTTTCAGAAGCACTCATTTCTTCACTTTTTTCAAATTTAGAAACAACATCATAAAGAGACGAAAGGTCAGTGTATGAGTTTACGTTCCTTTGTTCTATCGGTAATTTATCTTTGTTTTTAACAAACAAAGTAATGTATTCATTTATTTTATAAACATCTTCATCCAATAAATTTCCGGCAAGATAAATATTCATTATCCAATTTAGATATTCTTTATTTTCTGTAGGGTCCGCGTTTTCAAGTTTAGCAAATTGCTTCATCATAAACTTAACCCACATATCTTTTGGAACTATTTTGCCATTTTTAAATATAGTTTCACTAACTACATCTTTGATAAATTTATCACTTTCCTTTTCTTTATCCCAGTTTCCTCTATCGTAAAATTTCAAAAATTTATCATATTTCCTACCAACTCTATCACTAAAGTCGTTCTTTAGAAAATCAATTCTTGAAGCCTCTGTTAAGGAGTTTTGTAATACCCCAGAGAGCTCCATTAATCTTTTCTTATATGATTCGCTTAAAATGGCCATTTTTATTTTTTTGATTACTCTGCAAACCAATCATCGTATTCGCATTTTGTATTATCTTTCGATTCGTTATTGCTAACCGTATTTTCAACCGTATTTTCTACCTTAATTTCTGAAGTTTTTATTTCTTTAGTTTCGTCGGTATTAATAGGTTGTTTTTCCATTGTGAGTTGTTTATAAACATAAATAGAAAATTTTTGTAATAATCCACATCGTTTTTAAATAAAAATAGCTATATTTACATTTAATAATGGGCTCGACCGGATTTGACAGTAAGAGCAATTTATTTGTAAGCATACCGTGTGTTGTGAATATGGCACGATAATCCTAACTCTCAAAATTTTATTAGGCGAATCTTTCGCTCTTGCAGCTTAGTATTAGATACTGAGTAGCAATGTTTCCTGGGTAGTTTTTACTTACTACGACTCTACGAAACATCGAAAATGTAAGTATAGCATTGCAAGTCTTTGGTGTAATGTAAAATTAAAAAAGATAGATAAGCCGTTGGTGCGTCAGTTTACCAAAGTTTATTGAAGTCAAAAAGTGACTAAGTATGTAGAAAGCTTGTTTATTCCTTATTTGGACGAGGTTTCGACACCTCCGGGTCCACAAACAAAAAGCCGGCTTAATTTTTAAGTCGGCTTTTTAATTAAAATCTTCAATTAAGCGTGTGGATAAGTAGTGTCTATTTTAACTAACAGAGCATCTATTAATGTATTCTGAGAATCATCCTTATGAGCATTATATTCAGTTTCTCCTTCATAAACAATAGTTCTGTCTAATTGGTCTGTTGTGAACACAATTCTCTTAAGAACTGGTCTTAAAATCAATTTTGTAAGATGCACTTCTGTAAGTGTTTGTCCGTTTACAACTATTGGATGTAAAAGAGTTTTTGTAATGTCTAATGGTGTTATTGTTGGTTCCATGTTTTATGTTTTTATATAAATAGTTATTTTTTTATAAAGTATTATTACCTCTTATTACTCTCCACTTAGAATCAACTCCATCATAAATAAGTTCAATAGAATCATTAACTCTTAAAGTAACATTTCCTCCACCATTTTGTGTAAGTATTTGATTTATTCCAGTACTAGCTCCATTGGAGTCTAGAATATTTATTTGACTTGTTGAACCAACTGCAACAATAACAAGTCTTCTTCCATCATACCCATCAGCGAATCCAGTAATATTGATAGCACTTCCACTTGTATCATCTATTCTTAAGAATGATGTTCCATCAAGATTGAAATCATCTAAATCTACTGATGAGGCGGTTGATTTACTTCTATGGGCAAATGTGTTTAAGATTGTTGAACTTGGAGTAAATACAGTATCATTGGCTGATTCGTTAATGTTTGCTCCTCCAATAATTGCTGAACGTAATCCTGAAATTGTATTTCCAGAACCATTTAGAATCGCAGAATGGTCTGCAGAAGCATTGTTTTTCCAACCACCACCAACAAATGAATAATAACCACCAGCTGAGTTAATTTTACCTCCACCAACAGCTGAGTATCCGCCACTAGATGTGTTTCCAGAGCCAGAGCCAACAAACCCAAATCCAGATGCTGCATTATCTTTACCTCCAACGATGGTTCCGTAACCAGCACTTACAACATTGTATCTACCACCACCAATAAATGAACGATATCCTCCTGTTACTATGTTGTTTTGACCTCCAACAACAACAGATGCTGTAGAGATTCCACTTATTGTATTGTATTTACCGCCGACAATTACAGAATAAACTGTTGTTGCTGTGTTAGAGTGTCCACCTCCAATAAACACATACCCAGCAGCACTATTTTGATATCCATTTACAACTGTAGAAAATTCAAATTTTGCTCTATTATTTGAACCATTACCTATAAATGAACGAACTCCAGTTGCTTTATTGTTATTGCCATTAACAACTGTTGCATATGTTGCAGAAGCTATGTTGCTTGAACCATTTCCAATAAATGCATGATAAGTTGTTGGAGTACCTGATATGGTATTACTTGAGCCTGCTCCAATAAATCCTCTAGTTGCTGTTACATTATTTCTATATCCACCAACAACTGCAGACCTTGTTGAAGCAGAATTATATCTACCGCCACCAACAAAAGAATAATTTCCTGTTGCCGTATTATATTGACCACCACCAACAGTGGACCACCATCCAATAGCTGAATTATTTTGACCACCAACAATAGAAGAATAATTTCCTGAAGCTCTACTTGTTAATCCTCCAACTGCTACTGACCCATCTCCTGTTGCATAATTATTTACACCACCTAAAATAGATGAATTTAGAGCCTGTGCTTGGTTTCCATTACCACCAGCAATAATAGAAAAATCTCCAGTAGCTTTGTTGTTTGCCCCGCCTCCAACTGTTGCTCTTCCATTTAATGCACCTGATGCTAAATTATTAGTTCCACCACCAACTGTTGTATAGCTATTTGTTATTGCTGAGTTTATTCTACCACCACCAATAACTGAATAGTTTCCAGAAACTATGTTGTTATCTCCAGCTCCAATAAAAGAACGGTTTCCACTAACTTGGTTTCCATTACCACCAGCTATGGCCGAATAATATCCAGTTTTAGCTATATTATTTATGCCTCCGCCAATAAATGAGCCTCTAGTTGTTGCTGAGTTTCCAAAACCTCCGCCAATAGTAGCATATAAATCACTAATATAATTTGATTGACCACCTCCGATAAAAGCATTTGTTGCTGAGTTTTTTATAACATGCGAACTACCTCCACCAATAACATTTAAACCAGCATAAGACCTGTTGTTTTGACCACCTCCAATAAAACCATAGCCTCCATAAGTCCAGTTCCCAAGACCACCAACAATAGCAGATTTGCCTCCATATACTTTATTGTTCAAACCACCACCAATAACTTGATAATTATCCCAAAAACTACTACCAGAAACTCTGTTGTTAAATCCACCACCAATAAATGAATAACTTGATGTAATTGTTAATGCCGAGTTTGATTGACCTCCAACAATTGAATATTTACCTTGTGCTAAATTTGTACTACCTGTATTATTTGTAATAATAGAACCTACACCGGTTGAAGCTGTCCAGCCAGAGAAGCCACTTCCACCACCACTAGGCAGTGAAGCGACAGTTCTTAAGCTAATATCTCCATTTGTATCTTTAACTAATATGTTTGTTAAAGCATTATTTGTATTTGCTGATTGAATATTAAAGAATGGTACATAAACTGTGTCGGCAGAAACTGCATTTATTCCTGAGCCCCCAATAACTGCAGAGCGAGCTCCTGAAGCCGTATTGTTCAATCCATTTAAAACAGAAGAATAAACTCCATTTGCTAAATTATTTTTTCCAGCAAAAACAGAAGAGTGACGTGCTGATGATGAGTTTGTATCTCCACCACCTACAACTGAATAAACTCCGTTAGATGTATTATTTTGTCCACCACCAATGAAAGAATAATCTCCACCAGCTGAATTTCTTCTACCTCCAACAATTGTTGCGAATGGTTTTGATGTAGAATTATTTTGACCTCCACCAATAAATCCATGAAGAGATGGTGCATTAACTGTATTTCCAGAACCACCACCAACAAATGAGTTTGTTGACGCTGCTGTATGTTGTCTTCCTCCTCCAATGAATGAAAGTGTTCCAGAAGCTACATTATTATAACCTCCAACTATAACAGAGGCTCCGCCAGAAACTAAATTAAATTGACCTCCTACAACTACTGATGATTTTGTTAAAGCAGAGTTTGCTTGTCCTCCTAATATTGCAGAATATTCTTTAAATGCTACGTTATTTAATCCTGCGCCTATTATAGAGCCATAACTATAAAAAGATAAACTTCCTACTTTATTTCTATAACCGCCTCCTATAACTGCAAAATTAGAATAGTTTGCAGTTATTAAATTTTGTTTACCTCCAAGTATTGATGTGGTTGTACCGTAATACCCAGCAGCACTTCCACTTATCGTGTTTCCTATTCCTCCTCCAATGATATGACCGTAAGAATAAGAATTTATTGGTGTTATTAAATTGTTTTTACCACCAACTATGGAAGAATTCTGATTTTCAACTTTATTATTAAATCCACCACCAATAAAAGAATAATATCCTGATGATGAATTTTGTTTACCACCAACAATAATTGTATATGCTGTTGTCGCTGAATTAAATTTACCACCTCCAACAAAAGATAAGAGTCCGCTTGATGCATTGGATTGACCTCCGACAACAACAGAATAATCATTTTGAGTTCTATTTGAATCCCCTCCTCCAATGAAAGATGTAAGGCCAGATGCTATGTTATTTGTGCCACCAGCGATTGCAAAATTATTACTAGCTACGTTAGTTCCGTTATTTGCAATGATTGAACCTATTCCGGTTGAAGCTGTCCATCCAGAAAACCCAGAACCGCCACCACTTGGTAAAGAGGCAACAGTCCTTAAATTAATATCTCCATTTGTATCTCTAACTAATATGTTTGTTAAAGTATTATTTGTATTTGCGGACTGAATATTAAAAAATGGAACATAAACTGTGTCTGCAGATATTCCATTGATTCCAGAACCTCCGATAACTGCAGAGCGGTCTCCTAATACCGAATTGCTTATTCCATTAAGAACAGAAGATGCAATACCAGATGCAGTATTTCCACTACCTCCAACAATAGAAGCGTATGTATTAGAAGCTAAATTTAATCTACCACCAACAACTGAAGTACTACTTGTTTGTGCTGTATTTAAAAAACCAGCACCAACAAATGAAGCGTATCCTTTTGTGATATTACCATTACCAGCCCCGATAAATGCATATCTGGACATTGGTAAAATTTTATTATATTGTCCAGCTCCTATGAAATGTCTTCCTCCATTAAGAATGTAATTGTTGTTACCAGCACCCATAAATGAATTATAACCATATTTGTTATAATTATTATAGCCACCAGCAATAACATTTAAGCCACCATTATAAACTTTATTGTACTTACCTCCTATGATTGATACATTTTGTGAATATTTTGAAATATAATTTCCAATACCACCTCCAATAAATCCACCTCTTGCATAAACGCCAATTGTATTTCCAGAACCACCAACCACAGATGAATAATCATATCCAGTACTTGTAGGACTGTAAATTCTTACGTTGTTGTTTTTTCCACCACCGACAAATGAATAATTTGATGCTCCTGAATTTGATTGTCCTCCACCAACAAATGAGTTTTTCCCAGAAGCTAAGTTATATTTACCACTAACAACTGCTGAATATAATCCTGATGCCTTATTCATATAACCACTGCCTACAAAAGAAAGGTGACCAGTTGATGTATTAAAATATCCATTAACAACAGTACCTCCACCAGTTGCACCACTAGCTAAATTTTTATAACCAGAAACAACAAGAGAGCCTGTTGTTGTAGCTGAGTTTTGATAGCCGTTAACAACAGTAGCATAAGTGTTTTTTGTTAAGTTTTTATAACCATTTCCAACAAAAGATTTAAATCCATCTGAAATGTTTTGGTCACCACCACCAACAAAAGAAAAAGTTTTAGATGCCAAATTTTTATAACCCCAAACAACAGCTGAATAAACAGTTGTTGCTGTATTTTTTAATCCTCCAGCAAGTGAAAAATTACCACTTGCTAAGTTAGTTGCATTGTTTAATTTAATAGAATTTAAACCGGTTGAGGCTGTCCATCCAGAAAATCCGGTTGAACCACTTGTTATTGCGCTTAAAGATATACTTTGAATATAAGTTCCGCCAGAATCCAATTTAAGTAATTGGCCCGGTATTAAACCACCAAAATCGTGGTCAGTATTTCCTGTAAATGGATGTCTTTGTAAGTGAATGCTCATTTCTTTGTTTTTCGCAACTTAATTACAATTAAATAGTTTCGTTTTTAAGTTTTACAATTAAACTTCTCTTTTTTATATAACAAGTTATATTTATAGTATGAAAACAATGACAAAAGAAAAACCACACATAGAATTTAAAAAAGAAAAAAGAGGCGGATTTAGCATAGAAAGAGATGAAAACTTCGCTCAATTAATGGCTATGAGCTTTGCCTTCCATTCAAAATATATGGAGACTATCTCTATGGAAAAAGGCCAAATGCTACAGGAAAGCCCAAAATTTTTAAAACTTATGGAGCGCATCTCTTCTCCGGGAGATAAGGTTAAACTTTCCTTAAGTGATTTAAAAATTTTAAATGAATGGGTAAAGTGTATTACTGAGATAATAATAGAGTCACCAAAAATTGATTTAAAGGACGAAAATATGCTTAAATTCTTTAAAATATCACAAGATTTTGTTTCAAAAACAGGTGCAGTTATTTAAGCGATATTTATACAAAAAACGAGCTATGGGAAATAAAGACGATGAAAAGAATAAAACCCCAATATTTTGCATAGATTGCATCCAAAGAAGTGGTTATTTTGAGGAAGATTTTGTTTATAATAAAATAGAGGAACCTAAATATTGCAAAAACTGTGGTTCAAAAGTCTTGGATAAACCGGACTTCAAAGAACCGTTACCTAATTAAATAAATAAAAATGGACATAAAAGTAAAAGTAACTTTCACCGATTATACCGATGTGGTAAAGGCTAAAATATTATATATTAACGGCTGGTATGACTTAACGAATAAGTGTTTATCAAATCAAATAAATGAACATCAAATAATAAAAGTTGAAAAACATTTAGAGGCAGATGACATAAATACGATTGATACAACTAAAATTAATTAATTTTTTTCATACAAATTTCCATATTATGAGGGGCGACTTTGTTTCCACCAAAATAAGGAAAAAGATGATAACCCCACTTTGTAGTTTTTGGTTTTGAAACTTCGGACCAACCTATTAGTTTTCCATTCATATCTGTTATTTTAAGTTCATAATAAGAATCATATATAAATATTTCAAACACAAAATTAGTTTCAGTTGGTATTGATACTATTTTAATCATAACTCTTTTTCCTGATATGTAACAATAGTTATAAATTCCTATTTCATCATCATCAATATTCCAACCAAAACGAACTGAATTTGTGTGATGCATACCAAAAGAAACGCCGAATAATTTGTTAATATCAAAATCATCAATGTCTCCAAATTTATAAATGCAATTTTCTTTAAATAGGATTTT
>Ga0315285_10001789_pt1 | contig 22576 bp, 18 predicted proteins | sample YL17G09_36_MG_FD_203698 | JGI IMG/M metagenome (GOLD analysis project Ga0315285, IMG submission 203698) | Sediment microbial communities from Yellowstone Lake, YNP, Wyoming, USA - YL17G09_36 | ecosystem: Environmental > Aquatic > Freshwater > Lake > Sediment | place: USA: Wyoming | collected... | reverse complement strand
TAGTGGCATCTCTCTCCTCGGAGCTGGTGGCAAGTGCGTATATACTCTGTATCCGACACCTACCGCTAGCAAAAGTGTAAGCAGAATAGCTACCGCTGTGAAAAAGTACGGCGGTATAAATCTGACTGTTCTTAAGCAATCAGCAGGGCAAGTCAGGAAATTCTCTCCAGCTTCACAAACATCGTTTCCGCATACTGGTTTTGGTTTAGTTGGCGTTATAATCGGTGGCGTAACAGGCTTTTCAGTTATATTAATTGGTGTTCCAAATCCACTGATTTCTCCTATTCCAGCGCCTCCGCCGCCACCCGTGGGACAATCAGCAGGACAGATAGCATTAGTTTCCCCAGCGTCACATACGCTGTTTCCGCAATCATAAGTCTGACAGGTCTCGCTTAGCCTGTCACAAATCAGTCCAGTAGCGCAGCTATCTTGCTGGCCATAACAGTCAGCACACGAACAGCCTTCGCCAATTTCGCAAACAGCATTTGCAGCGCCTATGCAGCCAGCATTTCCATCATCAGTCGCAGCACAGTCAGCGCTGCAAGTGCCATCCTGGCAAAGCGTTAGTCCTGTTGGACATTTAGTCTGCACAATAGGAAGGCCATTAACGTAGAACATAAAATCAGATATGAGGTCCATTAATACAGATTCGTCTAAACTTACTATGGTTTCATTACGAGGAGCATCAGTGGAATTTAATATGCCTATGACTATAAAGTTCTGGTCTTTTGTTATTTCAGCGCCCGTTTCAGTGAGGGCCTTTGTTACCGTAACATTAAGCACGCCAGGACTTGATTCAAAATATTTGACTGTAAAGTCTCCGTCTAAAAAACCAAAGATTGGACCTGGCAGATGAAAAGTTGGCGATGACATACCCGAGTTATCATCTAGGCCAACTTCAGAAGCACCAGGATAGAGGGCTTTGAAAACTGAAAAATCTAGGTCTACTCTTGAGCAGTTGCTTCCGTCAACAGAAACTAGTTGGGCTGGAAAAATATCAATTTCTTTTGAAACAGTTCCAACTCTGTAGAAAAATGCAACAAAGTTATTCTGCAAGTCAGCAGAATCGTTAGCACAGATTTCAAAGTATATGTTTGGATTCTTTTGCGAACCATCAGCATACGATTCTGTGTTGATATCATAGCCGAGAGCTGCTGCGGCATAGCTGCCATTCGAAAGCACGAACTGTGCGTAAGTTATTTCTGCCTGAGCTGGATGGATGAGCACAATTGCGCCCAACATTAACAGAGCTAGTAAATAGGCTGCTTTCATATCACGCCAGTCCACTTCTTTATGCTTGAGTAGACTTGGTTTGCTAAATCTATTATCTGTTGCACGAATGAATCATGGTTATACACGAATATTGAATTCTCTTCGGATATTGTTGGCAACTCTACAGACATATTACCCAAAGTAAAGTCGAGCTGATTAAGCAAAGATGTGCCATTAGATAATTGTAATTCAGTTCCTGTTGTTATGTTGAATATCTCTAAATACAGCGAGTAATTCCCTACAAGAGTTGAAAGACTCAAGTTAGCATATTCGGGAAGGTATAGCTTGTTTCCTAGAGGTATCAATGCTAAGTCAGCATCACCGCCGGCATTTGTTTCGAAAGTTGCAACAGATAACGGAGATAGGCCTCCACCACTGCTCAGATTCTGGATTGGTGCAAACAAATTGATTCCGTTCTTTTCAGTTATTTTTACGAGGGCAGCAACATTACTGCCGTCAGAATCATTAACATGAATTGAAACATTGTATGGCCTGCCAGGAATAGGGAAATTAGTTGATGCAGTTCCATTTATCAAAACTTGCACGTAGTATGCTTTTCCTATGTTCAAAGGCGTAGACGAATTGTCATTGCCATCATTGCAGTCAGCAATGCCCGCATTGGCATCCAGAACTCTCGCGACAATAGTCTTGCTTCCTGAAGTTAGTCCAGTAGTATCGTAAATGTATGAAGCAGTTGTGCTTTCTCCCGGGCTTAAATCCTCTGTTACAGTAACATTTGCAATTGAGGTTCCATCTATCAGTAATTCAACATCAAAATTAGTTGTCACATCAACATTGTTATTGTTATTTACAGTTGCAGTTATGTTTACATTCTGACCTGCAGTAGTGGAGCTCGGAACTACTGTTACTCCAGTCACGCGCAAATCAGGTCCTATGCAGAAACTGCTGCCAATTCCATTGACAACAGCATATCTTGTGTAAGTGATTGTATCATTAGGGCTCACTGTCCCTGTTGACAATGATACGGAACCTGCCGTCAGGTTTGTTTTCGCATTTGATGTGCAATCCCACTTAAGCAAACCAGATACAGCATTATCGCATATTCCTAATATCAAGTAATTTTTGTCTGTTGATATACTCGTATAGCTGTTATCTTGTTTCCTGCCATAAACTGCAGTTACATCAACAGTTACATTGCCTGATGTCTGGCTATACGTGGAACCAAAATCATTTAGTGAGAAATAACCTTCAAACCAACCATTTGTTGTTGGTATGTAAACAAAAGTATCTTCAGAGCCTATTGTTGAATTATCTGAAATAACCGCATAGACGTGGGCAGTATAAACAGAATAATCACTTAGAAGATTATAATCGGTTGGTGTTTTGCAGCAATTTGTATCGCAGCTTCCGAATGTTGCCAATTCAGCACCAGCTTTTTCAGCTAAATGCTGGAATAAAGTACCATTTCCAGTTTTGTAAACAAAACCACCATATTTTCCGCTTAAATCAGCTGTTGCATTATCAGCACATACTTGAAGAACGACTTGGCCAGGGTTTCCCGCAGCATTTTCGATATATGCATTTATAGGATCAACATCATAACGTAGCGTTACCGATGAGTTTGTAGCATCGTTTACTATGCTTGCATTTTGTACGGCAGCTGATGCTAAAACTGGCAGGAAAAGAATTGTAGCTAGCATCAAAATCGCACTTAGCAGGATTTTTTTAGCCATTTTACCTCCTAACCTAAATTCGCGAGCCAGCTCTTTATTCTTAAGTAAACTATTGCAACTTTGTCTTTAAATGTTTTAACGTTGCCCATGTTCGGAACTTCGGTTGCAGACCCGCTCGCGTACGGGAAGTTGCAATCAGTTCCTGAACAAGTTAAGTTTGTGCTTAGTATTTGATCATCACCGTTGTAGACATCTAATAGTATGATGTAGCCACCAATGGCGCCTTCATTAATATCAACACCGCCAGTTGGAATAATGGTCATTTGCACATTTCCGTTAGCATCTGTAAATGCTTCTCCGGCAGCAAAGTTTGTAACATTTGATTCGAGCGCTTGCGGTAGTATGAATGGCGGGAAGCCATTCATTTCTTGGAATGTTACCGCAACATTTGGTATTGGCGAATCATCTGATGAATTCAGGACAGTGATATTCATGCCGTAAGGCTTTCCCGCAATAACAGTAAAGTTAAGTCCTGATGACGTGCCGTTATCATAGATTGTTATTGTCTTAATTTCACCGCCACCAAGAGCAATCCAGTCCTTGATTCTCAAATAGGCTATTGCAACTTTGTCTTTGAAAGACCTGATGTCCCCGAGATTTGGAACCTGAGGCACGTCTGAAGTTGCATAAGGAAGGTTCGGATTTGTTACTGTGAAATTCTTTGAGTCACATGACGTTACGTTATCAGCGGCAAATGCATCTAGTCTTATATTATAATCTCCAACAGCGCTGTTGTCCACATCAACACCGCCCGTCGGTATGGCTGTAAATGAAACCATGCCATTCACATTAGTTCTTGTTTCGCCATAAACAAAATTTGTGACATTAGTTACTTGGAACTGAGGCATTGCAAATATTGAGTAGCCATTATCTTCTATTAGCATCACAAGTGCATCAGCAAAAGCAGTTCCATTTTCATAAGTAACATTCACAGTAACATTGTATGGCTCGCCGGCATTCGTGAAGCTTGTTGTGTTCACACCATCAATTAGCACAGATAGATTACAAGCAACACTGGTGACGGTTACAGATGTTGTTATGTTATTGTTAGTTTCGCTTGATTCATTCTGGATGACATCATCAGGGTCCACTGCTATTGTTAGGTTGTGTTGTCCGAAGACCGCAGTCCAGTTGAATATGTAGTTTTGAGTCATGCCAAAGTCGAGTTGAGCCTCCTGTCTGCTTTGCTCAACATTGTCGATTAAGAGAGATATGTTAAACCAGCCAACGCCAATGCTTCCATTATCTTTGACAGAGACATTTATCGTTGCAAGCTGACCAACAGTTAAGTTAGCAGGCGTTACATTCATCTCAAGCGGAACAAGGTCAAATGTTCCAAATGCCAATATAGAATTATTAAATCCAACAACCATTATCGAACCGCCCGTGGCTACAGGCACTATTGCTGGCGATGATGGCGACAAGCCTTCTCCAGAGTATCTCCAAATCAATGCACCGGTGCTTTCATTGAGCGCAAAAATTTCGGATCTGTAATTAGGAGATGCTGAAATATTCTCACTTTTGAAATAAACAATTCCTGCAGCAACAGCAGGCGATGAACGAATTCCGGTTATATCACCAGAAGTAAAGTTCCAGATTTCAGCGCCGGTTGTCGCATTTAGGGCGTAGAATCTTGCCTGGCCTGCGCCGTTTCTGTCTTCGCCAATGAACACCTTCCCATAAGCAACAGCGGGCGCGCTAGCATCTATTTCTGTAGAACTTACAGTAAAGTTCCAGATTAAAGTGCCGTTGAATCTATCGTATGCGGAGACGCGTCCAGTAACGTCTCCTCTGTAGATAACATCGCCCTCAAGTGCGGCAGACATTGAACCATCTATATTCCCTGCAAAACTTGTGACGAGACTTCCGTCGCTTGTCTTTCGAGACTGCAAGCCGTTATTATTGTGTATTGTATAAATCAAATTATCCGCAACAGCAGCAGAGCTGTCAAAGAAAGCATTTCCACCTCCCCCACCATATTGTTTGCTCCAAATTGTTGAGCCATTAGTTGCATTCAAGGCATAAAACTTGCCATTTCTATCGCCGATATAAACAACACCATCGGAAACCATCGGTGATGCGAAACCAAGAGAACCGCTGGCAGTTATATTCCAGCGCAAAGTGCCATTCGTATAAAATGCATATACTTTGCTGTCCTCAGAGCCGACATAAATTGTTCCATTATAGTAAGCGGGCGATGATCGAACATTATTGCCAGTCGTGTAATTCCAAATCTGCGAGCCAGTTGTCAAGTTAATGGCATAAACTTTATTATCATCAGAGCCGATATAGACTACGTCGTTAACTATTATTGGAGAGCTGAATATTCTGTCTGAAGTGTTGAAAATCCATTTTGTCCTATTTGTGATTGGGGCAACATCGACTGATGAAAAGCCCCGATGGTCAGGACCTTGATGGAAAGCAGGCCAGTTCACAGCAACAGTTCTTGTGAGTTTATTGTTGGTTTCGTCAGATTCTGCAACATCGTTGTCGGAATCAACAATTATTTTCAAATCGTGAGGCCCGTCTCCATTTATGGTTGCATTAAAGTTTAATGTTGTGGTTGCATTTGTATCCAAGCTAGAAACATATTTCTTTTCCGTGAAATTGTCAGCATAGAAGCTGACGTTAAATGCAGAAGCATTTGCTTTGTCAACATTTTGGATTGTATAATTAATATAAACAGTCTCTCCGCCGAGCAAGCCGTAAGGCGAATAATCAGATTTTATCGGCTTCAAATCCGGTGAGCCAAAAAGTTGGAATTTTCCTGCAGGACCCGATATACCACCAACACCAAGACTGCCAGGTGTTGGCGCCGAATATCCGTTTATAGAAGGATCTGGCCAATCTATGCTTGTAATAGTATTTGCAAGTATTCCGTAGGTTGCAGAAGTATCTTGACAGTAAAGCATGTCATTGACTGTTGCTAGCGTGCAGGCTTTGCCAGGCACACTAGTTAAACTTGTGCTTTGAGTAATGTTGCCAGTAGCAGCATCTAGCATAAAGAGGTTTGTGGCACCATTACATTGAGCATATATTCTAGAACCATCTACTGTTAGTGAAGCTTGCATAACTCCAGGTACATCTGCAAATCCGCTGCAGCCAGTTAGTGACGTTGGTGCCCAGACATCAAGTCCTGTATTTTTGTTTACAGCATAAACCTGTACGGGTGTACTATTGTCTTGGAAGTACAAATTGTCGCCAACAATTGCAATTGCTGAACGGACAGAACTGTTGGCAGAATATGGAAAGTTTGGATCAATACTGCCAGTTAGAGCATTAACTTTGTATACATTTCCGGCATCTGTTCCGAAGTAAATATAGCCGTCATCGTATCCTATTGAAGAATAAATTGGTTGTCCAGGTGCAGGTATGGGGAAAGGTGGAATAGTTGAACCCGTAAGGGCGTCTATAGCATAAACTTGACCGAAGCCAAAACTATCAGTTCCAGCGATGTAGGCAGTATCATCAACAACAACTGGCGAAGTCTCAAGATTCCCACCAGGGAGTAAGGTAACAGGAGTAAATACTTGGGTACCGTTGGATGCGTAGAATCCATACAAAGCGCCATTATCAGAGCCTATGAAAACGTGTCCTTTTGCATCTACAGTAGGCACAGATTCAACACCCAAACCACCAAGTCCAGAACCACCAATTGTCTGATTCCAAATAGGCGTGCAGTTTTTGTCAATAGCATAAAGTGCACTTGAGCTCATACCAGAATCATATCCAACAAAATAATATTGATTGCCATCAAATATTGCTGATTTGAATGTGCTGATGCCTGGAGAAGTGAATGAACATAAAGTTGATGTTGGATAAACCGGTCCGCCAATGTGAGCAACACCGCGTCTCTGCCCGCCCTGGAAGCTTGACCCTGCGCTATCCACATTGTCTGTCAGATTATTATTGGCTTCATCAGATTCTGAAATAGCATTTTCCAAATCAACAGCTACCTTGATTGTGTGAGTTCCACCTTCACCCATAGTCCAATCGCAGGTCACAGTTGTATTAGTACCATTTTCTAAAGTGAAATTTAATCCGGTGCATTCAACATCGTCTTCAACAAAAAATGTGACGTTAAATTCTCCAGATGAGCTTGTTCCATTATTTAATATCACCGCACTTGTTGTTACGCCATCTCCAACTTCAGGGCCGTAAGGCGTTGTTTCAATAGAATAAGGTAGAAGGTCTGCGCCAACACCTAGTGTTGGAGTGATTAACACAGTATCGTTTGCAGTTAAAGTATCAAAACCTGTTTTATTGCAGGTTACATTCCAATCGAATGTTCCAGCGCTGCCAAAGCTTCTATTGTATTCGTACAGATAGCTACTCGCGTTCCAATTCATAGGATTATCCAGAGAATCTGCAAAACTAACATTGCAATCAGCACCGTCTATCGGGCCTGTTGAATTAGTATAATTAGCAAAGAATATGGTCTCATTACCAGGATATTTTGTCTGGCTTCCGCCTTCGGAGTCAGTCTCGTCAAAAATTGTCAGGGTTGCATTGCTGCCAATGGCATAACCAGTAAAGTGTGAAACATCAAATTCTAGAGTTGTTCCCGTGCAATTTTTATTAGAACAAATTCCTGCAAATTCACAATCACTTCCTCCGCTTACAACATCTGCCGCAGTTGTGAAATGGCCATCTTGATAATATATTGTTGATGCGGGGCACACCATATTGTAAAGCCAGACATGAGCAGATGAATTGAAAGTTTCATTCAAGCCTGTGGAATTAACCGAAACAAAATTCTGACCAATGTTCACATTTGTATCGAAATCCATGCCGGCCGCATTCACATTACCATCCCACACTATTTTTCCGTAAGTAGTATTTTCAAGAGTGCAGGAAGCGACGTTTGTTAAATCAGGAGCATTTGCGAAGTCTGTTGTGCTGCCATCAAATTCTGTGTAAATTGGAGCACAGGTTTCATTCAGATTGCAGCTGTTATCGGCGCAGTCAATCGTAAAGTCGCAGTCATTATCTATGCTGTCAGTGCACGCTAACGATTCATCCGCGCCAGGATTTACATTAATGTCAGCATCGTTGCAATCTATCAGTCCACAGTCACCGCCGTCCGGACTAAAAGTATCATTATCAAAATCGTTGCAACATGAGCAACTCATATTGCCCATGCAAACTTGACCAGGAGTAGTACAATAACCAGGGCATGCAGGTGCTCCGGATATAGCGCACGCCACGCAAGTTGAAGTGCAATTAATATCGTTGAAGCAAGTCACACCACTATCATTAGTAAACCCGCCGAGTCCACCACAACATGCCAGGTCGGGAGTGCAAGTTGGAGGTGGTGGTCCTCCGCCCGCTTCGGTTATATTCAAATAGTAATCCTCAGTCTCGCCGTCTTCGTAACAAGCCAAGGAACCCGAGCCATCTGCATGCGTAACGTTAGCATCTGTTAACTGAACCCTTAGCCATGCATCGCTTGGAGAAGGAACATAACCAGTGAAATTTACAGTAACATTAATTGTTCCTAAACCAGAGGGTGGAACTGCAATTGGATAATTTTGAACAACCCATTCAGATATTGTTCCATTAGGACAAGCAACAACATCTGAAGTGCTGGTAGTGCCCCAGTCGCCGTCTCTGTTATAGTCAATCCACATATTCACATACGCAGTCCATGGCGCCATAGCTCCTCCAGAAAGAGTAAGCTCAACAGGGATAGTGCTAATATTACAATTATTTAATGTCAGATTATTCGTAGTGAGATCGATAGGCACATATTTCAGACCATCATCCATGCCAAAAGTTAAGTTGACAGAATCGTTATCTGCAGTGTCTGCTACTGGATCTATATTGTTCACAACATCTTGGTCAGGACCCGTATCTGATTCATTTTCTAAACTAATTTCGGTTCCCAATACCGCGAAGTAATTGTTATGACAAGGACCATAAGGCGGAGAACCGTTCACGTGAACTGTTGGGAAGTTTGCTTGCACGCCGGAATAAGCAGTCATGTTAACGCCAAAATCATTTGTGCTGTCAGGAGCGTCACCTAAATCAACGGTTTCATTTGCTGGAGGTGGACCCGCCGCACAGAAATTTTTTCCAGTGCATTCTCCAGGTCCAGTCAGATACATGCAGCCATCTGTAGCTTCACAATCAGTTTGATCTCCATTATGTGCTGAGCAAGATACGCAAGAGGTAGAGTTCCAACCACACCATACTTGTGGCATTACCTCTGTAGCTAGTTGTTCACCAAAATAGGGCGGAGGACCTGCACATTCCGCGGAATTATGTATATCATAACAATATACGTGAAGTATGTTTACGCATTGAGACAATCCTGTCATCCAATAACATTCTCCCGGAGATGCAGATCCGCAAGAAGTGCTGTTGCAGTACCATGAACATGGATAAGGAACCGCCTCGGTACTTAATTGCTTGGAGGTTCCGCTAGGAACAAGTCCATAATATATATTATAAGTATTAGTGCCTGAATTGGCAATAACAATATCTGTTTCAGTGCATTGATTGTTTTCGTCGTAGTTTTCATTTTCTGTTTTGAATTGAACTACTATGCCGTTGTTTTCAACATAAACTCCACTTTTACAAACAGATGGCTTGTTGTCGCCAAAAGTAATATGTGCCCTGATTTCAGGAGTTGTGCTGTCTGCCAAGATTTCGGTTGAGTGTTCCCATTCTGAGCTGCCAGCTGAGAACGCGCCAGTGATTTTTATGAATTGGTAGGCCAGTAATATTGAAGATATGATTATGGTTGCTATCAGAACATATCGCAGGATCGCGATATTCTTTTTGTTTACCTTTTTGGCATCCATAGATTTACTCCAGCTTTCTTTATTCTTTGAACTTGATTTTCGATAAATAATTCCGTAAGATATTTTTCAGCAGTATTCCAGGAAAGTTTGAATTCAGAAGCAATTTCGTTTGTTGTGACTACGCCTGGACCTTTTTTGATTAGGGAAAGAATTCTATCTCTGATCTTACTAAGCTCAGCGTTGTTATCCATTACGTGGCCTAATTTTGTGTGGAAATAGCCATATATAAATGTTTCCACATAGGTTTTTACATTTGAAAAAGCGTTCTATTATTATAACGCGTTTTCATAAGTTTGTTCGTATGAAAGAACATATTTTCAGGACTAAAACACTTAGTCTTCGATTTCAATTTCTTTTACAAGAATTCCTTTGTATCCGCATTTGTCACATTTCCAGCTCTCGGGCAGGAGCCAGCCAGAAATCGAGGATTCCTGTTTAATATCAGGGTTGTTGCACTTTGGACAAACTGTTACTCGCTTTGCCATTTGCAGCTTTTCTCCCAGGCAGCTTTGTCTTTAACTAGAATTATAACTCTGCTTCTCGCATCTTTGTGTTTTACTTTGTACTTTGTGAGCTTTACTAGCTTGCCAGCAAATTTTTCCAGCTCTTCCATTCTTGGAACAGCGTTTTGCTGCAAACGCTTGCGGGATTCGCCAAGCCAGGCATAGCCTTTGACTTCAACGAACATTGGCTTTGCCATCAAAATTAATTCAGCATACTTTTCAGGATCTTTCAAAGTAAGACCTTTGACTGCTGTTATTCGAAAAACAGTTCTGCAGCCTTTTTTCTCAAATTTTGGAAATAATTTCAAAGACTCAAGGACTTTTTTCCAAAGTCCTGGTATTTTGCACATTGTGCCCTTGTAGAATGTTTCTTCATCGGGACCGTAAACGCTGATGTATAGATTAGTAGGCACGGCATTCTTTTTCAGCATTTCTTTTAATTTATTTGGTGTCGTACCATTAGTAACTAAAAATGCAGTAAATCCGCGAGATTTGATTTCTTTGAGTAATTCAATGATTTTCGGATAAAAAGTTGGCTCGCCATCAAGAGAAATTGCAAAATGCTGCGGATTCATGGCTTCAGCAAGCATTTTCTTTGTAACTTTTTCATTTCCGCCAAAGCCGGATAATTGCTTTCTTTGGGCTTCAATAGCAGAATCAATAATTTCTTCAGGATTATCCCATTCTTTTGCAGCTTTTGTTCTTCCAGGTCTGAACGTGCGCCAGCACCACTGGCAGTTTAAGTTGCAGAGGTTAAGAGTAGGAGTCATTTGCACGCATCTGTGGCTTTTTATACCATAGACAGATTTGTAACAGAGTTTTCCGCCGCGAAGAGCTTCTTTAGCCCAGCGGCATACTTCAACTCCCGTATGCAAGTGCTTTCCAACGACTCTGTAGCCAGAGTTCTGGTATTTTGCAATCAGCTCAGGCGTGAACTTTGCCATGTTTTGGTTTAGAAATTCTGTTTTAAAAGGATTATTTCTTCTGAAGAACCAGGACTTTTCTTGTGAGGCTTGAATGCACATAAATTTCGCCTCTGTTTACAACTTTCCAGGATTTTTTATTTACTAGGTTTTCAATCTTTGCATAATGCGGGTAAAGCATTGCAACATATCTGTTTTTTTCTAAAATGGAGTGTGCAGATTTCAAGAAACCAGAGTACAAACTTCTCAAATTTGGAGCGCCGATTTTAGAGCTTCTGCCGTAAGGCGGGTCAGTTGCAATAGCATAAACAGAATTTGGCTTGAAGTGCTCCTCTAATTTCAAGGCGTTGCCGTGCAGTAAGCCGTAGAATTTGATTTTGTAAAAATCGAGATTTGTCTTGCTGGCATTTATCATTTTACTGTCCATGTCAACGCCAATTATTTTTGTTCCAATTAAAGCAGATTCAATCAAAGTACTTGAAGTGCCGCAGAATGGATCCAGTAGTAGCTCTTTTTCTTTAACTCTGGACAGATTTACTAAAAGGCGGGCTAATTTGGGCTTCAGGGCAGTCGGATGGAAAGCAGGCTTTTTCTGCGGTTCCCGATCCTTAAATCTGCCTTTCTCAGCTTTCCATATTAATTTAGTGATATGAGAGATTTTATCATCAATAAAGAATTGAACAGTTGTTTTGGGATATTCTAAACTAACTTCAGGTTCGATTCCTTTTCTTGTGCGCGCGATAGACCACCAGATAGGCGATGCTAATCTGCCTTCAATGTCTGGCTGTTCAAGGCCAGTCAGGTCTTCAACTCTGACGCAATACGGTAGTTTCACAAAACCCCAGTTAACTTTGTCCAGGTCTTTCAGATATAACTTTTTAAGAGATACAATCAGTATACCTGAATGCCTGAGCAAAGCAGAGCGCTCAGAAATCTTCTTGATGTCTTTTTCAGATGCGCTAGAGTCAATAATAACGATTGGAAACTTCTTTGATAGGGTTTTGAACTTCAGGCCGTACGCTTCAAAAAGCGCTCCGAGCTCAGCAAATGCGAGCTCGTAAGAGTCCCCTGACAAGTGGAATAAATATTTCATAGAAAAAAATAATTTATTTCAACTTGCGTTTGAGAAGTGCGTGCTGTTCTCCGAGTGTGTGTAGCAGCTTGTCAAGATGTGATTCAACGCGCTCAATTCGTCTGTCTATAATAACGATGTATTTGAGGCTCCAAATTACTCCAATCAATAAGCCAAACACTGTGGCCCAAAGTACTATTTCGCCAGGTTCTAACACCATGGTTTACCTCCCTAATAGAATAAGAATAAGAAAAAAGAGTATAAAAAACTTTGCTAAAGCTCTTCTGTGCCTTCTTCAGGTGCAGCTGTCGGCTCGCCTTCTGCAGGCGTCGCATTGCCGCGTTCAACTTTAGCGAAACTTGGTGTTACGACAAGGAAATTTTCTCCGAAACCCGCAATATCTCCTTCATTTGCTTCGACAGTCTTTTTTATCTTGTCTATTGCGCGCTTCAGTTCTGTAATGTCCTTTTCCTTCAGTGGGCCAATATTTAGTATGCTGATAGTATTACCTTCTCTTACTGAGTTTAATACCATCTTTATATCTTCGTATTTCGTCAGCGTATATGGCTTCACCAATACCTTTGAGTGCTGGTCTTTTAGGTCAGCCTCAAGCTCTACGTAGTCTTCTCCAAGCTCCACTCCACTTTCTGAGCTAAACATCGTGTCAAACTTTTTTTTGATAGAACCCCAAACCATTTTTTTCTCCTTCAATATGATTCAGCCAAAAATGCTTGTTCCTTTCAAGTAGGCATTTTTAGCTGCCCAGCAAAATCTGCGATTTTGCTTGGTTTTGTTACTATGTGATTTTTACACTCAAATATAAAGTTTTTGTAATCGCAGTAAACATACAACCTTTTTTCCAAAGACTTTGACGAAAAACGCAGGTTTAGTTATATTAGGTATGAGAAATTATTGCAATATGACAAAATTAGACCCTTTAAGCAATTTTGTTATCCGGCGAAATCTGTTTAGATTTCAGCCATATGACAAATTAGTTGCCTTTCTGAGCGCCTTCAAGCAAACTTGTCAAATTCCAGATTTGTGTCCTTGCGTAAGGGCTCAAATTTGGGTCAAGGCTTAAATCTTCGACTTTTTGCAGGGCAGCATCAATTTTTACCGCAACGTCTCCAGCGAGTAGGTTTTCTCTTATACCTTCGAGAGCATCGCGTACGTTTTTGGAAATTGAGGAATCTGAGGTCAGAGAAGAAAGCAATTCATTGACTTCTGTTAAATCTGCCATTTTCACAACCTCGTTACTTAACAAGCGACACCTCAATTAGATTTAAAGGCTAATCTGATTATTTTATAAGAGTTTCCGTTAGACTTTCAGTCTTCTCATAGACAGCGATTGCTAAAACCACGCCGATTGCGTTCGCCGCAATGTCGCCCAAAGAGGCAAAACGTCCAGGAATATACAGCTGTATGATTTCCATACTTATACTATATGCAAAAGCAAAAAGCATGGAATATACAATCGCACCCGAGTTTTCTCTGATTGCAAGGTAAACCAAAACCGCAAATACAAAGAATGCAAAAATATGAATGCTTTTGTCTCCTATAATCTTTGCATACGGGGCTTCAATAATTGTAAAATATAATATTATAGTTGCCCAGATAACTGCAAGCAGAAATGGAACTTTCCTAATATCCATTTACTTTAGTTCTGCACTTATCTCTTTCTGCAGTTCTATCAGAGATTCTTTTGTTTTTGTCTCTTGCTTGTCCAAGCTCTTTACTCTGATGTCAAGCTCTGTTTTCCTTTCTTCGAGCTCATTTTTCAATTCTTCAGGTTTCTTTTCAATCAGAAGCTCGCCAACCATCTTGTAGATCGGTGGCTTTGCTTTAACAAGTTCAGCAAGAGCATTTTCAACTTCTGCTAATTGCAATTGGAATTGCTGCTTTTGTGCTGAGAATATAGATAGTCTTTGCTGCAATAGCTGCAGTTCAGCAAATTTTTCCTGCGTTGCCTTTGAAATTTGTTTCTCAACCATTTTTAACTCCTTTCAATGTCTTTTCAATGACTGATATCAAGCCTAATAAAGTATTTGTCACAGCTCGAAAAGCAGTCGCATCTTCTGCTTTTATTTCAATTGTCAATTTATTTTTCTCTTTTTTTAATTTGTAGCTTGCCCGTTCAGACTCCGATTTTTCTTCGGGATGAAGAGCATTGTAGTAAGATTCAATTTCATTTTCAGGGCATTCAAGTTGAATCTTAGATGAGAACATTTAGCGTGCCTTGACTTTCTTCAGAGTCTCAGGCCTTGTTTTCAATACGATTCTTGAGCCGCAATAGGGGCAGATAATTCTTTTTTCTATGTCCTTAGGGGACAACTGGTGCTGGCATTCAAAGCATTTATACATTTTTCTTTGCCTCTTCTTTTTGTCTTTCAATTTCTAAGAGTGCTGCTGGCACTTCTAACATCGGTTTTCCAGTGATGCCAGGCTCATAAGCCCTGCCTGCGAATTTTACTTCGCAGTGCTTGCAATACCATATGCCTGATGCTAATCTTTTGACTGCAAATTTGAAACAGAATGGGCATTTGTGCTTACATTTCTGCAAGCGTTCAATTTCTAGAACTTTCTTTCTAATTTTGAGGCCGTATCTTGCGCCCCATCGTCCTGTTGAGCCAACTTTCTTGGTTTTCATTTTGTGCGTTAGCGAAAAATGATCTGCTAAAAGGTTTCCTTTTAGCTTTATTGTGTCAAAGCATGTTTTTGCTTTTATAAAGTTTTAGCGCCGGCGGCAGGATTTGAACCTGCAAGCCGCAGGGCGGCACTCGCTCTCAGGGCGAGCGGAATCTCCTGCAAAGGAGACTAACTGATGAAGCTAATCGGCTTTGTACCAGGCTATCCGACGCCGGCTTAACCTTCATAACTAAAGGGGGTTTTTTAAATGCGACGTTTAAGGACATATAGCAATAAAATCCCGTTAGTAGTCACGCAAATTTAATTAGCCTATGTATTTTTCAGCTTAATATGCCAGAAAAGAAATCAAAGTTTGCAAGTAAGTTCAAATTCCTAGAAAAGGCCGTTACAGCAGATGTAGCCTTTGAAGCCTACGGTAAGAACCTGGCAGAGGTTTTCGCTAATGCTGCTTTAGCCACAGCTGAAACAATGGTTGGAACTGACGCCGTAATGCCAAAAATGCAGAAAGTAATCAAACTGCAAAACAAGGATGTGAATGCATTGCTCATAGATTTTCTCAATGAAATAGTATATTACAAAGACGCAGAGCAAGTGCTGTTAGTTAAATTTGATGTTAACATTAAAGAAAACAAGGAAACTGGGATTTATGTTCTGACAGCAAAGATTGCCGGCGAGCCAATTGATTACAAGAAACACCAATTAAGAGCAGACGTAAAAGCAGCAACATATCACATGTTTGAACTAAAGCAGCACGGCAAAACATGGACCGCACGGGTTGTACTCGATATCTAAGCTCTATCAGAACGACATTTCTCTTTCTTCTGAAAGTGATGTTCCTCTTTCTGCTGGCAGCGATATATTCTCAAATATTCTTCGTCTATTTTGCGTGCCAAATCGTTATGTATCTGTTTAGCGCGTTCATTAAAACTAGACTTGTAAACTTTGGTGTAAAGAGTGTCATTGCACGTATTTAATTCAAACTCAGCAAAAGGTTTTGTGGGGGCGTAGGAACCAATTCGCATGCTTATGCGCGTCTCGCCGGTTGCAGCAGGTCCAGGAATATGAACGTGGTCTAAAAGAGCGAAAGTGTTTGAATTACCTTCAAAAGCTCCAATAATGCGATAGCCGTCGGCGTAACCATTATATCTCGTGTAAACTCCAACTATCAATTGAGTGTTTTCCAATAACCACTTCGGTATAACTTTTTGAAAAGGATTCTCAAAGAATCTCGAATACCAAAACTTAAGTGTCAAAGCCGGATCTAAGATAGCAAAATATCCCTCCTCAACCTTTTTCTCAAAGATTTCGCGCGCACTTTCTATTTCCTTTTTCGAGCTAGGCTTGTCAAACCAAGCCATCTGTTCGTTTTGTGAGTCAGGTATTCGCCATACTCTCATTTTACTTCCTGCGAGTAATCCTCTAACATCTTTTAGAGTTTATTCTACGGAAACCGCCGAATAATTTAAAAAGAGGGATCAGTAAATAATCTGATGGAAGCCAAGAGCGCGCTAGCCGAATTCGGTTTGAGCGATAAAGAGATAGCTGTTTATTTGGCCTGCATCAAAACAGGCGTGTCCAGCGTTGTCAGAATCGCGGAATTAACAGATTTACCAAAAAGCACTTGTTATGATATATTGCGCTCATTGATCGCAGAAGGTCTGTGCACTTCAGTAATAAAAGAGAAAGTGCAATATTTTGAGGCTGTCGGTCCCGAAATTTTGCTTACTAAATTGAAAGAAAAAGAAACGAAACTCAAAGCTGTATTGCCGGCACTCAAATCTATGCGGGCGACTGCAGCCACAAAGCCTTCTGTGGAATTATATTTGGGAAAGGAAGGTGTAAAGTCAATATACGATGAAGTTCTTAAAACAAAGAAAGAATTTTTAGTTCTAGGCAATCACTTGCGTTTTGCAGATTTTTTCAAATGGTTTTCAGATCAATTTATACTTCGCAGAGTAAAAGCAAAAATACCCTGTAGATATATCGCAGAGCAATCTGAATTAAGTCGCGCCGTGAAAAAACAGGATAAAGATGAATTGCGGCAAACACACATAAACGCAATTATGAATACGCAAAAAGCAGAATGCTATATTTTTGGAGACAAGGTCGCATTTGTTGTGCTATCGAAGAACGAACCAATCGGAGTACTCATAGAAAACAAAGACATTGCAAATTTACAAAGAATGCTATTTGGGCATGTTTGGAAAAGCTAAAGTCGCGATATATAGAACATTTTAAATGGCTTTATTAAAATTGAAATTATGTGGTAAAGGCAACCTTAATTGAAAAATTCAGAGATGAATTATTCAAATATTGGGCAGGCAAAAGTCCTTTGCACGATTTAGATGTTCTTTGGCAAAAGGTAGGCAAAGATCTTGAGCATCATTTAATGACAGAAAAGCCGTTTGAAACAGAGAGCTGCGGCCAATGTTCAAACTCTGCTTGGGGAGAATATGTGAAAGGTGAATTAACTCTCGATACAGAATACGGAGAAGTCCCTTGTTGCATAAATGGGGATGACTTCTGGGAAATGGAGGAGCGTCCAGAAGGAGAGTCTCTAACTGCAGAGGACGCTTTAGAGTATAAGATATGTTCAAGGTATGACGGGCCGAAGCCATACACAATAAAGGAAGTAAAAAAGTTTTTGCATATCAGAGATTTAATGCTTAACACATTAGGTTTCAAGCCAGGAGAATTTTTTGTCGAAAATTTGAAGAGGTCGAAACTCATTGACCTAGAAAAAATTGATATGAACGATGAGGTGCACATGAAGATAATTCATGGGGCGCAGGAAATCCCGCTCGAATTATATAATCCGAATAAGCTGCACGAAGGAATTCTGAAAGCAGGGCCAGATAGCAAAGGCACGCTATATGATATTGCATCAAAATTGTGGGGACACTACAAAGATAACGACAAAGTGCGAAAGATACTTGCACCGAGTATGGCTTCCCGTTTAACGTCTCTGAGTTCTTGGACAATGGAGCAATATGGGCTAGCTCAGGACGTATTATTTGGATATCTAATGAAAGAAGAGGAACTGAGCGCATTTCATATCGCTGTCAAAAAAAGTTTTGAACATACGGATGAACATGCATGGTATGAAGATTTGCATAAGTTTGTCAAAGATGAAAACAGGGTGCCGATAGTTAAAGACTTGATGAGATACATACAAGGCATTTCCTGCGCAATATCAGAAGAATAGAAAGATAAAACATTAAAAGTATCTGGTAGCTATTCAAGATATGATAAAAATGCCGACTGAGAGGCCGCCACTGAAGAAAATTTCTGACGTGTGCTGGGAAGTCTCATCTGACTACAAAAAAGATGAGCCCCGCATGTTAGTGCCAGCAAGAATTTTCGCAACGAAAAAACTGCTCGACCAGATGGATTTAGCGGTTTTTGAGCAGATTTCAAATGTGGCTTGTATGCCAGGCATACATAAACACGCGCTGTGCATGCCCGATGCCCACTGGGGATATGGATATCCTGTTGGCGGAGTTGCTGCTTTTGATACGGAGACGGGAATCATAAGTCCTGGCGGTATTGGATATGACATAAATTGCATCCATCCAGATACCAGAATTTTGACGAAGTATGGCTACTTTAGAAAGGTGAATGACTTTTCAAACGATTTCTCAAACGAAAACATATCTTTCATGGACTTAGAAGATAAGCAAAAGAAAAGTGCGAATGCTATTTTGTTTCTTAAAAAGAAAGCGAACAAGATTCTGAAGATTAAAACTAAATGTGGTGAGGAAATTCTATTGACAGAAGACCATCCAATTTATACGGGCAAAGATATGGTAGAAGCGGGTTCTGTTAAAATTGGTGATACTGCAGTTACTCACCCTTTTACTGGTGTCGAGTATGAAGAACCCGAAGAGAAAGTAATTTTGAACGAAAAGGATATTATCAAGCTAATAGGCGATAGACCTAAATTAATAAAAGAATTAAAAGATAAAGAACTTCTGCCTTTGAAAACAACTTCCAGGAAATTGCCAATCTTAGCAAAATTGTTGGGTTTTATAACAGGTGATGGCTGGTTAGGGCATTATTATTCTAAGAAAAGAAATATGAATATTTGGTCTATGCGTGCAATTGGAAAACCTAGTGATTTAGAAGAGGTGAAGAAGGACGTTGCTGAACTGGGCTACGAAGCTAACTTTACTAGCACCTTGCATTATGTAAGCGATTTGACAGAAATAGATGGTGGTAAAAGAAGAATAGATGGAAAGTCAACACAATTATTCATTAATTCGCAATCACTTAGTGTTTTGTTATGCGCTTTGGGAGTGCCAAAGGGAAATAAGTCTAGAACTAAAGTATCTATTCCGATGTGGATTAAAGAATCTCCTTTGTGGGTAAAACGCTTGTATTTGGCAGGTTTGTTCGGTGCCGAGCTAACTAAACCAATGCAGCGAAAGGGCGAATTTACAAGCTTTACAGAACCAAGCTTCAGCCAGAATAAGATTAACAGTTTAGAATTAGAAAACATGAATCTCCTTTTGGAGATAGTAAACTTACTTGCAGAGTTCGGAGTTAATGTTAACAAAATATATAGACAAAAGGGCGTTAGAAATTCTTATGGCGAAGAAACGCACAAGCTTTCTCTAAGAATTTCCGCAAAACTCGATAATCTGTTAAACCTATGGGGAAAAATTGGCTATGAATACTGCGAGGAAAGAAAGGAATTGTCGATGCTCGCTTTAGCATACTTAAAGTACAAAATAAATTTTCTAGCTAAGCTAAAGAAATTCATACAGAGGGTTAAAGAGCTTAAAGAAAATGGCATTTCAACCAGCGAAATATTTGTTGAAGCAACAAGTCGAGGTATAAGCAAATCATTTGTTGGGGGGCAGTTGTATCAGAAGCGATTAGGCTTAAGGATAACGCAAAATTTTCCAGCCTTCGAAGAATTTGTACGAGTGCACAAAATTGAAAATTCAGAATTTGTTTTAGACGAGATAGAAGAAATAACTGAATTACAATACAATGGATTTGTATACGACTTTACAATGAACGATACTAATCACAACTTTATTGCAAACGCTATAGTGTCGCATAACTGTGGAATGCGTTTAATCAAAACGGATTTGACCTGGGATGATGTCAAGCCGAAATTAAAGCCTCTTGTTGATACTTTATTCAACTTAGTCCCAGCAGGTGTCGGCGCACACGGCTTTGTGAGGTTAACAAATCAGCAGCACAAAGAAGTAATGATTGATGGAACAAAATGGTGTGTCAAAAATGGTTATGGCTGGGATGAAGACATTGAGAGAACGGAAGATGAAGGCGCGATTGAAGGCGCAGATCCAAGCAAAGTTTCCGAGAAAGCAATCAAGAGGGGTGCGCCTGAGTTAGGAACATTAGGTTCGGGGAATCATTATCTCGAAGTTCAAGTAGTAAAGCCAGAAAATATTTTCAATGAAAAATTAGCAAAACAACTCGGAATTTTTGAAAACCAGGTTTGCGTAATGGTTCACTGCGGGAGCAGAGGTTTCGGACATCAGATTTGCACTGATTACGTTGCTAATTTCCTGCCGAAAATGAATGGATGGGGAATAAAAGTAAGAGACCAGGAGCTGGCATGTGCTCCTTTCAGGACAAAGGAAGCTCAAGATTACCTAGCTGCAATGAGATGTGCAGCAAACTATGCTTTTGCAAATAGACAACTGATTTTACATAGAATAAGAGAAGGATTCTCACAAGTTTTCGGATTGGATGCGGAGAAACTGGGAATGCGTATGATTTATGATGTCGCGCACAACACTGCAAAAGTTGAGAAACACAAAATTGACGGCAAAGACCAAGAGTTAGTAATGCACAGAAAGGGTGCAACTCGCTGTTTCGGACCTGCAAGGAAGGAAGTTCCTAAATTGTACAAGGAAACTGGTCAGCCAGTGATTGTCGGCGGTTCAATGGAAACGGGCTCCTTCCTGTGTGTTGGAACTGACGAAGCAGATGAAATCACATTCGGGAGTACAATGCACGGTTCTGGAAGAACCATGTCAAGAACCCAGGCAAAACGCACTTTCAGAGGAACAGACCTGCAGAAGAAAATGCAGGAGCACGGAATTTATGTTCATGCGGTCTCCATGTCAGAATTAGCTGAAGAAGCGGGCGGAGCTTACAAAGACATTAATGAAGTTGTTGATACGATGGAAATAGCCGGAGTTTCAAAAAAAGTCTGCAGATTTCTGCCCGTGGGCAATGTGAAAGGCTAAGCTCTCGGGAAATAAGGACTGAAAATTGGCTGGGAATATTATCAAAAACGTTTGTTGACATCAGCTGTTCTCCTTCAGTAACAAATTTAAATCTTATTTATCTCCTAGAAGCCCCATGGCTATAGCGTCATCATCTTTTATTCACGTTCACGTCTCTCCCAAAGATTGGCCAGATAGAATTGTTGAATTCAGAACTTGTTATGAAGAAGTCATATCTAACGGCTCTAATGACAAGCGCTATCTCAATGGTTTGCGTGCAATAGTTGGACACTTGCTAGAGCCGATTGGTCATGAGTTTTGCGAAGTTATGGAAAAGAAAGGCTATGGTAGTGAGAAACTTGGCAACATGGCTGCGTTTAAGATTTTAGACGGCGAAACTGTTCGTTTTAATAACGTCTATTTGGAAGATAAGACACACAAACTTCTTCGGGATTTTTATGTAGCACAACCAAATGAAGAAGACTTGGACGCAGGTCTTAGAAAATTTTTAGGTTCACTTGCAAAGGTGCCAAACCCACAGGAAATCAAAGATTTGAAATCAGTGTGCCATCGTTACCTGCAAGGGAATGAAGTCGGCGCCTTTGGAGCTGTTAAAAACATCTTGCAGTCAATACGAGCTGAAGAATATTCAAATTTCGAACGCGCAACATGGGGCTCATGCTATTATCTAGAGAATTCAAATCTAGGCTTTCCTTTTATGCTCCTGCTGCCTGCAATCATGTATGTAGCGCCGTGCAACGAGTCCGCAACGAATGGGGATAAGGGCATGGGTGCGCTTTTAGAAACAAAAGCGCAGTATGAGCAGCCTCCGCTCATAAATCCGGAAGAGCTTTTGAAAAAAGCAAAAACCTTGGACCCTTTCCATCTTCCGCCGATTGTAGGGAGCTTGCCAGACAAAGCTTGCTTCGAGAAACTGGTTTTGGATATACCTTCCGATACTTATAGCGTGAGTCATTCACAGATTCCCTCAGACCATAAGCAAGACACGCTTTGGACAGGGAATATGTTCATACCCACATTACCCGCTACACATCCAGCAAAACAAAGCCGGCATAAAAGAAAATCAAAAAAGCAAAAAGCGATTTTGCAAACATTAGACAGTTTTTTGGATTAACGTCCGGGTTCGTGCTTCTTTATTAATTTGGAGTAATCTCTGTATATTTTGTAGAGCGATGTTGTTAGAATGATTCCGATTATAAGCATCATTAAGTCTGTTAGTCTTATGTAATTGAAATAAGCCCCAATATATTTCTGATAGACTGTAGCTAGCAATGAAATTCCGAGCAGAAGATTAATCACTATGACTACCAGTAGCAGTTGTAAAGGTGCCGTATCTCTGCCTTTACCCATTAACGATCTTAACCTTAAAGTTATTATGAAAGATATTCCTAAGAAGATTACTGCAATCAAATCCATTATTGCGTAAATTCCTA
>Ga0315285_10001788_pt1 | contig 22581 bp, 20 predicted proteins | sample YL17G09_36_MG_FD_203698 | JGI IMG/M metagenome (GOLD analysis project Ga0315285, IMG submission 203698) | Sediment microbial communities from Yellowstone Lake, YNP, Wyoming, USA - YL17G09_36 | ecosystem: Environmental > Aquatic > Freshwater > Lake > Sediment | place: USA: Wyoming | collected... | reverse complement strand
AACAGTGTGCTATACTTTCGCTCAAGAACCTGTTGCATCTCCATGCCCATGAGTATACGGCAACAGATGCATATTGTAAAGTTTATTTTTTAACGAGCGCTAAACGGAGCCTCTACCTGCTCGTGCTTGACGCGCGCCAGGACGAAAAACAGTGCCGGCTCGAATACTGGCTGCGGCTGGTGCAAAGCTGCGGCGGCGACTCGCCGGTGGTTGTCGTGGTCAACAAGATCGACGACGGCCGGCTGAAACTGGACCGGAACGGGTTGATCCTGAAGTACGCGCCCAACCTGAAGGGGTTTGTGGAGACCTCCTGCGAATCGCTCGACGGAATCGCCGAACTGCGCGAGCGGATCGCGCGGGAAGTGAACGCGCTCGAGCACGTCGACAGCCGGCTGCCCGTCTCGTATTTCGCCGTTAAGGAGGATCTCGAAGCCAAAGCCGGGCGCACGCCCCATATGCGGTGGGACGAGTATACGGGGGTGTGTGCCAAACAGGGCGTGACCGGCGGCGAGGACCAGGAGCGGCTGGCACAATTCCTTCACGACTTGGGGGTAATCCTCAGCTTTCGTGACGGTCCGCTCGCGGGGTTAGGCGTGCTGTCGCCGCGGTGGGTGACGTCCGGCGTGTACGCCATCATCACGAGCGAGCGGCTCAACCAGGCCGGCGGCGTGTTGCGCCGCGATTGCCTCGAACAGGTCCTGCGTCCGGATGAGTATCCGCCTGACAAGCGTAACTTCATCATCGAGATGATGAAGAAGTTTGAACTCTACTTCGCGTTTCACGAGGGCGGGGACGAGCGGTGGCTGATTCCCGGGTTGCTCGACAAGGAGCGGCCGGAGATCGAGTGGGATGAGGCGGAGGCGGTCAGGTTTGAATACCGGTATGCAGTGTTGCCGGGCAGCGTGATCTGGCGGTTTATCGTTCGCAACCACACCATGCTTGACAAGCAGAAGCCCGTATACTGGCGCAGCGGCGTGGTGCTGCACATCGACGGCGCCGAGGCGCTGATGGTGGCCGACGAGGAAGGCAAGCGGCTGTCGATCAGCGTGCGCGGGCCGAGCCCGGTGCTGCGGCGGTCGGCGTTGACGCATATCCGGATGGAACTCGAGCATATCCACAGCAACCTGCACCGAATCGACGCCAAAGGAAAAGTCCCCTTGCCGGATCAACTGGATGTGGCCGTCGACTACCATCACCTGCTCAAACTCGAGGAACTTGGCGAACTCGAGTTTCTGCCGGAAGGCGCGGATCACAAGTATCGCGTCGCCGAATTGCTCGAAGGCGTCAGCGGCAAAGGCCAGCGCGTCCGCGAGCGCCAACGATGCCAGGACGCCAAAGACTGGTCTCGCACCGAGCGCAACGAGGTCTTTATCAGCTACAGCCACAAAGACAAAAAGTGGCTGGACGCCCTAAAAACCACCCTGGCACCGCTCACCCGAGACAAAACACTCCACCTGTGGGACGACTCGCGCATCCGCCCGGGAGACAAGTGGCGTGACGAGATCCGCCTCGCCCTCGAACGCGCAAAGATCGGCGTCCTCCTCGTCACCCCCGAATTTCTCGCCTCCGACTTCATCGCCAAGAACGAACTCCCGCCCCTCCTCGACGCCGCCGAAAATGAAGGCCTCACGCTGTTCTGGATTCCACTAAAACACAGCCTCTACAATTACACGCCTATCAACGACTATCAGGCCGCCTGGCCCCCAGACAAGCCGCTCGATATCCTCGGCAAAGGACAGGCAAAAGCCCTCGCCCAAATCGGCGAGCAATTGAAAAAGGCATACGACACACCATGACACGCGCCGTCACTGACGGATAGCGAGTAAACACAAAGAAGTTCATCCAAGCGGAGTGGGCTCCCCCTGGCAGCTTATTCATCAAAAGAGATTTCAGAGCGAGTAGCCAAGGCGAGAAGCAACGGCTGGCGGGACTTAAGTCTTTCCGGCTGCAATGTGCAGGACGACGATCTTTGCAGGATCCTAAGTGAGGTCGGCGTCGAACGGATTCGCACGCTGTTTCTTGGCTACAATCGGCTTTCCACCCTTCCTCCTGCGATAGGCAAGCTCGGTTCTCTGTGGCTACTTGATCTGCAAGAGAATCAGCTTACCACCCTCCCACCAGAGATTTGCCAACTCACTGCTCTAACCGAACTGCGGCTCTTTAGCAATCGTCTCACTCAACTGGCGCCGGAATTTGGCAGACTCACAGGGCTCAACTGGCTGAGCCTTGTAAAGAACCGGCTCTTGAGACTTCCTTCAGAGATTGGTCGACTCGTGAAGCTAGCACACTTTTTCGTTGGTAGTAATAAGCTTTCTTCGCTGCCGCCTGAGATTGGGCAGCTGAGAGCATTAGAAACGCTTAGCGTGGCACACAACAGACTTTCCATTCTCCCGGCGGAGGTCGGCCAGTTGGCTCACCTGAAACTGCTAGATCTGCACAAAAATAGGCTTCGCACTCTTCCTCCAAACGTAGGTCAGCTTGTTGAACTCGAGTGGCTGGATCTTCGTCAGAACAAGCTTTCAACGCTTCCTGCAGAGGTTGGCCATCTTAATGCTCTCATAAGTGTAGATGATTCTGAGCACCTGTTGCTGCCCAAACAGCGGAAAAGGAATGGTCCTGTCCCTCCAGGCAAGAGCAAACACTATTTGGTGGCTAAACTTCCGGACGGCATCGAAGATGCGTGGTTGCGCGAGTTTGGAGAAATGCATCTAGTTCGGCCGCTGTTTGTCGTGGAGCCACAGACTACTTTTGCGGATGCTTGGGAGGTTTTCTGTTGTGACGTGCTGAACCGGCACTACAAATTGGGAAGCATCCGGCGGCGGAAAGCGCCGGAAGGCGGGATTGATCTGTATTGTGCAACCGAGAAGGTTGCATATCAGTGCAAGTCAGTCATGGAGTCAACGGGGAAATTCAGCGTGAGCAAGGCTGTTGCGTCGCTGAAGGCAGCGCTGGAGACGCGGAAGAAGCTGCCGTGGGTGAAGTATGTCATTTGCAGTAACGTGGATCTCACTGGAGCTCAAGAGCAGAAGCTGCAGGACGTTTTTCCGGACGTTGAATTCCTGACACCAAGCTTTTGGGTGCCGCGATGTCGGGAACAGTCCCGGTACTTGGGCGGTCGCTTTCGGCGGTTGCAGCGGATGTGAGGCGGGGACTACCTAAGACGATAGGCATGTGGGACATGAAGGACAAGACCAAAGATCGTCTCCCTCGTCATGCTTTGCTCAATGCCCCAGCCCCAGCCCGTGGCGTTGAGGGCCGACTTCGGCGAAGTCGGGCTACTTCGGCAAGGCGTGCTAACACTCTGACGCTTATTTGTACTTCCCCCGGAGGTCATTCAAATGGATTATTAGGAGGTCTTTGAGCATCCTGGCGGAATCGGATACTATGGTGACTCGGCTGTTGGGGGAGTTGATCCATCGGACGGGGATTTCGGTGATTTTGAGGTTTTGGGTACGGGCGATGTAGAGGAGTTCGGCGTCGAAACAGAACCGGTTGAGCGTTTGGCGCGGGAAGAGACGGTCGATCACGCCGCTGGTGACGGAACAGGTGTTCGTCTATACGGAGTGTTGCCATCCCTGTTTGGGAATCCAGATCTTACTCAACGTGGACCCGCTATTGAGTGACCCGAGCACGGGCATGATAAGACCTGAAATCGCTTCAACGGCTTTCTGTAAGTTTTGGGGAGGAGCTTCTGGTTGAGCTTTCTTGACAAAAGCGCTCCATTGAGCCTGCTTCTGTACATCCGCAAAAAACTGTTCAGTCAACGCAACAGGCTTCCCTTCTGGTATCGGTGCACGTCGTCTGCCGAATGTGTTGGATACGGCTTCACAAAGCGTGGCGCCATCAAAATCAAACATCCCAGACATCAGCCAGATATCATAGAAGTCTTTCATGCGGCTATTGGCAATTCCGAGCCGCACCATCGCTTCAAATTTTTCCGCGACAACGGAGTATCTTGAGTAGCCGTTCAAAGCGGGGGCGGGCATTCCAAGCAGAGAGGGGAAGATAACGGGTTCCGGGCTGGGGATGACAACATCGCCAAATCCTATGTCAATCTGTAGTGGTATGCGCGCATGATGAAGCCTCCCCTCCAAGTTCACCCGAATTTCATCATATTCCTGCTCTTCCCGGATAGGGGCGGCCCGTAGCGTTTCAGCCCGGTAAAACATCCCATCTTCCACTTCGGGGCGTATCTGAGAGACTTCTGTGAACGCATTGGAGATGCGGTCAACGCCCGGCGGTCCGGAAGCGAGAAGGTCAAGGTCTCGCGTGGTTCTGTAGTTCTGGCCTTTCCAGACGAGAAACATGCTCGCCCCCTTCAAAACGAACGTGTTCTTGTGCCGCGAAATGCTCAAGCGGTAGAGCAGCCGCTCTGTGGCGTAACGAGCGAGCAACAGGTTCAGGTTCTGCTTTTCTCTCCGAGCCATATTGAGCAGACGTTGGAAGGCGGAGTGTCCAGAATTCCGTTTTACGCCCATATGGCCTCTACGTAAGGCCGCATGATTTTGTATACCCTGCAGACTTCGGCGGCGCGCATGAGGTCGTCCACAGTAGCCTTTCGCGATCTCGCCGTTTCCCGCAGCGCCTCCACGGCCACATCCAGCCCGACCTTGTTTCTGAACTTGAAACAATCAGCGACGGTCTTGGCCGGGGAGTATATTCGGACGGTGACGCCGCTAATTTGATGACTTTGGATTCCAAAAGAAAAAGCTTCTCCTGAGACGTGAGTCACATTCAGCGGGGGGTAGTCAAAACGAGGACGCCAACGGGCTCGCTCTACGGCTATCCATACCGCATGCGGTATTTGTGTCGTTAGACCGTGGAAACTAAGTGCCGAGAGCAGGCAGATAACGGCTCCAGGCACCCGCTTGCTCACTTCCACAAGAGGAAGATGCTCCGTTGCCGCGGCTCCTGGCAGCGAAAAGAGAGCACGGCCAATGCGTGTCAGCTTGCCCTGTTGAAGCATGCGGTAGAGGATGTTTCGCGAAATGCCTCTGCGTTCGACATCACGCGTACTTATCAGCCCACCTTGCTTGGCGGCAAGCGCCACTACTCGATCCATATCATCCACGGCAATGCAAATCCTCTACACTTATTAACAAGTGTAGGGCTTTTGTTCCGCCTCGTCAAGCCTTTTCAGCGATCCTTGAGTGCCTGTTTGGCGATGGGCTGAAACTGCGCGGGCACCTTCGGACAATTTGCCTGCGCGGCTATTTGTACTTGTTGCGAATGGCGTTGAAGCGGGTTTTTAGGAGGTCTTTCAGCATTTGGGCGGAATCGGCGACGAGGGTTACGCGGCTGTTGGGCGAGTTTATCCATCTGACGGGGATTTCGGCGATTTTCAGGTTTTGGGCGCCGGCAATATAGAGGAGTTCGGCGTCGAAACAGAACCGGTCTAGCGTCTGGCGGGGGAAAATCTGGGTTGTGCTTTCGGCGGTGAAGGCTTTGAAGCCGCATTGGGTGTCGATGAAGCGTTCGCCGAGGAGGATGTGGGTGAGGCGGTTGAACGTCCGGCCCATGAACTCGCGCAGGGGCCGCTGGTGAAGCTCGACGTGGCTGCCGGGGCTGGACCTCGACCCGATAACGACGTCCGCGCCGTCCGCGAGCGGCCGCCACAGCTTGTCTGCTTCCGAGATGGGCGTTGATCCGTCGGCGTCGTAGAAGAGGCGGTATTTGCCTGTCGCAGCCAGCATTCCCTGTTTGACGGCATATCCTTTTCCCCTGTTGGGCGCGTATGAGATGAGGCGGACGTTGGGAAACTCGCGGCGGACGAGGTCGCTTGTCCCATCCCGGCTGCCGTCGTCCACGACGATGATCTCGAAGTCGTAATCTTGCCGAGCGAAATAGTCTAGGCAGTCGCGGAGAGTTTTGCCGATTCTGCCGGCTTCGTTGTAGGCGGGGATAACCAATGATAAACGTACAGTCAATAGAGCCACCCTCCCGTTTGCGAACAATGTAGGTCCGAATTCTGATTCGGACCGGTCGGGCAATCCGCCCGGTCCCATTCAGAGATGGGACCTACAACTACCCGAAAAGCGGGGACAGACACGGTTCAGACTGTCGGGCCGCGAAAAGCGGGGACAGACACGCTTTTTCCCAAACCGCCTACGGGCCGGGAAAAAGCGAGTCAGTCCCCGTTTTTCGCTTAGTCCCCGTTTTTCGCTGAAGTTTTTCACGGGCTCCGCAGTCCCCGTTTTTCGCTTATTCGAACTTGAATTTCTCGCCGAGGTACGTTTTGCGGGCGAGCGCGTTTTCGGCAATCTCCCTGGGTGTGCCGGCCACCATGACCTCGCCGTCGCTGAGGATATAAGCCCGGTCGGTTATTTCGAGTGTTTCGCGGACGTTGTGGTCGGTGATGAGCACGCCGATCCCTTTGTCTTTGAGCGCGGCGACGATTTCCTGGAGGTCGGCGACGGCGATTGGGTCGATTCCGGCGAACGGCTCGTCGAGCAGGAAAATTTTGGGTTCGGTAACGAGCGCCCTGCAGATTTCGGTACGCCGTCGTTCGCCGCCGGAGAGCGTATAGGCGGGGTGGTCGGCAAGATGGGCGATCCCGAGTTCCTGCATGAGGCCGTCGGCTCGGGCCCGGCGCTGGGCGCCGGTCAGCGGCTGGTACTCGAGGATGGCCAGCAGGTTCTGGCGCACGGTCAACTGGCGGAATATCGAGGGCTCCTGCGGGAGGTAGGCGATTCCCTGGCGGGCGCGCTGGTACATCGGCAGGCGGGTAACGTCTTTGCCGCAGAACCAGATCTGGCCCGACGATGGCCGCAGAAGGCCCACCACCATGTTGAACGAGGTGGTTTTTCCCGCGCCGTTCGGGCCGAGCAACCCGACGATTTCGCCCGCAGCCAGTTCTATTGAAACGTTTCGGACCACCGTTCGTCGCTTGAACTGTTTGTACAGTCCCTGCGTTTTCAGAAGCGGCTGCGGTGATTCGAGCAAAAGAAGAACTCCTTATTACTAGTTCGGTAACGTGTTTAAGCTGCGCGAAAAGCGGGTACAGCCACCTTTTTCAAACTGCCGAAAGAGGTGGCAGTCCCCGTTTTTTTCAGAAGCGGTTGCGGTGATTCGTGCAAAAAAAGGACTCCTTATTACTAATTCCGAAAAGCGGGTACAGCCACCTTTTTCAAACTGCCGAAAGAGGTGGCAGTCCCCGTTTTTCGGCTACTGGGCGGCCGGCTTTCCGGGGGCGATCATGCCCGGGTACGCGGACTCGAGCAGGCCCCGGTTGGCTTTAGTAAGATCCTGGCCCGCCAGTTTTTCCCTAGCCAGCAGGTCCTGGGTCTGTTTGTCGAGTTGTTTTCCGTTCCAGGCGGCTTTGTCATAGAACTTGGGGCTGGCCAGCACCTTGTTGATTTGCTTGATCAACCCCGACTTGTTCTCGACGAGCGTATCGACGGGCACCGACGTGATCATCTTCTGCGCGCTCTGGTCGAGTTGCGCCACCACTTGCTTGCCTGGCGACGGCGGCGCGGCGGCTTCGGCCCGGACTTTATTGAGCAGGCCCGGCCAATCGAGCACGTCTTGCTCACGCAACAACGACGGGTCGGTCACCGCGGCTGTCCCACCGAACCCCGAGCCGCCCCATTGCATCTCCGGGATCACCACGCCGTAAACCTGAAACGTCTTATCGGCCATATTGACCACGATGCGCTGGCCTCGGGATTCCTGGCCCTTCGGAGTCTTAATAATTGGTTCGCCCGTGAACGTCAATATGTCTTTGACCATATCCCAGTCGGCTTTTTCGGACTTGACAAGGATCTGCGGGTGGTCTACCACAACACGGCCTGTCAGGATCATGTTGGTAGGGTCGCCGCCGGCGGGCCATGTAAATCGGATTTCATTGGCGCTGATGGGCAGGCGCTTGCTCGGGTCTTTCGAGGAGAATAAAACGATTTTTGCCCCTTCGGTAAGCGATTCGATTGTGCCGTCGAGGCCCCCTTTAAACAAACCGGCCTCGACTTGGATTCTATCGTAATCGCCAGTGGCGGTGGTTGCCGTCTCGGCTGCCGCACCAGCCGCCGCCTGCCCGTATGCCTGGAATGCCGCGGCCAGCATCAGGATGAGAATGCCCGCCGCCCCTGCGTGTTTCATTGCTGTGCCCTTTCCAGCCGCAACGTTCCCGTCACGTCTGTGAGTACGATTTGTTTTTCTTTATGGTAAAGGCGAACGCTCGATGCCTTCAACTCGGAGTCGGGCGTCGTAATGCTCACGGGATAATCGCTTTTGGCAATCCCTTCGTCGTTGAGCCACTCGATGTCTCGCAACTCGAGTTTCATCTCGCCGATCTTGGCCGTAACTCCCTCTTTCAAGTAAGCGGACTTCGCTTCCTGGTACGAGCCGCCGCCCGCCTCGAGGTACATGTCTTCCATCTGCTCGTCCCGGCCGTAAATGACGGCGTGGGCATTCTGGAAGCTCCAGATATTCTCTTCGGTCAGCGAAAACGAATCGACGTGCAGCCAAAGCCGCGGCCGCCGTGCAGGACCGGACGTGGGGTCGCCGTCGAACAACCGGAAATCGGCGCCGCGCCCTTCCATATTGGCGTGCGGGCCGCCGGGGCCAGCGGAGGCCGGGGGTGCGGTGGGTGCGGCCGGCTTCCGGCCGTTGAACCCGTTGCCGCAGCCGGCGGCCGCGAACAGGACTAGCAGAAGAACGGTTTGCGCCCTTCTGTTCACACCGGCCCTCTTTCGTTTTTCGCGTACACCGCTTTGAGCCCTTTGAGCGTCAGGAGCGGGTCGACTTTGGTGATGGTTCGCGAGATACTTGCGATAACTTCGGCGAGCCCGCCGGTGGCGACGACCTTGGGTTTGACGCCCATCTCGGCGGCAAACCGGGCCACCGTGCCATCCACGAGGTCGGCATACCCGTACGTCAAGCCGGACCGGATACTGTCGACGGTGTTGCGGCCGATGACGTTGGGTGGTTTACTGATGTCGACCCGGGGCAGCTTCGCGCACTTCTCAAACAGGGCGTCGGCCGCGATCTGGAGGCCGGGGACGATAACGCCGCCGCGGTATTCATTCTTGGCGGTGACGGCGTCAAACGTGGTCGCCGTCCCAAAATCGATCACCACGACCGGGCCGCCATAATGCTCGATGGCCGCGACGGCGTTCACGATCCGGTCCGCGCCGATTTCCTTGGGGTTGTCGAACAGCAGGACCAGCCCGGTTTTGATGCCCGGGCCGACCATGACGGCGTCGACTTTGAAGACGGTCTGGCTGACGCGAAGCAGCGCCGCATCCAGTTGGGGGACAACGCTCGAGATGCAGCAGCCGCGGACTTTCGCGATGTCGGCGCCTTCCTGTTGGAACAGCAGGCTCAGGAGGAACCGCAGTTCGTCGGTGGTCCGGTAGTTGCCGGTCATAACGCGCCAGTGGGCGCACAACTGCTCGCCCTCAAACAAGCCAAGCACGGTGTTGGTGTTGCCGACATCCATTACGAGCAACATCAGTAGCAGTTCCGTTGAGGGCTGTCAGCCCGTTGCCGCGTGTTGTTGAACCGCGCTTTAGTGCGCATAGGGGAACCCGGCCCGTTTCACAGGTTTTCGACCAGCAGCGACATGTCGACGCACGGCGCCGAGTGCGTCAGGGCGCCCACGGAAATCACGTTGACGCCGGTTTCCGCCATCGAGCGGACGCGTTCGAGTGTGGCGTTGCCGCTGGCTTCGATGACGACGCGCTTTCCGCGTGCTTTTTTGGCGGCTTTGCGCATCTCCTCGAGGCTCATGTTATCGAGCATGATGGCGTCGGCTCCGGCTTGGAGCGCCTCGTCAAACTCGTTGAGGTTGGTCACCTCGACTTCGATTTTCATCAGGTGGTGTGCGCCGCCCGTGGCGCTCTGGACCGCCTGCCGGATGCCGCCGGCCGCCGCGATGTGGTTTTCCTTGATAACTATGCCGTTGAACAGCGTGTGCCGGTGGTTTTTCCCGCCGCCGTGGACCACGGCCCGCTTCTCGAGGCGGCGGAGCAGCGGGGTGGTCTTTCGGGTGTCGCAGATCGTTACATTCAACCCTTCAACGGCGGTGACATATTTCGCGGTCAACGTCGCCACCCCGGAAAGGTGCTGGACAAAGTTCATGGCGGTCCGCTCGCCGGTCAGCACGCCCCGCGTATTCCCGGAAAACGTGGCGATGTCGTCGCCGCATGAAAACCGGTCCGAGTCCGATAACGAGTCCCAATCCGAAATATCGGCGTTTATGGCATCGAAAACGAGGCGGAACACTTCGATCCCGCTCAACACGCCACTTTCCTTGGCCACAAGCTGGGCGCGGCACCGTCCGTCGGCGGGTACGGTGCGGGTGGTTGTAATGTCCTCCTGGCCGATATCTTCATCGAGCGCCATCTTGACCAGGTGCTCAAACGTCGTCGACATCAGACGGAAAACCTCCAGATTAAGGCGGCTAAGAAGCCGCAATTAGAATCTTTGTCCGCTAGCATCTACGCAGGGCGTGCAGATGCCGCAAACAAAGATTCTAAACGACGCATATTACCATAAATGCTTGCACAATTCGACTTCCCGAGCCCGTTCGGGGTAAGGATGACAGTAGAGAACCGGCCCGAAAGCGCCAGCCGTGGGCCCGCAAATGCCGCTAAACCTGCTCCAGTATTTTTTTTACCGTGTCCACCATATCTTGGCGGGCCACCGTGACCTGGGAGACCCGTCCGGCCTGGCGGTATGCGGCGTGGTCAGTGATATCTGCCCGTTCTTTCTTGCCGGCCAGGAGGTCCTTTACGGCGACCTGGCCGCGGGCCACCTCGTCCTCACCGAGGATCACGGCGACGGGGATCTGGTTGCGGTCGGCATGGCTCAACTGGCTCTTGAGATTCATCTTAGGGCCGAAGAAGGCTTCGGTCCGGACGCCGGCGGCGCGGAGTTCGGCCGCCACTTTCAGCGTTTCTCGGGCCGGCACCCTGCCCATGGTGACCACCAGCACCTGCACGGTCGTTTTCACCGTTGGAATGAGGCCCAGATGCGCGAGTGCGGAGGTTAGCCGGTCCAGCCCAACCGCCATTCCCGTGCATGGGATGTTCTGGTCTAAGAACCGTGATACCAACTGGTTATACCTGCCGCCGCCCATCACGGACCCGAACTCGGGCGTATCCGTCAGCACCGCTTCGAACACGGGGCCGGTGTAGTAATCCAACCCTCTGGCGAGGCTGGGGTCGAACTTCACGTGACGTTCCGGCAGGCCCAGGGCGTCCAGGTCTTCCGCCAACTCCTCGAGTTCGCGCAGGGCGGAATCGGCCGCCTCGCCGGGCGGCAGAACGCCGCGCAGCTTCTCAACCACCCCGGCGCGCGTATCGGCCTTGACGGCGATGAATTCGAGTATTTTCTCGACGGCTTGCCGCGTCAGGCCGACGCCGGGTATCGGGTCGCCGGACTCGTCGATTCTGCCGGGGCCCAGCTCGAGCCGGACGTTATCCACCCCGACCTTGGCGAGTTTGTCCACCACGCGCAGGACATGCTTCTGGCGGTCCTGCTCGGGAATGCCGCAGCCCTCGAGTACCGCGTCCATGAGGCGGCGCGTGTTGACCGTTACTTCGTAGCCTTCCACGCCGAGCGTGGTAAGGATTTCGCACATGATGGCGATGATTTCCGCGTCGAGCGCCACGTTTTCCGAACCCGCCGCGTCGATGTCGAGCTGGGTGAACTGCCTGAACCGGCCCGGCCCGGGTTTGTTGACCCGCCATACCGGGCCGGATGCGTACCGCCGGAACGGCACCTTGAGCCGGTCGGGATACTGCGCCAAGAGTCGCGCAAAACCCACGGTGAGGTCATACCGCAACGCGACGGGCTCGCCTTCCGGGGTCTCGAGGGTGAACAGTTCCTTGTTGGTCTCATCGCCGCCGGTGCCAAGCAGCGTTTCAAGGTGCTCGACCGCCGGGGTGTCGAGCGGCAGATAGCCATACTTCTCGTAAATGGCTTCGATAACGGCAATCACTGCCTTCCGCGGTATGAAATCCTGCGGAAGAAGGTCCTGAAAGCCTCTCAAAGTCCTTGGTTCGACAAAACGTCTCTGGTCCGGCATGGCAGATCCTTTTGACCCGGTTTTCAGGCCAAAGTTTACCCCAAAGGTTCTGTAAAACGGAAACAGGGGCGGCAAGTGGTCGTTTTATCGCCTTTATATGCCCATGGTGGCATGTCGCCCATGCGAGACTCAAAATCGTATAGAATGAGACGGCATTGTTGCGTCCGCCCGGAGAACAGGCGGTAAGGATATAACAAAATGCAGATTTTGGACAGTCTACTGTTGTGCCTGACGGTGCTCTTCTACCCGGCGGCGTGGTTGACGTTGTCAACCGGCGTAATGGCCGAAGCCGGCGCCATTGAGCTTGCACAAGCTGAACCGTCTGCGGCGCCCGCGGCTGAACCTCCTGCGCCGGCGGCGCCGGTTCCTGATGCAACCGAGGATGAGCTTGCCAATACGCCCGCGCGGCCGGTTGAGTTGCAGGACGTGATGGAGGAGGTGGCCGAATTGCGTGCTCAAGTGTTGCGGATGCAGCAGACGCTCGACACCTGGATGGAAACGTCGCTAGCCGATCTCAAGACGGAGAACGAGGCGCTGCGGCGGGAGTTGCGCGAACTTTACAAGAATGGCGGCGGGGCGGCGCCGCCGGTTCCCGCGCCGGATGCCGACCTCCTGCGCGATGTGATGACGCAACCTGAACCGGAAGGCCCCGAAGCCGAAGCCGCACCGCCGCCCGATCCCGAGGTTGTGAAAGCGGTGGCCGCGGGCGGTTATTTCAGCGTGGCGGAGTGGGGCGCCCCTCCGGAAGACGCGGCGAAGACTGACCCGCCGCGGGCGTCGTTGAAGGGGCTTGTTGCCGTGGTGCTGCCGGGAACGCCCGAGGAGGAACTCGGGGCGCTGGGCAGGCGGTTGCGCAACGAGTGCAACGCCTATGACAACATCAACATCGAGATCTTCGACGACCGGGCCGCGGCAGAATCCTTCAAGTCCGGCCAGCCCGTCGATTCCGCCCACAGGGTGTTGTCGGTCTCCCGCCACAAGGCTTCGGGCCGGGACGTGATCCTGTTGCTCGAGGGCGAGAGCGCGGTGGCGGTGCCGCTGGACGATTAGTAGTCGAGCATCACGTGGATGTCGGGCCAGTTCCGGCCTTGCTCCTCGTAATCCATGCCGTAACCGACCACGAATACGTTGTCGATTATGAAGCCGACGTAGCGCGAGTGGACTTGCACCTTGCGGCGCGCGGCTTTGTCGAGCAGCGTGCAGACTTCGAGGCTGGCGGGGTTCTGCGCGGCGAGGTAATCGACGATGCTGCGGGCGGTGAGGCCGGTGTCGATGATGTCTTCAATCACGAGTACGTGGCGGCCCGTCACGGGCTGCTCGGGCAGCAGGAGAAACTCGCAGCAACCCTGGCTGTGCGTGTGGCAATAGCTGCGGGCGCGGATGAAGTCGACGCTCGAGGGGACGGTAAGACGGCGCATCAGGTCGGAAGAGAAGATGAGGCTGCCTTTCAGCACGGTGATCAACAGGAGGTCTCGACCCTCGTAATCAGCCGAAATCTGTTGCGCGATTTCCTCAACCTTCTTCTGAATCTGCCCCGCCGTCAAGAGCGGCCGTTTCTTCAGTTCCATCGATAATGTCGACCTCCAGAAAACGTGCTGTAGACTCGGTCACGGCGGCGTGGGAGCTGACGGCGCCGCCAACCACCCACAGGATTTTGCCGCCGCCTGTCAACAGGATTTGGGCGTCGCGTTCAAAGGCTGGTACACCGGCATCCACGAAGTAATCCTGCAATTTTTTTGTGCCCGTCATCCCCAGCGGCGTGAACGAGTCGCCGGCGCGCCTTCGCCGGACGGACAGGTCCGCGCCCGCCGCGTCCGCATCGAAGACTTGCCGCCGTGCTGTGCAATACGCCGCCAGGTCAGGCGCGGGACGTTGCTCGAGCACGCGCGCGCGAAACATCCGGCCCAGCGCGGATGTGACGCCCGGCACGGCCAGCGGCGTCTCCGCCGTCTCGACGGCTTCCGGCGGCCGCAAGGGTTTGGTGTGCCGCCGCCCGTTCTGCAACTGCACGCCAGCGCCTAGATCGAACACTTCGCCCGTCGCCCCGTCCGCAACGAACCGTGCCGCGGCCACCACGCGATCAAAAGGCATATCGGTCACACCCAGCAGCCGGCCCAGCCGTGCCACCATCCGCCGCTGAAGTGATTCGGGTTCGTTGCGGAACCGGGCACGGTCAATCGCGGCGTCCTCAGACACACACCGGCCAAACGCGGCCCGGCCGAGGGTGTCGAGCAACTCGGCGTCGGCGCGCTGTGCTTCAGCAAACCGCAGCAGGGCCTCGCGCACCCGCGGGTTGTACCGCTCGGCGAGCAGCGGGAGCAGTTCGTGGCGGACCCGGTTGCGGGCGTACCGCACGTCGACATTGGTTGTGTCTTGCCGGTACTCGAGCCCGCGCTTCGCGACGTACGCCATCACCTCCGCGCGCGTGACGCCCAGCAGCGGCCGGATCACGCTCACGCCGCCCCAGGCGCCCACGGCGGGAATTCCCGCGGCGCCGCCCGGGGTGGTTCCGCGGATCAGGCGCATGAGGATGGTTTCGGCGTTGTCGTCGGCATGATGGCCCGTGGCGACGGCCTCGCACCCGCGCGCTCGAGCCACGCGTGTCAGGAACTCGTATCGGGCTGACCGCGCATACTCCTCGAACGACTTACCCGACCCCCGGCTTTCCTGATCGATCGGCCGCGACTCGACGTGAAACGGCAAACCGAGCCGGGCCGCCGTCTCGCCCACAAACTCGGCGTCGCGGCCGCTTTCGCCGTTACGCGTCTGGTGGTCGAAATGGGCCACCTCGAGTTGGAACTCCAACTCGATCAGGACGTTCAACAGGCACACCGAGTCCGCGCCGCCGGAAACCGCCGCAAGCAGCCGCGCCCCATCCCGCGCCATCGAATGCGCCCGCATAAACCCGCGCACGCGCGCCGTGAAGTGTTCAGATGTACTGGCCAAATTGCCTCCCATGTCTCAACTTAGCACCTTCCTGCGAACAGCCGCAAATGGGGTTTCGCGTATGGGGGGGTAAATGGAGACTGGGCACGAGACTGGAATACAAAGGGGACACCCCCGAATGGCGCTAACTTAAGGTGGCACGTACTTGCGCACCACGTTTTAGCCTGCTTTAGCAGGCTCCTGACCGTCTTCGGTCGGCCTTTGCACACCCGTCTTTAGACGGGGTGGTCGTAGCTTAACCCTTTTCGACAGCGCGCTTTAGCGTGACTTCAAGACTGCTTTAGCAGCAAGTTCGAGCTTTGAGGAGAACACTGTTAAGTTGCTTAAGTTAGCGCCATTCGGGACACCCCCCACAACTACCGGGGGGCGTCCCAACATGCGGAACATGGCCGAAACAAAAGGTGTGTCCGCGGTGTTGGCGTAATGATAGGCCAGGAAATGCAATATGGAAAAAGCTACGTTCGGGGCGGGGTTCTTTTGGGGCGTCGAAGAGGCGTTCCGGCACGTCAAAGGGGTGGTTTCGACGCAGGTGGGATTTTCCGGCGGTTATGTTGAAAACCCCAGCTACAAAGACGTTTGTACCGGAAACACCGGCCACGCCGAAGTCGTCCAACTTGAGTACGACCCCGCGGAAGTCAGTTATCGCGATTTGTTGTCGGTTTTTTGGAACATCCATGATCCGACGACGCCGAATCGCCAGGGGCCGGACGTGGGCGAGCAGTACCGGTCGGTGATTTTCTACCATACCGAGGAACAGCGCCGGCTCGCCGCGGAGTCCAAGGTTGAGTTGGAAAAATCAGGCCGGTTTGCGCGGCCCGTCGTTACGGCCATCGAACCCGCCGGGCCGTTCTACCGCGCCGAAGAATACCACCAGCGCTACCTCGAAAAGCGCGGCATGAAAGGCTGCCACATTTGGTGATTTCGGATTGCAGATTAAGAAGGGGCTAGAGCATTTTAACCTTGAAATGCCCCGCACTTACATGAGCAAAAAACGGGGACTGACTCGCCTCCGGCAGTTTGGAGGCGCCTTTTCGGCAGTTTGAAAAGCGTGTCTGTCCCCGCTTTTTGCGGCCTGCGGCTATACGCATCTCAACATTAAAGCGCCCTAGAAAAGCAGGACGGCGGCCCCAATTGGCGTGCCTCCGGAAAATGATTGGCGCCGCCCCGCACGGGTAAGAGGCGGCGCCATCGCGATTGGTTAAACAATCCGCTCGCGGACGATGTTCGCTTAACCGATCAGACGCCCAATCATGCCATTCAACACGGTAACCGGGTGTTCCTGATTGGGATACCGCAGCCATTCGACGTGGCCGTCCATGTAGAGGACATTGCAGCCGCCGGGCATGTGGCTGAAATCATCGCCGTTGCTGATTTGGTCCCACATTACGGCTAGTTCGCTCTGGGCCTTTGCAGTCGCGGCGGGATTGTTGATATCGGTGATCAGAAACCGCTCGATGCCCTCGCGGAGTCGGTACACCATATTGCCGCCGCCGTTTCCGTACACGGCGAACTCCTTGCCCGACTGTGCCTCGTATGCGGCGATTACCTCACTGTAAAGGCCCATGGCGGTCGCCATCAGCAGGGGAATGTCCACCTCTCTGTCCTTGTCGGCCTCCTGGATATACCATGCCCAGTCGCCGCCCCCGGTATATTCCGCAAGCAGCAGCGACCCGACACCCGTCAGCCATACGCACTCATCTTCAGCGGCCAACCCGTAGTACATGTAACTGCGGTCCTCGAACTGGGTCGGATCGAGTCCAGGGCTGTTTCCATGGTCGCCGCACCAACCGATTTCACCGCCGGGACACTCGATAAACTCGGCGGGATCGCTCGTCACGTCCGACGGGCAGAAATAAATCATCATGTCGGACAGGTATTCGGGGTAGATCGTTTCACCCGCAGGACATCCCACCCAGCCTTCGGCGTCGGGTTCATCGTTATTGCCCTCGGTACCCATGGGCGGGAACTTGCCGCCCTTGGACTCGTTTGCGTACATCTTGCACACAAGGCCCCACTGCTTGAGGTTGTTCTGGCAAGACGCTCTGCGGGCCGATTCCCGCGCCCGCGCAAGTGCAGGCAAGAGAATGGCCGCAAGTATGCCGATTATGGCAATGACCACAAGAAGCTCTATCAGAGTAAATCCCGTTTTCCTTCTCATAACTCCGCTCCTTTCTCCCTTTGTCCCTTGTCGCCATGAGATACTAAATTCACGTTGCGGAGCGCCCCGTGCTTCACCCCCGCAACCTCGGTTGTAATTAAGGATGAAAACCGAGCAATTTCAGAATAGCACTTTCCCTAGAAATTGCAAGGGGTTTCGCGGGAGTGGAGCAAGGCCCCTAAGAGGGTTGTTTGCAACAGGTTAAAGCAATCTCTGCCATGACACCCGTGGCTGGTCGCCGGAATTGTAGTTGCATTCAGGGGGAAAAACAGGACCATTTTGTCTGATTTGCCTGTTTCTATGGTTGAAGGATTTCGGCCACAAGAAAAACGAGGCGCTCGTTTGTTCCTTGGTTTAGAATATGTGAGGAGCCTTCTGACGCGCCATTACGAGGAGGTCGATTCGGCCCGCAACGAGGCGCAAGCCGAGTCCGAGCGCGAATACCTGGCTTTCGTCGAGGAAACCGCCTGAATTATTTGCGATCGGCCTCCCATGGGCACCCTACCCCCGCATCGAGAAAAGCCTCGACCAGATCCGGGTCGAAATGTTTTCCCTGCTCGCTTCTGACGTATTCGAGTGCCTCTTCCTGGCTGCTGTACCCTTTGCGGTAATGGCGCGGGCTGGTCATGGCGCAGTACACGTCGAGTATCTTGAGTGCGCGCGACAGCAACGGGATGGCAGAGCCCTCCAGCCCGTCGGGATAGCCGTCGCCGTCGAACGATTCATGGTGGGTTTTGACCACGTCGGCGATGTCTTTCAAGGCGTGGTTTTTTTCGACAATCTGGCCGCCAAGGTGGGGGTGCTGCTGGATGAACATCCACTCTTCGTAGCTGAGCAGGCCTTCTTTGAGCAGCACGTCGTTGGGAATCGAGATCTTGCCGATGTCGCGCAGCAGCGCGGCCCGCTCGAGGACAAGCTGGTCCTCGATGCCAAGGCCGATGGCGGCGGCGAACCGGGAGGCGTGGTCGGTGACTCTCCGGCTGCTTCCCGGGATCAGGCCCTCGCGGCAGTCCAGCGAATCGGCCAGTAAGAACAAGAGTTCCTCCTGCTGTTCGGCCGCGGCCAATGCCGTTTTCAGCGATCCGGCAAAATCGTTGGCAAGGCCGATGGCGGCCGGGGTGCCCGCGGGGAATTCGCCCGAGCCGCTGATAAACTGGAGTTGCACCCCCTGGGCTTCCGCCGCCTTCGCCGCCGCCTCATCAATCGCTCCACCGTCCGTAATCACCGCCAGCCGTTTCAGCATATGACCTCCCGCATTTTCGCGTTTCTTGTGTTTCATGGCTACACCTGCGGTTCCTCTTTTCCGTAGTAGCGGCGCAGGGCTTCCCGGATGTCTCCGGCTGCCGCTACGACGGGATCTACGCGCCGGCCCGTTGCCAGTTCCACTTCTTCAATCGCAATCAGGTTGAACGGATTCGCCATGGCCAGCACCAGGGAAGTCGGCGAAACGGCAATGGGCAGGCATTCGCGTGTCCTGGCCAGTTGGCTGCTTATGGTGCGAGTCGCGGCCTGATCCGCCACATGGCCCTCGAGCCGGACAAACGGCAGGCCCAGTTGGCGCGCCAGAACCCGCGCGACCACATCCTCGCTGGTCACCCCGTTTTCGACCAGTATGGCACCCAGGCGCCGCTGCGGCGAAATGGATTGTTCGGCTAACGCCGCCTTCAACTGCTCTTCGTCAACCAGCCCCAACTCCAGCAGGATCTCGCCGAGCCGCCGTCGCCGGCCCTCGGCATCAAACACCTCGGCCGACGCCGCCACCCGGCCTTCCGGGGGCGCAACCGGCCCGCTCAAGCAGGCGTTGGCCCGCCGGAGCAGGTCGACCTCCGCCCGTAACGATACGATCTCCTGGTGGGCCTCGTAGCGGTCGCGCAACGCTTCGGAAAGGCGCTGTGCCAGATTTCCTTCGGTTTCCCCGGCCAGTTCGGGCAAGGGCTGGCGGGCCTGCCACTCGAGTTCTTCGGTTTTGTATCGCGCCGCCTGCAGCAACAAATTCAGTTCCGCCACCCGCGTCTTGAGCTGCTCGACCCTGTCTTCCGCAACCTCCGCCGGTGCGGGCTGTTGCAGGGGCGCCGGAAGGTTTGCCGGCTGTCCGGGCCGCGGCAAACGGCCAATTTGTTCGGCCAGTTTATCTATTTCGGCCGCCAATCCCCCACGCATCTGGGCGATTTCCAAATTCCAAGCATTGAGCGCCACCTCAAAACGCTCGATAATGTCGTCATGTCCCGCCGGCATTACGGTCCCCTTTTCCCGCACACACTATATAGCAACAGGCCCTTATTCCGCCAGTCGCCGGGCTCGGCAAAAAAATGGTTGAAAAAAAACTTGTTCCCGCGGCCAGGAATGTTTTTTAATATAAGGGCGTTTTCTGGTGGAGAGGCGCTTTGAGCGCCAAGTGAATGTGGGTGCGCGGCAAAAAAGCCGGGAGAGGGGCTTTTTTGCAATGTCTGAAAGCGAAACCACAGTAACGTTACTGGTGCAACGCAACAGGAGGGAGAAAATGAAAAACATTTTTTCAAACTTTGTCGATCCGAGTGATTGGTGGTTCTGGCTTCTCATCCCGATCACGGGCCCGTTGTGGCTCATCGGCGAGATCCTGGCACTGTTGGGAATCGGTTAAGCCAGTCAGCTGATTCGGCAAGAAACGTTGGGGGTAAGGCTGGAAGGGGACGAGTGTCCCATTCCAGCCTGCCCTGATGCATCCTGTACCGTAGGGGGGAGCTTTTGCGGCAAGAGGCGCGTGAGCTCGTGGGGGGAACTTTTGTTCCATCGGAGGGGATAAACGTACCAGGCAGGCTGAATTCTGCCCAGGGATGCGCGGCCGTGGCAAAAAGTTGTTTGCCCCCCGGTCGTTGCATACAATCTCCGCCTGATGGGCAATTGTATCCGTAATACAACTCTTGGATTGCTGGCCGGATTGGCGCTAGCCTGCCCTGACGTATGGGGGCAGGCCCCTTCACTGTGCCTCGAGATCAGCCCCGAGCACCCCCTGCTCATCTTTCACTGCCCACCGGCTCCAACCGGCGACGCCATGGCCTATGCCCAATCCGTCATCCAAACCTGGCAATCGCTCCCCGAAGATGTGCGCCCGTTCGCTACCCTCCAGGTGGATGCGCGAGGTTCCAGCAGCACCGAACGCGACCTGTGGTTCCGCGAGCTTCTCCTGCCCCTGCAAGACGCTGACGTGCCGGCGGTGCTGCGTGTGGGGGCCGGGGTGTCCGTGCTGCATCCGGTGGAGCGGATTGCGGAGTTGCTGGAGGGTTTCTCTTGCGTCAAGGGCATCCAGGCGGTCGACCTTCCGTTTGAAGAATACGCCGAATTTGCTCGAGACGACCCGCTGGCCGTGCCGGCCGTGGTGAGGTGGCTCACGGGCGCAATCGACGCGGCCGCGCAACATGGCCGGTTCATATCTATCGAGCTGGACGAGATCCGGTGGCCGCGCGTGATGTCGAACGTCTCGTGCAGGCCGCTTTACGACAAGATCTTCGAGAAGCGGGCCTGCGTGGCGCCCGTAATGAAATACCGGGGGCCGCACACGGTCGCGCAGACTTCGGCGCTGCTGGGGCTGTGGCTCGAGGGGGCGGCGGTGCAATGGGGCGTGGCGCCGCATTCGGCATGGTACGCCGACTCGAGGTTCATCGAGCCGGGCGTGTTCGGCCCCTCGGAGCAGCCGCCCGCCATGCCGCCGGGCCTGTACCGCGCCATGATCGTCAACGGCGTGATGACGGGCGCCACGGTCTATTCGTTTTCCGCTTCGGACGATCTGTGGTTCGGCCCGCGCAGGTATTACTGGGACCAGGCCATCCATGGCACCCTTCACTCCGTAATTGCGGGCGGGCTGATCCCGCGCCGGGATTTTGTACTCAAGAAAACGCGGGTGGCCTACCAGCTCGCGCCCTCGGCCACGCCCGAGGATTTCCACCTCAACCTGCGCGACATCGACGGCGTGCTCGACAAAGGCTTCCTGATGCACGGCGCCTACGGCATGGAACGGCCGGGGCAGGTGCCCGAACTCATCCTCAACACGGGCCGCTACTTCTGGATACCGGTGCTGTCGGCGAACGCATCAAAAGACGCGCTGGCCCAGTTCGCCGCAGTGGTCCAGCCGGGCGTGCAGAACTCGCCACAGGCGTGGACCGAACTGCTGGCGAGGTCGTACACCGAACTGGACGGCGAAGGAACGGCCTTCATCGCGCGCGTGGGCCGGGCCACGTTCATCATGAACACCTGCGAGAACCGGTACGACGCCCAGACGTTCAAAGTCAAGGCCCCTGCGCCCGTGCGGGCGTTTACGGCGGCCCGGACCGATCAGGGCGTGCGGCTCGACTGGCCGTTCCGCGAGGGCGACCTCTCGTACAGGATCTACCGGAGAGTCGAACCGGAAACCGAATACGCCCTGCTGGCCGACGCGGCCGAGGATCGCGTCTATCTCGACGCCACCGCCGACGCCGCGCAAACCGTGGCGTATGCCATCACGGCGCTGACCAGCGACGAGGAAACCTACGAAGGGACCGTCAACTTCGGCGAGCACATCATCCTGAGCAACGTCGAGAGCCGCATCGATGAAGAGGCCGTGCTCACCCCGATGCTGGCCAACGCCGCGTCGCGCCCCATCGAGCGGCCGTCCACCGCACCGCAGAACGTCAAGCCGTGGTGGCCCGATATGACCGGCGTCCCGGAAGCCGCGATCGCCGACGCCGACGCCGTCGTCGAGAGAATCGAAGCGTGGGACCGGGCGTTCGCCCAGGAAAGCCTTGCCGAAATCCTGGATATCTACTCGAAAACGTACGAAGACCCGCAAGGATGGAACGTCCAATACGCCCGCAGGGCCTGGCAATGGTTTTTCGAGCACTACAACGCCTGCGCCATGCACCGGCAAATCCGACAGTGGGACTTCAGCAAGTACCTCACGCCGAAACAGACCGGCGGCACAAAACGGATTGGCGTCCTGCTCTACTGCCGGTTCAGCGGCTACGCCCTCAGCGACCCTCTCGGCCGCGTCGCCGACCTCCCCGCCTGGTTCCCCAGAACCGCCAACGGCGAAGTCTGGATCTATTTCGCCCAGGAAGACACCGCCTGGCGCGTCGTCCGAACCAACCCCGCTCTACCCAACTTCAAAGACATCCTCAGCTTCTCCGCCAGCCCCTACGACCCCATGCAAGTCGGGCCGGACTTGTAGCGGAGATTGAGCATGAGATTTGCAGCTATGACTCGAGATAAGGGACAAAAAGGACAAAAAGGACATAAGGGACATAAGTTTTCCGCCTTTTCAATTTGTTATGTCCCTTATGTCGTTTATGTCCCTTATGTCCCTTCCAAGGATGCACGACTGTTGGGCGCCGTATTTCGCGTATGAGGGCTGCGTGCACGGCCTGTGCGGAGCGCATCTGTTGCGCGAGTTGAAGTTCGCTCACGAGGAGCAGGGGCAGAGCTGGGCGTTGGAGATGTC
>Ga0315285_10001786_pt1 | contig 22588 bp, 41 predicted proteins | sample YL17G09_36_MG_FD_203698 | JGI IMG/M metagenome (GOLD analysis project Ga0315285, IMG submission 203698) | Sediment microbial communities from Yellowstone Lake, YNP, Wyoming, USA - YL17G09_36 | ecosystem: Environmental > Aquatic > Freshwater > Lake > Sediment | place: USA: Wyoming | collected... | reverse complement strand
GCCGACCGTATTACCCTCGGTCGAGATAGCAGTCGCGATCAAGATAAGACCGCGGATATTACTTACAATATCTTTTACCATAAATAAAAACCCTCCAGAGGGTCGAGTAAAAAAGGAGGAGAGAGGGTTAACTCTCTCCGGGTTCTGTTAATTAACCGCCCACTCCAGACATACGGAGACGGTTCCAGCTATCGTAAGAGGTAACATCGCCGCCTGTCCGTTTTGTAGTGTAAAACAGGACGTAAGGCTTATTAGTATACATATCGCGAATAACCCGGAAGCCTGTCCGGTCGACGATAGTATAACCCTCGAAAAAGTCACCATAAGCGACGGCGAGAGCGTCTTCGGCGACTTGTGGCATATCGTTACAAAAGACGACGCCTTTACCTAACAGGATCCGCTCGTCGCGATCGCGTAGGAACTCCGTCGACATAATGTACTCGCCGTTTCCAGTGGCTTTAAGAGTGATAACGTCGCCGAAAGTCGCTCGGTTCATTAACCAGACGGCGCGAGCTTGATACTCCTCCTTAATGCCGTTCTGTAACAGTTTCATGTCGTCGCCTTCGATAGCCGCTCCGATCGACGCGAGGGTCTGGATCTTGCCGCGTTGATAGGTTCCGTAAGAGTCCGCATCCGCATAAGCGAGAAGACCCTTCGGTTTTAATGCGCCATTACCTAACATAAACGCCGTATTCTCGTCGCGAGAAAGGCGAGCGGTAACTTTACCAGACAGCCACGACTCGACGTCGATACCCGCGTCGTCTAAGAACTTTTGGGTCGCTCGAGGTTGAGCAAAAAGCTCGTGAGCTTCGATAATCAGCTTTCCGACTTGCGGAGTATCTGTAATCGAACGAGGATCCACTTCGCCGACCCAACCGCCGGAGCCCGCTTCGTTGTCGTCGATTAAAAGTTCGACAGAGTCGCTCGCGATCGTCATAACGCTACAAACGGAACGGAGAGGAGACGTCTCGAATATGCGTTTAATCATACGAGAAGACACTTCCGGACGGATCATATAGCCGCCCGCCGGGTTATTACCCGCGAGCATATCTTTTGTCTGGATAGAGATCTCCTCCGCCGACAAGCCGCGGAAGTTCTTTTCGATCATACCGCGAACGCACTCCTCGGAGATCTTCGCGTCGATCTCGTAACCCTTGCGGAGATAGCGGGTAAACTCGTCGCCGTACTGTTTAAACTCGTCGACGACGCCGTCCGCACCGTTCGCACCTACACCGCGAGCGATTCGTTTCTGTAGATCCTTTACCAGAGCCTCGACCGCGGCACGTTCCCCGGCTTCCGCCTGTCTTGCTTTCTGGACTTCCTCCAGATTATCGCCGATCGACTTTACAAGATCTTGTAAGCCTTCGTGCGCCTTAACTTGATTCCCGAGGATCTTGTGTTCTTTCTGGACAGTCTCGATACCTGTCGCGATGAGATCCAGTTTTTCGGCGATTTGCTTGTCCATTATTAGGACTCCTATCTTATACGATTAAGGGAGCTCTCGATCCTTGCAGAAAAGAGCTTTTCGTTTATGCGGTCTAACTTTAACCCGATCTCTGTCTCTAAGGAAGCGTCCTCTCGACCTCCCTTCTCCTTATCTTCGCCGCCGGACTCCTCGCGAGCCGCCGTCGACTTAATTCTCGATATTAAAATCTTCCGACCCTCGGAGGATATCCCGAGGAGCTTTAACAAGTCTTCCACGTCCGACAGAGAATCGCAAGCCTCGCAGATAGTCGAGTCGACGCTTTTTTTACCGAACGGAGACTCGAGGTCGAGCTTTTTATAATACCTCTCGACAGTCGCTATCGCGTCCGACTTCTCCGCGTCCGACATAGCCGGACAAGGACGAGCCCCTACCAGAGCCGCCGCCGCCGAAAAGATCCCGCGAGGAACCGCGACGAGAGCTCCGTCGACGACGTCCGCGATCTGGAGAGAGTAAGCCTCGAACGAGCCGGACTTCGTAAGATCCAGCGAGAGGAAGGCGTCCCGGTATGATTCGGACGGAGCGTCGCTCGACCCGGTAAACTCTTTAACCCTCGCGCAAGCCTTCGACATATCCCACGGCGTCGAACGATCGGCGAGAGGAAGCTCTCCGAGACTTGCCGCGGATTTTACAGACTGGACTCGGGCTCCCGGGTTCATTGGTTCGGATACGAGAGAGATCTCCCATAATTCGACCTCTTTTATCAGTCGGAGGACGCGATCGCCTTCTCTCTGGTAGTCGACAGACTCCCGGCTCGGGATAGAGAACCCGATCGACATATCTGTCAGGACGTCTTGCTTCGCAAGAGCGTAAGCCTCCCGTCCTCGCTGGACTTCGAGGTTAATCTCGCCGCGGACGAACAATCCTTCCGGGGTCTCTTTTGCGAACTCGATCGGGAAGCCTCCGATAAGCTCTCCATTTTGATGCTGGAGGAGCATACGAACGGGACGACCTTCCGCGGAGTGACGGTTTAACGTATTCGCGAACGCTCCCGGGACGATAATATCGTCGCCGCGGTCGAGCTCATAAGTCGAGGCGAGACCCTCGATAATTCCTACCGGGACTCCGTTCCGGACGTTCTCTTTCGTCTCGGTCTGTTTAAAGCGACAGGATTTTTCGTAACGCTTGCCGATTACTAGATCCATTACAGACCCTCCTCGATAACTTCTCCGGAGTATTCGGATTTTAAATACTCCCTCGTATTCGTATCTTCGACCGGAGTCCCGTCGTCCTCGTATCCTGTCGACGTAGTCGTTACAGTCATCGGATCCGAAACGATATCGAACGAGCTCGGGTCGTCATAATCAAAAGGGACAGCGAGACCGCCGGGAGGGTTCTCGAGAGCCGTAAATCTAACTTTAACCATAAAGTCCCCGTTATTTTATCGCGAAGGTTAAATCGGTCGCTACTGGATCCTGCGTTCCGTTCGTCGATCTTAAAACGACCGCGAAAGTATCATTAAGGACAGCCGCGATCGGAGCCGAAAAAGATATCGTCTGTTTTGAGCTCGCCCCGATAATAGCAGACCCGACATAATTAACGCCGCCGTCCGAGAAAAGGACGCCATTTTTAAAAAGGGAGATCTCGTAAGTATTCGCGGTTAGTATCGCCGGGTTACTTAATGAGACCGAGACGTCGCATACTCCATTAAAAGCATCTTTTCCGATATAGCGAAGCGTCGATCCGGACGGTCTATCGAATCGAGAGGAAGACGAAGCGAGAACGCTTGTCCCTGCTACAATAACCCATAAGTTAACCGCGGTTATATCGGTTATCGTCGCATTACTACGGATCGCAAGAGCCCCGACCGGAGAAGTATTCGCGATCCCAGAGTTACCGGAGAAAGTCCAGTTAATCGAGGTCGCGGTAACTCCAGAGATAAAAGGAGATCCGGTCTTCGCTCCGTTTCCGAAGATAACCCCGACCGGAGCCGAACCCTCGACAGCCGAAAACATAGCCGCCGCCGCCTCGTTATAACAGGAGCCGAGGAGAATCGAGGTAAAGTTCCCGATAATCTCGAACTGGACTCCGGTATTACCGAACCCGGAACGCATACCGCGGAAGACAAGTCGACCGCCGTTAACCCCGGTAAACTGGAGACCCGCTCCAGACAAAAAGTTAATACAGTCGAGGAAGTATATCTCGGAGTTACCGTCTGTCGAATCGATCGCTCCGAGAGCTTGCGAGGATAGGACGCACCCGGAGACAGTAAAGACGCCCGGACTTTTTACGTTAAATAAACGACCCGTCCCGGAAAAAGCGTCGAGAACAAGGTTCGAGACCTGTCCGACCTTTCCTGTCCCGGTTCCATTGTCTCCGCTATTGATAAGAGCGACAGCCCCCGCGGAGGCGTCGAGGATAAGAGAGTCCGTCGTTAAAGACTGCGTTAACCCGAGAACGACCGCTCCGTCCTCGAAGTGTATCGGGAAGTTAACCGTAACCGCTCCGTTAATTAACCAGACGGATCCAGCCGGGAGAATTATCTTTCCTCCGACCGGGTCTGGAAAGGCGTTTCCGAGAGGCTGTCCGGGTTTAACGACTGTAAAATTATTATATTTAAGCTCGACCGAGTCGACGAAGTCCCGCATATTGAACGGGACAATCTGTCCGATATTGTTATCGGGAAAGGAGGCGAGTAATTGAGCCTTATTAAGCGTCGACATATTTAACCCTCGAGATCTATTACTTTACCGCTCTCTCGGTTAATTAACAATATCGAGCGATCCTTCCGGGATAATCCCGATATCCGAGTTCGCCGTCCGAACTCTCTCGAGCTTCCCGTCGATAAAGTATATCGCGGAGCATCGACAGTTTATCGTATTCCCGAGCGTCGCTCCGAGAGAAGTGTCCCCGGGATACATTAACCGCTCGCCGTGAACCGAGAACGCCTCCTCGAACGGTCTCCTCTGGAGATCCGCGAGGACGTGAGAGGGTCGAACCTTCTCGTCGCCTTGAGTATGCCACTCCTTAACCCGGTCGAGCTCCGAGACCCTGCTATCGTCCGCGAGAGGGCGAATCGACTCGTCGAGAGTATCCGCCTCGATATCCTTCGCTCCCTCCGCCGCGTTTTGGATCTCTGTCGTCGCGATTAACTGTCCACGATAAAGCGAGGAGTCCCGGAAGACCTGTCCCGCTCTCGCTCCGATTGCTACCCGGGAGACAGGAACCAGAGAATCGGACGCCTCCGCGACAGCGACGGCGACCGCTCGGTCGATCTCTTTTTGATTCGTCTCGGTTATATACCCGGCTCGCTTCGGAACCTCTGTATCTGTAAAGGCTCGTAGACGCTTGTCTCGTTTATGCTGATATTCCGCGATTCTCTCGTCTACCGAGATCGATCGGTTAAAGGCGAGGAGCTCGAACATACGACGGAGAAACGACGACTCCTTTCCCGGCTTCGCCGCGAGAAGATCCCTCGACTGTACCGTCCCGAACTCCTTTTCCGCTCTCCTGTAAGACGGGAGAAGTATTCCCTCGAAGTCGTCTTTATAGGTTCCAGCGTCGAAGACCGCTCCGGTCGCGCCATAAGTTAAGGCGAGATCCCGGGACAGGTTACGGAGGAGCTCCCGAGTCTTGATCGCGAGAGGCTTCTCGAGCTTTAACTTTTTCGCGAGATCCTCCTCCGCGAGAGCTTGCCGTTCCTCGACTGTAGACATTAAAGAGAGGCTCCGAATAGATAATCGACGATCGGCTCGCAGAATAACAAGGAAAGGAGAGCGAAGATAACGATAATCGAATCTCGTAACATTACGACCACTCCTCCTTATACTCCTCGAGGATTCTACTGTAATCCTCGTCCCGGAGCTTCCTCTCCAGCCATAAAGCCCGACGACCCCGGCGATCGTATACCTCGAACTCGAGCTCCTCGTCTTCCTCGGGATAACAGTCTTCCCACGCTCCCCACGTTCGCCCGGGAGATCCCGGAGAGTAGGATACGACTTTTATCTTACAAGGGATCCCGCTTACTCTTGAGTCAAACATTACAGACCCTCCTCGACGAACAAGCGATCGACGATCTTATAACCCTTCGGGATCTCGACCATTGCGTAATAAGCCTCCGGAACCCCGTCGTAAATATAACGACAAGCCGCGAGAATAAAAAAAGACTCCATATCGACGCATAGCATTAGAGAGCCCTCCGAGGAGACGACTTAAGATAACGGATCTCGACAAGACCGACGGAGGCGTTAAGCGTAGCGATCGCGGAGATCGCAGTCGGAGCGATACAGGAGAACGACTCGATCGAGCCGTCCTTAACGTAGCGGAAAAGGTAACTTTTCATTTTTTGCGCTTCCTTTTGTTTAACCCGGAGGAGCCTATCTCCATCCGTTAGAGATATCTTAATTCCTACTTTTGAGAATGTAAAGCGAAAAGGATAAAATAATCGCCGGGGAGAGTCCATCCTCCCGGACTTGTCTTCCGTCGTCTCCGGACGGGATCGATATCTTACTCCTCGGAAGGGATATCCGCCGGGTCGATAACCCGAATATCCGCGACGCCGTTTATATAACCGCCGTCTCCGTTCTTTACGAGACAGAGGATCGAATCCATATTCTCGCCTTCGATCATAGTATCGAAGGAAGTCCGAAGGATATCTCCCGAGCCTAACTTACAGACGACCTCGTCGTTCTCCGCGGTAATAACGTCCGCGATAAGGATCGAGATCTCGTCTCCAGCGACGCGGATCGGTTTTTTTGTCCAGATGATAGCCTGTTGCATAAAATTAACTCCTTTTTCCAGATTAAGAGAGACCGAAGTCCCTCGCCATTAACTCGACCTCCGTATCCGAGAAGGCTCGAGAGCCGTCGGGACGGACGATCGTCTTACAGTGAGAGCGGAAGTTATCCAGAGAGCGAGCCTTCTCCGCATTATCCGGAGAGGGAAGGTTATCGGACGTAAAAGCGTCCGACTCGACCGGGACGACGCCGGACGGCTTGTAAACACTGTCTCCGCCTTCGGAGAGCTCCTCGTAACCGACCCGGGCTCGAAGCTCGTTATCTGTAAGGATCGCGACTTTCTGGAGCTCGACAGCCTCTCCGATCGACCGAGCCTTAAGAGCCGGGATATCGATCGGGTTATAAGCGAGACAGAGATCCTCGGACGCTTTATATCGCGGCATAAGGAGACGAGTAAGCTCGTCGAGAAGGTTATCCGCCATCGGGAGAACCGCGTTCTCGTAAAACAGGAGACCGGAGACCTTAAGGTTATCCATAGTCATAGACTCGGACGAGATCGCGGACAGAGGGATCCCGTAAGCCGAAAAGATATCGTCCCGGACGACCTTCCGGTTATTCGCGAACTCCATATCCTTATTAGTCGTCGAGATTATCTTCGGCTCGACGTTATCGACGAGAACCTGTCTCCCTGCGTTAATCGCTCCCTCGTAGCTCTGGACTTGATCTTTCCATCGCTGGAACTGTTCGTCGGTAAGAGGCTCGTCGAGCTTAGAGACCCACGCGACAGAGGGTCTCGCGCCTCGCGAGAGGACGGATTTATTATTCGTATCGGCGAGGATAAATTGCTGTATCTGGAGCCATAACGGAGCCGCCTTCGGGAGACCCCGGAGACAGTTAACGGACGCCATCGGATTAAAATCTTTAACCTGAGCGAACTCCCGGGTCGCTTCCCGGTTCCAGTATCGATAACTTCCTCCGAGCTCGTTCGCCCTGTCGAGATAGTATTGTTCGGCGAAGTACGTCGACTGCCACCAGTAAGAACCCGCCGCTCCGAGATTAAAAGGATCGGTCGAGGCTTCGATCGTTACCTGTTGAGGCTTCGCGACGTAGATCTCCAGAGGCTCGGATCCCTTGTCGCCCGTAACCATAAAGAACGCTTCGCCCGTTATATCGTAAAAGCTCGAGTAAGCCTTAAGGAACGACGTCCGCGAGTCTTGCGGGTTCGGCTTGTTCAATAGATCGAGGATCGGATGATTCTCGAGAAAGGTCTTCGTCTTTTTGTCGTAGACTCGGATCGGGAGAGAGGAGAACGCCTCCGCCCGCATCGATACAGACTGGAAAAAAGGCGTACATTGTCGATAAAGACGACAGGCTTCGAGAGCCCGGAGATCCCCTTGTCCCGCGGAGCCTAGATAATCCGCGAAAGAGAACGGAGCGTCCGAGTAACCGATCCCGCACTCCGCGAGATATCCCTTTTCCTCGACAGCGACAGGAGCGGAGGATCTGTTAAAAGCGTTCTTTATCCTGTCTTTTATGCTCATTAAGCGACCCTTATCGATATCTCTTTCGTCTGTTTAATCGAAGCCTCGAGAGCGTATCGTATCGCGTCGAAGGCGTGATTATTCGCGTCGAGTAAGTCCGGGAGAACCTCTCCGAGACGATCTGTCTTATACTTCCAGAGCCTCGCCTCGTTAATTGTACCTTTACAAGACGGGTTAATTACAATCTCGTCGAACGAGCGGAGGAGCGAGATCCCGTCCTTAACGCTTCCGTCCCATTTTTTACAAGAGACGATATTAAAGCCTTTTTTCTTTATATGCGAGATTATCTCCGGACGAGCGTTATCCGCTCGGATCTTGTAATCCCTAGCTCCCGGGATCTTATCCAGAAAGTCCGGATAATCTTCGATCTCGACTCCGACTCGATACGCTTCTCGCTCGATATACAGGACGTTACCGACGATCCAGACCTTAACGAACGCGGACGGATCGACAGAGAACCCGAAGTCGAGACCGTAGTAAACCCCGTCGGCGTTCGACGTATCGATCTCTCCGATCCTCCACTTACCCGCGAGAACCTGAGCCTCCGAACGAGTCCAGAGCTCGCCGCCGTAGACGTGACAATAACCCTCCGGATCTGTCCTCCTCATTGCTTCCGCCTCCTCGATAAACTCCTCGGAGATATCCGGGTTCTCGAGATAGGTTACTTTTCGGACGTAATGGTTACGACCGTCGATCTCGTCTTTCTGAGGATCGAGGACAAGTCGTTTATATATCGGGTCGCTTTCCTGTCCAGTGTTGAACGTCGTTATAATTTGCGACCCTTTCTTTCGGATCGTCGGGAAAAGAGTCTTTATAGAGTGAGAGGATATAGTCTCTCCCTCCTCGATCCAGACGAGGTCGATCCCTTCCGCGGACTTTATCGATCGGACGTTCTTTCCGAGCCCTTTAAACTGGAACTCCGTCCCGTTTAACCCGATAACCGCGTTCCTCTGGAACTCGTAAAAAGGAGCGATCCCGATCTCGGTCGCTATATCTTCCAGCGTCGCGAGAACGGAGTCTCCGATCGAGTTCTGGAACTCCCTCGCGCATAAGATACGGAGAGGCTCCGCCGCTCCTCGGAGGAGGAGAGCTCGAGCGACTTCCCACGACTTCCGACCGCCGCGTCCTCCGTAAAAAGTGAGGAACCGGGTTTTATAGTTCTTATGCTTCCGGTCGATTAAAGGACGGAAAGGCTCGGTCGTCTGGACTCGAACCCGGTTATCCTTTTCTCTTTTTACTGGCACTATCGACGACCTCGATTATAAAGCCACTCGGGAAAAGATCCTTTCCCTCTCCTCCGGTAATCTGGATCGGGAGAACCTTTCCGAGAAGGGTCGCGAACGACGACGGCTCGACCTTTCCTAACCAGACGAGATAAGCCGCTCCTCCGAGCTCCTCGAAGGCGTCGAGGATCGCTTCCTTAACGTCTCGAGAGATCTTGTTCGGCGTCCCTTTCTGTCGCCCTCCAGCCTTAACCCTTTTCACTGGAGCCGCCTTCTCCGTCGTCCCGGAAGCCTTCCCGGGTTTTTTACTGTTCATAACTAGAAGTCCTCTATTTTAGTTCGCCTTAACCTTACCCGCTTCCTATGGATCTGTAAAACCGCGGGAAGCTCTTATCTCGTTAAACCTGTCTTCCCACTCCGGGACGCCGTTATCGACGAGCTCTTTCCGAAACATTGCGAGAGGCTTCGCAAGGGATAACAGGATATCGAGAGTCGCCTTATCCATTATCGACCCTCCGGAACCGTCGCGACTGTCCACGCGAAGACGTAAGCCGGGGAGAAGTTATCCTCGAGGTAGTAACAGAGCTCGCCGCCTTTATTTTTTTTCTTTATCAATACCGCCGGGATCCAGTTTTTACGCTTTGCGTCCGGGTCGAAGGCTGTCCACGCGAAGACCGGGATCTCCTCCGGGATATCGTCGAGATCTTTACTCCAGACCGGGACGGACTTTAACGCTTTACAATGGTCGCAATTATGCGGATCGTATTCCGACCCCTTCCACTCTTGCCGATGATCTTTACATAAATTAAGGGAAGCCATTATCCGACCCTCCGCTTAATAAGATCGTCGATCGCTCGATCTGTCTCGACTGGATTCGGACAAGAGTTCCCGCAAGGAAGGAAGATCCCTCCCTCGTCGGCTCCGATTACTTCCCGAAGATATCGATAACGGACGGCGTCGATAATGACATTCTCCGACATAACCTCCGAGATAACCGCTTTCCTCTCGAGCTCCTCGATCCTTTCCCTATTCCTAAAAAAAACCGCCTTTAATAAGGTCGACGGGAGAAAAGAGATATCCCCGATAACTCGACCCGGACTCCAGTCGGAAAGAGGGAAGCCACGGTCGGAGCAAATCTTAACCCGGACATTCTCGTCGTCGACTAGGTCTTTAACCATAAAGGCGACCTGTTGTTTCTCGCTATCGAAGGCGACTCTCCGGAGAGCTATCGGATCGTCGTAAAAGCAATATCTCGACATTACTTCGCCCTCCCTATCTTTTTACCCGTCCCCGGAACTGGCATATCCCACCATTCGGAGACAGCCGGAGGAACGCTCCCTCCCCTTCCGTCGACGTCCCACTCTCCGACCCCGTAAAGATATCGTCCGATCCTTATATTATCGGATCCGTCGAAACGGACGAGGACGTCGACGCTTTTACCGATATATTTTTCCCACACCTTAAGATCTCCCCGGAGAGACGGGAGCAATACATAACCGACCTCTCCCTCTTTTTTCCACTCGTCCGCCTTATCTCTCGCCGCCTTATCAGATCCGAACTCGATCGACCTTTTCCATCGATCGGACTCCCGAATATATCCGTAAAAGATACACGTCTTCGGGTCTCTCCAGACCTTGCGACCTGTCGTCGACTTTAAATACTTCCTCGAGATAAAGGAGACCCGGAGATCTCCGAGATCTGATCTTTTTCCGAGGTAATCGATACAAGCCGCTCGAGCTTCCTCGATACCCGGGAAGCTCTCCATCCGACCGAACCCGAACTCCGCGATCTTGTTTTTCTTATAAACGAAAAAGACGCCGAACTCGACGTCGCTCTTAACGTGTAAATCCTCGAAGGCTCTGTCGTTCTTACTGTTAACGATTCGCATAATCTCGCCCTCACTTAATAAACGAAAGGTCGACAGCGAAAAGAGACCCGAACTTCTCGTCCCGGGCTCGATCGATCTCTTTACGGATAGCCGCTGGAGTCTTTTTCTTTTGCGTATATAGCCGATAAGTTATCGAGGTTCCCCATATCTTACAGTCTAGGTTAAACCCGATCGAAGGGACTTCGATATTCTGACGACAGATATCCTTTTTCGCGGAGATGCTTACGGTCGGAAAGTAATCAGCGTCGAGAACGATAATCTCTCTCCGCTCCGCGAGGATCTGGAGCTCCTTAATCTCGAACCTGTTTTCGGTATAACAGATCCCCGGCTTAAAGACCGCGACGACGTCGATAACGGTTACTTTCTGGTTTTTTTTCATTGCTTCGCTTCCTTTTAGGTGAGAGCCGGGAGGGTTCCCGGCTCGGTTAACTTATACAGAGACCGGGAAGATCCCGATAACAGTATCGTTCGAGACGTAAGCCGAACGACCGTTCGCCGCCTTAATAGCCGCCTCCTCCGAACCGTGATAAGAGACGACGAAGCCTTTATCCTTTATCCAGTGACCGTTAACCCCTCCGCGATAAACGTCCGAACCCGGAACAAGGCTATCTCGATAAACTTTATCCGATCTTTCGCTCGATCTAACTACCGCGAACTTATACGGAGAAGCCGTCTTCCGAGTAAAGGTTCCGACAAGAGTCTCGACTTTTAAAGTAGTTTTTTTCATTTTTTCGCTTCCTTTTGTTGGTTAAAAAACACACTCGCAAGGCTTAAGATCCTCCGAGTCTGGTTCTAGTAAAACTCCGCTCCTTTTTACTTGCGACCAAAAAGAGACGCCTCCTATATGTTCGTTTCCCTCGACTCCCGCCTCTTGTAACTTCCGGAAGGTAGGCTCGAGGGACTCCATAGACTGACCGTTTAAGATTGTATATCCGATCTCGTCCTCCGCTCGCTTCGCTTTCTCGAAAAGATCCGGTCGGTCGCAATATGTTATAAACCAATGCAAGCGACCCGCCTTTAAACATCCTTTACAATTCGCGTGTTTATATTTTCCATACGCGAGAGGAGGATCGATTCCGATCTCTCCAGTATTAAAGATCGTCCGATCTTTCCATAACGCGAGAGGATAGTCTGTCCGATATCCCATCGACCCAAGGATCCCCGATCTCCTCTGTATCCGCCGGATCTCTTTCGGATCGAATCCGTAATAAATAACAGTATTCGCCGGATCTGTATTCTCCGAGAGCCACTTGTAAAAGGGTTCCGTCTTGAGACGAGACGTACATAACTCCGAACCGCTCCCAACCTTAAAGGCTCCAGCCTTAATACAGACGTCGAATTGATCCGGCAGAGCGTCTCCCTCGAGATCCTGTATATTCGCGAATACGATCTCCTTTCCGAGATAGTCGGCGACCTCTCTTTTAAATCTTTTAATATCAAGATCCTCGACGTTTTCCGCGATATCGTGATTAAGGAGAACGACATTCTCCGAACCGTATCGACGACAGACCTCGATCGCGACGATCGCGGAACTATGCCCTCCCGAATAACAGACTATCCTCTTTTGTCTTTTATCGTATTCGATAAAGAGGTCGAGGTTCCCGCTATCCGACGCGATTATTCTCCCCATTAAAGACCCCACGACAGAGCGGAACGCTCGAGAGAGGCGACTCCGTCCGAGGTCTTACAGATCTCCGCGACGAGCCGGATCTCTTTATTAAACTCTCTCGCGGACAAGTTAGAAGTCCCGCCATAACGAAGGAGAAGTCCCGACTCTACGAAGCGAGGATCGACTTCGAGCTTTAATTTTTTCGATTGTTCGACAATATAATCGCGGAGTCTCATATTAAGCCGCCTTAAATGTGTCGTTATGCGGATAGTAATCAACAAACCCCGCGGAACGGAGGTCTAGCATAATCCGAGATCCTTCGTTTTTATAATGGGCTCCGCTGTCTCGCATATCGTCGAGTAGCGTTATATGCGCGTCGGTTAGACTGTCTGGTTCTGCATTATTAAAAACAGAGAAAGGAGTTCCGGAGATAATAGACATTTTTTCGCTTCCTTTTGTTTAACCCGGTAAGGCTTATCCCGACCGTTAGAGATATCTTATTCTCATTTTTCGGACTTGTAAAGCGTTCGGTAAAATTATTTTACAGGACTCCAGACTCCGGAGACGCACATATTAAACTCGGACGTCCGTCGCTTCGTAAGACCGGAAAGGACTCGACCTCCGGCTTTATCCCACTTCTTAAGCTCCTCGCACCATACCGACGCGGGCTCCCCGGCGTTTAACTTCCGAACCAGAGTCGAGGAACAAGCCGCCCCGACCCCGACGTTATACGACCACGACAAGAGAGCCGCCGCCTCGTTATTTTTTATCGGCTTCTCGATACACTTCGCGAGCTCGGTCGCGTGTACCGCCATCGATGCACCAGCAAGAGCGAGACACTCGTCCCGGGTAAAAGATTCCCGGAGGACGATCTCCTTATCTGTCTCGCCGATACAGGCTGTCGGGATCCCTACCGGGTCGGAGTAGGTCTTAAGCTCGACGCCTTCGTAATAGATAACCATCGGGGACGCGAGAAGGATCGCCGCGAGCCCGAGACCCGCCTTTTTATTAACCCGTCTCTCGTTATTTGCTGGCATGACTACGCGCCCCGAACCACCACGCGACGGACATTCCGGCGAGGGTCGCTGTCGACAGGATAATCTGGTTCCCGAGATCCGCTGTCTCGGTTAACTTCCCGAGCAATACGACGGAGAGATAACCGTTTAAAGACGTTAACCCGATCGTTAACCCGGGTCGCATAAGACCGCGGATAACGTCGACGAGGACAAGCCACGGCGAAGCCTTACTCGTATCGACGACGCTATAAGCCGCCGCGTCCGACTCTATGCTCGCGACAAGAGAATCTCCGGAGGTCTTGTCGAAGGCGATATCCCGTTCTAGCTCCTTAAGATAACCTTCGCTTCCGAGCTTTAACTGTAACAGGGAGAACTCGCGATCCTTTAAGGCTATCTCGTGAGCGTTATTCTCTTTCGCAAGAGCGAGCGAGGATCTCGCCTCTTGCCACTTGTTAGCGTTATTCTCTTTCGCAAGAGCGAGCGAGGATCTCGCCTCTTGCCACTTGTTAGCAAGCGAACCGATCGTCCCGATTATGCCGCCTCCGGCTCCCCCGAGGAGTAAGTCTATAAAGTTCACGTTATCCGCTCCTTTTATCGTTTATAAAAGTCGACCTTTTGCTCGAGAGCTTGCATTTTAAGCGTATGGATCTCCTCCCGTAAGACTTGCTCCTTTTCCAGATCCCGAGGGATCCTTTCGACTTCCGACTGTATCCGGGACAGATCCCGGACGTAAAAAGATCCGACGATCGTTAAGACTAGGATAATAACGCTCGCCCACGACGCGAGGACTCCCCACGGCGTCGCGGACTGAGAGGCGATCTTCTCCTGTAGTTTATCCATCGATTGCCGAAAGTCTCGACCGAGGTTCTCGAGAGCTCCAGCGACCGCGGTTAAGTCTTTATGTAACGCTTTATGCCCTGTCTCCAGAGAGGCGAGACGCTCCGGAGCGTCGTCCGGGATTCGAGAGTTATCGTTCACTTAAGGAGACCTCCTATCTCGTCGACCCGCTCCGGGGTTAGCAGTTCGGAGCGAACGATCCCGAAGGATCGACTCGCTTGTATACCGACGGAGACCTGTTCTCCCTTGAGTCCATTTATCCTAATCTCCGCGACCGGGTTCTCGTCCTTATCGAAGATAATGATCGACTGTCCGGGATATCTCGAAAGACATAACATAAAAAAAGATCCTTTTCCTGTCCGGTTAAAAAGGGATATCGTCGTCGAACATATCCGACCCGTCGCCCGGGATATCCAGAGTCCCGGGGTTATTTTCTGCCCTCGATTGTCGCTTATTTTCTCCGCCGGAGTCCAGTAGCTCGAGAGATAAAGCTCGGATCTCTGTCCTCCAGACGTCGACCCCGTCTTTTTTGTAAGTATTCGACCGGATGGATCCCTCGACGTAAATCTTCGATCCCTTGCGAATATACTCCGCCGCGATCTCCCCGAGTCTTCCGGTAAATACTACCCTATGCCACTCTGTCCGATCCTTACGCTCTCCGGTCGCTTTATCCGACCACGTCTCCGAGGTAGCGAGACGGACAGTCGTTACCGCGTCTCCAGAGGGAAAGTGACGAGCGTCCGGTTCGTCCCCGACGTTCCCGATTAAGATAACCTTATTAACTCCGCGAGCCATAAATTAACCTTCCTTTTTTAAGTGATTAAGAGGGACGAGAGGGATCCCGTCGAATGAAAAAGAGACTCCGGGAGCGACCCGGACTTTATTACGCTTTAACGCTGTCTTTTTTGCTTCCTCCAGATCGTCGGCTCCGAGAGTGATATATTCCGGGAGATACTTTCTCGAGGTCTTGTAATAATCGACATATCGCCGGAGCTTTTTCTCGAGGTCGAATCGACCCGGGAAGCGTAAGATATCGCGACTTAAATCGATAACCGTTAACGGTTCTTTTTTAGGTCTAGCCATTACCGAACCCTCCAAAAAAGTCGACCTGTCCTTTCTCCTCGATAACGAGCTTCCTCCAGACGTTTATATAAACCGTCTTTCGATATCGGTTTTTAACCGGGATCGAATCTGTCTTTATCGGATAACCCTCTTTTTTAAGATCCCTGATAACGCTCGGGATATGCACGATCCCGAGCTTCGTAAATCCGTCGAGACTTGTTATCGGGAGACCTCGATCGAGGCGTTCTTTAACCCGGTCTTTATGGGTCGGATCTTTCTCTTTTTTCTCTGTCATTACTTCGCTTCCTTTTGTGTTGTGGTTAATTTTTCCAGACGACCGAGACGCCATAATAACGAACGCAATTAAAACCGCCTTCCGTTATTACAGGCTCCGACTCCGGGATCTGTCTTCCTGTATGGTTAACGAGATCTAGACTCCTTAACGGATTAGAGGAGACCACGATAAGAGGTTCTCCGTCTTTCCCGAGCCGATAGTCGAGAATCTCCGCTTTATTGATTAAGAGACGCCTCGCGACAATATAGAGACGCTGAGTTCCTCCGAGGATATCAGGCTTCGACATTTTTTAACCTCCTCCGAGAATGGAACTCCTTAAGCGTCCGACCGAACCGAAGGATCCGGAGACCTTCCGAGCACTTGTCGTAAATAGCTCCGCACTCTGGAGAAAAAAGATCTCCCCCACAAAAACCGCAAGAGAAGCGACGGATAAAATCTACCTGAGCTCGAGACCTGTTTTTTAACTGGACAGCCATATCGCAAAAGACAAGCTCCTCGAGAGGACATTCGTAAGAGACGAGCCCGTCTCCCGTTACAGGAGAGAACCTCGCGAACGCTTTATCGTTCGACGTTATTACAGAGAGCTTCCCGGGGAGGTTATTAACGAAGACCCCGACGAGCTCGTTATCGTCGATAAAGATCATAGATTAAACCTCCGCTCCCGATCGACCCACTTAACCAGAGCCGACCGTAACGCCGTCGGCTTATAGGATCTCCCGACGTAGTGAGCCGCGAATCCGATCGAACAATCGCGAGCGAACTTCTCGTCGACAGTCGCTATCTCCGCGACCTCTGTAATCAATTCAGCCGAAGGACTCCAGAGAGGGTCGAGGATAATTAACGAGGGAGAGAGAGGAGAGGGAGCGGAGCTCTCTCTCTTTCCCTTTACTGGTTTATGGTTCTTGGTTATTGGTTCTTGGTTATTGGTTAGCATACCGTCCGGATCCTTTCCGCTTTGCGTTCGCTTTGCGTTCGCTTTGCGTTCGCTTTGCGGTTCCTTTCCCTTCGGATCTTTCCATCGATGCGAAGCCGATTCGGAAGCCTTGCGAGACTTATCTCGATACTTTGCGATCTCCTCGTCGACGCGAGTCTGTCTCCAGACCCCGTCGGATAACTTAAAGAACTCCTCGAGAATCGCCTTAACCGCGTCCTCCTCGCCTTTTGCGCGTATCGCCCGGGCGAGAACCTTAACGTCGTCCGGGAGAGGCTTCTCGGTCGTGTAATACAGATCGAGAAGGCGACGATAAATCGCCTCCTCGACTAGATCTAGGTGGTGAGTCGCGGAGACGAAGTCCCCTATATGGTAGGAAAAGAAAAACATTATCGACCCCTTATCGACTGGAGATCGATTCGTCCTGATAAATACGGAGACCCGGGATATCCCGGACGCCTTCCCGGATCTTCCGGTTAATCTCCGTCGATACGACAGAGACGAGATATTTATCGTATGCCGCGAGAGCCGCGATATCCGTTACCTCGAACGTCCATCGCTTAACGATAGAAGTCGTCGAACCATAGGCTCCGCGGACAGGAGCGTTATTAACGACAGGCTCCGGGATAACGATCTTCGATTCGTCGATCTTTACCTCGACCTCTACAGGATCCGCGAATATATCGATTTGTCCGGCGTTTATAGCCGCTTGCGTGTCTTCCTCCGCCTTACGCCTCGCTTCCTCCTCCGCCGCCGCTATAGCGTCGAGACGAGCCTTCTCGCGAGCCTCCTCCTCCGCCTTGCGTCTCCGCTCTTGCTCGAAGGACAGGATCTTCGCTTTAACGCTGGACTCCGCCGTCGAAAGAGGATCGGTTATCGACTTAAAACGAGAGTTAAGGATCTTAACGGAAGCGTTAATCGGATCGGTTATCGCTTTCCGTTCCTCCTCCGCTTTTTTGTAAGTCGATTTTATAAACTTTAGAAGATCCGAAGCCTTTTCCAGATCCTCGACAGTAAGGATCTCGCACCGCTCCGCCATTGCGACAAGCTCTCCGGCTCGACCGGAGATCGCGGGATCGTGTTTTTCGATTGTCTTGATATCTTGCGTCGTCATTATTGCGCTTCCTTTTAGCTGATTAAAATAACGGAGGGAGGGTATCGTCGAATATATCGGTCGCCTCCCTTTTTGCGAAGTAATGGATCGGATCGGTTAATCCTTTCCACGACTCGACGAACTGTAACAGACGAAAAAGGAGCTCGTCTATATATTTATCGTTCCTAACGATAAGAATCTTAACGAGTCTTTTATCCGGGGTCTGTCGAGGATCATAAGACAGGAACCACGCGACCCGGCGTCCGGTTATTAAGAGGTTCCCTTGCACCTGCGCGACATACTTCGCCGGGATTTTTTGCTCTCGATAGGTCTTTAAATGGATCTCCGGATTAAACGGACATTTAACTTCGATTATCGAGTCCTTCCCGACGAGACCGTCGGGAGATCCTCCTATATCGTCCGGATACTTGTCGAGAATATGGAACCCGGTTCTCTGTACGTCGAGATTCTCCTCGAGCTCGAAAAGAGATATCGCCTCGTCCTCGTATCTGGATCCCCACCGGGTCGCCTCGTTACCAGAGAACGCCCGGGTCTCCCCGTTAAGCTCCGAGATAATCCGGTTCCACGCCGCCGGGGTTCCCGAGAGGATCTCGTTAAACCGGGACGCGGTTATCCGGGTCTTCCTTGCCGCGAACCACTCCGGCGACCCTTGCTCGCTAACGAGGAGCATTACTTCGGCTCCTGAGACTTCGCGAGACGTTCCTTCGCCGCCGCGATCTGTCCTTTCGCGTGTTCGTAACAGGACGCCGGAAGCTCTGACAGACTCGAGAAGGGTCTCGAATAATGCTTCCCGTAATATGATAGGAGACGGGTAACGTCGAGACCAACTGTCTTAACCTCGTCCGAGATCTCGGTTACTTGATCCAGCGAGAGGAGAGGCTCGCCGTCGGGCTCCTCTGGAGTCGGCTTATCTTCCGTCGGCTTAGGAGCTCGACCCGGCTTCCCGGACGTCTCCGGCTTCTCTGTCGGCTTAAGATCGACCTCCCCTGTCTCGTCCGCGTCGTCGCGACCGATAATCGGGATACAAAAGACCATAAGCGACATATATTTATAAGCCGCGGAGAGAGCCTTATTCGTCGCCTTATCGCCGGAGTCCTGAGCTTCGCCATAAGTCCGGACAGTATGGCGAGAGCCATCGACCCCGGAGACGAGATCGAACTCAACCTCGACCGTTACGAAAAAGAGAACGGATCCCGCCCTCGTCGTCCGCTCGACGCACTCCCGGGAGATTACTCGAGGCGTTATAACGAGCTTCTCTTTCGCGAGGAGCGGAGAGAGAGCGTTAAATACGTCGTCGATACCGCGGAAGTTATACATAACTCCGCCGCTCTGGTTTTTTGCTTGCTTGTCTTTCGAGATACCGATCTTCGATATCGCCGCGGATACTCTGGAGATCGCCGAATAAACTTCGGGGACTTTTTCTTTCGTTTCGTCTATCATTTTTTCGCTTCCTGTAGAGAGGGATTGTCCGAAAGACCCGATAAAAGACCCGGATCCGGGAGAATCTTACTCTATCCGGATCCTAAAAAAAAGACCTTGTCGTCCTGTTTTTAATAATGGTAAACTTCGGGCTCGATACAGGAGTCGAGATAATGATTAAACCCCTTAAAGAAATAGTCGAAAAGATCGCTCGACGAAAGAAAGGCGATCCAGCGTCGAACCACGCCGCCGCGGTCGTCGAAGTCGCGGAGAGCTTTAACGTCTCTAGATCATCGGTTTATCGTATGCTGTCCGAGGAGGAGTCGTTCGTCTACTGGACAAAAGACTCGCCATATCCCCGCCTTTTACGGACGTCCGCTCGATGCGTTGTTTCGTAACGAAGGCGACCGGAGGCTATCTCGTCCCGGCGTCCGGGGACGACCTCGAGGAACTGGAGAAGCTCCGTAACGGATCGGTCTATCGGGTCGATATCGTTAAAGAGCGGAACTCTCTTTTTCACCGGAAGACGCTCTCGTTAATCCGGCTCGGGTTTAATAGCTGGATCCCGGAGGAACCTTCCGACGGATCTCCGGCTCCGCTTAAGAACTTCGACGTCTTTCGGAACGATATAACCGTCCTCGCAGGTTTTTACGACCGGGTCTTTAAGGTCGACGGATCGTTCGAGCTTGTCGCGAAGTCGATATCCTTCGCAAGTATGGACGAGATCGAGTTCGAGGCGTTCTTTAATGCGATCGCCGACGTCCTCCTCTCGAATATCTTAAAAAATTACACTCGAGAAGATCTCGACGAAGTCGTCGATAAAATCCTCGGTTACACTGGATAAAAAGGAGTTCCGAATATGGTTAACCCTGTCCTCGCGGTTTTTTACCGCATAAAAGACGAAGCGAAGATCCGCCGATTAAAGCGAGCGATCCGTCTTCTCGAAGCCGAAGGTCTTTCCGTCGTCCGGTTAAAAACGATCGGAGGTAAACAGTATATCCAGTCGAAGACCGGATCCTTTATTCGAGTCGGGAAGCGATAGCCGGGAGGCTTAGTTATGCGAAAGAAAGACGATAACAAGTTCGAGCCGTTTATCGAGGTCTGTTCGATCCTTCTCGCTCTCGGGATTATCGCCGTCCTCGCGTCGATATTTTATATCTCCTCGCGTAATTGCGGAGAGGTTAAGCCGCTCCTCGAGTCGAAAGACTGTCGACGCGGGTTCCGGTAATGTATACGACGAGCTTTAAAAAATATGGGAACAAAAAGACGACAGTCGGAGACAAGACGTTCGACAGTAAGTTTGAAGCCGGGGTCGCTGTCGATCTGGAGTATCGAGTTAAAGCCGGAGAGATCCTCGGGTTCGACTGTCAGTATCGAGTCGATATTCCGATATATAACGAGAGCGGTCGGATAGTTCATTCGGTAAGCCATAAAGTAGACTTCCGGACGCATAATCTCGACGGTTCGTTCTCGCTTATCGAGGCGAAAGGATTCGAGACCGCGGACTATAAGTTCCGACGGAAGCTCCTCGAAAAGATCTGGTTAATCGAGCATAAAGACCACGATTATCACGTTATATACCAGAGCAAGCGAAGATAAAGGAGAGACGTCCCTGTCGTCGTCTTCCTTGCTGTCTTTCCTTGTTATTCCGCTTCTCGAAAATACTGGAACCCTCTCGTATTGCATAGGATCCGATCCGTTCCGACATTGTCGCACCGATAACAGATCTGTCTATTCGAGTCTGCCCTTACTACCATCCATGAAAACCCCGTCTCTCCCGCGGGTTCTGTCCAGAAAGTACAATTATTCGGAGTCGGAGTCGGAGGAGCTTTATCGACTTCCGTAATAGTTACATACTTCGGGTTTGCCGCTCCGCCGTCTTTTATTAAAAAGTTCGCGACGACATATCCGCCGGGAGGAGCCGTAACTGTAAAGTTAACTTGAGTCGTAACGACCGGGTTAACGTCGAGATCGTTTATAACGCTTTTCCACTCGACGAGATTCGGGTTCGCTTGCGACTGTGTAAAAGGCTGGATCGATCCCGCCGCGTTATAAAATATCCATCCTATTTGCCGATACTTTGTATAACCGGAAGCCGCCGCCGCCGCGAGCAAAGTCGCCGCGTTCGTCGCGGTATCGAATCCCGCGTCGATCTGTCCTGTCGCTTTCCAGATTAAAAAGATCCGATACCACGTCCCGACCACTGGAACCCCTCCAGAGAGTCCAGACGGGAAGCCTCCGACAGTCGCTCCCGGCGTTCCGCCTTGAGTCCAGACCGCGTCGATACGCTTACCGAGAGCCGCTCCGAGTGAAAAGTCCGCGTCTTGCGTCGCCGCCTTACAGACTCCCGGAGCGATATCGATATCCTTTACCAGATCGAGAGCGTTATTCGACAGCATAAGACCGGAGATATACGAACGAGGGAGAGCGTTCGTAATGGTCGAAGCCTTTTGTAAAACCGCCTTCCCGAACGCCGCGGAGTATCGAACGACGTAATAAACCCCGGCGACAATATCCCCGAGGACGAGAGCCGCGTTCGTTTGATCGACGAGAGGGATAACCCCGAGTCCCGGAGCCTGTATCGTTACGGCTCCAGCGTTAGAGAATCCCGCTATAAAGCGAAGCGTAAGACCGTCCCGGTAAGCGGGAGGCGATTGTATGGTTCCAGAGACGAGGAGAGTAATTACTCCCGCGGATCCATTGTCGATATAGTAATCCCCGGCTCCAGCATAAGCCGCGATCGCTTTCCCTAATTGATTAAGATCCGCGGACGTTAACGACTGTCCGGTCTGTACAATAGGATTCTGTAATTCGCTCGGGACTTCGTTCCACTCGGACGCCGTAAGCGTCGAGCCTGTAACCTTGTCGTTAAGATCTTGCATAAAAAACCCTCTTTATTAAGCGAACCCGCCGGAGAAGCCGGAGTTAAAAGCTCGATCCGTTACCGGGTCGACGCTGTCGACTTGTATAAACTTGAGATCGACGTTCGCCGGGACAAGTTTACGGAAAAGACATTCTATAACAGGGATCGCCGCTCCGCCGAATACGAAAGGGAAGGTTAACGTAAAAGTCGACGCGACCGGGGTCTCGTAAAAGACGACCATCGTAAACCGAGCGTCCTTCGCGGTATCGAAAAAGATTATCGGGAAGATCATTGTAAAGGCGTAATGCTGGATCCCGGAGTTAATAGCGATCCGGACTCCGTACATAGCCGCGAGATCGATAAAATCTTGTTCGGTCTGGACTCCGAGAGCCGCGAGTTTTATTAAGACTTGTTGTCTCCTGATCTCGAGAGTCGTATTCGTATCGAAGCACTCGTCCGGGATCCCGAGAGTCCGCTCCCACGGCTCGAGGAAGGCTGTCGTCGTCGAGATATCTAGTTCGTCCGCGAACGTGATTAACAAGCTCTCCGCGTCTTGTTCGGTATGCGCGAGACCGCGGAGGATCATTCGATAAACAGAGTCCCGGACATTTTTCGCGACAAAAAGACGACC
>Ga0315285_10001780_pt1 | contig 22625 bp, 21 predicted proteins | sample YL17G09_36_MG_FD_203698 | JGI IMG/M metagenome (GOLD analysis project Ga0315285, IMG submission 203698) | Sediment microbial communities from Yellowstone Lake, YNP, Wyoming, USA - YL17G09_36 | ecosystem: Environmental > Aquatic > Freshwater > Lake > Sediment | place: USA: Wyoming | collected... | reverse complement strand
GTGGCCACGCACACAAACTTGACGGTATTCGGCAGCGGCCGGGCCCCGCGCAGTTGACCGTACAGCACAACGCCCACGCCCAGCACGGCGACTACGGCCAGCGCGACCGAAAGCTTGCCGCGGTTGCGTGCCCCGAAGCCGGCCATCGTGCTCACCTCTCCAGCGACCAGATCAGCATTCGATGCGGGCACCGTTCGGCGACGCGCCTGAAGGTGAGCGACCGCAGCCCACCCCCTCGCGCGCCCAACGGTACGAGCGGCATATTACCGAACGGTAAAGCGGTTGTAAAGAGTTTGCTAACGCGCTGGGCCACGCAGGCTGCGCGACGCGAACGGCGGGTTCGTAGCGGCCGGGCTCCGTCCCGGCCGTGGATGGACAACTGACCTCCCATGGCCGGGACGGAGCCCGGCCGCTACCACGCCACGGACACGCCAGGCGCCGGCGGGTGTCCGCCGGAAGTGTCCCGAACCCGCGCCGCGCGAACGCCGCTCATCCCGGGCGCGGCGGAATCACGATCGGCCGCACCGCCAGCAGGGCGCGCGCACGTTCCAGCGGCACAACGGCTTGCGCCGGGTCAGACTCCGCGGCGAGCCGTTCTAGCGACCAGCTTTCCTCGATTCGGAAAGGTCCCACCGCGCGGCGGGTCAGCGCTATGAGACAGCCGCCCGTGCCCAGCCGCACGCCAATGTCGCGCACGAGCGCACGGACGTAGGTCCCGCGCCCGCACGCGAGCTCGAAGTCCAGCAACGGCCAATGGTAACGGTGTACGTGTACCCAGTAGATGTGCACCGGCCGGGCCGACAGCCGCGGCGTCTGCCCGGACCGGCTGAGCTTGTACGCCGGCCGGCCGCCGACTTTCACGGCACTCGTCGCCGGCGGAACCTGCTCGCTCGTGCCCTCAAAGCCGCGCAGCACCTCCGCCACGCGCTCCAGGTCGGGCGGCTGCGGCACCGACACCGGGATCGGGGGCGTCTCCGCGTCAAAGCCCGCGCTGGTGACATCGAGCGCGGCGTTGGCCCGGTAGACCTTGGGTTGGTCCATGAGGGCCTCGACCAGCTTCGTGGCCCGGCCGAGGCACACGAGCAGCACGCCCTCCGCCAGCGGGTCCAGCGTGCCCGCGTGGCCGCTCTTTCGCTGGCCGACCAGCCGGCGAACGCACGTCAGTGCTTTCGCACTGCTCATGCCCAGCGGCTTATGGAGGTTAATGATGCCGTCCATTGATCCTCTGCGTGTCCACGACCGTGGTCTGAGAGCGCCTGACGCAACCCGGTGAGCCGCGGGCTTCAGCCCGCGCGGCGGGCCGCGCAGCCTGAAGGCTGCGGCTCGGAGGCGAGTTGCGTTAGGCGCTCTTATACTCCCCGTGCGGGTCCTTGCCGAGGGCCAAGCGCCTGCGCTATGCTGTTAAGAGAGTGATCTCAGGAGCGGCCATGAGCCGGTTCAGCGTCCTTACACGTGCGGCTTGGACGGTGCTATTCCTCGTGCCCGGTCTAAACGCACCGTTCGGCTGTGTCCGTCCGTCCGGCGGCGAAACCACCACGGCGCCCGCCACCAGCCCCACGAGCGCGACCGCCCGGCGGGCCAGCGACGCCCAGCGCAGCTACCCGCTCGACTCGCTGCCCGTCGCCACGATCAAGATCAACGACCACAGCTTCCGGGTCTGGCTGGCGAAGGAATCCGCCCAGCCGCGGCGGGGTGCAGACCGCACAGTCGTTGAAGAGGGCCTGATGTTCGTGCCGCCGGAGGAGATCGCCGACGATCAGGGCATGCTGTTCGTATTCAGCGACGAGAGCATTCGCGGGTTCTGGATGCGCAACACGATCACGCCGCTGGACATCGCGTTTGCCCGCATGGACGGGACGATCGTCAAGATCTGGCAGATGCCGCCGCGGACGCTGCAGACGTTCAGTTCCATCGAGCCGGCCATGTTTGCCCTGGAGGTGAAGCAGGGCACGTTCGGTCGCCTGGGGATCAAGGAAGGCGACCGCCTCGACATCCCCCCCGAAGTTTTGACCAATTCCGAGTGAGAAAAGGGGTCGGCAGTCTTTTTCCCAAGGGAGAAAGGGGCGGGAAATGGGTCGCAGGCCAGCCCGCAGGCACAGCCAGCGCACAATCGCGGGAGTTATCCCCGTGCATGTTGCAGTTATGCAACGCACGCCAGCGACGACTTGGGCCGGAGATGGTGTGCCCCCCAGGAAAAGCAAGATTTCTTTGATATTCCCTGCTGCGCACTTGACTTGGTGGCGACTATTAAGACGTGGAGGAGCGCTCTGCGCCGTCGGTGCCGCGAGCGTGTCACAATTCCAAGTCGCGGCCCAGCCAGGCGTATCCTGAGACCAGCTTCCAGCGTAAGGAGGAACGAACATGGCAGCATGGGCGAGACTCAGTGTGTTGTGGGCCCTGTTCTTGGCGACCGGGGCCGTGTATGGCCAGGTTGGCGCGGTACGGGGGCAGCCGAATGCGCCCGCAGGAGCAGCGGCCAGCAGCTTCATGGCACGCGCGGAGGCGCAGACGGGCGCGCTGCAAGGGTTCGTCGCCGGGGACACGGACGCGTTGGCCGTGCCAGCGTTCGGCCAGCCCGCCGCGGCGGGCGGTTACCGTGCCGGCGCTGACTGCCCGAACGACCCCATTTGCTGGCAGGACTACGGCGCTTGCGGCACGACGCAGTGGTATTTCTACACGGACTTGCAGTTCTGCTATCCGCCCCCCACCACCTGCAAGCGCGTCCGTTGCGAGAACTTCCCGCCGCCGAGCCAGACCATCACCGCCCCCATCGGCGTGATTTCGTGGACGGGTGTCTACGTCGATGACGCCAGCAATGGCTGCACCAAGCCGCAGCACCTGTTCCGCATCCGGTTTTACCTGGAAGATCCGAACACGCCCCCCCCGCCAGCGATCCCGCCACCCGCAGACCCGCTGACCGGGTACTACACCGAGAATCTGGTGGCGACCGCTACGGACACGGGCCGCACGGTGACGTTCGCCTCTGTGCCGGCGACGGTGTGGCGGTTCACTGCCGTGCTGACCACCCCGATCACCCTGACCACGGGCTGGTTCTCGATTTGCGGGGACGGGACCCCCGGCTGCTACCACCTGTGGGAAGGCTCGAACGAGGGCGACAACAATTTCTACCAGTGGTTTGAGACGGATTTCAACAACACCTACCTGCACGTCACCGACAAGTGCGACCAGGCGTACTGCTTCGCCGAGAAGACGACAGGCGCCTGCTGCTGCGATTGTGGCGGAATGTGCATCGACAATTCCAACGAAGTGTACTGCGCGAGCATCGGCGGCTGGTTCGCTCCTGGTCTGTCGTGCAGCCAGCTTGACCCGCCGTGCGGCGATGCTACGGGCGCCTGCTGCCATAATGACGGGACTTGCACCGAGGACATGAAGTGCTGTGACTGCGACCCCGATCATCCTGGTTGCGTTAGTTACTGCGTGGGTGACCTGAACTGCGATGGGTGGATCGATTTCGGGGACATCAACCCGTTCGTGCTCTACCTATCGAACTGCGACGCGTGGCAGGCTGCGTTCCCGGGCTGCCCGCCAGAGAACGGCGACATCAACTGTGACTGCACGTACTGCTTTCACGGGGGTCCCGACTTCGGCGACATCAACCCGTTCGTGGCCCTCATGACGCAGTGCACCGGCGGTTGCCCCTGCCCTGGCCCGATTATCTGCCCGCCGCCCTGGCCCTGCCACGGCCCGGGTGGTGACACCTGGGCGGGCGTTGACACCACGTGCGACGATTGCTGCACGGTCTTCGTGCCGCCCGGCGCATCGCTCGAGAATGAGCCGAATGACTGCGCTCCGGATACCTTCAACGGCGGCTGCAACATGGCTTCGCCGTTGTTCTCGACGATCGCCTGCGGCCAGACCATCTACGGCGAATCCGGCAACTTCGGGCAAGGCCAGCGCGACACGGATTGGTACCGCGTGTCGGTTACCTGGCCGCAGGTCTTCACGGTCACGGTCCGGGCCGAGTTTGACGTGCGGATTCGGGCGTACCGCGAGGGGCCCAACCACGCGCAGCCCTGTGTCGGCTACGAGGAGGTCGCCACGCCCGCCGAGCCGGCGGCCGGTACACACAACAAGTGCACCGACGTGGTGTTGACGACGCGTTGCCTGCCCGCAGCGGCCCAACCCGGACAGCCTGCGTATTACTTCTTTGTCGTGGAGCCGGTGCTGTTCTCCGGCGTGCCCTGCGGAGCCGACTACAAGATCACCGTGGAATGCACGCCGTGCGATCCGTGCCAGGTCTCCTGCCCGGAGGGCTCCTACCTGGAAGGCACGTACTACCCGGACCCGCCGGATCCGGGTTACTGCATGGCCGACCCCGGCGACCCGACGTTTGATCCTGAGAACGGCGGCTGCAACGATCCGAACGAGACGTTCGAGCCGCTGCCCTATGACCCCGCGGATCCCAACTGTGTGGGCTCGCCCTGCACGTTCACGTTCTGCGGCAAGCTCTGGGCGAACGACGGGCACCGTGACACGGATTGGTACAGCATCCAGTTGCCGTCGTCGTCGCAACTCGCGTGGACGGTACTGAGCGAAGTGCCGGTGCGGGCCACGTTGTTGTTCATGAATCTCGGCGGTGGCTCCTATGGCCCGCCGGTGAATTGCGACCAGTACTATTATTGGGTCCAGACGATGGTCCCGGCGTGCGTCGAGACGACCTGGAACCAGCCGACGATCCTCTACAACGCCGGCACCTACTGGTTCCTCGTTGCCCCGTCGGAAGGCGATCCGGCGGCCGAAACCCCGATCTTCCACGGCTATCCGTGCCCGATGGGCGGCGTGGACCTCGGCAACGATTACACGATCACGCTGTGGCCCGGCCCGCCCCAGAACCCCTGTGAGCAGTTTCCCGCTGGCAACATGGAGGCTGAGCCCGGCTGTGGGCCTGGGTACATCGATACCTATAACAGTGGGTGCGACGCCGCGTCGCCGCCGGGTCCGATGCAGACCATCGCCCTTAACCCGTCGGGTTCGCCGGTGGACCCGAACACCGCGTGGTGCGCCAGTTCGGGCAGTTGGCGCGAAGATCCCAATGACCCGAACTCGCTGAAGAAGGACTACGACTGGTACAAGTTCACCCTGACGCAGAACAAGCGGTTCCGGGTGCTACTGTGCGCAGCCTTCGCGGCGACGTGGGAGATCTGGGACCCCAACGACCCGAACGCGGCCGGCGTGGGCTGCGCCAAGGGACCGGCCGAAGGGCTTGACCTGGGTGAGCCGGAGCACGCGGTCGGCGAGTGGACTAGGCGTTGCTACCAGGGCGGCACCGGCGGACGGGAGTACTGGCTGCGGGTCTATCCGTCGCATCCCACGCCTTGCGGCAGGTACTACTACCTGGCCCTGACCGACGCGAGTAGCTGTACCCCGTGCGGCTTCTCGTGCACCGGCCAGAACCTGGACGATATCTGCGACGACCTGACCGACTACGACACGAATGCGGGCTGCGACGATCCGAACGGGCCGCCGCCGCAGTTTATGACGTTCAACTTCGGCACCACGTACTGCGGCCGGATTTACGCCGGCCTGCAGAACGGTGCGCCGTCCTATGACCCCGAGTGGTTCCAGATCACGCAGACCAACGCGGCCACCAAGAAGTTCAGGTTCACCCTGACGTGCGAGTTCCTGGCGCACCTGGAGGTCTACGCGACCTGCACCGACTACGACAACGGGAACCCCCTGGAGTCGGGGATGGATGTCTACACGCCGCTCACCGGCACCACCGTGTGCCCGAACGTGACTCTGACCAGCGCCAACAACTACCCGCAGGGTACGACGGTCTACGGCCGCATGACGTGCGTGGACCAGTTGCACAACCTGCTGACGAAGTACTATCCCTGCGCGAAGGGCTACAACCGCTGGAAGATGGTCCCGATGGCGGCGACCTTCTAGTCCGCGGATAGGACTGCCATCCAAACTGGCGGCCGTGCCGCCACGCTGGATTCTGTGGCGTCCATGAGCCTGTAGCGGCCGAGCTTCCGCCGCGGCGGAAGCTCGGCCGTTGCGTGTTTGGCCTGTCGCTTACCCTCCGGGTCCGGGCCGCGGCCCGTCGCTTGCGCTCGGGGCTCAGATGGGGGTCCTCGATTACCAGCCGCCGGCGCCCTCGCCGAGAAGCTGTTCGATCCGCCGCTGGATGATCGGTTCGCGCTCGTGCTCGCGGCGGTCCAGGTCGCGCTGCAGCCGGTCCAGCGTCTCCCGCAGCCGCTGCAGCTCCCGCTCGATCCGTTGCAGCTCGACCTTGCGCAGCTCGGAGCGAACCTCAAACTGCTCCTTCACAACACCCGCCAACTCGTCCCGCAGCCCCTGGAGCTCGCCGGATGCGTCGCTGCCGCGAAGGGCGCGAGACTTCGCCGCCAACTCCTGGGACCGAGCTTCCAATTGCGCTTGGCGCTGCTCGAGCTCCCGGACGCGCCCCTGCAACTCCGCGAACGGACCCTCCGGTTCGCCGCCCGCCCCCGGACGCTCATGGGGCCCACCGGCTCTGTCCGGCGGCATGGGCGGCGGCCCGGGACGGCGCTCGGCTTTGTCCAACGAGTCTTCTAGCCGAACCAGCAGGGCATCCAGCAGCACCTCGCGGAAGCGCTCTGGCGCCTCGCCGCGCAGCCGCTCCAGCCGCTCGGCCAGCTCCGGCCGGCGTTCAGCAATCAGCCCGAGCAACGCCTCCAAAGGCGGCCCTGACCGCCAAGGACCCTCCGGCGGACCGAGCCGCCCTGGCGGCGGGCCACCGGGACCCTCCGGTCCGCCTCGTGGTCGATCATCCCAGCCGGGCCGGTCCGGCCCCGTGGGCCGCGGCGCTCGCGGTGGCGGCGGCAATTCGGGCCTCGGCGGCTGCTCCAGACCGGCCGGTCTCGACGGCGGAGACGGCGGTTGACCGGGTTCGACCCGCTCCTGGGCGCAGCTCAACGACGACGCCAGCAACACGAATGAACCCAACAGGAAAACCATTTTCAGTCTCATGGGCATACTCCTACGAAATCGGTTCCGGTGATGTGCGCACGCCACGGCGCGCGCCCGAGCCGGGGTCTTCGTTCCCACAGCAGCCTGACGTACACCACGGGTCGCCCGCCACGCTGCAAAACGACCAAATCGGTTGCAGGCCAATCGCTCCGCCTTCGTCGGCGGGCAAGTCCCAGTCGTTCTCCGGACTCCACGGCAAGTAGGTCTCCGCCCCCGCCTCGCGCCCGATGCCCCGCGACACGTCCGAGACCTGGTCCGCCAGAAGGCTCAGCGAAGTCTCCGTCGGGCCCTCCCAGCCGACGCGCGTGTAGGCCGCCACAATCGCGGCGGCGTCCTCTTCGGACAGCGTGATCTCATGCGGTGCGCTGCCCTGCGGCGCGCGCGCAGCCGATGGCTGCATCCACCAGGGCACGAGCACCGCGCCCAAAAGTCCCGCTGCCACGGCCGCGCCCACCACGGCGACCAGGCGCGGCCGAATAAAGCGTGCCGGGAAGGTCTCCGCGGTCAGCCGCTGCCGCAGACGCTGCACACTTTCCTCGGACAGCGGCTCCGGTTGTAGTGCCGCGCGTAATGCCCCAGCCAGCTCCTGCGCGGCCGCGCGGGCCGCGCGACACGTCGCGCAGGTCGCGAGGTGCGCCTGCACCGCCGCCGACGGCTCGGCGCCGGCATACATCTGCCGCAGCAGTTCTTCGCGATAGGCCGCGCAGGTCTCGCGTTGACGTTCAGCACTCATGATGGTCGCCCAGCGTTTCTCGCAGTCGCTCGAGCGCGGCGTGCATTCGCGACAGCGCCGTGCCGAGCGGAACGTGCAGCAGCTCGGCAATCTCCTCGAACTTCAAGCCGGTAGAGAGCCGCAGGACCACAACCTCGCGCAAACCCGCGGGCAAGCCGTGGACCGCATCCCTCAGATTGACCACTTGCTCGTGGCCGGCGAGGGCGTGGGGCGGCTGAACGTCCGTGACCGGGCGTTGCGCGAGGGCATCCGCCGCGCGGGCTTGGGGCCGCACGCGGCGAAACCGGTCGCGGCACAGGTTGCGGACAATCGTCACGAGATAGAGGTCCCGCCGCTGGCTCGCGCTCAACGCGACGATGTTTCTCGCTGCTCGGCAGAACGTTTCCGCCACGATGTCCTCGGCGTCTTCGCTTAGTCCGTAAGCGTGGCGCACGTACGCCACCAGACGTGGACCGACTTCCACGTACAGGCGCTCGAGCAGACCACGCTGGTCGGCGGTCAGGCACCCGCGGAGTCTCGATCGCACGTCCATCCCTAGCCACAAGAGAAGACGACGTTGCCCGGCTTCTATTCGCGCAGCGCGGGCGGATTACGCTCACCGGCGCAGTGCGGCCTGGCGGGCGGCGCGCCGGCCGCCATGTTATTTGACGTTCGGGTGCGTTACGCCAGGCCCAGCGGCCCCGCTGCGGCCTGCAGCGCCTGAATGCAGTGCCGGAGGTGCTCATCCAGCGGCAGACCGACCAGCTCCGGGCCGGCTTGCACATCCTCGCGCGACACGGCGGCCGCAAACGACGGCGTCTTCAGCTTCTTCAACACGCTCTTCGGTTCCAGGCCTGCCAGCCGCGTCGGCCGAACCAAAGCGCAGGCGACGAGGAACCCGCACAACTCGTCGACGGCAAACAGGGTTCGGCGAATCGGCCGATCGCGCGGATAGGCGTCAAGATTCCAGGGCACGTGCGACAGGATCGCTTCCACGATTTCCGCGTCGACGCCGCGCTGTCGCAGAATCTGCGCTCCTTCGCGCGTGTGCTCCGGCACCGAGGGCCAGCGCTCGTAATCGAAATCGTGGAGCAGTCCGACGATGCCCCAGGTCTCCTCGTCGGTGCCGAAGTGCCGCGCGTAGTGGCGCATCGCGGCCTCGATGGCCAAGCCGTGCTTTCGCAACGAATCGCTGGGCGAGTACTCGCACAGGAGTTGCCAGGCCTGCTCACGAGTCATGGCAGCAACCTCCGATAGGGTCCGTGTACTTCAGATATTGAATCATGCACTTGGTGGACATGGCAACAGCCACTCGGCGCGAGATGACGGGAATCCGCCACTTCCGTGCGCGCGAAAACAGATTTTTTCGCTTGACACGTATTGGCGCAGCCCATGAATCGCGGGTAAAAAATATGGCTGTTGAAAACGCCCGGGCCTTGACGGCTGAGTATGAGGGAGCTACTCTCGCGGCCCGTTTGGCGTGACACTGTCGAGATGGCGCGGTCAAAGGCGGTGGTCGCTTTTGCAAGCCAATCGGCACATCGTTTGGTATCTGCTTGGAAGGAGCGACACTATGAAGGCTAAGAAGTTGCTGTATCTGCTTTCGCTGGCGACATTGATGGCGGGCGGCTGCTGTTTCCCGAAACTGCCGTTGTGCAACAACTGCATAACGGACGGCCTCATTGCGTTGGGCACCCTCATCAACGCGTTCAAGTAGCAGCGACTGCATAGCTAGCGCCGTATTGACAGACCAGGCCGGGCGGGCCGTGATAATCTCTGGCTTGCCCGGCCTTGTGCATTTCACGAAATACCCGCACGGGACGCCCCCCAAGAACACCGCCGGGCCCACGCTGCCGCGACTCGGACGCGCTGCTGGCCCGGCATCGCTGGGCAGGCGTCCGAGACGATCAACCTACCTCGACGTTGCGGAAGGTTGTGAGTCCGGCGACGCGGACACCGGCGGTGTCTCGGGCGCTGGAGGGGGGCCCAGGAGTGCGTCCCAGGCCTGCATCTTTTGCGCGTTGCGCAACAGCCGGCCGTTCAGGTACACCGTTGGGACCTCGGCCACAGCCAGCCGATGGCCAAGTTCCACATCCGCCTGAACCCGGGCGGTCACGGCCGAATCTTCCATCGCGGCGGTGAACGCCACCGGATCCAGGCTGAGCTCGGCCGCCCACTTGGCGAACAGGTCGCGCTGCGGGGTCGTCTGCCGGACGTACGGCACGGTCGGGAGTTCGTCCTGCTTCTCCCACAGCGTCTTCTGCAAAGCAAGGTACGTGTCCGGTCCGCCGACCACGCGGGCCGCCTCGACCGCGCGGGCCGCACGACAGGCCGAGGCGTGCGCACCGCCCAGGGGCACGTACGGGTTGCACTCCCTGTCGTTCGGGTAATGCCGGCACGCAATGCGGATGCGGTCGGGATACTTGCGCATGACCTCCTCGAGCACCGCGCACAGACTGCGGCAGTTCGGACACTGAAAATCAGAAAACACCACGACGGTCTCGGGAGCGCCCGGCGCGCCCTCGTACACTTCGTCTTCGGCCAGCGGAATCGCGATGGGCGACTGCCGCTCGTAGTCCCAGCGAATGAAGGCCGGATCGTCCAGCACGGCGCCATACGTCCGCATGCGCTCCGCCAGGACGGCGCCGAACAGCAGCGCGAACATGAGCCCGAGCTGGGCCGCGAAGGCCAGCACGCCGGCCATCGCGGTGGCCAGGACGAGGCGCGCGGTCGGGTGCGGCGCCACCGCCTGCGTCGGTGCGCGCCAGGGGTACGCGAGCACGGTGAGGACCAGCAGGCCCCCGTTCAGCGCATGCACGATCAGACACGCGAGGCACCAGCGGTGCAACTCGGCCTGCATGATCCGGATGAAATTAAGCGACACCCCGGCGCCGCCCAGAACGATCAGGAAGATGCAAAGATGCCAGAGACGCGCCGGACGGGTCGGTGGGCCGACAAGCAGGTACCAGAGTCCGACGGTCAGGAAGTAAGCGAGACCAAAAGCGGACACCGGTATCCGCGGCAGGTTGGGGCCCAACGAGAGGTAGGCTTGCGGTGAGCTGAGCACCGCAGCGCAGTCGCTCGTGTTGGGGCCTTCTTTCCCGCTCGGGCACACGGCCGACAGGAACGGGTTGGTCTCCGTCGACCCGAGCGAAACCTGCAACAACTGCAAGGAGACATACCAGCCCGCGAGCGCCAGCGCCACGGCGAGCCAGCGAATGAAGTCCTTGGGCTGATGAAAAGCCTGGCTGCCGGCCGGGGACAAAAGGGGTGGTTTCAGCGGTTCCACGATGAACGCTCCGTCGGCGGGGAGTGGGGCAACAGGGATGATAGCCGGGTTCACGCACTTTGTCACGCTGCTGTGGCGAGCGCGGCCGCTACCGCGCCGCGCGCCGGCGGCGCCCGCCGACTGCGCCACGCACACAAATCGCCCGCGCCAGAGAAGATGGTCTTGGCGCGGGCAGCGGGGCGGAGGTACAATGAGTGTCAATCAGCGCGGAGCTGATCAGGGGGTCGCTAGAGAGTATTTGCTGGCGGGTTCGCGGCGTAACGGACCTGCCGAGCGTCTTGTGGGGCGCAGGAGAAGAAGGCATGGTGATACGAAGGTCTGCTTGGGCGATCGGGACGTTGTTGTTTCTGTGTACCGGCGCGGCGCTCGCGCGGGAATGCCCACAAGGCGCCTGCTGCTTCGCCGACGGAACTTGCCAGATCCTCACCGGTCACGACTGCATGATGGCGGGCGGCCAGTTCCTCGGCCCGAACACGACCTGCGATCAGTGCCAGCCGCCGCCGCCCCCGCCCCAGGGCGCCTGCTGCTTCCCCGATGGGACCTGCGAGATTCTGGCCTGCAACGAGTGCATGATGGCAGGCGGCCAGTTCCTCGGCCCGAACACCACTTGCGATCAATGTCCGCCCCCGCCTCCACCCCCGCCCCAGGGCGCCTGCTGCTTCGCCGACGGAACCTGTCAGATGTTGACCTGTCACGAGTGCATGATGGCAGGCGGCCAGTTCCTTGGCCCGGATACCACCTGTGACGAGTGCGAAGCCCCGCCGCCGCCCCCACACCAGGGCGCGTGCTGCTTCGCGGACGGAACCTGCCAGATTCTGAGCTGCATGGACTGCATGGACGCGGGCGGCCAGTTCCTCGGCCCGGATACCACCTGCGATCAGTGTCAGGCACCGCCGCCCCCGCCGCAGCCGGGGGCCTGCTGCTTCGCGGACGGAACCTGCCAGATTCTGAGCTGCATGGACTGCATGGACGCGGGCGGCCAGTTCCTCGGCCCGGACACCACCTGTGATCAGTGTCAGGCGCCGCCGCCCCCACCGCCGCAGGGTGCCTGCTGCTTCTCGGACGGAACCTGCCAGATTCTGAGCTGCATGGACTGCATGAACGCTGGCGGCCAGTTCCTCGGCCCGGACACCACCTGCGACATGTGCGCCAACCTGCTGCAGGGCGACGTGAACTGCGACGGGGTGGCGAGTTTTGCTGACATCAACGTGTTCGTGCAACGGCTGAGCGATCCTGCGGGCTGGCAGCGCGACAACCCCGGTTGCTACAGCGGCAACGCCGACGTGAACGGCGATGGCCTGGTCGACTTCGCCGACATCAACCCGTTCGTTAATCTGCTGCTCGGGCGCTGACCCACCTGCGCTTTTGATCTGATCGTCGGCCGGCGGCGAGCCACAGTGCTCGTCACCGGCCGAATTGTTGCGCCGCGCACGTCACGTGGTCACCGCAGTTTGCGCCTGTCGCCGCCAGGCTTCGACAGCCGGGGCCAAAACAGGCGGTGCTTTTGGCCGACGCCCCCGACGGCGCGCACACTCCATCAGTCCTCCACGCCGGCATGTCGCGCGGGCGGCCCGCGTGGGGCGCCCGCATGCCGATCGACGAGCGGGACAAGGAGAGTCACATGTGTATGCTGATCTGGGGTCTGGTGGCCTGGCTGTTGGGTGAGCTCTTCGGCATCCGATTGAGCTTCTAGCGAGGGCGAGAAAGGGCGGGGCGGGTCCGCGCCCAGCGCACCGACAGGCTGCCAGCGGCGCGGACTCGCCCTGTCCCGTTCGTCCGCACGTCTCGCGAGGTCGGGGGAAGGCTGCAACTGGTCGCGGCGGACCGCGGGCCGTCGGCCGTCCGCGGCCGGCACTCCGCACGCCGTTTTCCTGCGCCAAGGCGCTTGCCAGCCGTGCCGCTGCCACGTAAAAAAACCGGTTCGGAGGTTGGGCGCCACTGCTCACCGGACGCTGGCAGTTCGCTGACCCTGGGCTCTAATCTGGAGCCAGGTGAATGGCGGACCACCAAGGAGAAAAGATGAGAACGACCGTTGGCTCAGTGTGGTTGGGATTTTGTCTGTTAATCGTGCTGGGTGGCTGCCCCAACGTGCCACCTCCCACGAACACGTTCCTGCCTGCGGACCAGGACGTCCCGGCCGACGGCTCCGTCCAGCTCATCAGCGTCATGATCGACGCCGAGCAGGACGACACCGTCGGCCTGCAGCGGCTGACGGGCGCCATGTTGTCCCGCGCCCTGCCCACGACGGTCTACGTGAGCGCCGACTACGCCAACGCGAACGCGACGTTGATCCAGGGCTTGTTCAACCAGGGCTTCGAGATCGCGCTGCACGGCTACAGCACCGGCGAGCAGCTCGCCACGATGACCTACGAGGAGCAGAAGGACCTCTTGAAGCGTGCCCTGGCCGCCGTGGAAGGCTGCCGGCTGTGCGGCTTTGACCGGCCGGTAACCGGTTTTCGCCCGCAGTACTTCAGCCAGAACGAGGACACCTACCAGGTGCTCGATGAGCTGCGGCTGACCTACGACAGCGGGTTCAAGGCTGGGCAACTGCCGTTTGCCGGGCGCGAGGCGGCGCGGACGCCGTTCCTCGTCGAAGGCCACCGCTTTGCGGTGGTTCCTGTGACCACGGTCGAATTCGAAGGCCGGGAAATCTACTTGTGCGACATCTCCTGCGCCCTGTCAGAGAACCTGACCGCGGACCAGTTCAAGCAGGCGCTGACGCAGGCCCGGCAGGAAAGCCGGGAGCAGGGCGTGCCCATGGTCGCGAACTTCCACGGCTGGTATACCGGCGACCGAGAGATGTATGACTACTGGGAGCCCTTCATCGAGTTCGTCGATGAAGCGGTCGCCGACGGTGCGGTCTTCGTCCGCTCGCGGCACCTCGTGGATCTGTGGACGGAGTAGCCCGAGCCCCAGCCGGCGCATCGGGCCCCGCGTGCCGTTCCAATCGGCAGAGACAAAAAAGGCCTTGCAGCCGACGTTGACAGCGCATAAAGTGCGCCCAGCGCCTGTCCGCCGAGGGCACGGAGTCGCTGCTGCCTGCTGTGGGCGCAGCCGTGCTTGTGGATTCGGTCGGGACGGTCCAAGGAAGGAGTGGTAGCATGTGCAGTCTGATCATCATTCTGCTGGCGCTGTTGTTCGGGGGTGACCTGTTCGGCTTTAGAGTTACGGTCGGATAGCACCTAGCCAGCGGGGCGGGTCCGCCGGTCCTGGCGGAGCAACACCGCCACGGCTGCTCGAACCCGCCCCGTGGTTTTTCTTGCACATCGCAGCGGGGGCGCCGTTGCCGATCAACCGCGGTGTCGAAGGTTCACAGCTCAGCCGGGCTATGGCCAAAGCACGGCCTGAGGGACATATCCGCGCACCCGGGCCAGTCCCTGGTTGGCCTCCCGAAACGAACCGTAGCGACCTTCGAGCACCACGTAGCACGCGGCCCCCTTCCGTTGCTCCGGCTGCACGTACGTGCGCAGATTCTGCTTGCGCAACTGGCCGACGAGCTGGTTGGCGTTCTCCATGCTGGCGAACACGCCGCACTGTACCGCAAAGTGATCCGCGTTGATCTGCAACCGCCGCTGGGCCGCCTCAGCGTACACGCCGCTGGGGAACTGGGCGACGATCCGGCGGTAGGGCGTCGACGCCGCGGACCACCGCCCGGTTCGCTCGCAGCACAATCCGACGCGAAAGAGCAGGGCATCCTGCGGGGGCGCGGGCGGCATACGCTCGATCGCCTGGCTGAAGGCCCGTGCCGCCGCGTCCCAGTTCTCGTCCTCGAAGTGCAAGGTGCCGAGTGCGGCGGCGGGCTGCCACAGGAGCTGCGGGTCGGTAGTTTCGCGGGCCGCCCGCTCGAGGTCGGCCTGCGCCCAGGCCCGCTTTCCCGCCAGGGCCCGCGCCATCCCGCGCACGTACAGCGCCCGCGCGACCTCGGGTCGGTTCCGCACCTCGTCGAGGAAAGTCGACAACTGCTGCGCCGCAGCCTCGTATTGCTTGTCGCGGTAAGCCTGTTCGCCGCCCGCGAGCAGCATTCGCTGCCGGTCGGTCAGCGCATTGCAACCCGCCAGCAGAACCAGCACCGATAGTCCGACGCACACTCTTCGTATGGCACACATGCCCGACAGGCTACCGCACGCCGCGGGGACAGAAAACCTCCGGCTGCGGGAATTGTCTCGGCAAGGGAAGCGGCTCTGCGCGCGACACGCGCCGTCGGCTGCCTTGACCTCGCTGGCGCAGGTGGCAGAGCGCCCCTTCTTACACGAGTCCAAGCGCCAGCGTGGGGTCAGTCCGAGCCCCAAGCGCCGGCGCCGGACCCTCGATCAGAACGCGAAACGCCAGCGAGCGCGAATCCGAGCCCTCCGCCGCGGCGGACGCCGACTTGCCTATTACCCGCGGACCAGAACCGGCTAAACACGGGAATCCAAAAAACAAAACGAAAAAACCGGCAGATTGGTCTTGACAAACCGCTGGTGGCGCGCACATATTACAGCAGAATCACGTAGCGTCGCCGCTCGTAAGTGGAGGCGGGCGTGCGAGGCCGTTCATCGCGGCGGGAGTGTGCGTCTTGGCGACACAAGCCCATTTGCCGAATGGCTCACCGGCTGGCGGTAGCTATTAGCCCTCAGTCCGGCGCGGCGGATCAGCCGTCAGTCCCGGCGCGCCGGAACTGGCGCCCGCATCCGTAGTGTCGGCCCCGAGCGTGCCCGCCGTGTCGCCACAGGCGACGCGCTGCGGCGAGGCGGGTGGCCGACGTACGCTGGCGCTGCGATGAGGAGAAATGCGATGAGGCGTCTGAGGTGGATCGCGGTGTTGGGGGCGCTGGTAGCCGGTGCGCGCGCACCGGCCGAAACCTACTGGATCGCGTGGGAAGGCCAGGACTGGCCGGAGAACATGAATCCCGCCTGGCTCCGCAACTGGGGCAACTGGCAAGGGCAATTCCAAGGCGGTGCGTACCGAACCCTCGAAGACGGGGTCCTGACGTATGACTCGCTGTATGATCCGGGCGTATTCGACTGGTACGAGATGCACAGGCCGGGAGCGATTGACCCCGGCCCGGGGCAGATCTTCGTTGCTCAGTGGAAGCTGTGGACTGAGCAGGCCGTCGGTTATCCGCCGTACGACCCCGGGGTCTACGTTCACTCCGACCAAGCATGGGGGGTTGGATTGGCCTTCAATGATACGTCGGTACTGAGCGTGGCCGAGCAAAGCGTGATCGCATACATCGAGCCGGGGGTATTCCACGAATTCACGCTCTGGTCCGTCGACATGCGCAACTACCATCTGGACATAGACGGTCAGGAAGCCGCCACGGGAGTGTTTCACCAAGGGGTCTCGACCTCATGGCTCTGCTGGGGCGATTGCACCCAGGGGGCCGCCAGCCTACATCACTGGGACTATGTGCGCTTCGGCGCAGTCGTTGCACCGTTGACGGGAGATACGAATTGCGACGGGACCTTTGACTTCGCCGACATCAACCCGTTTGTGCAAGTCCTGTCGGATCCAAATGGTTACGGGAATCTATATCCCACTTGTTGGCCGAGTAACGCAGATATGAACGGGGACGGAAGCGTGGACTTCGGCGACATCAACCCGTTCGTTGAGCTGTTGACGAGAGGTTAGCTGCCAGGCATCAGCGTTCAGCTGTCAGCGGGGTTGCCGGATTCTGGCCCTCGCATGAGGAGAAGCAGGATGAGGCGTCTGACTTGGGTCGCGCTGTTGGGGGCACTGGCATCCGCCGGGATCGCCAGGTCCGAGACCTACTGGATCGAGTGGAATGGATCGGACTGGCCGGAGAACATGGACCCGCCCTGGATCCGCAACTGGGGCAACTGGCAGGGGCAATACCAAGGGGGCGCGTACCGGACGCTGGAAAACGGTATCCTGACGTACGACTCGCTGTACGACCCGGGTGTGTTCGACTCCTACGAGATGCACAGGCCCGGAGCGGTTGACCCCGGCCCAGGGGAGGTGTTTCTCGCGCAATGGAAGCTCTGGACCGAGCAGGCCGTAGGCTGGTACGACCCGGGCCTGGGCTTTCAGTCTGATCAGGCGTGGGGAGTCGGCCTTGCCTTCGACGATACGTCGGTATTTAGCGTCTACGAACAGTCGGTGATAGCCTACATCGAGCCGGGTCAGTTCCACGAATTCGCTCTGTGGTCCTCCGACATGCGCTCCTACCAACTCGACGTCGACGGGGCGCCTGTTGCTGAAGGCTCGATGTCTCAGGGGATTTCGACATCGTGGTTCTTCTGGGGGGACTGCGTCCAGGGCGCAGCAAGCTTGCACCACTGGGACTTTGCTCGCTTTGCCGTGCTCGTGGCGCCTCAGTCGGGAGACGTGAACTGTGACGGGACGCTTGATTTCGCCGACATCAACCCCTTCGTGCAAGCGCTTTCGGACCCAAGCGGTTACCAGGATATGTACCCCATGTGTTGGCCAAGTAACGGGGATGTGAACGAAGACGGAACTGTAGACTTTGGCGACATCAATCCATTTGTCGCTGCGTTGCTAGGGCAGTGAGTGCGGCCCGGACCGTGCCGGCGTGGGCACGGTCCGGGTCACTGGACCTCCACGTAAAGGGGCGGAGCATGTTGTCACGAGCGTTGATAAGTCTGTTGGCGCTAGGTTGGTTATCGGGCCTTGCGAGCGGCCAAAACCTCATCCGAGAATGGACCGGCGCGTCGGGGTACAGGATATTCGAGACCACCGTCTGGATCGACGCTCCCGGAACGTACAAGTTTCAGGCGACGGACCCGAATGGCCCGAACGGCCTCGGCGTAATCGATCACATTCTGCTCGACGCCAACTGCCCCGAGGGCACGGTGAACGTCTATGTCCTGCGCGACCCGAACGAGGGCGGCGGCTACGGTGCCAAGGGCGTCGGCGAGATCAACCTGAAGAAGACCGGCGTCGAGACCAACATCATGGACGTACTTACCACCGTCAATCTGGCCTACCTCGACATGATCCAGGCCGACACGATCAGCGGCGATATCGGTACTCCCGATATCGGGAACGACATCACGGTGGATTACCTGGGCGCGCCAACATCATGTGCGACCATATGCACTCCCTGGAAGTCCTGCACGGCACCAGCGGCACGTTCCCGCCCAGCATCACCGTCTCCGGCGACTGGGGCGATGAGGGCGCGGATTTGATCCACGTGGAGGATGGGCCTCTCGGCTGGCTGGTCGTCGGTGGCTGCATGTCGGGGACGATAAAAGTGGCAGATGCGGACGGAATCGTGATCTCCGTTGTCGCCGGGGACCTGAAGGCGGCTAACGCGTACGAGTTGTACGTGTACTCGTGCCCAGGAAGCATCACGATCGCGGGGACCGTGACGTACGCAGATCTCGCGGAGCTTTCAGGCGCCTTGCGCTGCGGGACTCTGGCTGGGATCCTGACCGTGACGGACTGCCCACTCAGCGGCAGTATAACCATCGACCATGACCTGGACGGATTAGTATGGGCCGAGCAGGGACTATCCGGCCACCTGGCCGTTGGTGGTGACGTTTACGGCGGACTTTTCGTCGGGTCGGCCTCACCGCGCGACCTGACCGGGACCGTCGAGGTCGAGGGCAGCCTGCGGGCGTTCTTGTGGCGAATCACGGGCAACCTCGGCGACCCGAACGACCCGAACAACACCACCAAGGGGCAAATTAAGGTCCACGGGGGGTTCGTGCCGCCCTACCAGACCGGACGGCTGGAGATCTGGGGTAACGTCGTGGGTGCGGGCGCATGCTTCGTGGTAGACTATGACGGGTTTGACCCCAATGACCTGTGGGACCCGAACTCTGCCGTCATCATCGGCGACCCAAACGATCCGAACCATCCCCAGGTGGCGTACACGCAGAACACACCCGAGCTGAAGCTGTACAAAATCACCGAGTGCCGCGGGGATTGCGATAACAACGGCACGGTGGACTTGGACGACGTCAATCCGTTCACCGCGGCGCTGATCGGCGAATCTCAGTATGCCCAGCTATTCCCCGGACTCGTCGGAAGTAGAACCTACCATACGGACACAAACTGCGACGCCACGCTGAGCACCGCCGATGTCAACCCCTTCGTCGCGCTGGTGACCAGCGGCTGCTGCGATCCGAACTGCCCCGGCTGCGAAGACCAGGACGGCGGCGGCGGGCTGCCCGATCCGCAGGAGCTGGCCAAACAACTGGCCGACAACATCTGGCCCGAGCTCTACGATGACCTCGTGGCAATAGTCGCCGAGAACATTGATTTACAGCCGGATGATGAAAGTCGGGCGTACTGGGAGGCCGTCTACGCCGCGCTGACGGAGTAGCCGCGCCAGCCAAACTGACACACCGAGCCGGGGCGGCGCCGTCTCCAAGCGCGTGTGTGGCGGCCGGCCCAGGCCCGGGCCGTTACCCACCACGCGGCGGGAGTCCCGCGGGCTTTCATAAAACTGGCGGCCCGATTACAACTCGGCCCGTGGACACGCTCCCGGAAATCGCGTCCCCCACGATCGAGCGCGGCCAGTTGGCCGGATTGCCGCCCACGCTCGAATGGGTTGGCGGCCGCGACGGAATACTGCGGCTGCTCGATCAAACCCGGCTACCGGCACGGATCCAGACGCGGGACTGCACGTCGGCGGAGGAAGTCTGGGAAGCGATCCGCACGTTGTGCGTACGGGGCGCCCCGGCGATCGGCGTCGCGGCGGCCTACGGCTTGTGCCTCGGGACACGGCTGCACCGGGGGTCGCCATGCGACGGCTTCCTCGCAAAAGTCCGCGAGATCGGCCAGTACCTTTGCTCATCCCGGCCCACCGCCGTGAACCTGGCCTGGGCCATTCGCCGAGTGACCGCCCGCGCCGACACATGCCCCGACGCGCACGCCGCGGCGCTGTGGGACGCAATGCTCATCGAAGCGCACACAATGGCGGTCGAGGACGCCACGACCTGCCGCCGGATCGGCGAGGCGGGCGCCGGGCTGATTCCGGAAGGCGGGGGCGTCCTGACCCACTGCAACGCGGGCGCCCTGGCGACCGTCGCGTATGGCACGGCCCTGTCGCTCCTCTACGTGGCCCACGCGCTGGGACGACGCTTCACCGTGTACGTCGATGAAACGCGGCCGCTCCTGCAGGGCGCGCGACTGACCGCCCTCGAGCTTAGCCACGCCGGAATCGATGTGACCGTGCTCTGCGACGGCGCCGCGGCCAGCCTGATGCAGGCCGGCAAGATTCAGCTCGTCCTCGTCGGCGCGGACCGCATCGCGGCCAACGGCGACACGGCCAACAAGATCGGCACCTACGCCGTCGCTCTCGCCGCCCGCCACCACGGCATCCCGTTCTACGTGGCCGCCCCGCTGAGCACGTTTGACGGCGCGCTGGCCTCGGGCGCAGCGATCCCGATCGAGCAGCGGCCCGAGGATGAGGTGCGTGCCGGCTGGGGCACGACGATCACGCTCGCCACGGTCCGTTGCTACAACCCGGCATTCGACGTAACGCCCGCGGCGCTCATCACCGGAATTGTCACTGAAAAAGGGATTGTGAAACCGGTCACGGCGGCTCAGATTAGGAAGTTCGCCAAGACGCAGTAGTTGCGCATGCACGCGTCGCGGGCTGTTCCGGCCAGGCGCCCGGGCGACATCCGCTGATTCTGTCACACCTCCGTCCCCAGGGGCTTGCTGGGCCGGCTGGTGAGCCCGTATACTTCCCACGTCCCCCTGAGCTTGGGGGACACCCAGACTACGGGAGTGCGGTCAATGTCGATCGTGCGGAACAAGAAGCTGTGGGCGGTGATCGTGGCGTGTGGGATCGGCACGGTCTTTCAGGCTCTCCCGAGTGGCTGTGCCGAGTACTACACCCAGTTGGCGCTGACCTCGTTCGACGTGTGCTCGGTGCTGAACTGCGAAGGTGGGACGTTCTTCAACTTCTGCCAGCCGCGCGCCATTCTCGCGGATTGTCCGAACATCACCACGCCCGCTTAAGGGCCGCTGCCGAGGTGTGACCATGCATCGCCGTTGCAACGCCCTCGTTTTCACGACCCTGGCCATGGCCGCGGGCACGTGCTTCCAGCTCGGCGGCTGCGGCCTGGGGGACCTCGGGTCGCTGATCGCGAATTTCAACCCGTGCGGCACGATCCTCAACTGTGACCCACGCGAGTACGCTTTCATCCGCGCGAACTATAACGGGCCCGGAGTCGATCCGCAGATCGACCCCTCGTGTACGTATCCGCCCTACTGTCCTGCGGCCAACGACCCCTTCGTGCCCGTGCTGACGGGCATCAACGCCTGAGCCGTGGTTGCGTGGATTGGACGTTGCTCTCTTCATCACTTGCCTGACTGATACCTTCTACCCGCGCGTCGGCGAGGCGGTCGTCCGCGTCCTGCGGCACTACGGCTGCCGCGTCCGTTTCCCGGCCCAGCAGACCTGCTGCGGTCAGCCGGCGTTCAATAGCGGCTTCCACGCCGAGGCCGCCGCCCTCATGCGGCGGATGATCGCCATCTTCGAGCCGTATGAGCGGGTCGTCACGCCGTCGGCGTCGTGCGCGACCATGGTGAAGCACCACGGGCCGGAACTGCTGGCGAGCGATCCGGAGGCACACGCCGCCGCCGGCCGCCTGGCCGGCAAGACCTGGGAGTTTGCCACGTTCCTGCGCGACGAGTTGCACGTGGACATCGCCGGCCTGCTCAAGTTCGACGAGCCGGTCACGTTCCACTACCCCTGCCACGCGCGCGAGCTGTACAGCCTGGCGGACCTGCAAGGCTGGCTCGCTGGCGGAAACGGCCACGACCTGCGCACGCCGGTACACGCCGACGTTTGCTGCGGCTTCGGCGGGGTCTTTGCCGTGGAGTTTGCAGAGGTCAGCGGGGCGATGCTGGGGGACAAGCTGGCGGAGCTGGCGGCGACCGGCGCCCGGCTGGTGGTCTGCAACGAGGCGGCTTGTGCGTTGCAGATGATGGGCGGCGCGCGGCGGCGTGGACTGCCGCTGCGGTTCAAGCACCTGGCCGAGTGCCTGGCTGAGTCGCTCGGGCTGATGGAGCCGCAGGCATGAGCCAACGGGAGAGCTTGTCGGCGCGCATGGCCGCCGCCAGCCGCGATCAGCGGGTCGTCAACGCGGTGCACCTGGCGACGTGGCGCAAGGTCGAGGCGCGGGCCGAGTCGATGGCCCGTTTGCGGCATTTCGCGGCCCTGCGCGACCGCGCCGCCCAGACGCGCCAGCACACGCTGGAGAATCTGCCGCGGTACCTGGAGCAGTTCGTCGCACAGGTCACCGCCCGCGGCGCGATGGTGCATTTTGCCCCGGACGCCGCCGCCGCGTGCCGGGTGATCTGCGAGATCGCGGCGACGCGCGGACTCCGGCTCGCCGTCAAGTCCAAGAGCATGACCACCGAGGAGGTCCACCTGAACGACGCCCTCGTGGCCGCGGGGGTGCGCGTGGTGGAGACCGATCTGGGCGAGTTCATCGTGCAGATCGACCGCGACCGCCCCAGCCACATCATCACGCCGATCATCCACAAGGACCGCCGGCAGGTGGCCCGCGCGATGGCCCGCGAGCTGGGGTGCGTGTACACCGAAGACCCGACGGAGATGACGAAGATTGTGCGGCAGTACTTGCGGGACATCTTTCGGCGTTGCGACCTCGGCATCAGCGGCACCAACTTCGGGATCGCCGAGACGGGCACGATTTGCCTGATCAC
>Ga0315285_10001777_pt1 | contig 22644 bp, 23 predicted proteins | sample YL17G09_36_MG_FD_203698 | JGI IMG/M metagenome (GOLD analysis project Ga0315285, IMG submission 203698) | Sediment microbial communities from Yellowstone Lake, YNP, Wyoming, USA - YL17G09_36 | ecosystem: Environmental > Aquatic > Freshwater > Lake > Sediment | place: USA: Wyoming | collected... | reverse complement strand
ACTGATCAACGAGACAACCTGCGCGGCCTGTTACGCCTGCGTGCGGACATGCCCATACGGCGCCATCGACAAGACCGAAATCCGCGACCGAAAAGGCGCGCTGGTTAAATACACGGCTCGAGTGAACCCGGGCCTGTGCATGGGATGCGGCACCTGCGTGGCCGTGTGCCCGTCGAAGAGCGCTGACCTCGAAGGGTTCAGCGAGCAGCAAATCTACGAAATGGTGAAGAACCTGATATGAGCGACGCAACGGGATTTGAACCAAAAATCGTGGCGTTCGTGTGCAACTGGTGTACGTACCTCGGAGCGGACCTCGCCGGAACCAACCGGCTCGAGTATCCGCCCAACGTCCGCATCGTGCGCCTGCCGTGTACGGGCCGGATCGATTTCAACCTGATCATCAAAGGTTTCGAAATGGGCGCCGATGCTGTTATCGTCTCGGGCTGCCACCCCGGCGACTGCCATTACACCGCGGGCAACTACCACGCCCGGCGGCGGTGGACGCTGTTCCGGGAACTGCTCGAGACGCTCGGCTTCGAGATGGACAGAATCCATTTTGCGTGGATCTCCGCGGCCGAAGGCAAAAAATTCCAGCAGTTCATCACGGAAATTACCGAAAAGACGCGGGCGCTCGGGCCTTACACCGCGTATCGCGAAATCTGCGAGGCCGCCCGATGATCGATCAACTGCGCCAGACCTGCAGAAAACTTCTCGAAGAGGGCGCCGTCAACGTCGTCATCGGCTACGGCCAGGACAAGCCGTCCATGATGCCGCACCCCGTGTTCATTACCAAACCCGAAGAAACCGAGCGGCTGGTTTGGAACGACCTCTGTTTCGCCAACCTCGCCGCATACGTCACGCGCAAAGAGATCAAGGCGCTGGGCAAACCCGCCGTAATTGTCAAAGGGTGCGACGAACGCGCGCTGGTGGTGCTCGAGCAGGAGTCGCAGTTCACGCGCGACGGCATCTACGTGATCGGCATGGCCTGCGACGGCGTCGGCAACCCGCGCGCGGCCAAATGCGCATCGTGCGCCGTCCGGACGCCGCGTTACGCCGACGTGACTATAGGCGAAGCCAAACCAGCAACGCCGGCCGCCGACGGCGAGTTCGCACAGCTCGACGAGTTCATGAAGAAGACGCCGGTCGAACGCCTCGCGTACTGGAAGTCGGAATTTTCGCGGTGCGTGAAGTGCTACGCATGCCGGGAAGTCTGCCCGATGTGCTACTGCACCCGCCAGGGCGGCCGCTGCCTGGTCGACAAGAACCGGCCCACCGCCATCGACACCTCCGCCACGCTCAAAGGCAACCTCGCCTGGCATATCGCGCGCGCGTTCCACCAGGCGGGCCGCTGCGTTGGCTGCGACGAATGCACCCGCGCCTGTCCCGCCGGCATCAACCTGCGGCTGCTCAACCAGTCGCTGGCGAAAGCGGCCGGGCGCGCGTTTGCGTACAAGGCGGGGATGGATCCCGAAACGCCGCCCGTCATCGGGTCGTACAGCCTCGAGGACAAGGAGAACTTCATCCAGTGAGCGACGTGATCTCGAAAAACGATCTGCTCCGGCTGGTGGATCAGTGGCTGGCCGAAGGCAAGCGGGTGCTCGGCCCGGTGAAAACCGGCGGTGGCGTAATCCTGTACGCGCCCTTGGCGGCATCGGGCCAACTGGTGCTCGATGGGTTTGTCCACCCCGCCAACTCGATCAAGGAGGCCGTGTTTCCGCGGTCCGAGACAATTTACACCTACACGTTCAACGGCCAGGAGATCGAGCTGAGCGACGTCGACCCGGATTGCACCCAGTGTATCGTAATCGGCGCGCGGCCCTGCGATGCCGCGGCCCTGCCCGTGCTCGACCACCTGTTCAACTGGGACTACCAGGACAAGTTCTATAACGCCCGCAGGGCCGCCACCACCGTCGTCACGCTCGCGTGTACCGAACACGACGACGACTGTTTCTGCACGAGCGTCGGCCTCGGGCCCGCCTCCGAACAAGGCAGCGACGCCATGCTGATCACGGCACCGGACAACCGTTACGAGATCCGCGCGCTTACCGACAAGGGCCAGGCGCTGTTTGCCGGAAAAACCTCGGCTGCGGAGATCAAGGTGCCCATTTCCGACGGGCCGGCCAAGAAATTCGACACCGTCGATATCGAAACGTTCCTGAAGAACAACTACGAAAGCGATGCGTGGCGCGACATCACCATGCGATGCCTGGGCTGCGGCGCGTGCGCGTACAACTGCCCCACCTGCCATTGTTTTGACATCGTCGACGAAGGCGACGCGTCGGGCGGGCGCCGCGTCAAAAACTGGGACAGTTGCCAGTTCGGCCAGTTCACGGTGCATGCGTCCGGCCACAACCCAAGGGCCGTCCAGGCCCAGCGCCAGCGCCAGCGCATCCAGCACAAGTTCCGCATCTACCCCGAAAAGTTCGGCGCCATATTGTGTACGGGTTGCGGCACATGTACGCGTAACTGCCCCGTCGGCCTCGGCGTGCTCAACACGCTCGAAGCCATCGCCGTGATTGCGCGCGCGTCGATCGAGGTCAAGTAAATGGAAAACGTCAGAAAAATGGGGACTGACTCGCTTTTTCCGCGGCAGTTTGCGGAAAAAGAGTGTCTGTCCCCACTTTTCCACTTTTCTGCCACTTTTCTGAAAGTGTGTCTGTCCCCATTTTTTGTGTCCCCATTTTTTGCGACCCAAGAGGTCAAGTAGATGGAAAACGTGTACAAGCCCGAGTTGATGGAAGTGCTCGAGGTCAAGCAGCACACGGTCGATGTCAAATCCGTGCGTATCAAGTTTCGAGACCCCGCCGCCGCGCAAAAATTCAGTTTCAACGTCGGCCAATTCGGGATGTTTTCGGCGTTCGGCGCGGGCGAATCCACCTTCAACATCTGCTCGAGTTCAAACTGGAAAGACCACCTCGAGTTCTGCTTCCGCAAGACGGGCAAAGTCACCGAAGTCCTCTGGCAGATCGACGAAGGCGACACCATCGGGTTCCGCGGGCCCTACGGAAACAGCTACCCCATGGAAGACTGGAAAGGCAAGAACCTCATCTTCATTGGCGGCGGGATCGCCATGCCGCCCATCCGATGCGCCATCTGGTACGCCCTCGAAAACCGCGCCGATTACGGCAACATCACCATCGTCTACGGCGCAAGAACCGTCGGCGACCTCGTGTTCACCGACGAACTCGACCAGTGGGCGCAGAAAGAACGTACCCGCGTCATCCAATGCGTCGATCCCGGCGGCGAAACCCCCGAGTGGAAACACGAAATCGGCCTCATCCCACACGTCATCGAGCGATCGAGCATCCCCGCCGAAAACAGCGTCGCCCTCGTCGTCGGCCCCCCCATCATGATCCGGTTTACCCTGCCCGTCCTCGACAAAATGGGCATGGCAAAAAAAGACATCTACACCAGCCTAGAAAACCGAATGAAATGCGGCATCGGCAAATGCGGCAGATGCAACTGCGGCCCCGTATACGTCTGCAAAGAAGGCCCCATCTTCTCCTTCGAACAACTCAGCCAACTCCCCAGCGACTACTGAGGGAAGGCAGTGCCAGAAAAGTGTATGAAATAAGTGGCCGTCCCCTGTTTTCCGCTGTTTTCCCAATTGCACGCCAAAGACCCGAGGGCGGCAGACCTCCTGCTCTGCCTCTTGACAAGAACTTATCATGGATGTCCCCGTTTACGCACCGTCCTCTATTGCCCTAACCGCGTCGAATTCCAATCCCAAAAACGCAGACCTAAAACTTACGAACTCTTCAACAAACCAAGACGTCAGTTTAGGGAAATCCACCATCGAAAAAGATACGCAAAACCTTCACCTTAGTGTCATCCTATTGTGTCTTTGCCCTGATAGTTGTTAAGAAGTACTGGATGGCCATCAAATTCCGAACCAGAACACTTACTCTTCAATGGCGACAGGCGGAGACCCGTTAACGAGAAGCTGCAGCCCGCTTGCTCCCTTCGGCACCGCAAATAGGAGACCGACGTCGACCTTCTTGCCCGATGCAACAACAACAAACGTACACGAGGCCCAACCATCGTCGGATATGACCTCCATGCGCGTCCTCGCGCCATCAGGATAAACGGAAAAAGTTGGAAAAGAATGCGGGGGATCATTGCGAACCGTTAGGCTGAGTGCGGCTGTCTCGCTCTTACACTCCGGCGCATGCAAGCAGCGGCTCAGCGCTCCTCCAGGGATCAGGACTGCAATACAGCCCGTGTTCAGCCAGCGAAACGATCCTTTCAGTACATTCTTGTCCTCGTCGGGTTGAAGAACCTCCCATACCTCTATCAGGACGGGATCGGCATACCCCCACAAGAAGTATGCTGGATCCTTGCCGTCACTGATGTTTTCCACGCGAGCGTTCACGCGCACAATCTCACATCCCTTGTCCTTGGGGGCGATCGTAAGGGTGGTATCTCCTGGAATGCTACGTCCTGGAAATTGAGCTTCTTGCCGATATTGACCGCCTAGACGCGTCATGTGAACATCGGTCACCCGCCAGATCGCGTGCGTCGCGGAAACCCACTCCTCTCCACCCTCGGACCATTCGCGTGTCTTGGTCAAGCTCTCCTTTCTTATGCTGCCTGCGAGTAACCATGAAGTAACTACACCGTTGACATCAAAATTCCGAGACGCGGTTTCGTAGTTTTCCTGGAGCACTCGAAGAGCCTTGGGTTCGAGCGCATTGACCTGGGTTTCCAGCCATGCGCGCCCTTTTCCTCTTGGCGAAGGCTTCTTGTCGTTCAATATGTACCTGGACTTGAGAAAAGCCATTACAGGATCGTTATTTACGAGTGCCGTCGCTTCCTCAACGTGCGTCTTCAAGTCTTTGGCCCAGTGAAGGTTGCCTGGAACGGAAGTCGCTGGTTCCGTCTTGTTTATCTCGGGCGGCGTTCCGCTGGAGCTTGATGGTCCCGACAGGAGTACTCCGAGAACAACCATGGCTATCATTTGCACAGTCGATATCCTCCCGCAAAAGCCGTTTAAACTGCCTTGAATTCAAAAAGTTTTGCTGAAGTTATACTTGTTTCACGATGCACCCCCGTGCTCGAACACTTATATTTCAAAAATTGACTCCTTGTTTCGGGACTCATTGTTTCACAGTATAGGCTCGGGACATTCAACTAAGCGGACTTCTTCCGCTACGCCGTCCACGTTTTTGATGCCTCCGAACGTACCGCGTAAGCCCTTGAAATCTCTAAGCGGTAATTCTGAGTATTTCTTGGGAATTTTAATTGCCTCGCATCCAAAGTAGAAAGTTTTCTCGTCGGCTTTGGCATCACTTTTGAAAACGCAGAACAATCGTGCTGACGGAGCATTTTTGATACTTGAGGCATAGTACTTTCCGCGGTACTCGACAGCCGCTGCTTGCTGAGACTTCTTGGCTGGAGGCTTTTTCTCTGGACTTTCAAGTACAGCGTCATCCGCGGCTATTGGTTTCTTGCTTGAAGTCGTGGGAACGGTCTTGGGTTTTGGCGAGGTCCGTTCCTTTGATTCCGGTGTTGGCGGTACTGATTTTTCCGCCGTCGTTGGAGTTGTCGATGACGCATCCGACGCAACCTCTATACAGTCGGTTGTCGAACCGGTCAATTCACTGCCTGTTGTCTTACCTGGAAACCGATCGAATGCCCAAGTATCGTTGGGAACGCCTGCTGTGATGACGCAAGAAATGATCAACAGAAATGTTGCGATAGCTCTCAAAGTCTCTTCCTCCCTCTGTTGTGCTTGAATACAAGAAATCTACGCCCGCTCTTTAGAAATTGGACTTTATGAACTGGACGATCTCCTTCGCAATGGCGTCGTGGGTCTCATCAATCCCGCCACCGAAAAAACCGCCCTTAATCTCGCCCTCAAAAGTAGCTTCTGATAGGTCGTTTCCGGAGGCCTTGTCAATGAATTTGACCTGTACGATTATACTTCCCTTTCCGGCCCCCAAGAGTGGTCCTGTTAGATACCGCATTCCGCGGCTACCTGGATTGTATTGAATGACCTGCCCCTGCAACTGAAGGACTGATTCACCAACAGCCGTGTCGCCTCGTTCCACTTTGGCGAATAGACCTTGCTTGTTCAATTCCTGGGCGATTTTATCCGGGATATCCGTCTTCACTTCTTGAGGAACTTGGCCACCGCCTGCCAAATCGGGAAGTTCAAGAATCTGGTACTTTCCGAAAGCCGCCTCGGGCGCCTTCGCCACTCTCGCGTATCCGGTTGCACAGCCATTAAGGACTGCCACCAAACCAACAAGAATCAAGAGCAAACCGTTTCTCATTGCTGTTCCTCCTCTCTCGCTAAATAGATTCCTAACCCCAGTTGGACCTGACTCCTGTTTATAATTTCAAGAGAAAATAGTCTTAACCCGAGTCGCCAAGTGTCGCTTTCCCCTGCATTTGAACAAAACTTGTACGCGTTTCCCGGGCCTAGGAGCACTTCCAGATGCCTCCATTCGAGGGATCGCGCTCGATACCAGGGATTAGTTTTACGCCCCAATCCGAAAATCCTATACCATAGTCGCTTTAAGTGTGGAGCTTTCGTAATAATCACATTCAGAAGCACGTACCGGGACTTCCCTAGACGCTGGACATAAGTGTTTCATGAATAGCCTCCTTGCGTCGATACTGCACCCCTCATCAAGATAGACTGGACCTTCAAATAACGCTGTCTTCAAAACGAAAAGCTGATGTAGTTTGAGACGACGACGCACCGCACCTGTGCAGTGAGACTGCCTTGCCGCGTTCAGTATACGCGTTCAGTATAAAAGAAGCTGTAAAACCAGTGGGCGTCCAAGGAAAATTCGAGAGGCTCGGTAGGTGCTTGACCAGTGACCACAAGGCTTCCTGTAGGACAGTCAGGGTTGTCAAGATCTTCGGCTAAAGTAGTCAAGAGATCGGGTGGATTCTCAGGAATAAGATCTACTGTTGTTCCGTCGTCAGTGGGAATTCCTGGGCCTAACGCGAATACCTGTCCGCCAATCACGAGTGTCAACGTCACCGTCTCAAAGCTATTAAGGGTCCCCGCGGTCGCAGTAAGGGTAACTCGTTCAAGAACCAAACTCAAGGCTGTTACCTGGATTTCTCGTACTTTATAGGGCATGTGGTGATCAGCCGCCAGGAGGACATATTGGATGTTGAGGTTGCAAAGATCCGGGAGTTGAAACTCACCGTCAACGGGCGAACCATCGGTGGGCAATTCAGACAGGACCGCGTTAGTAAGAAGCCTCTGGTCAAACCGTACTTCCGAGGGCTGGCCACCGCATCCTACAATACAGCCACTCGCAGTTAATAGCAGCGAAAGCCAGAAATGGCCAGTCTTTACCACTGATGTTTTCATCGTGTCTTCCACATTTGTACAGAGTCAACAATGAAACTAACAGTAACGTAAATACTATATCTGAAAGTAAATTATGTCAAGCAAATGTTTGGCATATGATGGTTTTACAGGGTGTTTGTTGCAGGAAACCGCGTCTCACTGCGGTGACAGCTGCCAATTTCGATACGAAAGACCGGGCGGAAACCAGCGGAACCGGGGAATATGCGGCGCCTGAACTGCTGGAAGGAGGTACTTGGGTATCTACGGATCTAAATAGCCGGTAACTCCGCCTAGCGAACACGGCATGTTACAATCGAGTAGAACGTGCCGTTGGTGAACGTCGAACGCAAAACTTAAGCCGAATCGGAGGCTGAATCTATGTGGCGAGTTGTATCGGTAAAGCCGCTCCCGGGGTATCGTCTACGCGTATCGTTCTCGGATGGTGTGGGGGGGAGGTGGATCTTTCCGAGCGCTTGTTTGGTCCGGTGTTTGAGCCGATCAGAGGCCGTAGGCTATAGGTAAACGCAAGACACAAAACCGAAACATGCCCGTTTCTCGATCTGACTCCGGATGGAGCCGTGCGGGCGCGGTCGTAGGAGACGCTGGCGGCCGCCCAGCTTCTTGAACGCCAAGAGGACTGGCTATGCGAGCGGATGCGGTATGTGATTTTAGAGGAAGACCAACCAGCGGAGTTGAACAGACCGGCGAAACGCAAGGGGGACGGCGTGAAATTTACAATAACAGTACAGCTCCCGCTCCCCCGGGGGAGGGGGAACTGTAAGAGCAGGTCCAAAGGAGTCTATCCAATGCACCAAGAGGGAACTTTTACAGAAGGTTCTTGACACGGGCATCTGCGTTTCTAGTTCCCTTTATGGACAACAATATTTCCGCCTCCAATGACAGTGCTTGGTTCCGCTGTATCATCGTCCCCTATCTGATTGTCATAGATAATCTCGTCTGTAAATCTGTCCCAGATCTTGATTCGAAACTTGTCGGGCGTTGGGTTCTGCTTCAAGTCGCCATCACCTGCCGTGAGCATGAACCCGAATCCGTCGACACCATTGACCGTGCCGATCCCCTTGAACTGCGCCCTAGCGCCAGCCACTACAAGCCAGTCATAGCTTGCGCTGTGGAAGTTCAGGCCTGCAACCCTAAACTGGAATTCAGTTTGTCCCACGGGCTCAGAAGCGCCTTTCTTGTATTTCGCCAGAAACCCGAAGGTCGCCTTACCAGCAATCCACGGGGCAGCCGCAAATGCCCCTTCTGGAGAGTCGATCCATCCACCGCCTGTTACGAATCCGCCCTCGGGATCGTAAGCCGCCACTATGATGCATTCTTCCGAGCCAGTATTGCCGACGAAATCAGTGCCGCGTACGCAGATCGTGTAGAGTCCGGGTGACAAAAAACCCGGCAATAGCCCCATCACGTCTTCACTCACTTGGTCAAATGCCGCGTCCATGGCATCCACAGGCAACCAGGGCCCACCGTCTATGCTGCATTCGGCGGAGGCAATCGTCGAGCCGCCTGTAGCAGAATCGTCGATGACGGCATAAATGGCCAAATCCGTATTTACGGCTACCGGATTCAGATCCGCCACAACGCCGGAAACTACGGGCCCCTCCTCGTCAGGGATAGAAAAATCTATCGTGAGTCTGGAGTTCACGAATGTCAGACTTCCATCCCAGTTAGGTTTGAGAAGATAATAGTAATTAGAACCGATTCGATAATCGAGTATGTCCCACCATGTATCAGTCTCTCTCACATCCACCGAAACGTCGAATGCTCCATCGCGGAAGTATGCAAAGCCATCTGAAAGCCAATCGGCCAAAGCAAGCAACGTTAGGCCGCTACCCTCGGCAAGATACACGGGAGAACCTGGGGAACCTTCAATGTGCACGAGGTCGCCCAAGTCGGCGCCGCCAGGACCAACGTAATATGTGTAGTGCCTGTTCTCAATCCAAAAATTGTCGGGTAGCGATCTATCGACGTTATCGGCCCAAATTTCAAGTACTGCCGAGTTTATGACCACACTTGGGTTATCTAGACCCAATTCTGACAAGTCGAATGACCAGCTGACCGTTGCTTGTCCCACAATTGTGGACGGAGCCCAGCCTGAGTATTCTACTGTGATCAACTCCGCTGCCGCTGGCATCCCGAACACAGAAGAAACAACCACAAACACAGAAAGCAGTCTTATTCCGATAGGCGTTTTCATGTAATAGCCCTCCCTCATGAAAAGGTTCGAAATTCCCCATTTTGAGCCCGCCCACAACCGCCGTGGACTCACCGAAAATTATTATGATCCGAGATTTCCCATATGGAGCTGCCTGCGACCTCTATAGATCGCTTTCCTGTAATTCTAGTCTTTCTTCCCGATGTTGTCAACACCTGTAAGGGTAAACGGGCAAGCGGGGGTAAACGGGGTAAACGGGGACAGTGGAGTTGGTGAAAAAGTCTCAAACTAGCCTTTTACAGCACCCGGCTTGGAAATGGGCGCATTGGAAATACACGACTTACAGAGCGCCAGAATGGGTGTGTTGTTGTTCGCATTGACTTTTTCACCAGCTCCACAGTCACCGTTTAATTTCCATAAGGCGGGGTAGGTGTTAGGGTAACGGGAAATAGGGACAGCCAGCTATTTATGGGGAAAGACGCGCTGTCCAAGGCGTGATTCTCAAGTTTGTTGCTCGGGGTCTCTCAAGGCTTCCAGGGCTTCAGCGTCGGCCAGATCCTTTGTTCGTCCCACGGCCTTTTTGTTTCGGATGAGGTCATTGATCGACGGGACGTGAACCAGGATTCCTTCGATATCCACGGTCAGCGAGTTCTTGAACACGTCGTCGAACTCGAGGCCTGATGCCGTTGTCATAATGTCGATACGGCGGGGTGCGACTCCTATTTGGAATACGGTTCCTGCCTCCTGGAGGTCCTGTTTGGTAAGGCCGCGCACCGGCGCGCCGAAACGGCGTATCGCCCGCAAGACAGCTTCCGCATTCTCGGGCGACGGCATGACCCAGATGTCCAAGTCTATCGTCGCGCGCGGATATCCATGGGCGGCCAGAGCATACGCGCCCACGAGAAGGAATCTAACCTTCTCGGCGGATAACTCTTGTAACATCTCTTTGTAATCTTCGTTCAGCATCGTAGCGTTTGCTCAGAGATACGACTTCACGCGTCAGAGGCCACACCAGACTAATGCGTTCCGCCGGCGAACCCGGAACGAACGCTTCGTTCCTCGAATCGGACATCCGGTACAACGCCGTATGCGTTCTTTCCATGGCCTCATAGTAGCATAGGGAACCTTTGCTTGGCGAACCATGGCGCGTTACAATAAACGGTAGAATGTGCCATCTGGAGACCGTGAACGGATGCCGACCATAAGCATGTTTTTCGGGATTGCGATCCGGATGTATTTTGACGAACACGGCCCTCCGCATTTTCACGCCTACTACGGAGGCGATGGCGCGGTAATCTCCATCGGAACACTGGAGGTGACGGAAGAGCGAATCGGAGGCTGAATTATGTGGAAAGTTGTATCCGTAAAGCCGCTCCCGGGCTATCGTCTGCGCGTATCGTTTTCGGATGGTGTGCAGGGCGAGGTGGATCTTTCCGAGCGGTTGTTTGGGCCGGTGTTTGAGCCGCTCAAAGACCCTGGCTTGTTCGAGCAAGTAGGTATTGACGAGTTCGGAGTGGTGTGCTGGCCGAATGGGGCGGATCTTGCTCCCGACGCATTGTATGAGACGCTGGCGGGCGCGACAAAATAGCCAAGGAGGGACAACCTTGTGCTCGGCAAAATGGGCATGGCCAAGAAAGACGTCTACACCCGCCTCGAAAACAGAATGAACTGCGGCGTCGGCAAATGCGCCCGGTACTACTGCACCGGCCGATGCCAACTGCGGCCCCGTCTACGTCTGCAAAGAAGGCCCTATCTTCTCTTTCGAACAGCTCAGCCAGTTGCCTAACGACTATTGAGGCGGCGAATAATAGGTGCCTGTCCCGAATGTCACTAAGATAAGGCTCTGGCGCCAACGGCTAAAGCCACCGAGAAGTCCCGCTGAAGCGGGCTATTATAAGGGGATAGGCCAATACCACCCCATCTAAAGATGGGTGCAAAGAGGAGTCGGCTAAAGCCGGCTAAGTACTGCCGTCGACACCCGATTAGCTTATCTTAGTGCCATTCGTGCCTGTCCCCGGTTTTTTCCCATCGGCCTGCCTCTAAATGTGGCTGGCGTCGTTTTGATGCTCGCTCTCTTCCCGCTGTGGCCGTTCATTCATCTGTGATGCGGCATAGCGTCCCGCAAGAGGAGGCGGCGGGAACTCGCTACTTCTTCTTGGGACCGACAACTGAACAGCGGTAAATCTCATCCGTGGTGTGCAGTGTGATATCGCCCCGTTGGGCAGCCGCCAGAACTTCATTGTCGGAGAAATACTGTGTTGGCGCGATATTGAACGTAATCTCCACTTCCCGCCATAGCGGATTGAACCCGTCGCCTTGGATGGCGTCGATCACCGAAATAAAGGGAGCGCCCCCGGGCAGCATGGCTTCGGACGTGTAGATGACGTTGATTGAGGCGTTGTGCGCAATCAGCGCCTTTTCCGCCTGGGCCGACAGTTCCATGAAGTTGATTGTGAGAAGCTTGGCGTCATAATAGGTGGGCATGTTTCCACCGGAGCCGTTGGGGCTCGCCGCCATTGTGAGACCTGCCCCAACCAAAAGAACCCCTGCCAGAACAGTTGTTGTGATTAATCTGCGCATTATGTGCCTCCTTTGTTTTTGCCCGTATTTTCCCAGTCTGGAATTCCCGCTGCCTCCTCCTCCTAGGTTAAACGGCTATCCCAACGCCGGTATTCCCCGCAAATATCCTGCGCCCCGCTCCGTCATGCGGGCGAGCAGGCGCTCCAAAGCTGGTCGTAAAGATGATGCGCCAGACGTTGACATTGCCGACTTCAGCGACGTCGGCCTACTTCATCTTCCCGTTGACCCTGCTCGCGTGGGTTGTTACTATGCTTGTGGAGCCAAGGCGAGTATTCGCAGATGCCGCAAGTGATCATTGAGCAGCCGGGTGTGCCTCCGGTGACGGTGCCGCTGTCGAAACATGTAATCCGTTTCGGCCGGGCGGAAGACAACGAGGTGGTCCTGGTGGCCGAGGAAGTCTCCCGCCACCACGCCGAACTCCACCGGCGCGGCGATAACTTTGTCCTGCTCGACAAAAAAAGCCTCAATGGGACCTACGTCAACCGGCAGCGGGTCGCCGAGCGCACCCTGGCCCATATGGACGAGATCTGGTTCGGCAGCAAGTGCCGTTTGGTCTATCGCGACGACACTTCGTTCGGCCGGGATGAATCGCAAAAACACGACTCAAAACTCCTGCAGGACGTCGACAAGATTCGCGAGGAAATGGACCGGGTCGGCGACAACCTGACGCTGATTGCGCGCGCCGGCAGGACCCCCGCGCCCGGCGGCACCACCCTGGTACAGGCGCCGGCACCGCCAGCCCCGGACGACCTGATGGTGATGAGCCGGGCCTACCGCCGGCTCTCGGCGCTGTACCGTGCCAGCAAGCTGATCGCGTCGGACTTCGACTTGTCGCGGCGGTTGTCGGACGTGCTCGATACGGCCATGGAAGTCATGGACGCGGACCGCGGGTTTGTGTTGTTGCGCGAGCAGGACGGGAACCTGCGGGTGAGCGTTGCGCGCGAGATGGGCCAGGACCTGGCCGCCAGTTCACCGAGCATGGGCGTCGCCGGCAAGGCGGCCATCGACGGCGAGCCGGTCCTGATGGCCGGCGGCACGGAGAACGGCCTCAACCTGCGCGAAAGCGTGATCCGCCAGCAGATCACCAGCGCGATGGCGGTCCCGCTCAAAGTCGAAGATAGGATGCTCGGTTCCATCTACGTTGATACGCGCAAGTGGGATGTCAGCTTCAATGAAGAAGACCTGGAGCTGTTTGCGTCGATGGCCGCGCAACTCGCCATGGCCATCGACAACGTCCATCTCTACCAGGCGAACCTGGCCATCGAGAAGAAACGGAGCAACCTCTCGCGGTTTCTCTCGCCGGCCATCGTCGACCAGATCATGGACAACGACTCGAACCTCGAGTTGGGCGGGAGCAAGCGAGTCGTCACGACGCTTTTTTGCGACATCCGGGGCTTTACGCCGATCGCCGAACGAATGCCGCCGCACGAGATAGTCGAGTTGCTCAACGAGCATTTCAGCGCGATGACGCAGATCGTCTTCAATTACAAAGGCACCCTGGACAAATATATTGGCGATGAAGTCATGGCGGTGTTTGGCGCGCCCATCGCCGCGGAAGACGACGCGCTCCGTGCTGCGCGCGCGGCCGTTGCCATTCAGGCCAAGAATAAGGAACTGAACGCGGTCCGTTTCGAGGAAGGCCGGCCCCGGCTTGAACTGGGCGTCGGTATCAACACCGGCGAGGCCATTGCGGGTTATATCGGCTCGCCAATGCGGATGGAATTCACGGTAGTCGGCGACCACGTCAACACGGCGCGCAGGTTGTGCGACATCGCGAAAGCCGGGCAGATCATCATCGGCGGGACGACATGGCGCCAAGTTAAAGATTACGCCGAAACCCTCGCCATCGGCGCTATCGTGCTCGAGGGCAAGGCCAACCCCGTCGACGCCTACGAACTCCTCGGAATGAAAAGCTGATGTATGGAAGTGCGGCAGCCTGGAGACTGTCTCAAGACCCATATAAATCCCGCCGTATTGTGGTGCGGGCGTCTCGCCTGCACATCGTTTTTTTCGCAACCTTGGACAGCGGTTTAGCGGGAAGAGCCATCAAGTGGACGCCAAAATGCCCTGTGCAGGCGAGACGCCCGCACCACAAATTACCTCGCATGTGATTGAATAGGCTTAGTCCCCGGACAGGAAGGCCATCCGCACAACCAGGCCCGTCAGCAACACCGCCACCAGAAGCAGCCCGATATGCGCGCCCCATCGCTCGAAAAAGCCCGGGAGCGGCGGCGCAGAGCCCGGTTCGGTGGTAACGGCTCCCGCCGCATCCGCGCCGGACGTCTCGGGCAGCTCGACGGCCTGCTCGCCTTCCGCGCCGTCGAGGCCGGCCATCTGCCGCGCGCGTTGCTCCAACTTATACTTGGGTTTGGGCACCGGCAACACACCGTTCACCAGCACGAACCCGGCCTCGTCCCAGCCTTTCTGGATGCGCTTGAGCGTGGTTTTTGGCCGCTCCGGCGTGGCCGAAACGACGTTGCTTTGCGAGATCATTTCCCACTGGCCGGGATTCCACGGCGTGTCCAGTTCAACCCGCACCTTGCCGCCGCTTTGCGTGCCTTTCTCCTCCCAAAAGCCGACAAGTTCCCGGCCGTCGCTCAACTGGATTATGTAGGGTTGGCGGGCCTGGTTGGCCGCTCCCGCCTGCATGGCCAGTATTAAAAGGAAACCAATGTAAGCCATGAAGTATAGTATAAGCGCGTGCCCATTTATTGGCAATACGGGCGGGTTTGGGGTGAGTGTATGATTCGGACATGCGTACTGGTTGTGTTGGTGCTTGTTGCCGCGGGCTGCGCCACCGGCAAACCGGCTCCCGAACCCGCCGCCGCGCCCAAAACGCCCGCGCCTCAAACCACCAATCCCCGGCCTGACGTCACCCTGAACCTCGATGCGCCTACCCTGCTGGGCGATTTCGTATCCACACTGGCGGATACGACCGGCGGCAGCCTGATCGTCATGAACGGGCTTGAATATGTCTCCGTACCGCCCAGGAACTGGCGCAAGACGCCGTTCGAGCAGGTGATACAAGACGTAGCGGGCCCCGCAAACGTCAAGGTAGAAGATAACCCCGCGTATTTGTTCCTTTACTTCCCGGGTTACGAGGCGCTGGAGTCGGTATCGCTGGAAGGGCGGCTCGATCCGGCATTTGCAGCCACCACGGCATCGATCGGGTTCGGTTACAGGACCACGGTGTTTGAAGCCCTGGCTTTCATGTCCAGTTCGCTGGGGATTACGTTGCTGGCCGACCAGGTGCTTGGCGATGCGCAGCTCGGCGCGCTCAACCTGGCCGAGTCGCCCCTCCACGTATGCCTCGCCGCGTTGTTGAAATCGGCCCGCGTGCCTGCCGAAGCCTTTGACGTGGAGTCCACGCCCGAATACGTTTTCCTGCACGCAAAATCCAACCCGCCCCGCGAAACCCTGCTGAACCCACTCGAACTGACGCCGGCGCAGACGGAGTTTCTCAACCAGAAAGTCACTGCCACCCTGCCGTCCGCCCCAATCAACATCTCGAGGGTCGGCAAGCTCGAGGAAGCGCTCCCGGCGCTCTCGCGCCAGTTGGGAGTCGAAGTGACGGCCCAGCCCGGGCTCGAACAATTGCCGGTCGAGCCGGGCGTGTTTCGGGACCTTAAAGTGCGGACGCTCCTCGACCTCATGATCCGGCAGTGGCCCGTGGCGGAGTTCGGCTACCGGGTCGAGGGAAGCGGGATAGTCATTCAGCGGAGGCCGTGAATCTCGCCGGCTTTCTGCGCCTCCGGCGCACGAACCCGAAACGAGAACTGCGTCGATACGTTTTGCATTTCGGTCGCAAAACCGTCCACCCGCCCGCTGAACCAACTGTGAAAACCCACTGCGGGAATCGCCACAAACAGCCCTGCCACCGTCGTGATGAGGGCCTCGGAGATTCCGTGACTGAGCACCTGCGGGTTGCCGATCCCGGAGGCTGTTATGGCGGTGAACACATCCACCATCCCGAGCACCGTCCCGAGCAGCCCGAGCAGCGGGCTGACTCCGCCGATGATCTCGAGCATCGTCAGGCCACGTTCCAACTGCGCCACCTGCGACCGGCCCGTCGCATTAATCGCTTCAACCGCCTGCGAATGCTCGAGATGCCGTGTCTGCAGCACCTCCTCGATTACCCTCGCCAGCGGCCGGCCCGACCGTCTGCACGACATCACGCAGGATTCCGCGGATTTCTCCCCGGCGTAGTCCCGCACAAGGCGCAAGATATGCGGTTCCATCACGGCGTCTTTTCGCAGCGCCAGCGCCCGCTCAATGATGATGGTCGCGGCAACCAGTGAACACGCTCCCAGCGGCACCATGCATATCCCGCCGTCGTGCAACATCCCCAGCGTCTCAAACATGGCCTCTCCTCACTCCAGAAAGCTGAACGTCCAGCGGATCTCCAAGTTCTTTGACCGGTACACTTCCGGCACTTCAAACGGGAACGGGCCGAACGGTCCTGCGTTTTCGATAGCCTGTTTGCACAACGGGGCGAACGTGGCGGAATCACCCGCCTCCACGATCGCCACCTCGATGATATGCCCGTCGGGCGCGATCGCGCAATCCAGGACGGCGCGTGTCCGCGACGTGCCCGAATACCGGGTGTGCAGCGCGGTCCGCCAATTGCGTTCCACCCGTTGCCGGATCACTTTAAGATAAGGGGCTATCTCGCTTTCCATAGCCTCGAAGGACAACAGGCCGGTCCGTTTTACGCCGCCTTCCACCCGGCCCCGCGACGCCTGTGACATAAGCAGCGGCGGAACAGTTGCAGGTTGGACGCCCGGTTCGGCCACAGGCTCGCGCTTCTCGCCTTGCCCGTCTTGCATCATCAACTCCGCCGCCGTCTTTTCCGGCTCTGCGGCGGCCACTTTCTCCCTGCGCAGGTCCGGCGGCTGCACGGGCTCGCGCACACGCCGTGGCGCGGCAGCCGCCTCCGGCGCCGGCGCGCGCATGGCGATCTGGTCGAAGCCGGTGAGGTTCTCAACCCGCGGCGCGTTGAAATCAGGAGCGCCGGAGGCGTCATCAACCTCATCGGCGGCTTTAGACGCCTTCTCAGCGATTAAGTCCGTCATACCGACGGGCTCATCCGCCGGCACGGGCACATCCACGAGTTGGTGTGTGGGAGGAGCGGGCGCCGGCACGGATTCCGGCTGCAGTTCCAGCACAATTGGCTCGTCCCGTGACAGGACAAGGCCCTGTGTCTTGGATCGGCAGCCGCCCGGCGCAAGAATGGCCAGATGCAGCGCCACCGAACATACCGCGGCGAGTGTCAATCGTTGTCCATACGTCATCGCCCGCGATTCTAACAGAACCCCGGATGAAACCGCAGGTCAGACCTGACGTCAACGGAATGCAAACGCGGCGTACGCCTTTGTTTTTTGCGATGAACCGCTTGTCAAAGTCTTTTTTGTTGTTTATAATGCAAATCCGAGTTTTTCCTTTTCGGGGAAAATCTGTGAGGTTCTTCTATGCGACACGCGGCAAGCCTGCTTGCGGCGATGGAAGGGATCAGCCGGTCGGCTTTTCGCATTGCGCGCGAGTTGGCCAACAACAGTCGATCCGGCTTGACGATCAGGTTTCTTTCCAAGAAGCTTGAGATCACCGACGAGGAAATCGAGTACCTCGTCGACATCAATCACCGGTTTCTGTTCGTCGACCTCACCAAGATCAAAATCGCCGCCGAAGGCGCCAACACCGTCCGGCGCATCATGCGCGGGCTGGAGAACCACGGCGATGTCCCTTCGATTTTCCGGCATGTGAAATCGCTGAGCGCGCAGGAGTTTCGCGCCCTCGAGGAAATCGCCGGCCTCGACGGCCCGCTGGCCAAGAAGGCTGCCGCCGAAGACGTCATCGCGCGTTGCTACCACCAGCCCGATTCCATCGTCAGCTATGTGGCAACGCGCAATTTCTCGCCCACCGCGCGCGAACTCTTCGATATCGTCTGGCACTCGAAGGAAGGCATCATGCCGGTCTCGAAGATCCGGGCGCTCCACGGCGGCACGGAATACGAAATCGAGCAGGGGCTCTCCGAGCTTTTTGACGGGCTGGCCCTGTTTGAAATGTTCCGCTTTGACGTAGAAGACCGGCTGGTGCGGGCCGCCGGCCTGCTTTCCGAGACCCGCCAGTGGCGCGACGCCAGCGCCGTGAGCACCGACGCCAAAACGCGCCTGCGCCCGCACAAAAATTCTCCCGCCGTCGTCGAATCCCAGGGCGTCGGGTTTTCCGACCGGATCTGCAGGCTGGTCGCCGCCATCGCGGCAAAACCCGCAAGACTCCGCGGCGACGGCGAACTGTTCCGGGAAGACCGCAAGCGGCTCAGTGAGATTGTCGGCGAAGAGGTCGAGCCGTCGCTGAACACCTGCCTGTGGGTGGGGCAGGGCGTGGGCTGGCTGGCGCGGGTCGACAACGAGCTGCGGGCGGGCCGGCTGGACCCGCTGCTGAAACTCGACCGCGTCGCCCGCCACCGGATTATCGCCGATTGGATGCTCGCCGCCGATAAGGAAACCATGCCGCGACACCTGCTGACGGGCCTGGTCGAGGCGATCCGGCCCGGCGTCTGGTATGGGACCGTCGACGTGGTACGCCACGCCATGGCCGCGCGCGCCGACGAGGAGCAGCCCGTGCTGAAGTGCATGGGCGGCCACTGGCAGTACGTCAGCCCCGGCGCGTCCGCCCATTCCGAGCGTTCCGTCGTGCGGGCGTTCGAAGAAACGCTGCTGTGGCTAGGCATGGTCGACCGGGCCGAAGACAACGGCGACAGCCTGTTCAGGCTCACGGAGCTTGGCGTGGGATTGCTGGCGGAAACCACGCCGCCGCACCTCACCGCCGCGTTTCCCAAACATAAGGCGGAGATCGTCGTGCAGCCGAATTTCGATATTGTCGTACCAAGCCAGGACATGGACCCCCTGCTCACGGTGCCGCTCGATCAGTTCGCCGAACGCGCCAGCACCGGAAAAGCCACCGTATACCACCTCAGCAAAGAATCGTTCACCCGCGCCATTCAGGAAGGCCACGACGGCGATGCGTTCGTGCAGTACTTGCTTGCGCACAACCGGGGCGACAGGTTTCCGTCGAACGTCATGACCACGCTCGAAGACTGGCGCGGCGGCATCAAGCGCGTCCGGCTGCGGACGGTGCAGGTACTCGAGTGCGAAGACGTGCTCATCATGGCCGACCTGTTGCACCGGCGGAAATTCAAGAAGTTCTTCTCGCCCATCGATCCCCACAAGGTCACCGCCTACACCAAAATCTCCAAGGCCGAACTCATCAAACAACTCGAAAAAGACGGCTTCATCGTCGATTAAGGCGGCTAAGAAGCCGCATTCAGAATCTTTGTTCGCAACCTTGAGCCAACATCTACGGGTCGTGCGCAGATGTCGCGAACAAAGATTCTAAGGCACCCACATGGCAGTTTCACCCCAATGACAGGGAAAGAGCGGATAAGCCGCATCTTGAAACGCCGGCCCGTCGACCGGATCGGCTTGTTCGAGCATTTTTGGGGGGATACCCAGAAAAAATGGGCCAGCGAAGGCCACATTGGTTCCGGCGAACCGATGGAAGATCATTTTGGGTATGACATTCAGCTTCTCTGGCCGTTCAACCTGACCGCCAGACTGGACTTCGAGCCCGAAACCATCGAGGAGACGGAAGCGACGGTGCTTCAGCGTGACGGTAACGGGGCCGTCCTGCGGCGGCATAAACTCCACGATGCCACACCCGAGCATGTCGATTTTCTGGTAAAAGATCGGGCCGGCTGGCTCGAGCACATCAAGCCCCATCTCACCGCCGACCCGCGCCGCATTAATTTCGACGCGTACCGGACCGCCCGGCAGGCCGCGGAAAAAGCCGGCCGGTTCTTCGCGTGGAGCGGCGTGAACGTGTTTGAGTCGATGCACCCGGTGTGCGGCCACCAGTACATGCTGATGGGCATGCTCGAGGACCCCGATTGGGTCAAAGACATGGCCGATACCTATTCGCGGCTCACGGTAGACCTGATGGAGACGCTTTTTTCGCGCGAAGGGCCGCCGGACGGCGTCTGGTTTTATGAGGATTTGGGGTTTAAAGCCCGGCCTTTTATGTCGCTTGAGATGTACCGGGAGTTCATTCAGCCCGCCCACAGGCGTACGCTGGACTATTGCAAGAGCCTGCGGCTACCTGCCATAATGCACTCGTGCGGATACGTCGAGCCGCTGGTGCCCGGGATGATCGAAGCCGGCATCGACTGCCTGCAGGTGATTGAAGTCAAAGCGGGGATGGACCTGCTGCGCTTGCACTCGGCCTATCGAGATCGGCTATCATTGATGGGCGGCATCGACGTCCGGAAGCTGTACACGAACGATCGGGCCGTGGTGGAGCGCGAACTGGCGGAGAAAATACCCGTGGTGAAGAACGGCTATGGCTACATTCTTCACTCGGATCATTCCATCCCCGACCAGGTCGAGTATGAAACGTACCGGTATTTCGTCCAGCGGGGACTGGAACTTGGCACATATTGACGCGGGTCTTGCAACGAAGGAGAGCTTGTGATGGCTGATCTGCTCGAACAAATCGCGATCTGTATCGAACGCGGGAAGGTTAACAAAAATTCGCCTTACCCGCCGGACATGAAGGGCCAGGACGGGGCCGACGAACTGACCAAGCAGGCGCTCGATCAAGGAATCGCGCCCGATGACGTGCTGGGCAAGGGCCTCGTCGTCGGAATGGGCCGCGTCGGGCAGAAGTTCAGCGAGAACAAAGTGTTCGTGCCGGACCTGCTCATGGCCGCCAAGGCCATGTCCGCCGGGATGGCCCACCTGAAGCCCGCGTTCGAGTCCGGCCAGGCGCACCACAAGGGCACGTTCGTCATCGGCACCGTACAGGGCGACCTCCACGACATTGGCAAGAATCTCGTGGCGATGGTCGTCGAAGGCGGGGGCTGGAAAGTGGTCGACCTTGGCGTCGACGTCTCGTCCGAAAAATTCCTCGCCGCCGTCAAAGAAAATCCTGGCGCGGCCGTCGGCCTCAGCGCGCTCCTGACCACCACCATGGTCAATATGGAAAAGACCGTAAAGGTCCTGAAAGAACAGGTGCCGGGCACCCGCGTGATCGTGGGCGGTGCGCCGCTCACCTCCGAGTTCGCCAAAAAGATCGGTGCTGACGGATACTCGCCGGATCCGCAGGGGGCTATCACGTTCCTCGCCGCCTGACGGCGTTGTTGAGTTTGCCGGCCTCTCCGACGGGTGCGCATTGCCACGCCATGTTGTGAGAGGCTTTCTCTTTGACGAAAGGACCGAATCCGACATGGTATCCATTCTCGAGATGCTGGACAGGAAAAAGGTGCTGGTTTCCGACGGCGCGTGGGGCACATTTCTCGTGCAGAAAGGCTTGAAGCCGGGCGAGTGTCCTGAACTGTGGAACATCGAGCACCCCTACGCCGTGGCCGACATTGCCCGCGCCTACGCCGAGGCCGGGTCCGACATGGTCTCAACCAACAGTTTTGGTGGCTCCCGCCTGAAGCTGGCCCATTTCGGCCTCGAGGCGCGCGCAGGCGAGTTGAACGAGGCCGCCGCCCGCCTCACCCGAGAAACCATCAGCCCCGATAAGGCCGTTTTTGCCTCCATGGGACCCACGGGAAAGATCCTCATGATGGGCGACGTCACCGAAGAAGACGTCTACGAGGCGTTCCGCGAGCAGGCCCTTGCCCTCGAACGGGGCGGGGCCGACGCCCTCTGCATCGAGACCATGACGGCCCTGGACGAAGCGGGGATCGCGGTGCGCGCCGCAAAGCAAAATACACGTCTGCCCGTGATCTGCACGTTCACGTTCGACCGGATCGGCGAAGGCCAGTATAGAACCATGATGGGCGTCAGCCCGGCGGATATGGCGGCCGAGATGATCGCGGCCGGCGCGGACATCATCGGGACAAACTGCGGCCAGGGCCCCGAGCAGATGGTCGGCATTGTAGAGCAGTTGCGGGCCGCCGCGCCCGATACGCCCATCATGGTGCAGGCCAACGCCGGGCTGCCCGTACGCCAGGGCGATGTCGATGTGTTTCCGGAAACGCCCGAGCGGATGGCGTCATTCGTGCCGGCGCTCGTGAAGGCGGGAGCCGGCATTGTGGGCGGGTGTTGCGGTACCACGCCCGATCACATCCGCGCCATCACCGCCGCCGCGAAAAAGCTCGGCTGAACTTCAGCCCATATTGTGGTGCGGGCGTCTCGCCTGCACGTCTTCAGGATAGGCCCTATGCCGCAACGACAGAGCCACCGCGGTAAACACCCGCAGGATGCCGCTCTGTTCAGCGACGCGCACGCGCGCGCCAAATGGCTGCCGCTGCTCAAAAAGGCCGCAGCCGACCTCTCCTACCTGCTCACGCGCGGATACAGTGACGCCGCGGCTCTAAAACTTGTCGGCGACCACTACCAGCTTCACGCCCGGCACCGCATCGCGCTTTCCCGCGCCGCCTGTTCGGACGACGCGATGGCCCGGCGCAAGGCCCACGAGGTGGCAGCGCCGGACATACGCGGCCGGCGGCTCCTGATCGACGGGTACAACGTGCTGATCTCGGTCGAGAGCGCGTTGTCCGGCGGCGTGTTGGTCC
>Ga0315285_10001776_pt1 | contig 22646 bp, 21 predicted proteins | sample YL17G09_36_MG_FD_203698 | JGI IMG/M metagenome (GOLD analysis project Ga0315285, IMG submission 203698) | Sediment microbial communities from Yellowstone Lake, YNP, Wyoming, USA - YL17G09_36 | ecosystem: Environmental > Aquatic > Freshwater > Lake > Sediment | place: USA: Wyoming | collected... | reverse complement strand
CTTCATTCTAGACGTGTTTTTTGTTAGGCCGATGTTTGAGACGACCAGCACCCATAGGACACCAGATGACTGAAACTTCGGTATTGCGTGTGTCATATTTAAAACTAACTGTACGTTTATATCAGAATTTTAGGCAACAACTAGAGCGGAAGAGGAACTGGCACGTACAAGACCCTTGAAGTCCTAGGTCCAGAGCATGAATTCTCTTTGGTCAACGATGAATTGAAAGCCTTGCCTATCGTTGACAAGGTTCTTAAAGATTTTCACGGGCGCATCGTCAATTTCGTCGAGCAGCCACATTTCACGTTTGGGAAGGAACTTCAGCTGCACGTTATGGAAGTCAAACCCAACGCACCGTTCAGGTCGCCTGTGAGCTTCGAGGAAACCATGCAAGAAGCGGTTTTAACTCTCACTGATTTCTTGAAGCGCAAATATGACGCAAATCTTCTTGGCACTGGTATGCACCCTCTGCTCAGGCTTGAAGGCACGAGCGTGTGGCCTCACCGCCACCGACAGATTTACCAAGCATACAGCAAAGTCTTCAACCTCAAACGGCATGGGTGGCTTAACATCCAAAGCTTTCAGCTCAACCTTCCGTACCAGAATGAAAAGAGCGGAATGCAATTGCATAACGTTCTAGCGAATTTGTGTGCCTATTTGCCGGCGATTGCTGCTGCTTCGCCGTTTTATGAAGGCAAGCTTGGTGAATACGTTGACAATAGGCTGCATTTTTACACGCTGAACCAGAAGGAAGTGCCGTCGGTCACTGGAGATGTGGTTCCCGAATATGTGGGTTCATTCAATGAGTATGAGGACAGAATCATCGGGAAGTATTCGCGAGACTTGTCAGATGCTGGAGCTGGAGAACTCCTTCTTGGCAAAGATTGGGTAAACTCGCGTGGAGCGATTTTTCGGTTCGACAGAAGAGCTGTTGAAGTGCGAGTGATGGACGAGCAGGAGTGTGTCAGATCAGACGTGGCGTTAAGTTGCTTCATTCGGTCGGCGCTGAGAGGTTTAATGAAAGAGAAAACTGAACTATTGCCTCATGAGCTTCTGGTAAAGGATTTTAACTCGACAGTGACGGGCGGACTCACGGCAAAGGTTCATAATCCACATGGACACACTGCGCGTGAGGTTTGCAACTATTTTCATGGAGTTGCGCTGGACAACGCGGAGGACGAAGAGAAAAAGTATCTTTCAGTCGTCAAGAGAAGGATAGAAGGCGGGAGCCTGTCCGAGACTATCCGACGGCAGGTTCAGTTGCGTGCGCAGAAAACCGATTTGAAAGAAGCCATCGTAGGTGTTTACTCAAAACTTATAAAATGCCTCATTGATAATGAACCCTACCTCTGAAAAAAGCGAAGGCCAACTCCAATGTCCCGCAAGAAGGAAGGCAAGAGGCAAAACAACTTTTTCAATGTCTGCAGCAAATGCAAGACAAGCTATAGCTGTTGCCACGAAACGACGCCGCCGGTGACAAGCAAAAGAAGAAAGATTATAGAGGCCTATTTGAAAGCAGAAAAAATGCCGATCAAAGACCCGTTTGAAGAAACAGCATATGTTTTCCCAAGGTTAGATGCTGATGGATACTGCATTTTCCATGATAAGAAGACGAGGAAATGCGTGATTCACCCGGTGAAACCTGAAACCTGTGTAGCTGGGCCGATAACCTTCGACATAAACGTGAAGACTGGGAAAATTGAATGGTTCGTGAAAATGGAGAGCATATGTCAATTGGCAGGAGTAGCGTACAGAGACAAGGAGTTGCTCCAGAAGCACCTTGAATCAGCCAAAAAGGACATTCTGAGACTTGTGAGAGAGCTTGACTGTGAAGCATTGAAGGCTATGTTGAGAAAAGATGAGCCTGAAACATTCAAAATAGACGAAGAAAGCATAGGCAAAGGAACCTTGAAAAAACTAACTGGGTAGAAATGGCGGGCCCGCTGGGATTTGAACCCAGGTTCTCCGGCTTTCTTCCACACGGGAGTGCCCGGAGGCTTGCGCACCGCTTCTCCTAATACGGTTCGGCGCCTTAATCCGTACTGGGCAACGGGCCCTTCCTGCAGACTAGAGTTGAGCCTATCTGGAATTAATTGTTATGGTAACACACAGAACTTCACGCACAGATTCAATCTATAAATAGAGGGATCTAAATTGTTCTGAACAGACTTCTCTCGGGCTATGTTTCGGTCAGTTCCTCGTTCATCCACCAAGCCTTCTTCTTACCCGACCTTTCGCCTGGATAATAGTCTATTACGGGTTTTCCAAGCTGTTTCCTCGATGTTTTCTGCAGCCTTCTCAGCCTGTTCAGAACCATCCACCTGTTCGTTTTCAAGTATTCAGCTATCTCCGGCGTGGTTCCGCCCTTGTAGTGGACGAGATAATCTACCATCTTATGGTCCAAATCGTCCAGCGCAAACGTGTGCGGGTTTGCCTTTCCACGCTCGTAGGTGAGCATCTCCAAGTCTGCAAGATATTTCTTTATCTCGGCAAACTCTTTCTCCATATTGCTGAATCTTTCCTCAAGCTCAAGGATTTTGTCTGGCTTAGGCGTTTTCTGCAGCTTCTCCATTATCGCGTCTCGAATGAAGCTGCTCCTGTCCCCCTCTGGAACGCGCAGAATCATTTCCTTATACACTTCCTCTGGGATTTTTGCAGATATAACTTTCAGTTTGTCCATGACAAGCGTCTCCGACATACATCTATGGGCGCTTTCATTATTTGATGGTTTCTTCGCCGTTTTCCTTTCGGAACTCTTTTAAAAGCATCACACAAACACTAGACCGAAGCTTGGTGTAAGGTACGACTTATGCCTAAAAAAACCACAATTTCCCTAATCAAATGCGACGTAGGCTCCCTAGCTGGCCATCACATCGTGCCCAAACCGCTCTTCAACATCGCCGAGAAAAACCTCAAACAGGCAAAAGAAGAAGGCCTCATAAACAACTACTACGTCTTCAACGCGGGCGACGACCTCGAACTGCTCATGGTACATGAAAAAGGAGAATCGAACCCAGAAATCCACAAGCTCGCCTTCAACACCTTCCAAGAAGCCGCCAACAAAGCACTAACCCTCAAGCTCTATGGAGCAGGCCAAGACCTTCTCAAAACCGCCTTCGCAGGCAACATCTGCGGAATGGGTCCAGGCGTCGCGGAAATGGAAATACAAGAACGAGGCTCCGACCCAATCGTGGTTTTCGCAGCCGACAAAACCTCCGCTGGCGCATTCAACTTCCCGCTTTTCCGCATCTTCGGCGACCCAATGAACACCGCTGGACTTGTAATCGACCCGAATATGGCTGGCGGCTTCAAATTCGAAGTCATGGACACCATGGACAACACAAAGGTAATCTTGAAATGCCCAGAGGAAATGTACGACCTGATCGCCCTGATCGGAACAGTGCAGCGCTACGTGGTTTCAAGGGTTTGGCGAGCCAGCGACGACCTGATATGCGCCACCGGTAGCGTGACTAGGCTTTCGCTGATAGCTGGAAAATACGTTGGAAAAGACGACCCAGTCATGATTGTCCGCGCACAGCACGGCTTGCCTGCCGTCGGTGAAGTTCTAGTGCCTTTCATGCACAGCTATCTTGTTGAAGGATGGATGCGCGGCAGCCACTGGGGTCCCATAATGCCCGTTGGACTTAAAAACTCCGAATGCACAGCGTTTGACGGCCCTCCGAGAATAGTTGCTCTGGGTCTCCAAATCTCTAACGGCGGAATTGCATGCGACGACAACGGCAAACCAATGATAGCAGACCTGTTCGACGACCCAGCGTTCGCCTTGGCCAGACATGAAGCCGTCGAGTACGCAGTCATGCTCAGGCGCATGGGGGAGTTTGAACCAGCCCGCCTAGGCCCTGAAGCGATGGAATACACTACTTTGCAGCAGGTTATGGAGAGACTCAAAGAACGGTTTAAGCCAGCTTAACGTTGCCCGAGTCGTTCGGATACAGCTGAACGCCTCTTACCTTAGCTAGCTCCTCACATCGGTTTTTCACGATTTCGTAGAGTTTGTCGCGGAGCTCTTCGCCGCACATTTTCTGTTCTCTGACAAGCAACGTTTTTCTCGCGAGTTCCATGTCGCCTAATCCTGTGAACCACGCTTCGAAGTCTCCGCGGTTAGTGTGAAATCCCACTGAACTTGGGTCAATGCTTTTGATCTTGTCGCAGAAGTCTCCGAGACTTGAGGCGTGAATGTTCAGCGGTTTTCCAATGTCCGCGTAGAACTGGAAGGATTTTTCAGCAGGCAAGTACTTCGAAATCTCAACTGCTTTTTCCTTGTCGACTTCAGGCAGACCCAGTGTCTTCTTGCCCTTCTCTGTTATGACGTAAAAGCCCTTTTCAACCGCTTTCACATACTCCATCTTGGTAAGCCCAATTATGTGCATCATGACCGAAGGAAAACCCACTCCCACATCCTTCGCTATTTCAGTGGCCTTTGCAGGCTTGTCAATCACCCACATAGTTTCAAGAATCAGCCGTTTAACAGGTGATATGCTCATCTTGTTGCACTCTCTTCTATCAATATTATTATGTGCCTAATAGCTTTTCAGACTTTCCCTCACCGCAAACAGACCGGCAAACGTGAGAGGTTAGTAGACCGTGAAAAACGAGGCCAAATGCGGTGGCAGAAAAGTGATTTAAGCCTCGCCTCAATAAACGAAAGGGGCGGTCAGGAACAGACTGAGATGAGGCCTCGATGAACTGTTGGGACCAAATACTGCCGAGAAGGGAATACAGTCCTGAAGAACCAGACGAATTTGTGGCGTCCTCAATCAAGTCGCTGAAGCGAAGACAAGTGTCAAAAGCTCTTGATCTGGGCTGCGGCGCGGGAAGACATCTGGCTTACATGGCAAGACAAGGGGTCCAAGTATGCGGCATAGACCTCTCATTGACTGGTATAGACATGGCGAGAAGAAAGCTAAAAGAGCAAGGGCTAGAGGCTCTTCTCGTGAAATGCGACATGAAAGCGTTGCCATTTATCAACTCCTTGTTTGACGCAGTCATATGCACTCGCACCGTTTACCATCAAGCACTCAAAGAAATACGTGAAACCATCATTGAAATTCACCGCGTGTCAACGACCAAAGCCCTCGTAGCGATAGACTTTCTATCGAAGAGAACCTACAGCTACGGAAGCGGAGTAGAAGTTGAGCATAACACGTTCATCGAACAAGACGGCCCAGAGAAGGGGGTTCTCCACCACTTCACAGATGAGAAGGAGTTGAAGGAACTATTTGAAGCCTTCAGAACAGTCAACATAAAACTGCAGGAACGTGAAGTAAAGGGCAAGCTCCGGAGCCGATGGATAGTCACCGCCATGGTGTAGATGTATCAGCGGTTAGGAAAGTAAATAAGTAATGTTTCAGTAAGCAATAGGGAATGTTCGGTTAGGGAGAACAGGAAAAATGAAGCTAGCTGTGCTTGTCTACGAGTATCCGCCAAAGATCGTCGGAGGTCTAGGCACTTACGCCGCCGAAATCACACGCAAGTTTGTCTTGACGGACAATGACGTCACCGTCTTCACGATGAATGATGATGCTCGCAGTCTTCCAACGCGAGAGATTTGGCGGGGCATGGAGATTCACCGTCCATTACACATTGACATTTCCGATTCATTGCCAGACGTTGTCGCAGGCGACATCATAAAATGGGGCCGAGGCATCAACCTGTTCTCCAAAATACTTGTTTACAATTATTTGAGCGCTTCAAAACTCGTTAACGAGCTGATTAGGAAAGAGAATTTCAAATACGACATCGTAGTCGCTCACGACTGGCTCTCAGCCATAGGCGGAATGATCGTCAAGAGAGAGGTCGATTTGCCATTTGCGTTTCACGTCCATTCTACTGAGAAGGGGAGAACCCTCGGGAACGGTTCTGAAGTTGTAAGCAACATCGAATTGCACGGCGCCAAAACAGCCGACTTGATAGTAACGGTTTCATACGCCATGAAAGACGAACTCACGAAACTCGGGTTTCCAAAAGACAAGATACAAGTGGCCTACAATGGTGTTGACCCGCAGAAATACAACCCAGAAACAGTGAGTGCTGAGCAAATCCAGAAAGTCAGGGCCCTTTACGAGATAAAAGACGATGAGTTTATGATTCTTTTCATTGGCAGGCTTGTCGGCGTTAAAGGTGTGGATAAGCTCATTATGGCTATGCCCCACATCTTGGAGAAGATACCGAAGGCAAAACTGGTTATCGTCGGCATAGGCGACCTTCAAGAATACTTAGCCAATCTCGTCAAAACCATGAGGCTGTCCGACTACGTGAAATTCCGCTTCGAATTCATCCCAGAAGAAGAACGGATTCTCCACTACGCCGCGTGCGATGTCGCAGTTTTTCCAAGCCTCTACGAACCCTTCGGGATAGTCGTTTTGGAAGCCATGAGCATGGAGCGGCCAGTTGTCGTTGGCGCCGTTGGCGTAAGCGGAATGAGAGAAATAGTCATTCCGATGGGCGATGAGCAGTGTGGCTATCACATAAACCCGAGCAACCCAACTGACATTGCATGGGGTATAACAAGCACTCTGGAGAACCCTGAAAAGAGGAAATGGCTTGGAAAGAATGGCAGACGCAGGGTCCTGAACGAGTTCACTTGGGACATCATAGCCGAAAAAACGCTTGCACTGTACGAGCAGATACCCAAACACTAGATTCTACTTAAGGGACAAGATCGGGTCGGTGAACCCTTGGACACTACTTCTGTAAGTCTAAGAGAAAAAGTTGCAAAGGAAGCTGCCAACCTCATCTATGCAGGAATTGAGAAGGAATTCAAACAAGCAAAACTGAAAGCTGCGAAAACATTTGGAGCCCATTTTCTTCCCACCAACCTTGAAGTCGCGCTGGAAATTGACAGACTGGCTGAGGAACGTGAAGGATCAGCTAGACAAGAACGCTTGGTCAAGATGCGTCAAGACGCCCTGATATTGATGCATATCCTCAAAGAGCACTCGCCCCTCTTGATCGGAAGCGTGTGGCGCGGAACAATCCATTATGCAAGTGACATAGACATTGCCGTATGTCATAACGAACCTGCAGACGTCATGGATACTTTGAGGCGAAGCGGAGTGAAGCTAGTCCAAGCCGAACGCGTAACGGTGACAAAGAAAGGCAAGAGGAAAGGTTCATTCCACATTTACGTTGAGTTGCTTGACAAGGAAAAGGCTGAGATTAAGGTCGTGCAGAGTTCGGAAGCTTCTAGGAAAGAGAAGTGCGGTATATACGGTGATCAAATCCGCGGCCTCAACATAAAAGAACTGGAAAGGATGCTTAGAGAAAACCCGCTGCAGAGGTTTGTGCCTTCATAAGTCTTCAGCCACATCCTCAGTTTTGCAGACATGGCCCTGAAGACGCTTAAATATCCGGTTTCGGAAAGATGAATTGAAGATACATTGACACATTCGAAGGCGCGAACATGGAATTCAACAAGGAATCGTTGAAGAAAACGTTCCCAACCTTGGCAAAGGAGCTTGAATCCGAAGAGAACAAGGTTGACATACGCTCCGTGCGGACAGACATTGGAACTGGAGAAAACGCCGCATCGGCAAGATTCGCTCATTATACGCCCGACGTCATAGACTTCGTCCGCCGATGTGATAATGAGAAACAGGCAGAAGAGATCATAGCTTACTTGGAAAAGAGAGGCGGAATAAAGAGCCAATGCGCTGAAAGGCTCAGGAAGCAGCTTAAGGAGAAAGGCGTGAGAAGCTTCGGACCCAAGAAAGAAGCGGACTACTATCTCAAACGCGGCGAACAGTAAAGGCATCTATTTCAGCTTGTTTCCGCAATGCTCTCCGCAGCAAAGTTCCCAGCATCAGCTGCGTATTATGACGCTCCATTGTCTTCATGGGTCGTTAGACTCGCGCTAGTCTGCTTGAGTCCTGAATGGAGCTTCTGTTTCTTTCTGAGAATGGGTAAGTATATACGTAAGTGGGGTAGTGTAATTCTAAAAGTAAATAAATGAGCTTATGAATAATTATTGAGCCTAAAATCTGGGAGCTGAGCGGAGGAAAACTGTGTGAAGACGACGGCGTTCGCGTGCATTCTGCTGACGGTCACTATGATGGTTTTCGCCTCTTTTTTGTCCAACATGAAGGCCGTTCAAGCGCAATCGGATTATACTATAGAACATGTGAATCATGAGATAACAGTCTTGTATAATGGTTATGTTTTGATAAATGACACGATCACAATAAACGTAACAGGGCAAGCCCCTGCTGATTTCTTCATAGGGTTCCCATACAAGTACGGTCAACACCTTCTTCGAAGCGTTGCCCACAACACATCTGGCTTCTTCCCTTTGACTCTTAACGTGCCCTTAGGAGATCGAGTTGGATTCTATGCTGTGAAGATAGACTTTAATCAGGGCGCTCCGCAGGTTTTCAGTGTTGAATTTGTGCTTTCAAACAGCCTTCTTGTGCAAGATTCTGAAAATGCCACCCGATTTACATTGGGCTTTCCGGCCTACCCCAGTCTGGTGAAGCCGGCAGCTGTTTGCAATGGGTCAATTGTGTTGCCTGAAGATGCCGTCTTTGTTTATGGTGCTCCAGGGGGTCAAACATATGGAAAGGAGAACTTGCCAGAATTCACCGATTCACCTGGGCTAGCAGCCTTCACGTCGAGCGTTGACAAGGTGCGAGTGATGGACATAGAGGAGTTTTCGAGTGAGATAAGAATAACTGAGCTTGGCGAAATAGACTGCACAGACACTTACTACCTGACTAACAAGGCAACCGAAGCACTGAACTTCACAGACATAGTTTTGCCCTCTAACGCTTTCAGTGTGACCTCGCAGAACCAGCTCGGAAGAAAGATGGCAGGACCCACACAGATTGACCAACTGACGAACCGTTACAGGGTTACTTTCGAATCGCCTGTGGAAACTAACAAGTCCTTCGGCTTTTCCGTTGGATATATCTTGCCCGGCAACTACACCGTGCAAAGAGACACAAACAGTTACCTGTTCAACATTTCCATGTTTCAGCATCTGAATTACTACGTCGCGCAGGCTTCCGTCAGCTTTATCATGCCGGAAGGCGCGAGGATGGTGAGTCTTGAAGATACCTTGGTTGGCGATGCGTTCAGCCTGTCAAGAGATGTCTACCAAGAGACGGCGACTATAGCCAAAGGGAGCGTGATCTCTCTTGACAGTTTCAACGCTGAGATCCTGTATAACTATAATCCTTTATGGCTGTCTTTCCGACCTACAATGTGGGTGTGGGCTTTAGCGATTGTCGGGTGCACAGTCGCTGTTGCTTGGAGAAGACCAAAGGCAGCCGTTGCTCGCGTTCCATCGCCCGCGGTGGTCGTGAAAATTGGCGCCGAATACCTCAAGTCATTTGTAGAATCATACGAGGAGAAGATGAAGATAGCCTTGGAACTTGATTCCCTAGAGGTCAGAGTGAGCAAGGGCAGGATTCCCAGGCGCCGATACAAGGTTCTCAGAAAAACGCTTGAAACGCGTCTTGGAACGTTAGACAGAGACCTAGCCGAGTCTAAGGACAGGTTGCGTGCGGCTGGTGGCAAGTACAGTGATTTGATGAGGCAGCTCGAAATCTCCGAAGCCGAAATCAACGAGGCCGAAACCAACGTTAAAAGCATCGAAGCGCGTCACGCTGGCGGAGAACTTTCCTTGGAGGCCTATCGAAAGCTTCAGTCCGATTATCAGCGCAGAAAAGAAGGGGCTGAAACGACTATAAAAGGAATCCTTTTGAGGCTACGTGAAGAAATCCGTTAAGTGAACCTAAACGCTTTTATTCTGGCGTCCAGATTTCAATGAAATTCTGGTTGAAGAGGAAACGGCAAATGGTGAAAATAATAGTAGATAACGAGAAATGCACTGGTTGCGGAACATGCGTAGAGACATGCCCTGTAGGCGTCTTCGAGATTAAGGACAAGAAATCTGTTCCAGTGAAGCCTGAAGAATGCTTGGTGTGCAGAGCCTGCGAGGTTCAATGTTCAGAAAGCGCAATTCAAGTAATCGAGTAGTTCTTGGCCATCCGAATCGAAAATAGTCTTCTTAACGTCACTATTCTATTTTCCAGAAAGTCCTCTGAGCCTTCTTAACCTCTTCTATGATTCTTTCACCCTGAAACCTCACATGGCTCTTTGGCGCAGGAATCCTGTCGTTGATAGTGTAATGAGAACCGCCCATTTCTAGGATTGCCGCTGCAACCAATTTCCCCACAAAGCCAAGACTGTAGCCTCCTTCCAGAACCGCCACAAGCTTTCCTTCACATGTCTCAAGCGCGAGCTTCATTATTCTTTCGAAGGCTTCCCGATAGCACAACGCCGAGAGTGAGAGGCTCCCAACAGGGTCTGTGTAGTGACCGTCAAAGCCGGCTGAGACCAAAATGAATTGCGGTTTGTACTGACGTACTATCGGCTCTGCAACTTCTCTTATTGCTTTCAGATAGACCTTGTCGCCAGTTCTGAACGGTAAAGGAACATTGACATTGTAACCTAACCCTTCGCCTTCGCCGAGCTCGTCCACAAAACCTGTTCCCGGGAAGCCCCGCGGGTCCTCATGCAGGCTCACGCACAGAACCTTGTTTGTTTCGTAGAAGGTCTCCTGCGTTCCGTTTCCATGATGCGCATCAATATCCAGTATTGCGATTCTTTTCAGCCCGTGTTCCCTAAGCAGATATTTTGCGGCGATGGCGATGTTGTTGAAGATGCAGAAACCGCAAGCCTCAAACTTGCTTGCATGATGCCCGGGCGGTCGCACCAGTGCAAAAGCATTCTGAAATTCCTGTTTCATCACGAGATCCACTGCCTCAAGCGTTCCGCCAACCGCATAGAGCGCAACTTCAAAGCTTTCAGGAGAAACCACCGTGTCCTCCAAATCGAGCGAGCCACCGCCGGACCTGCATACTGATCTGACGTGCTTTATGTACTCGATGTCGTGAACCAGCTTGACGTCTTCGGTACTGGCTTTTCTTGGTTCGACAAGCTGCCAGTTTCTGCTGGACGGAAGTGTGCTTTTCTTTAGTTCGTTCATGATTGACATAAGGCGTCTTGCGGATTCAGGATGACTTCTGCCGGGATTGTGCTCGTAGTATTTTGGTGAAAAAATCACGGCTGTCCTGCTCATGCTCCATCATCTTTGAAGGTTTCTTGAAACATTTTCTGCAAGTATTCCTTCAATAAGAGTCCGCGTCTCTTGGCAAGTTTCTTCAATGTTGCTGCCACACCTGTCGCGTACTGCATCGCCTTCTTCGGCTTGCCTACTACGGGTCGGGGAAGGCCGATGTTCTGTGCTGCTCGCCTCAACACCAGTTTTCTGAGCGTGTCCTTTGAACGCTCTATTTTCAGTTCCAATGGCAGCGCTGTGGCGAATTTCGCTATTTCGTACGCTGCGAATGGTAAGCACAGTTCTGTGTTGTGATAGTTGCAGATTTTGAAGTCCCGTTCAAAGTTGGCTTCATGCATTTCTGCTATGTCGTTGAGAATTGCTTCCTGCGCTTTCTCTCTGCCATATTGAAGGTAATCGTCCACGTATCGCTTGTAGCCTCCGAAAAGCTCGTCTGCACCCTGCCCTGCCAGCAGCACCTTAAGGTTGATGTCGGCTGTTTTTTCCGCTGTCCAATAAATCGGGATGGCTATGCTTGTCTTGACGGGGTCAGGCTCCTCAATCAGCCACAGAACTTTCCTGACGATCTTCTCAACGTCATCCTCATTGTACGTGTAAACGTGGATGGGCAGTTTCAGTTCTTCCGCCACCCTTTTGGCGTGGTCTGTCTCAGACTGGTTTTCTAAGCTGACGTGAATCAGGTGCACGTCTACTGAAGTCTTCTTTGCTAGGAAGGCGATGATGCTGCTGTCTAATCCTCCTGAGAAGGCAACTGCGACTTCCTTAAGCCCTAGAAGCCTCTCTTTCAAGGACTGCTGTAGAAGGCTCTGCAGTTTCTTGGCTGCTGTTTCCATGGTTATCTGCTTTGGCTTAGAAACGGTGAGCGTTCTTGCTGGTTTGAATTTGAAACCGTGCTTGTCAATAAGGGCCAGATGCCCAGGTGGAAAAGAATATGTTTCCTCGATGCCGACCTTCCACAACGCTTTACGTTCCGAAGACAAGGCCGCCAAATCCGAGTTTTCGCCATAATAGAGTGGGCGAGTGCCCATCACGTCTCTGCCTGCAATGATCCTCTCAGCCTCGGCTATTACGAAAGTGAAGTCCCCTTCAGATTTCTGGACTAGAGTCTCTGCAAGAGCTTCAGGGTGCAATTGAAGTTCTTTGGCTATCCTGTCTGCAGTAAGAATTTCCGTGGCTGGGCGATAGAATCTTCCCTCAACAACCAGCGCTGCATTTTCTAGCTTTTTTGGTTGCGGTTTGTCCGAATTGAGGATTCTTGAGAAGGCATAACCGACTATATTTGGTGAGTCCACTTGTTGGTTCTCTAGGGCTTTAATGGATCTTTCTATTCTTACAGTGTTCGGCGATGCTATCCCGAATGTTTCAGTTTTCTCATGCTCCAAAGTCTTGAGCATGGTGACTGCTGTCTCTGTTGCGTTCTCGCCTTTCTTGCTTACGACTGCGATTATTGATCCCATCTGAGAGAGCCTTTCTGTTCAAGCTGTTAGTGTGTTGTTTGGTAAAACATTAATCTTTAATCGCTGTAACTCTTGTTGCGAGGGAAATTGAAGTTGCCTATTCTTCCCGTTGATACGGGTCGCTATGGAACAGGGGAAATGCTGAAACTCTTCGAGGAAGAAACACGCGTTCAGAAAATGCTTGACGTCGAGGCTGCTTTGGCGTGGGCGCACGCTGAAGTGGGCAACATACCTCGCAAAGACGCTGAAGTGATTGTGGCCATGGCCTCTTTGAAGCATGTCAAGCTGAGCCGCGTGAAGGAGATTGAGCGCGAAATAAAGCACGACGTTGCCTCATTGGTCAGAGCTTGTGCGGAAGCGTGCGGGCCAAGCGGGGCTTACGTTCACCTCGGGGCAACAAGTTACGACATCGTGGACACGGCGAATGCGCTCCAACTGAAAGACGCTTTGAATCTTATCGAAGGAAAGCTTAACGACCTTGAGAAGATTCTGATGGAAAAAGCACTGCGGTACAAAGACACTTTGATGATGGGGAGGACGCATGGACAACACGCTTTGCCGATAACTCTGGGCTTCAAGTTTGCGGTTTGGACGCGTGAAGTTTCAAGGCACATACAAAGACTCAGGCAATGCAGGGAGCGCGTTGTGGTTGGGAAGATGAGCGGGGCGGTTGGCACGCAGGCTGGCTTTGGTGTTAATGCTGCGAAGATTCAGGAGCTTGTCATGCGCCGGCTGGGGGTTAAGGCGGCTGACATTTCGACTCAGATAGTGCAGAGGGACCGTTACGCCGAGTTTGTGTGTCTGATGGCGATGATTGCCTCTTCCCTGGACAATTTTGCCTCTGAAATCAGGGAGCTGCAGAGACCGGAAATCGGTGAGCTCGCTGAAGCTTTTGAAGTCGAGAAGCAAGTTGGCAGCTCAACGATGCCTCACAAGCGAAATCCAGAAACCTGCGAGAGAATCTGCGGCTTGGCTAGAATCGTCAGAAGTCTCACTGTTCCTGCCTTGGAGAATGTGCCAACATGGGGTGAGCGAGATTTGACACAGTCTTCTGCAGAGCGGTTTATCCTTCCTGAAGCATGCATCTTGACTGATTACATGCTTTTCCTGATGAGCAACATAGTTGCCAACTTGCGTGTTGACGAGCAGCGCATGCTGAAGAATGTGGAGTTGACTGAAGGGCGGGGCATGTCTGAAGCAGTCATGATTGCGTTAACCGAGAAGGGCATGAACCGGCAAGAAGCGCATGAGTTGCTGAGAAAATTGACCATAAAAAGCGAGGTTGAAAAACGACACTTCCGTCAAGTTCTTATCGAAAACAGAGCCATAACGGAAAGATTGAGTAAGAAAGAGATTGATGAAGCTCTCGATCCGAAAAACTACTTGGGCACTGCGCTAAAGCAGGTTGAGAACATTGTGAGAAAAACAGGCAAGGAGTGCCATGCTAGGGGTTTGGGCTAGTATTCTGTTAGTGCTTTCTGTTTCCAGACGTCCTCTCGTTCAAGCCTTTCCCACGTTTTCTTCTTCACAAACCCGCCGACCTGCTCCTTAATCTTCTTCGTCAGAACGGATCCTATGAGCGGCAGATTCATCAGGTCTTCAATCGGCGCATGTTTTAAGTCCTCTATGGTCTTGTAACCAGCATTGTACATTATGCGTCCGCGAACCCTGCCGACTCCTTCCAGCTTGACAAGGGTCAGTAATTCCTTCTTCACTCCCTTCTCCACTCTCACCATAAGCTCAACAGTCTCGAGCAGAACTTCCTTTGCCCCGAAGAGCACAGCCAGCTCATGTGTCGAATGAAGTAGCCACTTCGCGTTTTCAATCGCCCTATAAAGGTCGCCAGGCTGCACCCTGAACTTGTCGATTACTAGGTCTTCGCTCATTTCCTCAATCCACCCCTTCAAAACCATGGCTGTTTTAACTTCTCCGAGAAACTCTTCATAGTCTATCCTGTCGTCCCACTCATTTGGCACCTCTGTCAGAAACTCTTCCCTGTGCTCTTCCATGAAAAGCGTCAACTCGTCCATTTCGCTCGAGTAAGGTCTCATCACTGGACCCATGTCAGGCGTGTGGGCGATCATGTGTAGGAGACTTAAGTCAGTCAAGTGCGCAGGTTTTTTCTTAAATGTGTCTCGGATTATGACGGCTGAAACGGGGTCTATGTAGAGCTCGCTCACTCGCTTCCCAAACCTTGTGGCGTTGATGTCGCTGCCAAAGACTTCAATCATTTCCTCATCATAGAGGTATTTGAGAATCTTGGCTATTATGCCCTTTATCGCATCAGTGTCATATTGGTGTGCATAGAATGTTCTGCCGAAAAACTCGAAAAGCCCCTGTTCTGTGTGGGCGAAGTCTGCGGCTATCGTTGCCAGTACATGAGACCTCAGAATCCGTTCAACGGCGAGCCTCGACCAGATGCGTTCAGGCCGTCCGAGAACATAACTTTCCAGCAGATAGTCTGCTTCGTCAGCGGTCTTAGCGATGAGTATGGCTTCGCCAACCTTATCGTACTTTGGTCTCCCCGCTCTCCCAGCCATCTGCTTATACTCTAGAACACTGATTGGATAATAGCCATATCCAGCCTCGTACCGCTTGTAATCTTGAATGACCACCGTTCTAGCCGGTAAGTTCACGCCGAAAGCCAGCGTAGGCGTGGCAGTCAAGACTTTGATCTTTCCCTCTCGAAAAGAGCCCTCTATTATCTTGCGGTGACCACCGCCCAGACCAGCATGGTGGAAAGCTGTTCCACACCTGACTAACTCGGCAAGTGACTCGCTTATTCTTGTTCTTTCACCCGCTGCCAGAATCCTCTCTGCCTCATGCTCCAAGGCACGTCGCACGGGCTTGGACAGAATCTGTTGAATCTCGACTGCGATTCTCTTCGCAAGCGTAGCAGCGTTTTTTCGTGTTGACGCAAAGACCAAGGCTTGTCCGCCGTTCTTCACGGTGTTTAGCGCCAAATTCAGTGCTGAGTCTTTTGTTTTCCTCTCTATTTTTCGGGCGTCCCCGTCCTTGTATTGGATTTCGTCTTGTAGAAGAATCCCCTCTCTTAAGGAGACTGGTCTCCACTCTGTCGTGATGTGGCTCGCCTTAAGCCACTCTGCGATTTCGTCAACGTTGTTTATTGTTGCGCTTAAGGCTAAGACCTGCATGTCTGGGTTAACCTGCATGAGCCTTGCCAAAACCACCTCAAGTGTTGGGCCGCGTTCAGAATCATTGAGCAAGTGGACTTCGTCAGCTACCACAAGAGAAATCTCATCCATCCACTTTGCTCTATGCCTTAGAAGCGAGTCTGCCTTTTCATTTGTTGCTATGATTATGTCATATCTTTCGAGCCACGTGTCAGTGCTGTCAAAGTCGCCTGTACTGATGCCGATCCTTACGCGTTTCCCATCCTTCTTCTCTATGGAGGCGTATTTCTTGAATTCGTCAAACTTCTCGCTTGCCAAAGCCCTCAAGGGGGTCAAGTAGATTGTCTTTCCACCTGCTTCCACTATGTGCTTGAGCGCGCAGAACTCAGCCACTAAAGTCTTTCCAGACGCGGTTGGACTGGCCAAAACAAGATTTCTTCCGTCAAGGGCGCCAGCCTTTATCGCTTCCTCCTGCGGCGGATAAAGGTCGACGATTCCAGACTTGATTACTACTTCCTTGACTGATTCTGGAATCGCCAAGTCCGTTACTTTCACTAAGATGCGCCCATTTTCTCTTTTATAACAGCAAATACAACATCGGCAACTTAAAATGTTATGTTTATTGACGTTTTCCCTTTGGGACACGTTTTTTTACTAGATAGATGCTACTAGGAATTAAAGAACAAGATTGGTCAAAGAAAAGGATTGGTTTGCTGATGGTTGAAAACGTGAAAGAACTGCTGAAGGCGCATGAAGGCATAAAGCATGAGGTCTATCTGGACATCGAAAATTCCAGCATCGTTCCAAGAGAGGTTGTCGACGCGATGCTTCCGTATTATGACCAACGCGCATATGGCAACCCAACACTAACACACAAGCCGGGCTGGGAAGCCTTCGAAACAATAATGGAATCAGCGCAGAAAATAGCGGCTTTCCTAGGCTGCAGAGCGCTCGAAGAAGTCAACTTCACTCCAGGGGAAACAGAAGCAAACAACCTTGCGATCATCGGCGCGACCTTCCCACTGAAGAATAAGGGCAAAAAGATCGTGATTTCAGAGATCGAACCCATAAACGTGTTGCAGGTCGCTGAAAGGCTCCAAGAATACGGGCTTACTGTGAAGAAAATCCCTGTCGATGGTGAGGGCTTTGTGAATCTTGAAAAACTAAGCGATGCAGTTGACAAGGAGACAGTTCTCGTAAGCCTTTCGGCAGTGAATCACGAGATTGGAACGATACAGCCAATCAAACAGGCGGGAGAAGTCGTCAAAGACAAGAACCCTGAAACCCTTTTTCATACCGACGCATCAGACGCTTACGGCAAAATCCCATTTGACGTACAGGTTTCGAACGTAGACCTTGCGACCATAAGCAGCTACAAAATCCTAGGACCGAGAGGAATAGGCGCCTTACACGTAAAAGAAGGCGTTAATGTCGGAAGAATTCTAGAAGGGCAAATAGGAACACAGAAACTGTGGCCGGGAGTTGAGAACACGCCGCTGATCGTTGGCTTCACGAAAGCCTCCGAATTGGCTTTTGAGAACTTCGAAGAAAACACGCGTCACATGCGAGAACTTCGAGACAAGCTGATTGAGGGCATAACCCAAGAAATACCTGAAACTCGACTTAATGGACCAATGGGCGACAAGAGAGGCCCAGACAACGTGAATATCAGTTTCCTCAGATGCGAAGGCGAGGCCTTGACCATCGAGTTGAGCCTGAAAGGCGTGTATGTTTCGAGTGGAAGCGCGTGCACAAGGCGTCTTCTTCAGCCAAGCCACGTTCTGGTTGCCATAGGCCGAAAGTATGATGAAGCGCATGGAAGCATATTGATGAAAGTTACACGTTACCATACCGAGCAAGATATAAACTACGTCTTGGGAGTCATTCCGAAAGCAGTTGAGAGAATCAGAGGGATAGTTGGCTCTACAGGAGTTGAATGAACATGTCGCGTATGCCGTTACCCTATAATCCGAAAATACTGGAATTGTTCAAAAACCCAAAAAACGTTGGAAAAATGGAAGACGCTACCGTGACAGCTGTTGCAGGAAACCCCATGTGCGGGGACATGATAACCTTCTACCTGAAAATCAACGACCAAGACATCATTGAGAAAGCATCCTTCGAAAGCTACGGCTGCGCCGCAAACATAGCCACCTCAAGCATAGTGACTGAAATGGTTAAGGGACTGAAACTTGAAGACGCGTGGAAAATCTCTTGGAAAAGCGTAACCGAAGCGGTCGGCGGACTGCCCAGCGTGAAGTTCCACTGCGGCATATTGGCCGTTGGAGCCTTGAAAAGAGCCATTAGGAAATACTACAGAAACAAGGGAGTGTCGCCAGACTGGCTGCGGGGAGGACCCACTTTTGAAGAAAAGCAGGCGTTGGAAGAAGAGGACTTGGCGAAGCTTCTTACTAAAAGGATGAAGGCGGCGGAAGGAAAGTAATGTTGGACCCGTACAAGATCAGAGAGGATTTTCCAATACTGAAACGAAAGGTCAACAACAACCCACTGATATACTTTGACAATGCAGCAACGTCACAAAAACCAAGACAAGTCATTGAGGCCATCAAGAGTTTCTACGAAAATCACAATGCAAACGTGCACAGAGCCGTTCATACGCTTTCGCAGGAGGCATCAGAACTCTATGAGGACGCACATGAGGAAGTCGCGAGACTCATAAACGCAAGCAGCATGGAAGAAACAATCTTCGTAAGAGGCACTACAGAAGCAATAAATCTGGTCGCCTACTCCCAAGGTCTCCACAATCTGAAGGAAAATGATGAAGTAATAGTAACGTTGATGGAGCACCACAGCAACATAGTCCCTTGGGAAATCCTCTCAAAGATAGCCGGGTTCAACATCAAATACGTAGATGTAAACAACGACGGAACCATAAACTATGAAAGCTTTGAAGGTGCCATTTCAAAGAAAACCAAGATTGTCTGCGTCAGCCACGTCTCGAACGTCACGGGAGTAGTGAACGACGTTCGAAGAATCGCTAGGACTGCGCATGAGTATGGCTCGCTCGTGCTTGTCGACGGAGCGCAATCCGTTCCGCATCTGCCTGTGAACGTTAAAGACTTAGATGTGGATTTCCTTGCCTTTTCGGGCCACAAGATGCTGGGTCCAACAGGCATCGGCGTTCTGTATGGCAGACGAGAGATTCTTGAAGAAATGGAGCCGTTTCAAGGCGGAGGCGAAATGATACGGGCTGTCGAATTTAGCTCCAAGACACGGCGATGCTCCATCACTTGGAATGACCTCCCTTGGAAATTTGAGGCAGGGACGCCCAACGTTTGCGGCGGCGTCGGCCTGACCGAAGCTGTGAAGTACTTGAAAAAAGTAGGCATGGAAAACGTGAAGGAACACGAGGAAGCCTTAACCAAATACGCTATGTCAAAAATGCGGGAATGCTGCAAGAAAGTCAAAATTTACGGGCCGCAGACCCCGACAGCCAAATGCGGTATAGTTCCCTTCGGCGTTGATGGCGTAAGCTCTCATGATATTGCCCTGTTTCTTGACAACTATGGAATTATGGTGCGAAGCGGCTTTCACTGTGCCCAACCGCTACATGAAGTGTTCAAGCTGAATTCTTCCGCCAGGGCCAGCTTCTACATATACAATACTTGCGAAGAGATCGACAGGTTCATCGAGATCCTAAAGGAGATCGAGCAGTTTTAATGGGCATCGTAGAGGATTATGTGGCCAGAACCGAGGGAACATGCGGCAAGGAAAAGGATGTTATCGTCATATTCAAATACGAAAAGAAAGATGAAGCGATCGACAGGATTCTTAAGAGAGCCAAGGTTGAGAAATCACTCGCTGGCATAGTCTTTGAACTCACTTTCAAAAACTTCTCTTTCAGGCTTTACCGAAGTGGCAAGGCTATCTTTAGGAGTTTAAAGAATAAGGACGAGTTAAACGCTGTCTTGTCTGAGCTTCTGTCGTGAATGCGTCGAGCCAATTGCTGCAAAATTGTAGGCATAGTCTCGGATTGAACCTATTCATCCGTGAAGACTTTGGCCACTTTCTGCAGTTCTTTCGTCACAGACATCAAGAACTTGACTCTCTTTTCGGTCTTCGATCTGCACGAGTTGATGATCATTTTCAACTTCGTCATGACATCGCTTGTGATGTCGATGAGGATTCCATGATTTTCTTGATCTGCAAGGTTGAGTATCTCCACTTCACCATTCCTGTAAACCAGCACCAATTGCCCGGTAGGATACAGGTACGCCTTGTTCACTTGTGCCTTGTAGTTTTCTGGAAGCGAGGAAACGGAAATCTCAAGCGTCTTGCTTAGAGGCTTCAGGATTTTGAGCAGGAAATTGAAGAATTCCTTCACTAGGTTTTCTTCTTCTTTGGCAAGTTCGGACATTTGCCCGACGTTTTCCTGCATCTCCTTTAAGGACGCCTGCGTCTCGTCTTCGTCTGCCTTCGGACTTACAGGCGCGGGCGTTGCATCTATCACCGCTTGCGGTCGGGCCTCCTGTGGCGTAATTGCTGCTGGCGCAGGAGTCTTCTCAGTCACTCATATTCACCTCTGGATGAGCACGACTGCTTCAATTACCATGGGTTTGATAATAAGTGTTAGTCTGTATAGAGAGTCTACATACAATGCTGTGATATGTGGGGACAATCTTGTATGTTAAGACATAAGACTTTAATAAGTACGTTTCCCATCACATCTGGGACGAGACAATGAAGCAAGAGTCGAAAACAGGCGTATTAGGGTACGGGACGGACGCCATCAAGGACGCGGGAAAATTCGCCATCAAAACGGAATCTGTCTCGTTGCGAAGGGGGACCTCCAAGATTACTGTTGACATCAGCAGAAGGCGCGAGATGTCCCAATCCCCTCATTACCATAAATATGACATAGCAAGATATGATCTTCATCCTGGTTATGTATTTCCCGAGTTTCTTCAAAGCCTGGTTCCAGCGGGAACGCCGGAGTTCGTGGACAGTGGTCAAAGATATGTCGAGCGCATGACTAGGGCCCTTTTCTATTTCAAACAATGTGCGCTGATCGGGCCTTCGGGAACTGGAAAAACCCACATAACCTATCTTGTCGCCGAGCTGACCGGCCTGCCTGTGTGGGAAGTCAACTGTGGTTTGCAGACATCCTCTTACGACTTGATCGGTAGGTTCATAGGCCTTGGAAAAGAAAACTGGGTTGACGGGCAAGTGACCAGCTGGCTAAGATTCGGCGGACTGTTGTATCTTGACGAGGCCAACATGATGAAACAAGATGTTGCTACAAGATTGAACCCTGTGCTTGACACAAGAGGCCACCTAGTTCTAACAGAAAAGGACAATGAAATAGTCACACGTCACCCCTATGCGACTCTCATCATCAGTATGAACCCGTTCTCAGCAGAATTCTCTGGAACAAAACCGTTGAACGCTGCCTTCAGGAGACGCATGAGCGTTTGGGTGAACTTCGACTTTGAAAGCGTGGGCGACAGGGTTTCTCAACAAGAAGTTGCGCTGTTAGTGAAGAGAACAAACATCGACGAGAATACTGCATACAAGATTATAAGGGTTGGAGCTGAAATGCGCAGACTATACAAAGCTGGTGATCTTCCATATGGTCCTTCAATAGGCGACCTAATTCACTGGGCAGTCTTGATAAAGGACGGGTCTGACCCTCTGTCTTCGGCCGAAGAAACGATAGTGGCGTTAACCAGTGACAGTGTAGAGGTGCAAGGAGATGTGCGAAGAGTGATTGAGTCAGTTTTCAACAGCTAATCGTTTTGTTGTGCATGGTGAACTATGTGGGGTTCTTGGAATACGCTTGGTCAATATCCTTCGAAAAGGACTGGCTGAAAACGAAACTGCTAGTGTCCCCTAGGTTCAACTTTCCTCAGCTGGTTCTCGATGAAGTGGGTCTTGTAACCATCATTCCAGAGCCCAAAGTCAGCAAGAACGCTGAGGAAGAAAAAACAATATCGCTAATGGGCTATGTCTTTCCGTCCGATCCGCTAGGCAAAACGCAACTAGTAAGTCTTTTCCGAGCTTCAGTTTTTCATCTTAGTGCGCATGTTGTCTCTGCGAGCCTGCGTGATTATGAAGAATGGAGAGAAAACAAAGATCCACGACTGGCAAAATTCACAATTTCCCTTATAGAGGATGTGAAAGCTGAGGCCTGTGTTCGCTTGTTGCACGCGGACGGGCTCGCCGATCTAGCATTTGCAAATACCTTAGCCTTGCAAAGGTTGCGCCGTATAGACAAGATGGCGAATCCCGCAACCAGAATCATGACGGGGCTTCTGGTAAAAACCAACACTGGCTCGACTGAGACCCACTCAGAAAATGAGCGTAAAACAATAACCGACCTCGTTGGGCTTCTCAGAGAATTTAAGGAGAAAGTTGTCCTCTCGTCCAAAGATGGAAAAGTGAGCCTGAAAGAAGACCAAGAAAGAGTAGCCGACAAGATTTACGGTACTATCGAAGATGTCGGTCCAGTAACTGAAGTTCCATTTCTTCCCCACACTGAAGAATTAGGGTCATGTTCAATCCTTTATCCCTGCTACACCGTCAACCCTGATGTTACTCTTGGAGATAACTTTAAGAAGTGTTTACAGTTTTTAGGTGGAACCATTCCGTCTTCTGAAGGTGGAGAAGAGCTGCGAGAGAAAAAGTTCGCCGCCGAGGCTGTTCAGATTTTTGAATCTTGGGAACGGCAAAAGGAGAAAGAGGAGAAAACGCTTTCCGTGTACGAGAATCTCCTTTCAACGAAGTTTAAATCTGTTGAAACCCCCGAGAAAGACTACTCAGAGTATTTGAGAGTTAAGGCTAGATGTAAGGGTGATTCGCACAAACTCACAGGGACTCTCCTTGTCGCCACCGATGCGATTGATGAAGACCCTAACAAACTCTACGGAGTGCTGGATTTGCAAGAAGTCATCCAAGTCATAGCCAGCAAAAGCCCGAGAATGGACGTTTTTATGT